>Ga0172382_10001105_pt1 | contig 49081 bp, 51 predicted proteins | sample Leawel138RmetaG_FD_122245 | JGI IMG/M metagenome (GOLD analysis project Ga0172382, IMG submission 122245) | Leachate microbial communities from a municipal landfill in Southern Ontario, Canada - Leachate well 138R metaG | ecosystem: Engineered > Solid waste > Landfill > Unclassified | place... | reverse complement strand
CGAAAACCGCTGTTCTCATGTCTCCTCTTTATACTCTGCATCAAAATCGATTTCTGTTGTAAAACCATCATCCTCTACTACATCAGAGAGTGAAACCATCTTAATAAAAGCTTGCTTTACCTTATCTAACCCCTCTCCACTTGTGTTAGATAATCCAATAATCTGTACATCAGGACGCTCTTTTTGCAACTCTTTGAGTCGCTTAGGACCCTCTTCTAAATCAATCTTTGTCCCAATGACAATCCGTTTTTTTGTTAACAAAGAAGGATCATAATCGTGCAACTCTTTACAAAGAATATCATAAGCCTCTTTATAAGAATCATCGGTGAGATCAATCAAAAAGGCAAGTCCCATTGTACGACTAATATGGCGTAAAAATGTAAAGCCCATCCCAAGACCTTCACTGGCACCTTGAATAATCCCTGGGATATCTGCCAACACAATATCGTGATCATCGTAACGGAACATCCCTAGTTGGGGGATACGGGTAGTAAACGGGTAACCTGCTACTTTAGTCCGAGCATTGGTTAAATTATTTAATAAAGAAGATTTACCTGCATTGGGAAAGCCAACAAATCCTATATCGGCGATAATAAGAAGCTCAACTCCAATTCTGAGTTCTTCCCCTGCTTCCCCCTCTTGAGCGAAACGGGGAGCTTGCCGAGTAGATGTTCTAAAATGGAAATTCCCTTTTCCCCCTCTTCCTCCCTCTAAAAAGACCCACCTTGTCTCATCCGAGAGATCTTTAATGAGAGCTCCTGTTTCAGCATCTTTAATAACAGTTCCAGGAGGGACAGGTATTTCAACATCAAGACCATCTCGACCATACTTTTTTCTCCCCATCCCTGGTTTGCCGTTTTCTGCTCGAAATGTTCTGATTTGTTTTAAATGGGCTAGTGTTCTGAGATTCTCTTTGACGACAAAGACAACATTGCCACCTTTACCGCCATCACCACCATCGGGTCCACCTTTGGGGACAAACTTCTCACGATGGAATGAGACACAACCATTGCCTCCGTTTCCGGAGGCAACATCTATATAGGTCTCATCTGAAAATCCAAACATGTATTTGTATGTGTATGAAGAAGCGTCGTATTATTGGGCTTCTACAATTCGGATATATTTACGGTTGTTGCGTGTGTGAAAGTCGACTTGTCCAGTTGCTTTTGCAAAGAGCGTATAATCCCTTCCGCAACCTACGTTCTCACCTGCGTGGAATTTGTTTCCTCTTTGACGAACGAGAATCTCACCAGCTTTGACAGTTTGACCACCAAATCGTTTGACTCCCATTCGTTGAGCATTGGAGTCACGACCGTTTTTAGAGCTTCCGCCACCTTTCTTTTGAGCCATGATTATTCTCCTTACGCTTTAATATCTTCAATAGTAATCATTGAATATGATTGACGATGGCCATGTGTTCTTCGGTAGCCTTTTCGTCTCTTGTATTTAAATACTTTAACTTTTTTATCTCGAACTTCTTCGCCTAGTGTTGCAACAACTTTAGCACCTTTCACATAGGGGGTACCAAAAACAGTTTTTTCACCATCGGCAACAACTAAGACAGAATCAAATTCTATTTTTTCGCCAGGGGTTTGGTCAAATAGATCAACTTTAAGCGTGGCACCTTTTTGTGCTTTATATTGCTTCCCTTTTATTTCAACAAGTGCGTACATGTTTCTACATCCTTACTTCAAAATTATGCAGTGTCACTTATACCATAAACAGAGCGTTCGTGGCAAGTGCTCCTACATCGACTCCAAAAATGGAATACCCACTAAATCATAGGCATTTTTAAAGACTTGTAGAACCATTGAGACAAGGGTAAAACGTGCTTTAACTAATACTTTGTCCTCTAATTTGAGTATTGGGTACTCATGGTAATAACGACTAAATAAACGAGATAGATCATACAAATATGTTGTCACAAGTGAGGGGTTTAACTCTTTAGCTGCTTGATCTACCACCTCGCTAAAAGAGGCTAAAAGAACCATTAACTCTCGTTCTTCACTTAACGATAAGCGTGAGGCATCAAATGCAATATCTGTATACTCTTCTTTCATCTGATTAAATGTTTTCACCATACTACTGATGCGAGCCCCCATGTACTGTAAGTACGGGCCAGTATTACCATTAAAAGAGATTGATTCGGCTGGATTAAAGACCATATCTTTTAATGGGTTTACTTGTAATAGATAGTAATTAAGGGCTCCTAAGGCGATAGCTTCACTTGTTTTGTCCACATCATCGACCATATCTTCTCGCTCTTTGGCTACAATTTCAGATCGAGCCAATTCACTTAATTGGTCTAAAAGATCATCAGCATCGACGACATTTCCCTCACGGCTTTTCATTTTACCATCAGGTAAGTTAACCATTCCATAAGCAAGGTGGTGTAACTGCTGTGCCCATGAGTAGCCAAGTTTCTTCAGTACATAAAATAAGACGGTAAAGTGATACGATTGTTCACTTGCTACCACATACGTCAATGAGTCAAAGGGCCAATCTTCGTGTCGGCTAATAGCTGTTCCAATATCTTGAGTGAGGTATAAGGATGTCCCATCTTTACGAAGTAAGACTTTTTTATCGAGTTTAATCTCTTCTAAATCGACCCAAATAGAGCCATCTTCCTCTTTATAAAAGATTCCTTTCTCTAGACCTTCTAAGACGATATCTCGGCCGAGGGTGTAGGTGTCACTTTCGTAGTAATAGCGGTCAAAAGAGACTCCAGTACGCTCATATGTTTCACCTATACCATCTAAAGTCCATCTGTTCATTTGTTCCCACAAATCTAAAACTTCAGTATCACCTTGTTCCCACTTTTTAAGCATCTGTTGTGCTAATGTTGTAGCTTCAGGATCCTCTTTTTCCCACTGGGCAAATTTGACATAGTAATCACCAACAAGATGATCTCCTTTAATTTTAGAGCTCTCAGGGGTCTCCCCTTTCCCATACTTTTGATACGCAAGCATCGATTTACAAATATGGACTCCCCTATTGTTAATCAGATTTACTTTATGAACTTCAGCTCCATTTGCTTTTAATAATGCACTGATACTTTGACCTAATGCATCGTTACGCAGATGACCCAAGTGAAGTGGTTTATTGGTATTGGGACAACTAAATTCAACCATCACTCGTCTCCCTTGTAAGGAGTGTGTGTGCCCAAATTTCTCGCGCTTCTCATGTACGTGTTTAAAGAGATCATCTCCTAATACTTTAGAATCTAAAAAGACATTCACATAAGGGCCACTTGCGACAAGACGTCCAATGGGGCGTCCTTTTGAACTCTCTACTCGTTCAATAATGGTTTCAACGAGATTGTGTGGTGAAGTTCTAAAGAGTTTAGCGAAGGCGAAAAAAGGAAATGCAAGATCTCCTAAATCTGCTTTGGGTGGTTTTTGAACTACTAAGGAAATAGGTTTTTCAAGTTGTATATGTTGATCAGAGGCATACAAAGTCAACTCTTTTTCTAAGCACTCTCGCCACATCTGTTTATATTTCTCAATCATCAATTGCCTCCACGTACAGCATTACTATAAGAAAAAGTAGCTCTTCTCTTCAAGTGGCTTCTTGCATAGCTCTAAGCGTTGGTGTAGTGTCTAATCAAAGGATACAGTATGAAAGACATAGACTATCTCACAGGGCGTTATCTCAACTCATATCTCAAGAGTTTTGACCGTTTAGGTGAAGCAAATTTTATGAGTTTTAGACCCATCCCATCGATGACAATCATCGAAGATGTGGTTGAGGATTTGATGGAACTCTTATTTCCTGGTCGTAGTGGGCGTCAAGTTATCTCACACGATGAGATTCGCTCTTTAGTGAAATCATTGATGAGTCGAGTAGGAGAACAACTACAAAACCAGATATTCTTTGCGTTATATCATGAAAACCCTCTTAACTTAGCCGATGACCAAACAGATGAGTATCATACTCAAGCCTACGATATCATTGAAAAATTATTTGAGTGTCTTCCACAGATGCGTATCATGATGAAACAAGATGCACAAGCTGCGTATGATGGTGATCCAGCTGCTACTTCCACTCGAGAGACTATTATCTCTTATCCAGGGGTTCGTGCTATTACGATGCACCGCGTTGCACACTTTTTATATGAGCATAACGTCCCCTTAGTTCCAAGAATGATTAGTGAGACAGTACATAAACAAACTGGTATCGATATTCACCCAGGAGCTCACATCGGAGAAAACTTTTTCATTGACCACGGAACAGGTGTCGTAATCGGAGAGACAACTGTTATTGGAAATAATGTGAAGCTCTACCAAGGGGTAACCCTTGGAGCTTTAAGTTTTCCCAAAGATGAGCGTGGTGCTTTGATTCGAGGAACTAAGCGTCACCCGACATTGTGTGATGGGGTCACCGTCTATGCAAATGCTATTATTTTAGGTGATGTGACCATTGGAGAACACACTGTTATCGGATCAAATACGTGGATTCGAACAGATATCCCCCCTAGTGTGATGGTTCAAAATGAAGAGGCTAAAACATTAATGAGAGAGCGTAAAAAAAGGGAATAACTACCGTTCTCCTATCTCTTTAATATATTCAGAGGGAGTAACTCCTGCATACCGCTTAAAGACTTTACTGAAGTAGTTGCTATCGTTAAAACCAAGAGCATCACTAATCTCTTTAATCGATGTTTTTCCATCTTCAAAATAGAGTTTTGCAATACCAACACGTTGCTTACTTACATAAGCCGGAATGGACATTCCTGTCTCTTTTTTGAACTTTCTTGAGATGTGTGAAATGTGGGTATTATGCATCTGCCCTAGTTGCTCTATTCTCACATCTTCGGTGAGATGAACAGCGAGGTACGTCACTATTTTACGAATCATAGGAGAGTAGCTATTTACCGAAAATTCTAACACTGCTCGAGTATAGTCGGTGGCAATCTCTTCGTATAAAAAGGTGTACAGGTAATCGACTGATGTCGCATTTTCAATCATTAAAGAATATTTATGTGACAAAGAATAGAGGTATAGAGCTTGCACTCCCCCCTGTCGGGCAGAAAATCGACATAGAGCATTAAACGCTAGTAACTCATTTTTACACTCACGAAGAGACATGTGTTCACTTTGATTATCATTACTTGTAGCATGAGGGAAGATAATCCGACGCTGTTCCAAAAGATCTTCAACCTTGTAAGGATTACTCCATTTCACTGCATGGAGAAGCTCTTGTTCTAACTCATAACGTCGCTCTATTTCTACCATGTTTAAAGACTCTGTTATGTAGGGCCTTGTAAAATCAAATTTTTCTTCCATCTCTCTATTCCTTTTCTCTTAAAGTACCTTGTTTAGAGCCAAAAATCAAGACAAATTTCCACTCTTAAGGCCTCTATGAGGCTATTCGGTGCTACTATTTACACATGTGCCCTAATCTTACCTTATATATCAACTGTGCCAATGAAAGAACTTTTTTGATGATTGAATGATGTTTCAAGGCATAACATTATGCCGTGTTTAGACTGCTCTTGTAATTGTCTTATAAGAGAAACCGATGAGTTTTTCTGTTTTTCCGTAGAAATTGATACAAAACAAGTTAAAGAGTAGAAATTAGCATAAAGACAACTTTTTTCGTAGTGAATTAGCCTCTCAACTGTGTAAAAAGCAATTAATCCTACCATTGTTGTTCTTATTTCAATATAATGTAGGTATGAGTATAGATGAAATAGACAAATCGATTATCCAACAACTTAAGTCCGATGGACGAGTAACCAATAAGAAAATCGCAGAAACGTTAGAATTGTCTGAAGGGACAATTCGAAACCGCATTAAACACCTAGTTGAAAATGAAGCACTAAAGATAAAGGGTTTGACAAATCCTGAAAGTGAACCACATAAACAATATGTGTATGTCATGATTAAACTCTCTGGCAATAGAAATAGTATTGAGGTAGCTCGAAAGGTTGCAGCACTAGAACCAATTAAATCAGTCTCTATTATTGCAGGAAGATACGATTTGGTTGCTGAGGTTTTTATTGAGACTCATACATTAATTGATTTTCTTAATAGTGAGTTGTCACAAATCGAATCTGTATTAACAGTTGAGAGTCTTATGACTTTGAAGAATTTCAATAAATGGGTTTAATAGGCTTCTCAATCTTCGCTTAACTCGCCACATAAGTTGGTCTCAAAAAGCCTGGAGATTTTCTTTATGTCCTTTGGATAGCGACTTAATAAGTAGCATAATTTCATTACGGATGCTTCTAAAGTCATATCTTGACAACTCAAAGCTCCTAGTAGTTTTGCCTTATGGCCACTTTCATACATATTCAATGAAACACTTCCGTGGTGGCTTTGTGTTTGAATTGCAACAATACGATTACTCGCAATGATACGTTCGATAAAGGTAAGTAATCCATGTTCTTGATCTGTAGGCATATTCCCTACACCGTACGCACTGATAATGAAGGCCTGAATGTCTGAAGAAAGAAGGTCATCCAAATATTGTGGACGAAGACCAGGAAAGATAGGTAGCACAAACAGTGACGGCTTCAACTGGCAGAATGGTGAAAACTCTGTATTTTGCCGTCCTTGCGCTTTTACGTTGAATAAATTAAAGCTGATATTCATTCCAGCTTCTCCAAGTATCGGGAAGTTGGGGCTTTCAAAAGCCTCAAACTTCCATGTCGATACTTTAGTGGAGCGATTCCCTCTCAGTAGCCTGTTCCCAAAAAAGATAGCTACTTCTTTAAAATTACTCGTTGCTACTTCAACACTATTAATAAGGTTACTTTTTGCATCTGTTCTAATCTGTATTGCTGGTCTTTGAGATCCTGTAAATATTATTGGTTTATGTAAACCTTGTAACATAAAAGAGAGGGCACTGGCAGTATAGGCCATAGTGTCAGTACCATGTATAACAACATACCCATCTACATCACTACAGCGATGAGCAATGAGTTGAGCTAATATATTGATATTATCTAAAGAGAGTTCTGCACTGTCGATTGTAAATGGAGACTCAATTTCCACATCAGCAAGTTGTGCTAACTCTGGAACCGATGAAAGAAGTGATGCGGCACTCGATTCATTTCGAGGCCTTCTTCTCCCATCTTCTTCAAGCATACCGAAAGTGCCACCTGTATGTATAATCAATACTTTTTTTAGGATGATTCGTACCTCCACCCTTGCTTATCCATTCTTTGAACAAAATCAATGAGATAGTCAGTAAGGGCTTTTTTCATAATCTTACCTTTCTCTTCTGTGGCCAAAGAGGGAACTCCACTTGCTCCATAATCGGTGATATCTTGGAAATTCCACACCAAATCAACCACTGGGTCATAGTCAGGCAACATCCCTTTCGCTTCAGAGAGATCACACAAATGAGGCACTGTTGCCATAGTAATTGACGTCTCCCCTTCTCCTCCATGACCAAGTCCATCCCACACTCCTAAAGTGCCTTCTGGAATCAGTGGCTTAATTTTTGACCACCATGCTCCGAGCCAAGCCATATTCATATCAGGGAATTTTGTTTTCATATTTCTAATTGCGTATTCAATACAAGGAATATTTCCGTCATGACCATTAATAATCAAAACCTTACGAATATTCCAATGATAAAGAGAGTGAAGCACCTCATAAGCTACTTGTCCTAAAGTTTCTAGACTGAGGGTGATACACATAGGTTTGTGTTGGTAATGTAGACTCATTCCATACCAAAGAGGAGGAACTACAAAAGTATGATCTAATGCCTTAGCAACATCTAAAGCAATATCATATGGGGTGAAAACATCTGTACCAAAAGGGAGGTGAGAACCATGACTCTCTGTTGCTCCTAAAACGAATATCGCTTTCTCATACTTCCCTTCAATAAAACTTTTTTCGTTTAGTTCTTCTAATTTTACAGTTTTCATTTCATGTTCCCTTCTTACATATTTAGAATCATATGTTGCTGCCGAAGCAGCAACATAGTGGTACTGTTGTGTTCTATGGCCACCAAGTTTTGAGATAATCGAATTGACCGTTTTGAACACTAATAATTGCGATTGGTTTTACAGGTACTCGTGTAGGACGTGTATAAGCAATACTTCCTGTAACACCTTGATAGTTCATTGTTTCACCTAATGCTTTTTGAAGAGCTTTCCCGTCGGTTGAACCAGCTCGTTCAATAGCATCGGCTATTAATCCAACAGCATCAAATCCACACGCTGCAAAAGCGTTTTCTGGATCACGACCAAACTCTTTTTTATATTCCGCAATAAAATCGAGTACTTCTGGTCGGTTATCTCCACGGTAGGTATGAGTTGAGAAGTAGACATCATTGGCATACCTGGGTCCTGGAACGGTAGCTACTAACTCAGTGTCATACCCATCTGCGCTAAGTATTGGGATGTTAATGCCCGCCTCTCTTATCTGCTTAACGGTAAGTCCAGCTTCATTTGGAACTGAGCCTACGAAGACCGCTTCAGCATCTCTTGCATCTCTTAGTCGGGCAATATGAGCTGAAAAATCGGTATCTCCTGTTTGATAAAAAACCTCGTGAATAATTGTCCCGCCTAACTCAATAAATCGTTGTTTAAAGAATTTTGAGAGGGCCAATGTAAAATCCATGGAATCGTCAGTCCAAATGACTACTTTCCTTACTCCAAGATCATTCCAAGCAAAATCGGCAATAGCATATGATTGGTCATCATCACCAAACGGAACCATAAAAAACATATCCCCAACCCACACAGGAAGTTCTGGGTGTGTTGCTCCTGAAGTGACAAATGGTCTGCCATTACTTTGGAAAATTGGGGCTGAAGCCATCACATAGGTAGTGTCTCCGTACCCTAACCCTGCGACAACTCCATCTCCAATGGCTCTTCGTGCTTGAGTTGCAGCAGCTTGTTGGTCTGTCTGGGTATCATATCCAACAACTTCAATTTTCCTTCCACCTAAAATCCCACCTGCTTCATTAATTAATTTAGCTTTTAACTTAGCTCCATTTAACCCTGGTGCATCGATGGAAGAAAACCCTCCAGTTACGTTAAATAAACCAGCGAGTTTAATGGGGGCATCTGCTGCCTCTTTCTGAGCTCCGGCACTTACCATACTCATTGATAACATACTTACTAAGAGGATTAACACGATGATATGTGCCTTATGTTTGTTTTTCGACATAATGTACCTCCTACATTATTTTCTCATTGAGATTTCGTTTTACGAAATATCTCTTTGAGAATTGTTACGTAACAATTTTGGTTCCGACGTACCAAAAAGACCACGTACTCTGAATATCAACACAAGAAGTAAAGCAATTGAAATTATTATTTGACCAAGACCATAGAGGCCTAACATCTCTTCTAATGGACGTAAATATTCGATAAGCAAAGAGATTCCCCCTGCTGCGACTAAAGATCCTGTGATACTACCACTTCCTCCAATAACCACCATCACTACAATATTAAAAGCAAGTCCAACCGAGAATGAATCTGGAGTAATAACAGTTGTCAAATGGGCCCATAGGCCTCCACTAATTCCTGCAAAAAATGCACCAACAACAAAAGCAATCATCTTCATCGATGTGACATTTATTCCTAAGCTACTGGCTGCCATCTCATTTTCTCTCATGGCAAACAGAGCTCTTCCGAACGAAGAAAATTTAATTTTCCACGCAACATATACAGTGATTACTAAAAAGAGATAAATCCACCATATAGATGACTTAAAGGGGATTCCATTTAATCCTAAGGATCCACGAGTAAATTGTTCAGCATTTCTAAATACGACCCTCATGATAAAAATGGTACCAATTGTCGCAACACCTAAATAGTGACCTTTGAGTCGTAAAACAGGATACCCAATAATGAAGGCAACCAAAGCAGCAAAGAGACCTCCTATAAGGATTGCTGGGAAAAACGGCCACTGTTGTACACTGAGCCACTGAGGTAAATTAGGAAGAAGGTGTATCTTACGAGCTGCTGGAAAGACTAATAATGCTGCTGTATACCCTCCAATTCCCATAAATGCAGGGTGTCCTAAAGAGAACAATCCCGTAAATCCATTAGTAATATTTAAGCTTACTGCTAACATCATGTACAAAAAGATGAAGCTAATTACAGAAACTATATAAGGATTTAGCAATGTATCAGCAATAGCAACAGCAATAAGACCTATCACTCCTAAGATAAACAGTGGAGGAATTGGGACTTTACGTGTTCCAACTCTTATTCTCATGCCCTTTGTTCCTCCGATTTACCTAAAATCCCATTTGGCATAAACAAGAGAATAAGAATCAGTAGTCCAAAGACAAAAGCATCACGATACCCACTCATTCTCCCTGGAAGCAATCCAACAAATAGTATTTCACTAAACCCTAAGAGGTATCCTCCAATTGCTGCTCCAGCTATTGACCCTACCCCTCCAATAACTGCAGCAACAAAGGCTTTTAAGCCTGGTAAAAATCCCATAAGAGGATCGACTTGTCCATATCGACCTCCCCACAACATCCCTGCATAAGCAGCAAGAGCGCTTCCAATCATAAAGGCGACCATAATGACTGTATTCACTTTAATACCCATCAAGCGTGCCACTCTCATATTCTCAGCTGTTGCTCTCATAGCAACACCCATCTTAGTTTTATGAACAAAGAGCAATAAAAGAGCTAAAAGGATAATTGAAGAGAAGATAATAATAATCGACAAAAATGTGACTTTTACACCACCTACAATAATGTTCTCCCTAAAAAAGTCGGGAAGACTAAAGTTTTTTGGTTGAGCTGTAAAAAGAAGAATACCTAAGTTTTGAATGAGTAGTGAGAGCGCTAAAGAAGCTATAAATCCTGTGACTTGTGGGGCATCTCTCATAGGATAAAAGGCTACTTTATCTATTACGAATCCGATAAAAGCTCCCAATACTAATACGCATGCTATTGCTATTGGCCATGGAACACTCATTTTCAAAAGACCAATATTTATAAAAGCGCCAATCATAATCACATCGCCATGAGCAAAATTAATGAGACGTAGAATACCATAAATCATGGTAAAGCCTATGGCAATAAGGGCATAGAGGCTTCCTTGTATAAGACCATTTATAAAAATTTCAGTCACATACATATTACACAACTCCCAAATAGGCTTTTTGTACTTCACTATTATTTTTTAATTGAGTACCGCTCCCACTCATAGCTATTCTTCCAATCTCTAGCACATAGGCACGATCTGCAATATCTAAAGCCTTTGCTGCGTTTTGCTCAACAAGTAAAATACTCGTTCCATCTTTATGTATTTGTTCTAACATTGAAAATATTCTTTCGACAAAGAGGGGTGCTAATCCCAAGGAGGGTTCATCAAGGAGCAATAAAGTCGGACGACTCATTAACGCTCGAGCAACTGCCAACATCATTTGCTCCCCTCCAGATAAGCTTCCTGCTTTTTGGTGTTGACGCTCATGTAAAATGGGGAATAAATGGTGAACATACTCCAAATCTTCTTCAACTTCGCTTCTATTTCTTCTTAAATAGGAGCCGATTCGGATATTTTCAGCAACACTAAGCGAAGCAAACACTTGCCTCCCTTCAGGACACAAAGAAATTCCATGTGAAACAACTTTTTCTGTTGGAATATGTGTAATATCGATCTTGGTGTCACTCTCATCTTTTTGATACGTTATTGAACCTTTTTGCACTTTGTTGTAACTCATAATTGTTTCAAGAGTTGTTGTTTTACCAGCCCCATTCGCTCCTATGAGAGCGACAACTTCTCCTTTGTGGACACTAAAAGAGATGTTTTTTAGAATATGGGTTTTACCAATACTCACATCTACATGAGCAACGTCTAATATAAGTTGGCTCATATTTGCTCCCCCTCATATCCTAGATAGGCTTTTATAACCTGAGGGTTGTGTTGTATATCTGAAGGGGCCCCTTCTGCTATGAGTTTGCCTTGATCGAGTACTTGAATGTGCGAACACATCCGCATGACTACTCTCATATCGTGCTCAACTAATATAATAGTAAGATCAAACTCATCCATGATATGGGTAATTAACTGAACAAATTCTTCAGTTTCACTGGGGTTCATCCCTGCAACAGGCTCATCTAGTAAAAGCAACTGAGGTTGTGTTGCAATTGCTCGAGCTAATTCAACACTTCGTTGAATTCCATATGGTAACATTCCCGCAAATTCATCTTTCCATGACACAATTTGTAACATCTCTAATAATTCATAAGCTCTTTTTGTAATCACTTTTTCTGAAGATCTGAATTGTGGTGTATGAAAAAGAGTATGACCTAAGCAAGAACCCTCTCGTTGATGCAAGGCCGTTTTCACATTATCTAAAACACTCATACCCTCAAACAGGCGAATGTTTTGAAATGTTCTAGTCATTCCTAATCGTGCTCTAAGATGAGGTTTAAGAGAGGTAATATCCTTATTGGAAAATGATATGGTACCTGCACTAGGCTCCAACACTCCACTGAGGATATTAAAGACAGTAGTCTTCCCCGCTCCGTTAGGTCCTATAAGGCCTGTTAGTGTCCCTTTATAGAGGGTTGTGTGATATCCATTAAGTGCTTGCAAACCACCGAAGTTCTTACCAAGATTTTGCACCTCAAGTAATGGCGTATCATCCATGGTCTGTTTTAAAGCCATGCTCATAGTATAAAACACAAAACAACATTGTCAACAATAAATTATCTTTTAGCCAAATCGAACTGTGAGATACTATACTATTCGTAATTATTAACGTTTATTTTACACTTTACGCACAAAGAGGGCAAACCAAAGAAACTATGCTTTATCGTACTGGATAAACGTCATTATCTATGGTGATAATTCTTCGATAAACGTTAGTGTAGATACGTAAAGAGAAAATCATCATATCTGAAAATTACCTTGTGCTATTTCTATGCTGTAGCAACTGGTAGATGATCCACAAACGTAGATGAGAGTGTGACATTCACTAGATCACCTCTTTGGTAGTTCGAAGAAAGGTCTTCTACCCAGAGGTGGATGTAGTTGCTACTAAGAGCTTTCCACATCTTTCCGTGTTGTTTTTCTAAGATGACTTCAACTTGTTTGTCGACATGTCGGTTTACATACCGACGATAGTGGATGTGAGATAAATCTCTGAGTCGTTTAGCCCTTTGGTCTCGCACATATTCGGGACTTCGATCGGTCGCATCATACAAGTCAGTTTGTGGTCGTGGAGAATAGGGAAACACATGAAGTTGACTGACATCTAATTGTTGTAATACTTCAAAGCTTTTTTCGAATTCAACATCATCTTCTGCAGGAAGACCAGCGATTACATCAGCTGCAATAAATGGGTCATCTTTCACACTTCTTAGTTGTGCAAAAGCATCATACAGTCGCTTCACATCGTAGTGTCGATTTACCCTTTGTAACACCACATTACTAGCTGATTGAATAGGGAGATGAAAATGAGGTTGAACTCTTGGATCTCTGCATACCTCTATGAGTTTATCATCAAGACGATCGGGTTCTAATGAACTGAGGCGAATGCGGACATCATCTCCAATTGAGTCTAATAAACGTTGCAATAAGGTTGCTAAGTCGATGTGTTCACTCTCGTAGGCACTAATGTTCACCCCTGTAAGGACTACTTCTTTGAGCCCCTCTTGTTGTAAGAGCTCAATTCGCTTAAGCACATCATCATGGTGTAGACTTCTCGCTTTTCCACGAGCAACAGAGACACGACAAAAAGCACATTGATTGTCACACCCGTCTTGGATTTTAACAAAAGCTCTACTGTGGAAAGAGAAACTTGCTGCATCATACTCAAATGGTGAGACCTCTACAGCATTATGTTCTTGGGCAAATGTGAACACTGCATCATATAACTCAAGTTGTGCGATGTGGGCATTGCGAAGATAGAGAGGGAGTTGTAACAAAGATGGTTTATCATCTAAGGAGACAACAACAATTTTCGAAGCGATACTCTCAAGCTCTTCCTTCTCCATTTGGGCGTAACAGCCTGTAACTAATACAGTTGGATGATGCTCTTGGGATGCAAACTTTCTAATCATTCGGCGAGCTTTTTGCTCAGCTTTACTGGTAACAGTGCACGTATTAATAATATATAAATCGGCGGGTGTTGATGAATTAACGACGTCAAAACCGTGATGGGTAAAAGAGTCGGCAATAGCCTCACTTTCACACTGGTTTAACTTACACCCCAACGTATAGATGTGAACATTCATGATATCTCCACAGACAATCTCTCTTGCTCTTCTAATACAGCAAGCATCTTGTCTAAAGCCTCTTTGAGTTTGATATGCATGTCATGTGTGTATGGATTATAACGTTGAAGATCATAAAAGAGCTGTAATGGGTCATTACAGGTTTGCTCAACAATCGTCAAAAGACTCTTATACCCTACTGTAGCCAACTCAGTATTTTTGAGATCTAACTCATCTAACACCCTTCCGATAAAGTGGGTCACACCTTGAGAGTATGCCGACTCTTTATCGTGTTGGTCACAACTCATCTCAACAACTTTCAACTCCATCTTTTTAAATTGATTAATCCAAAAAGTGGTAGTTTCATCATCGGCTTTCACCGGAGATAACACCAGTGGAAGTCCAGCTAATCCTTTTGAACCACTATCAGGGCCAAACATCGGGTGAGTTGCAATACTTTGCACTTCTTCACCAAGAAGATGTTTCATCAAATATGCTGGATACGATTTTACAGAACATGTATCTAAGATTGTTGCCCCTTTTTTGATATGTGGAGCAATCCGTTTAAGTACATCTTCTAAAGATGATATTGAGACACAAAGAAATATTGCATCACATTGGAGTAACTCGTGCTCACTCACAATAGCAACATCTTTGGGATAATGAGTTTTCGGTGATCTACTATATCCTTTGACAGGGAGAAACTGAGCTAATTGCTCGGCCCAAAAATAGCCAAATCTTCCCAAGCCATATACACCAACAGTCATGGTCCTACTGTAGCATAGAACACTTTTGAGCTACAATCAGTTGACCATCACATCTGTGGTAAGGTTGCCTCTTTAGCAGGGTCATATCCCAAAGAGGGATTGGCTCTTAAATCGTAACAATATTGGCGTAGTTTATCTGCATGTTGTTGATCACTCAAATTCTCATCAAGCAGATCAGGGGTAATCACATCTCCTACAACCATCTTCAATGTCGAGCCGTATAGTTTAAACATCTCATCTACTAAAAAGATTGTCTCAATAGAGGTCTTTATGCCAAAGATTTGTCTAAAACGGGTCCATCGATGAACCTTCTTACTGAGTTGACCATCGATGTAAATCACCACTATTGGGAGCTTATGCTTTCGAGCGATTCGGACAAAGGAGTCTCGCCATTTATAATCATATACTTCACCTGTTGATAATAAGCGGGAACAATATCCTGCAGGATAAAAAAGCAAACTCGCTCCACTGATAACAGCGTTCATCAATGTGCGAGCTCCCCCCTTATTAAAAACACATGCTGTTCTAATTGGCTTAATGAATTTGAGGTAGTTTTGGACAACTAACTTCATCTGTGGAAACAGCCGATGCAGTACCGAAAAAAGGGCCATCGACTCTGCTCCACCATACGGGTGGTTCGCTGCAACAATGACTCGTTGTCCTTTAAGTGCCTCAATTTTCTTAAAATCATCTTCATGCCACTGTATGGTGAGATCGAGTTCTTTAACAACTTCGTCTAAGAATGTTTGAGCATCACTGTTGCAGTGAGTTGAAAAAAACTCATTCAAGTGGTCAATGTGAAGTAGTCGTTCTAAAAAAGAGTAGATACCATTGGGAATCCACTTCGCAAGTTTTGGAAAATCCTTGCTTGCTAAAGCCCTAATGTCGATTGGTTGGTACTGATCTTTTTGCATTGGACCATTGTACCATTATTTTCTAAACAATCTACACTCCTGTGATAAGAAGACTCTCTGGTATAACTCTGTTTTTGACCTTTGGATTGTTATTGTATAAGAGAGTATGGTATCATTTTGGGTGAAAGAAAACCTAATGAGGAGTCAATAATGACATTTGCACAACAGATGAAAGCTAAAGCCAAATCATTACAAAAGAGGGTGGTTTTAGCGGAAGGAACCGAATTAAGAGTAATTGCAGCTGCTCGTAAGATTTTAGACGAACAACTTGCTAAAGAGGTCTATGTATTAGGACCAATGAATGAGATTACCACTCTTGCTTCTCAAGAGAACATCTCATTAGAGGGTGTCTCTTTAGTAGATCCAACAACCGACTCAAAACGCTCTGCTTACGCTGCTGAATATTATGAATTGCGTAAACACAAAGGGATGAGTGAGCAAGAAGCTGCTGATCTTATTGTTGACCCACTGAGATACGGGGCAATGATGGTCCGTTTAAATGATGCTGATGCACTTGTTGCAGGAGCTCAACGAACTACCGGAGAAGTCCTTGTTGCTGCGTTTCACATTATTAAAACAAAAGAGGGAATCAAAAGTGCCTCCTCTTGTATGATCTTAGCTACAAATAACAAAGAGATGGGTGCAGACGGTTCGTTCATTTTTAGCGATTGTGCCACTATTCCAGAACCCACAAGTGAACAACTAGCCGAAATTGCAGAAGCGAGTGCTGAATCATGTCGCACTTACTTAGGTGTTGAGCCCATTATTGCCTTACTGTCCTACTCAACTAAAGGCTCCGCTCGTGGTCCTATGGTAGATAAGGTGACTGAAGCTCTGAAGATCTTACAAGAGAAGCGACCCGATTTACAAGTTGATGGTGAGTTACAACTCGATGCAGCTATTGTTGAATCTGTGGGCCAAAGTAAAGCTCCAGGATCGACTGTAGCAGGAAAAGCAAATGTATTAATCTTCCCCGATTTACAATCTGGAAATATTGGTTATAAATTGGTACAACGAATGGCTAACGCTGAAGCATTTGGTCCTATGATGCAAGGATTTGCTAAACCTGTGAGTGATCTCTCACGTGGGTGTAGCACTGAAGACATTGTAGTCACTACCGCTGTCACTCTCAGTCAATTAGCATAATAGCTTCCCTAACAAGGTGATGATGAGGTTTCTCTCATCATCACTTTTATGTAAACTCCGCTGTAAGAAGGTATCACCCATGAGTCGAGACGTTGATCTTCTAGATCAGTCACATTCACCTACAAAAGTTATATGGTTGTTAGCTTGGCCCGTCGTTCTCGATCAACTCTTTACTACATTATTACAATATGTCGATAGTGCCATGGTTGGCTCTTTAGGGGCTGTTGCAACGGCTGCTGTGGGGGCAAATAGTTCGACCATTTGGCTTGTTAATGGATTGATGTACTCTTTTGGTGTCGCTTTTGGAGTGTTGGTTGCCCGCCATATTGGTGCTGGTGAAAAAGAGGCAGTTGGGCATACTATACGACAAGCGTTCATTGCGATTATTGCATTTTCAGTTGTTGTAACCACAATAATGAGATCCATTGCATTTAAACTCCCCTACATCATTGGCGTTGATGAGTCCGTAGCACATGATGCTGGACTATATATGAGCTATATCGCTTTAGCTTATCCCTTTACCATCCTTTTTGCTTATATGGCAAACCTCTTACGTAGTAGTGGTGATACCCAATCCCCTTTGATCAGTAATATCATTACCAACGTAGCAAATATTATTGGTAATACTTTACTGATTTTCCCTACTCGTGAGATTTCGCTCTTCGGATCCACCTTCACATTATATGGGGCCGACTTAGGGGTTCAAGGAGCTGCTATTGCTACAGCTGGATCAACTGTGCTCAGTGCCTTGATCCTCTTTAGTGTCTTTTTATTCAAAGACTCCCCTATTAAAACACGATTAATTGGTGTGAAATGGGGTTTTGATTGGCACATATTTAAACAAGTATTCAGATTAGGAACTCCATTGGCACTAGAACGGGCAACACTTAATATGGGACAAGTTGCTATGACGATGATTGTTACTCGTTTGGGGACAGTTGCCTTAGCAAGTCACCATTTAGCTATTACTGCCGAATCGTTAACCTATCTCCCAGTAAGTGGATTTTCCATAGCTGCAACGACCTTAGTTGCCCAATCTTTAGGGGCTAACAATAAACCACTAGCTCGTCAGTTTGCCCGTAGTAGCCTCCGTGGTGGCATTGTGTTGATGAGTAGTGCAGGAGTACTACTGTATCTATTGAGTGTGAATCTTATTGGACTACTTACTCGCGATGTCAGTGTTATCACATTGGGATCAAAGGTACTTAGAATTGTTGCCTTTGCTCAACCATTTTTTGCTATGAGCATTGTTATTGGTGGGATTTTACGAGGAGCTGGTGATACCAGGTGGCCGTTTATCTACTCCATCATTGGGATGTGGGGTGTACGTCTTATCCCCGCTATTATACTGAGTTTTTTCTTTGTACTTCCTTTAGAAGTTGTGTGGCTTTGTATGGTTGCCGATTTAACAGTTCGTGGCCTTCTTAATTACTATCGCTATCATAAGGGTACTTGGGTTCATGCGTGGGATAAGCATATCGCTTCATAATCTGAGCTAAAGCAATCAGTGTCTCAATGCTCAAGTTCTCACTTCGCTCTTTTTCGTCGATGTTGGCCTCTTCTAAGATAGGTGTAATAAAAGAGTTTCCAATTCTTTGAATCTCTTTATTGTTAAGGAGATTATTTTTAATAGTCTTTCTTCTTTGGGCAAAGAGATCTCTGATGAGGGGGAAAAAGAGCTCAGTGATTCCATCATCTAATAAAGGTTTCTCTTTTTGAGTTAGAAGAATCACTGAAGAGGCAACCTCAGGTGGTGGATAGAAATGGCCTGAAGAGAGATTCATGACAATTGAGACATCGTAGAAGCACTGTGTAAGAATCGAGAGCGTGGAGTATGCTTTAGTTCCACTTTGAGCTTGGAGGCGGTGAGCTACCTCTTTTTGAAGGGTAAAGACCATCCTCTTTGGGTGAATACCCTGCTCTATAATCGTAGCAATAAAGAGACTTCCAATATTATACGGTAAATTCCCACATACCACCGAGGGTGTTCCATTTCTTTGGTACTCACTTTGGTAGGTTTTTAACACATCTCCACTCACTAGATGAAAGTTTTTTTCATCACCAAAGGCTCTTTGTGTTAATACCCGTATAAAGCCGTAATCAATTTCAAAGGCAGTAACATGAGCTTTAGTTTTCAAAAGGTGAGATGTAAGTGCTCCAATGCCAGGTCCTACTTCCCACACAGTAGAGCCCTCTTTTGCATCAACAAGGCGGGTAATCTCTTTAAGCACATGATCACTAAGTAAAAAGTTTTGTCCAAACTTTTTACTTAATGCTAGTTGTTCTTCTTCTAAGAGTGTTCGTATTGCTGTGAGTGAATCGTAAGGAAAGTCCCACATTGTAGCTCCGCCTTAACTCGTTTTGTAGTGCACAACTAGCATACTCAACTCCTTTTAAGACAGTCAACACACCAATGACAAACAATAGATAGAAAAAAAGATCCCCCTCGATTGAATAAAAAGAGCCCCACTCAACGATCTTCTGGTAAGAAGAAGCAAGAGCAACCAAAGCTTTCTCTAACACAACTACAGGGGCAAGAACATACATCATAGTCATACTGAGTAACATGGTTGCTAATGGGATAATTACCAACGAAAGTGGAATTCCAATGGGGTACCATACTCCAAATAGGGCCAACGAGAAAGCTGTTGTTCCCATATTCACCCCAATGGCAGAGCCAAGACCTTGAGCTATAGGTAGAGGTAATAAAGGTGTGATTCTTCTACTTATCGAAGAAGAAAAAAGAACTAAAGAGAGAATTGACCCATAGGATAAAAGCGAAGCAACGCTGAGCATAGTCGATGGAAATAGTAGTAGTTGTACCACATACGCTTTCAGTAGCGAGAAGCGTTTTGTTCCCACATGGGCAAACAATACCAAAAGTAGTGCCCTCAGTAGTGATGCTCGTACACCTACAATAGCGACATATACCACTGCCACACAAAAAGAGATGATAAAGGAGGCTTTTTTAGCCGGGGTTTTTGAGATAAGAAAAGCAAAACCCATCATCACAATATTCATATGAAGACCCGAAAGGGCTAATACATGGGCAGCTCCACTTTCTAAGGAGTACTCTTTTAAGAGAGAATACTCATCCATCACTCCAATAAAAAGGGCTTTTGCCATATAAGAAGCGGGATACGGTAATGTGTTTAATTGTGAAATAATACTCTTTAAGAGAATTATTCGATGGCTCACATACCACTTATGTAGCTTGTTAATGGGTAAAGAGCTTTCAACGTGATCTGCAATGACAATGGGCGCTTGAGCATCAAGGAGAAAAGAGCCCCTTACGGTGACAAAAAAACCTTGATACACAGAAACCTCTTTTTGGGAGATGATGACAACTTCCCCTTTTGCACTTGTTGTATCACCTTGAGTGTTAGAAACAGAGGTAACGTTACAACTAAACACACTGTTGTGTGATGCGCTTAAAGAAGTATCACTTGTTGCAATACCTTGTAGTGAAATAATGTGGGGTGTTCGTAGCCCACTATCAAATGTCTGTTCATACGAAGCTTTAAAAAGAAGAATGAGACACACTAAAGTGTATATGAATACCCACCCCCCTTTTTGTAACCTCTTACCGCCAAAAACAGAAATGAAGATACATACACCTACACATACAATAAATCTCAGGTGCCACACTCGATGTAAAGTATTACTGATTAGTAGATACTGAATGATAAGTAACACCACCAAGGATATATAAGGATAAAGAGGGAGATTTTTTTCTCTTTGGTCCATATAGATATATGGAAAAAAGAGCTATTTTACTTCGTTAGTTCAACTAAGAAGGCCAATAAAGGGATATCTATCTTCTTGGTATGGGATGCTTTCAGTAATCGAGCAGCCAATAGTTCATGGTTCTTTCCACTTTGATGAACTTTTTTCACTTGAAGATACATCTCATATAAGGAGTGTTGTTGAGATTTCACATGTTGAATAAAGAGTTTTTGTATTAGGAGATGAGTGCTCTCATCGATTTTCTTTGTATGTAACGGTTCTAAACTCTCTCCATCAAAACGGGCAATCTTATTGGCCAAGGTCATCGGATCTAAGGCACTACAGCGATCGATGTAATCTTCGTATACAGAAAGGTTCTCATCAATAACAAACGTCCCTCGAGAGGCGTTTTGTTTCAATACAAGACGCCTTCGTTCGGCAATTTCACTTTTTCGATCTTTTGAGGCAAGATACCTCCAACTTACCAACGACCCAACAGTGGCAATAATAAGTTCATCTACCATAGGGATAGGATCACGAACAACAAGAGAGAAAAAGACATACAAGATAAGGAAAATAAAGGCAGTGATTAACAAACGGGGAATGTATCTTCTCTCTTGAATCCAATAATCGACACCTTTGTCGTATTGTTGATACAAGGTAAAAAGAGCATCATCTTTCTCTTGTGATGTTAACCCTGTCGATGCGTACCATGTAATTGTTTCAGTATCACTCCACAAGCCACTTTGCTTTACATCGGAAAATGGGGTGATAAACAGACTCGGATTTTGAAACCGTCGAAAGATAAAGCTCTTTGCCATCTCTTATAATTCCTCTTTGTATTGAACAAGGCGCTGTTGCACAAGTTGCTCAAATTCCTCTTTTGAAAGTCCCTCTGCGTGGAAGTAGATATAGTATTTAATCTTCGGCTCAGTTCCACTAGGGCGAATCACTAATTTTTCACCGTTTTCGAAATAGAGCATCACAACATCACTTGAAGGAAGTCCATCAACATCCCCTCCAAGAAGATCAATTACTTTGGTAATCTTCTCTTTTGCAAATGAGTCCCCTACTCTCATGGCTCTAAAGCGTGCCATGATCTCGCCCATCTTTTGTTGACCGCTAGGACCTTCATACCCATAAGAGAATACTTTTTCTGTGTATCGTCCATAGCTTTGGTAGATCTGCTCTAGCCGTTGTAACACATTGAGGTTTTGTTGTGTGTAATAAGCGACCATCTCAGTAGCTAAAATGGCACTAGAAACTGCATCTTTATCTCGTAGGTTCTCTAACGAGAGATACCCAAAACTCTCCTCACATCCGAATAAGAAAAACTGTGTATCAGAGTGTTCAATCTTATTCATCTCAATGGCAATATATTTAAAGCCTGTAAGAACATCGATACACTTACCGTTTTGTCGTTCCACAATCTCTTTGACTAAATCGCTCGTTACAATCGATTTGGCAACAACAGGTTGTTTCTTATTCAGTGGAGCTTTCACACTCATCAGATAATCGACCAACAATACCGCTATTTGATTCCCATTTAACAGTTGGTATGTCTCTTTACTCTCATCTGTTGGAAGAGCTACTCCTAAGCGATCAGCATCGGGGTCAGTTCCGAGCACGACATCAGATTTGTGTTGTTTTGCTAACTCAACAACAAGACGCATCGCCTCAGGATCTTCAGGATTTGGCATACTGACAGTGGGGAAATTCCCATCATATTGACGTTGTTCTTCTACAATATCATAGGAGATACCAAGACGATCATATAAGTGTGTAATAGGTTCTAAGCCTGAACCGTGTAGTGGCGTGTAGGCAACGTGGATAGAACTGTTTCTCAATACCTCTTCATGAGTAAGAGATTCAATTACTGAATCGTAGTAACTTTGTTCTACTTCGGGAGGCATATAAGTAAGCAGACCTTTTTCAATGGCCTCTTGTTCATCGATGTGAAGAATCATATCGCTGGTGATACGTTCTACCTCTTTCGCAATTCCCACATCGTGTGGAGGTGTTACTTGTCCCCCATCACTCCAATACACTTTATACCCGTTGTATGCTGATGGGTTGTGACTTGCTGTAATAACCACCCCTGCAGTGCTCTTCAGATGACGTACACTAAAAGAGAGAACTGGGACAGGGCGCACCGTATCAAAGAGCATCACTCGAATATTGTTCGCACATAAGGTAAGGGCGGTTTGTAAGGCAAACTCGGATGAGTAGTTACGAGTATCATAAGCAATAGCAACACTGGGATGTTTGGTGTGCTTGTGTAGATAATTGGCAAATCCTTGAGTCACTTTACGAACCATAAATGAGTTAATCCTATTGGTGCCTCCACCTAAGATTCCTCTCATCCCAGCAGTTCCAAAAGCTAATTCACTGTAAAAACGTTCATACAGCTGCTCAAAAGCCCCCTCATCAAGGGCATCGGCAACTTCTTTGTTAAAGAACTCATCTTTCTCATCACGAATGTACTGTGTAGCCTTTTGTATAATCTCTTTTCTAACTTGATCAGTGACGTCCATCAAACACCTCCACATTGAGATCTTCTATTGTATCACATAAAGGGGAACACCCTGCTGCGATTAACTCTTTTTTTTCTCTAAATCCCCACGTCACAATTGCAACATCACATCCGCCATTTTGAGCTGTAACATAATCGACCTCGCTATCACCGATGAGCATCAGTTCATCAGCTTCACATCCAACGCTCTTTTTAAAAGATAATAGAGAAGAGGGATCGGGTTTTAAAGGATAGCGACTACTGGCCCCTTCAACAAATACGAATGGGTAATCAGAGAAAAAATGCTTTACGATAACTTTTACTAATTCATCAGCCTTATTTGATAAAACTCCTAAGACCATGTTGTGTTTCACAGCACGATCTAGAAGATCACTCATCCCTGGATAGATAAACGAAAAGTCTACCGGTTGAGATCGATACGCCTCCATCATTGTCTCAATTAATGTATTGAGTTGATCCGGTGTTGGATAGATATCTTGAGCATGAAGAGCCCCAGTTAATGCATTACGTAACCCACGTCCAACGTGGGTCATACATTGCTCTACACTTAAGACTTCTCCTTGAGCTGCTAACAAAGCGACATTTAGGGCATTGGTAATATCTTTGGCAGTATGAAGCAATGTCCCATCTAAATCGAACAAAAGAGCTTTCAGTTTCTTTTTTTGAATCATATCTTACTATATCCGAACTTTACTTAGATTGTCATCCTCGATACAATAGGCTCATTCATGTACAAAAGAACATTAGCTTCCACAAATTTTGGGAATTTTCTCATGCCCTTGGTGACTGTCTTAGTGCCTTTGTTATACACAACATTTATGAAGCACTATAACTTGAACTACGAGATGATTGGTCGGTTGAGCTTGACCACCTTTTTAACTGTGATGATTGTCTCACTCTCTTTTGGGTCATTAGTTGATCGCTTTGGGATGAAAATCTTTATTGTAGGTGGACATCTGTTTCTTAGTGGTGGATTTATCTTATTCGCCTTCTCTACTCGTATAGCTCCGAATCACCCCTACCCGCTTTTTTTACTCTCTACTGTACTGTATTCGATTGGCGGTGGATGTATGGAGTTATTATTAAGCGCTATTGTAGAATCGATTCCCTCAGATGAGAAAGCTGCAAATATGAGTTACATGCACTCCTTTTTTGCTTGGGGACTCATTGTCATTGTCGTTATTACCACACTTCTGATGTACCTCTTTGGAGAATTGTATTGGCCATACATTCTCTTATTTTGGTCCCTATTCCCCCTGCTAAATGCCTATTTCCTCACTCGTTCTTTATTTCCTCCTCAAGCTCTTAAGGAGCACCGTGGAAGTATTACCTCGTTGTTGAAAAATAGATATGTAGTGGTGGTGATGTTAGCTTTATTATGTGCAGGAGCAAGTGAGATTACCATTACACAGTGGGCAAGTACATACGCAGAGGCCGCCTTGCAACTTCCTAAGGCTTTGGGGAATTTAATTGGGTTATCACTGTTTGCCCTTTTGTTGGGAGCTGGTCGGCTTGCCTACAGCACATGGGGCAAACGCTATGAGATGTGGAATGTGATGTTTGTTGGAGCGTTGTTTACCTTGTTGTGTTACCTTGTCACAGCCTTAGTGTCTCACCCAATGATCTCTTTAATCGCTTGTGCAGCCTCAGGAGCTGGTATTGCACTACTGTGGCCTGGCTCTATTGTGTTAGCCACACGCCATGTAGTGAATTTCGGGGCAGGTCTTTTTGCCCTCCTTGGTGCTAGTGGCTCTTTAGGTTCAGCTGTTGCCCCTTGGCTTGTTGGCGTATTAGCGAACAATGCACCGACACATGTTATCCTCTCTCCTCTACGCATTGGTATGTTAGGTGCTTCATTTTTCCCTCTGCTTCTTATCTTTTTACTTGTGTTGATTAAAAAGATGGATCAGGAGCAACGCCCTTAGAAAGAGGACACAATAAACAGAGACGATTGTCTAACCCAAAGAGATGTGGTACATAGGACTTTAAGGAGTTTGCTATGACAAGAAGTGAAGCACTAAAGCTATACAAACAATACAATAGTAGTGAGAATCTCCTTCGACACAGTCTGAGTGTTGAAGCTGTCATGCGTCGATTTGCCCAAGAGTTAGGCTACGATGAAGATTTTTGGGGCAATGTAGGTCTTCTTCATGATATAGATTATGAACTGTACCCTGATGAGCATCTTCAAAAAGCACCTCAGATGCTTAAAGATGCCAATGTAGATGAACAAACCATTAGAGCGGTGCTCTCACACGGGTGGACGATTGTCAGTGATGTTGAACCTATTCATCCCATGGAGAAGGTGTTATTCACAATCGATGAACTCACTGGTTTGATTAACGCAACAGCATTGATGCGCCCTTCTAAGAGTTTAGATGATTTAACAGTCTCTTCGGTGAAAAAGAAATTTAAAACAAAAGGGTTTAGTGCCCAAGTAGATCGCTCAATTATTACTAAAGGAACTGAGATGCTTAATCTCTCACTTGATCGAGTGATTGAACTGGCAATTGAAGGGATGCGAAGTATAGGTAGCGAATTAGGTTTTCTCTCTTTAGATCAGTAACAAAGAGTTGTTTATTGGCCTTTAAGCATACCATTTGACTCTATGTCCGTTGCACTATTATATTACTTGTGAGGTTTTCCTCTAAAATTGCATGAAGGAGTCACCATGGAAACAATCTATACGATTGAACGTTTTGAAGAAGATTTTGCTGTTACAGTAACCGATGGAAGATTTGTGAATATCCCTTTTGAGGATATCCCCGAGAACTCTGAAGTTGGAGACAAACTCAAATTTGTTGATGGCTCTTACGTTAAAGCCTAAGGTAATGAATTGCCCCCACGTATATTTTTAGGTATCGTGGGGGTATGAGTCGTATTATCTTTGGAACATGTTCTTGGAAGTATCCATCATGGAAGGGTCTAGTCTACTCTTCTGATTTAAAACCGATGGAGTATCTACAAGAGTATGCCCAACACTATTCCATGGTCGAAGTCGATCAATGGTTTTGGTCCTTAGGTGAATCGAGTTTTGCCCTTCCTGAGGAAGAAGTCGTTACCACCTACAACAACCAAACACCCGAATCTTTCCGTTTCACTATAAAATGTCCTAATGCCTTAACGCTCCCTTTTACACCAAAGCAACACATAAACACCTCTTTTCTTGATGCAAACGTCTACTCTCAGTTTCTTGCTTCTTTAGAGCCGATACACAATAAAATTGGATTATTGATGCTTCAATTTGGGTATCTGAATAAACAGATGATCGAGAATCAAAAGGCATTTGAGGTTCGCCTTTCAACGTTCTTTGATGCAATTGATTCCTCTTTTCCCCTAGGTATTGAGATGCGTAATCCAAAGTGGATCAATGGTCAGTGGTTTGAATTTCTCTCCTTGCATAATATTGCTCCTGTGTTTATCCAAGGGTATTGGCTCGATGATATCGTTCAAACAATTCGTCGATATGAACATCTCCTTCCTCAAACAATCAGTATCAGGTTACACGGAGAAGATCGTAAAGGAATTGAACAAGAAGCTCAAAACAGGTGGGATACTCTCATTTGGCCAAAGAATCGAGAATTAGCTCAAGTTGCACAATTACTGACACACTTAAGTGAGAGTGGACGTACTGTCTATGTGCAAGTAAACAACCACTATGAAGGTTCCGCTCCACAAACAATTCAACGCATACAACAACTTATGTAACATACGTTCCTCTTATGTATCAAAAAAAGTTACTCAAAGGGGAGTATAACTCCTTTCTCACCTCTGCTTGACGATTCCGAAATCGAAATAGTTCCAAATTCTTAAAACAGTGGTTGAATATTTAGAGACAACTGTTTACTCTACATATAGTTTAAGAAAAAATTATCACTACAAGGAGGTGTGAGTCGTGGATACATGTGGCAAAAGTGCAAGTATATCTGATGACCCTCTGAGTAGAGACTCTACTTTCTGTGCTTTTATGCACACCCGTCGTTGATACTTGACAGTTCCCACACAGTTCTTCGTCTCCTAAAAAAAGATGGAAGTCCTATTTGAGCAATTACATGAGTATGTAGAAACACACAACTGGAAAGCTTTACAACAAAGTCTAGCTCATATGCGTGAGATTGACGTTGCTGAGTTTATTGAGAGTTTGCCATTAGAGCTTACCCCTCTTATCTACAGAACATTAGAAAAAGATGTCGCTGCTGAAATATTTGCGAATCTTTCCAATGAGGAACAAGAGCAACTTATTAATGCAATTACCGACCAAGAGTTACAACATCTGATGAAAGGGTTGATGATTGACGATGCTGTCGATATTTTGGGTGAATTACCGGCAAACATCGTCAATAGAATTTTACGACACACAAGCCCCCGTGCACGGTATCTGATAAACCAATTCCTCTTATACCCTGAATTTTCTGCTGGTTCGATTATGACAGCGGAATTCGTCCAGTTGAAAAAAGAGATGACGGTGAAACAAGCCATTGATCATATTCGACGAGTTGGGGAGAACAAAGAGACCATTTACACCTGTTATGTGACTACACAAAACAGAAAGCTCGAGGGCATTATATCAGTTCGTACCCTATTACTTTCAACTGATGAGACCACCTTAAGCGACATCATGGAACCCGATTTTATCTCAGTCACCACCACGGATGATCAAGAAGAGGTAGCTACTCTATTTAGACGTTACGACTTGTTGAGCATCCCTGTAGTTGATCATGAAAATCGCCTTGTTGGTATTATTACTGTTGATGACATTATTGATGTTATTGAGGAAGAGAACACCGAAGACTTTGAGAAAATGAGTGCTATGCTCCCTAGTGATAAACCGTATCTCAAAACTGGAGTATTCACATTAGCTAAAAATAGAATTATGTGGCTCATGGTTCTTCTGATCAGTGGAATGATCACTGGTGGTATTTTAGCTCGTTATGAAGATGCGTTTTTAGTGCTCCCTATTCTTGTCTCATTTATCCCTATGCTCACCGATACAGGTGGAAATGCAGGTGGTCAAAGTTCAACCTTAGTGATTCGAGGTATGGCGGTCAATGAGATTTCGATGAAAGATTTGGCTACCGTTTTATGGAAAGAGGTCCGAGTTGCTTTCTTAGTTGGATTTGTCCTCTCATTTTTTACTGCCCTACGAGTGTATCTGATGGGGTATGGCATTATGGTAGCACTTACAGTCGGTATTGCTTTGTATGCTACTGTTATCATGGCGAAAACCATTGGGGGAGTCTTACCGATGATTGCCAAAGGTGCAAAGATGGACCCTGCTATCATGGCAGCTCCGTTAATTACAACCATCGTTGATGCTTTTAGCCTACTCCTTTATTTCACCATTGCAAAATACTTACTCAATATATAACAAGAAATAAAAGCTACCGTAAGGTAGCTTTATACTCCTTACAAGCTCTTAGAGTTACGGTAATACCCGTTTGGTTAAAGAGCTTCTTTTTTTATCGATGGCAAACGCTTCTGCATAGTAGACTCCACTTTGAAGACCTCTAAACTCTGCTAATGCTTCAACGTGCCTAAAGAGGTTTAATCCCCCCTCTTTGAATACTTCGACTTGAGAAGTGTGACTGGTAAGGGCCTCCATTTTTTTAGAAAACTGATTGGTTACATCCACATACTCAGTAGGTACAAATGAGGAAGTTACCTCAGTTTCCATATAATAGAGAATTGGAGTACTCTCTAAGACCTGTGCTTTGGTTGCAATAAGAGGCATTGTTGCTTGAACAATACTGGTATTCACCAGGTGGTGAGTTGCGACAAAATCGGGGTGAGAGCCAATATCTGAATGGGTAATAATGAGATCTGGTTTAGTGTTTCTCATTAACTCAGTGAGTTGCATCTGTTGGTTCTTATCATATGGATTCACTTCTAGTTCATCGATATCTAACGTACAATACGATCCACCAAGGATATGGGCAGCTTTAGAAGCTTCGGTCATCCTCCGTATCCTTAAATCCACAGGTTGTACGTCCGAGTGTCCCAAATTTCCATTTGTGATTGAGCAAATCACTACTTGATGTCCTTGTTCAATCAATCGAGCTAACGTTCCAAAACATCCTGCTTCAATAATTCCTGGCTGAGCTCCTATTGCTAATATATTCATGATATCTCCTTAATATTCTTGTTGAGGTCCTTCCCATCTCCCTCGTAACGATTCTAACTCTTCGGCAAATCTCTGAACAGCATCACTCAGTCGTTCAATATCTGTAGCATCGGGTGTTTTAAACGCCTCTTGGGCATGCTCTTCAAGTCGTTCTTTCACCAAGTCAACCCCTTTATAGGTAGCAGAGAGTTGTGCCAAGGCTTCTTTAAGTCGTTCAACACCCACAATCCATCTGCGCTCTTTCTCAGCAACAGGAAGTTTCTCTTCTAAAAGATCAAAACTTTGCCCTGTGTGAGGAGCCCATGCATCGAGGTGTAATTCTGAACCTAATAAACCGGCAAAATAGAGAGCAACTCGCTCTTCTCCATGAACAACAAAGATATGTTTTGGCTTATCACTCATTGCCTGAACCCACGAAAGAAGTCCCTTTTGATCAGCGTGGCCACTGAGACCCTCTAATTTGGTAATCTTGGCTTTGATATCAATTTTTTCACCAAAGAGTGTCACCCTCTTTGCCCCATCGCTAATAGAGCGTCCCAGAGTTCCTGTCGCTTGGTACCCGGTGAAGACTACAGTAGACTCCTTTCTCCATAAGTTGTGTTTGAGGTGGTGTTTTATTCTTCCTGCTTCACACATGCCACTGGAACTAATAATCACGCAACTCTCTTTACGACTATTAAGAGCTATCGACTCTTGAGCGGTAACAGTGAGCGTTAAAGAGTCAAATAAGAGTGGGTTTATCCCCTGTTTTACCAGTTCTAAAGACTCTTCGTCAAAATATCCGTCGATGTTCCTGCTGAAGATCTTTGTTGCCTCTATGGCTAAAGGAGAGTCTAGGAACACATCAATTGTAGGGAGACCGGGTAACATCTTGTGATAAATGATAGTTCTTAAGAGGTATAAAATCTCTTGCGTTCGCCCTACAGCAAAGGTAGGAATAACGACATTTCCCCCTTTAGCAAAGGTTTCAGCAATGATGATAGCAAGATTTTGGGCGTGTGAGAGAATGGCCTCTTTTTCGCTCTCATATAACACTGGCGGGTGAAGGCGATCACCATATGTCGACTCCATAATAACAAAATCTGCCCCTTTCACTATTGACGGATCGTTAATGAGAGGTTGATTTGTGTTTCCTATATCGCCCGAGAAAAGAAGTTTTCTTGTTTGCCCACCTTCGCTAAGAGTGAGGATAATATAAGCACTACCAAGCATATGACCCGCATCGATAAAGGTAGCTTCAATACCTTCTGCTATCTGAAATGGTTCATCGTACGGGTAACTGACAAAGTAGTTAAGTGCATTGTGAGCATCTTCTACTCTGTATAGTGGCTCTACTGGCTTCTCTCCAGCACGGATATTCTTTCTCGATTGCCACTCTGCTTCACTCTCTTGGATATACCCGCTATCAGCGAGCATAATTGAGCAGAGATCCTCAGTAGCTTCGGTGGAATAAATAATTCCTCTAAATCCCTCTTTCACAAGAAGGGGAACTCTCCCTGTATGGTCGATATGAGCATGAGTGAGAAGGACATAATCGATATCACGGGGATCACATGGTAACTGTAAGCCAATGACTCGCTCATCATGCCCCTGGGGAAGTCCACAATCTACTAACAACTTTTTGTTTCCACACTCAATAAGTGTGCAACTACCAGTGACTACTCTTGTAGCACCATAAAATGTGATATTCATACTCATAGCATACAAAGGCTCACCGTTGCTGTCTACGGAAAAACTTTCCCACACTTCGTAACATTCCTGCTACTATGAGAGCTATGGAGGCTGATTGTGGATAAACATAAGAATAAAGTATTAGAGATGAGTATTGCTCGTACCATGGGCAATCTAAGAAAGAATCGGATTGATGTCGACTTTCTCCCATCTAAAAGTGACGTAGTTCCGATGATTCGTTCTATTATCGATGAGGGAAGCACTATCGCTTTAGGAGGCTCCTCCTCTTTAAGTGAATGTCATGTGATTCAATTTATCCGTAGTGGCCCTTACAACCTCATCGATCGTTATGAGCAAGACCTAACAGAGGAAGCCAAACATCAAAGATTTATCGAGGCTTTTACCTCTGATGTGTTTATCACTGGAGTAAATGCTATTACCGAACATGGGGAGTTGTACTGTATTGATGGGACGAGTAATCGTATCAGTGCTATGCTTTTTGGCCCTAAAAAGGTGATCATTGTTGCAGGGTATCAAAAGATTGTCCCCACCTTACGCGATGCTGTACATAGGGTAAAACACATTGCAGCACCTGCAAACGCTATTCGTTTAGGCATAGATGCTCCGTGTGTCACCAACGGCTATTGCGTTGACCAATTTTTTGATGAGGAACATCTGATGAGTATTACCCCCGGAGCGTGCGACTACGGAATATGTAGTAACATGGTTGTCTTTGGAAGACAACCAGTTAAGGGGCGAGTATCACTTCTTCTTGTCGGGGAAGAGATCGGTTACTAATCGAAAAAGAGATCAAATACATCATCAGCATTTCGAGCTGCTGCCAATAATCTTCTCATTGCGGCACTATGTGTAGCTCGTGCAATTGATGCGAGAACTTCAACATATGCACTTGCCTCTTTTTCAGGGGCAAGAACTAAGAAGAAAAACTGAGATCCTTTCCCGTCTTGGGCATCAAAGTCGATTGGTTGTTTTGTAATTCCAAGTACAAGTTTAATCGAATTAATCGCTTTTGTTTTTGCATGGGGGATGGCGATCCCATCGACTAAGCCAGTAGATCCTAATGTTTCCCGGGCAATGATAGCAGATAACAACTCTTCCCTATTGTTCACCTGTTTGTGTTGAACAAGAACGTCTATAAGTTCTTCTAAGACATCATGCTTTGTTGTCGACTCTAATGGTATTTTAATGAGATCTCTATCTAATACATCTTTAAGTGTCATCTGATTCTCCTCCTACTGGCACGTTGGGTAGGGATTCAAAAGTATCCCAGATGTCATCATTGTCCCGAACAACTAATACTGGACATGTAGCAGATCTCATAATGCGATCAGCTTCATTCATCAGTTCGTCTCTTCTGCTATGAATCTGACTGAGTCCACCTAACACAAGAATATCAACATCATGATCTTGTACATATTGGCGCACCTCGGTTTGTACGGTTCCAGATCGTTTCTCTAAGGTACAAGAGACCCCTTTTTGAATTGCCATTTTTTCTACATGGTCTAAATAACGCCTTGCATCCCCTTCGATGTCTCTTCGGTACTCTTGTTCTTCAAATTCTAAGAAAATTCGAGCTTTGACAAGTTCTTGTAATGCTTTGGTATTGACCACATACATTGCTGTCAGATGAGCATCTAGGCGTAAAGCTAAGGTAATAGCTGCCATAGAGGCAACAATTGATTCTTCGGAACCATCGAGGTAGACAAGGATATTCTTAAATGGTTCTTTCATTATGAACTCTCCTGTTCTGCGCTCTCACGCTGTCGCTCTAAACGATCTTTCACCTGCTTTAGTAGCATGAAACTCTCCCTTTCGGCCTCTTCTATTCGGCCTCTGGTATAAGATAATGTCTCTTCAAGATCGGGTATCACAATTTTCTGTAGTGCATTTACTTTACGAATGGTCTTTTTAACCTCCCGTACCAATCTCATAATAGAAACTTTAAGTTCAGCAAGTTGCCCCATTAATTCTAAGGCTTCTTGGTAGTTTCGCAATGTCTCTTCAATAGAGAGGGTTGTCCCCTCAGGGCTAAAATAGGGGCCTTTCGCCACAAATGTAGTCTCTACTCGTGGTAGGCGTACCCCCATGACCTTTCTCTCACTAATTTCTATTGAGGAGGAGATTGTCACTGCTCCAAAGAGGTTTGCTACACGCAATCTCCCCATTTCCATAACAGTATGTTGCATTGAAAGAGAGGCCTTTGCAAGAGATTTATCTACACGAGCTTGATATTCGACGGCTTGGTCGACTAATGTGAGTAGTTCTACAACTAAAATAGACCTCTTTTGATCAAGAAGTTCATGACCGAGGGAGGCGAACTTTAATTCATCAATGAGGCGTAATAAATTACTTCGTGTAGGTGCAACGTTTTTAGCCATATTATCTACCGTAGAATTCAGTAATCTCCTCTTCAGTTACCCTTTGTAACTCTTCAGTGGGTAATTCACTCAGAGCCTTCCAACCCAAATCGAGTGTCTCATCAATCGAGCGGTTCTCATCAAACGCTTGTTTTACAAACTTCTGTTCAAAGAACTTTCCAAACTCAAGGTATTGTAAATCGACACTCGTTAACTCCTCTTCTCCAATAACAGAAGCTAAGTTTCGTACATCTCGAACGTGAGAGTATGATGCAAATAGCTGGTTAGCTAAGTGAGGGTGATCGTAGCGAGTCATCCCCTCTCCAATACCATCTTTCATCAGTCGACTCAGACTTGGTAGACCGTTCACTGGTGGGTAGACCCCCTTACCGTGCATCTCCCGTTCAAATACAATTTGTCCTTCGGTGATATATCCTGTGAGATCTGGAATGGGGTGACTGATATCATCGTTGGGCATGGTGAGTATAGGAAGTTGAGTAATGGAGCCGTTACGTCCAATAATCTTTCCTGATCGTTCATATAACTCAGCAAGGTTAGAATACAAATACCCAGGATACCCTTTACGTGAAGGAATTTCTCCTCTGAGAGTCGATATCTCTCTAAGTGATTCACAGTAGTTGGTCATATCTGTCATAATAACCAACACGTGCTTCCCTTTATTAAAGGCTAAGTGTTCAGCTAATGTGAGAGCCGTTCTTGGGGTAATGGTACGTTCAATCGATGGGTCATCTGCCAGCGATAAAAAGAGTGCTACATTCTCTAACACTCCTGTTTCTTCAAAGCTATCGATAAAGAATCGAGCAACGTCGTACTTTACTCCCATAGCAGCAAACACAATAGCGAACTCTTGATCTTCCGCTAAGACTTTTGCTTGGCGTGCAATTTGGGCTGCTAATTGGTTATGAGGTAAGCCATTTCCACTAAAGATCGGAAGTTTTTGTCCCTGAATAAGGGTGGTTAATCCATCAATTACACTAATACCAGTTTGGATAAAATCTCGTGGATACTCGCGAGCTGTGGGATTAATAGGAAGACCATTCACATCAAGTTCATCTTCCCCACGAGGAAGAGATCCCCCATCACGAGGATACCCTAGGCCATTTAAAACTCTTCCTAACATCGTATCACTTACTGGGAGTGTTAATGGTTCGCCCATAAATCGTGCCCGGGTAGAGGGAAGAGTAAGGCCACTTGTCCCTTCAAAGAGCTGAATGACTACCACATCGTCACTGGTATCGAGAACTTGTCCAGTTCTCCGATTCCCTGAGGCATCGGAACACTCAACTAATTCCCCATATCCAATGGGGTGGGTATTTCTCATATAAATCAGTGGACCTTCGATCCGTGAAGCTCCCACATATTCACGACCCGAGAGGAGGGTACGATCGAGTCCAACTAACGATGTTTTACTCATACAAGCCTCCTAATTGAGCCATGGAGCGTTCTAATCGTAAGGTGATACGATCGAGATCCTCAAGTTTATCGTTATCTACACTAAAGCGCATTCGAGCGATCTCTTGCACTACTTTCATCCGTTTTATTTTCACAATAGTGACCCCTTTTGCAATCGCTTCAGATCCGAGGTGCCAGTACCGTAAAATGAGATTAAGCATCGCAATTTGTTTCTCAACTGTGGAGTAGCGATCAATCTCATCAAATGCATTTTGTTGTAAGAAGGCTGTCTTAAAGAGAGAACACACTTCGATGACAAAGTTTTGACTATCTGGAAGGGCATCAGGACCAACGAGTTTCACAATCTGTTGAAGACGAACTTCTCGTTGTAACAACTCCATAATCTCTTGGTGAGATGAGGCCCATGTGCCTCCACTGTGTGCTTCCCACCACCCTTTAACCTCTTCAATATATTCACTGTAACTTTCAAGCCAGCTAATGGCTGGATAGTGACGGGCACTTGCTAAGCCTCGATCTAAGCCCCAGAAGCATCGAACAAAGCGACGAGTATGTTGAGTCACTGGTTCAGAGAAGTCTCCTCCAGGAGGAGAGACAGCTCCAATGACACTTACTGAGCCCTCTAAAAAGGAGAGTGTTTCCATAAAGCCAGCTCGTTCGTAGAACTCGGCAATACGGGTCGGTAAATAAGCAGGGAAGCCCTCCTCTGCTGGCATCTCTTCCATTCGTCCACTTAATTCTCGAAGTGCTTCGGCCCACCGGGAAGTCGAATCGGCCATAATGGCGACGTGATAACCTTGATCACGATAGTATTCAGCTAAGGTAATTCCTGTATAAATACTCGCTTCACGAGCACTTACTGGCATGTTAGAGGTATTAGCAATGAGGATAGTTCGCTCCATTAAGGAGCGCCCAGTTCTTGGGTCGATAAGATGAGGAAACTCACGTAGTACGTCCGTCATCTCATTTCCTCTTTCACCACAACCAATGTAGACGATGATATCGGCATCACACCATCGAGCGATGGCGTGCTGAGTCATTGTTTTACCCGTACCAAATCCACCCGGAATAGCGACAGTCCCCCCCTTTGCTAAAGGGAAGAGCATGTCGATAACCCGTTGTCCCGTAATAAGTGGGACACTTAACGGTTTACGCTCTTTCACTGGCCGAGGAACACGAATAGGCCATTTATGCATCATCGATAACTCGATAGTCTCTTTATCTTCATTTTCGAGAGTTAACAGGTTTTGATCTACGGGATAATCGCCCTCTTTGGCAATTTTTTTAACGCTAAAAGGGCCACTTAATGAGAGAGTCGGAGGAACTAACAAACGGTGAGCGACTCGTTCGGTCTCTTGAACAGTACCAAAAATTTCACCAACACCTAACGTATCTCCCACAGAAACAGTTGGAGTAAATTTCCACTTCTTTTTTCGATCGACTGCGGGGCTATCGATTCCCCGCTCAATGAAATCTCCTGAGAGATCTTTAAGCCGTTCTAAGGGTCTTTGAATACCGTCATAAATAGTACCAATGAGACCAGGAGCTAACTCTACTGATAAAGGCATACCTGTACCGTATACGTTATCACCAGGGGCGATGCCACTAGCCTCTTCGTATACTTGTACAACGGCTTGCTTTCCATCAAGTTTGACCAGCTCCCCTATCAACCGTTGTTCACCTACATGGACTAACTCCATCATCATAGCGTCAGTAATTCCGCTAATGGTTATAACGGGACCGTTTACCCTTTTGACTTGTCCAACTATCCTTTGTGGCATGGCTCTCCTTCCATCAACTCTTTTAACTCTCTTTCGCTACGAACTAAGCGAGTTGCTACTTGGTTGTTATATGCAACCTTCCCATCTTCACTGACGACTTCGATTCCTTGGCTACTGAGTACTTTTGATCCCAATGTAAGAGAGACTTTTTTACCAACAGTCTTTAACACAATCTCTTCAGCTTGACGTAACATTGCTTCATCAACTTTCTCTTTGAAGGAGCAATGAACAACTGCCCTCTCTCGGTCTAACCCTATGGCAGCTTCGGCAATCCAACCAATAAGGATCTGTGGATACTCTTTGGTTTGAATTAATTTCTCCATGTTGAGGGCAACTTCTTGCAAGGTGGCAACTCTCAGTCGCTCGGAGTATGAAACTTGGTGTTTTCGTTCAAGGTTTCTGATTGTCGACTCTTCAACTTTCGCAATCGCTTCAAGACGAACGTTGGTTGTCTTTTTCTCTAAAGCAATCGTATCTGCAATCCGCTTCTCATACGATTGTGCAATAGCATCTGCATCTTTTTGTGCTTGTTCAATGATTGAGGTAGCTTCGCTTTTAGCACTCTCTAAGATACCTGCAAATAGTTGATCTGTATATTCGTTCATAACGATACCCCTATGGCCTCATTTACGAGCACTCTGAGATCTTTGGATACCCCTCCGGTGTGCCGGTTTGGTATCTCTACAATAAGTGGAAATGTTTCACTGAAGATGTAGCGATCGACCTCTTGGCGAATGAGATCTGCAACATCTTGGGTGATGATAATAATACCATTTTCTTTATCCTCTAATGCTTTGGTCAAAGCGGCAGATGCCTCCTCTTGCGTGGAGGCAGTAAGCCCACTTGTTCCAACTAATGAGAAACCTAAGACAGTATCTTCATCACCAATGACAAAATAACGCATCTAAAAATCTACACTTTTCCTAAAATCATTAACGCGGTAATAAAACCAAAGACTACTAACCCTTCTGCTAATGCGATAAAAATAAGGGCTTGAGCTCCAATTTCTGGCTTTTCACTCATAGCACCCATGGCTGCAGAACCGACATGGCTAATTGCAAACCCGGCTGCAAGAGCACCAAAACTAAAAGCGACAGCAGCTGATATAACGACCCACATCAGATCTTTTCCACCAGCAGCAGCTTCAGCTTGAGCGTTGTCAGCTGCAAACAGCGGTGGAGTAAAAAAGAGTGCTGAGAGTACCATCAATAAGATAGTAATCCCTACCGATACCATAAGCCGTCTTTTGAACATTGTCATTGTCACGTTGGACCCTCCTGTTACGTACGTGAATGTATTTGCTTCCCTGCGTTTGGCCGTAGGGATATTGGATTGTAGGATAAACCTCTTCCAGTAAAATATTTTGTAAAAAACTCGTAGTAGTTCAGTCTCAGTGCCTGAATTCCAGCACTTAATCCCTCTAAAGCTATTACGAGGATATTCCCGATAACTAAAATAAAGATGCTCGCCGCTCCATGTGTAAGTTGAGCCATATCACTGAAGGCGACCATTAAGCTGACGTGGGCAATTCCGAGTCCAGCAACTCGCATAAACGAGAGTGTGTTGGCCAAAAATCCTGCAAAAATCTCAAGAAGATCAACAATCCACTCAAGAACACCTTCCATGATCAGTGCACCAATACTCTTTTTCTCTACTTTCTTACCTGCTTTGAGTTCACTATACCGTTTAAAAGGAACTTTTCCAAACAGTAATAAGAGCGGTATAGCTAAGGCATATACAAGGAAGTCTCCTTCTGGAAGTGTTTTATATCCACTACCAACAAAACTAAAGGCTGCCCATACGCCCACACCAAAGAGCCATCCACCTAACACACCATTTTTATCCATCAATAGATGAAACCAATCTTTTTTCCGAACAAGGTTAATCCAGTTCAAAATAAGACCCGTGCCAATGACAATGATACCAAACCAGATCGTGATTTTGAGTATCGTATAGACATCTCTACCGGTTGCTTCGCTCCCTACAACTGCTTCGTGGTAATTAAACCAAATTGGCTTTATAAGAGGATAACCAAAATAGGATCCAAAAATAGCTCCAGCTACAATAGCACTAGAACCTAAATAGATAAAAAGCTTATATAGATCTTTACTAATGAGTCGTTGTTTGATTCCTGGATCGTTACGTAAAAAGTATGAACCAAGTAAGCCCAACAATAAAATAATAAGCCCTTGTCCTGCATCGGCAAACATTAACCCATACATCGCTAAGTAGGAGACTGCCACAAAAGGAGTTGGGTTAATGGTCCCATACTCAGGGGTACTGTAGTTGTCTACCATCTTTTGAAATGGCCGTAAGATTGGAACATCTTCAACAGCTACAGGAATCTCTTCTCGTGGCATGAGAGTGTCATCAGTCCACTCAATGACACATGCTCCACCTGAGGCTTCCTTTATAGCTTTTTCAACCTTTTGTGAGAGGTCTTTTGGGACCCACCCACTGAAAATAGTGGTGTTACGAGTGTGACTAAAGTTATCTGAGATATGACCAAGGAGTTCTTGAACCCTTAGTTGTCCCCAGTACTCTCTTAACACTTCAAGTTCAACAACAATCCTTTTAGAGATCTGTTCTTTCACTTGATTATTCTGATCTTTGTTGGATGCTATATCGTGTTGTAGCTGTTTTTGAAGTAGTGTGATTGCAGACTCTTGTTTAGATCCATCTGGGTTTTCAATCCACTGCAGATTCTCCAATAAAGGGTTTACTTGATTGCGCTCTCTTTGAAGGGTAAGTAAGATTGAGTCATCCCAAGACTCTGGTTCTAAAAGGATATAGGCTTGGTTTGCAAAACGTTGTCTAATAACGTCATTGGTCCCCTTCTCTACTTTACCTATTGAGATATCGATATAATCGGTCTTTTTCTCTTTCACATAGCTTAACAACTCATCAAGACGAATTTTTTGTTGGCTTAGTTGTTTTTGTTTCTCACGAAGAGCAGAGACATCATCAGAGAGGGTATCTACAAATGAGGTGATATCATGTAAATTTGGAGGAGCAACCTTTTTAGCATCGAGAAGTTCACTTGTTGGAGTTAACTCTCCAGCTTGTTGAAACATCGTCTCAATGCGTGCTCTAAGTGTCTGATATTCACGAATCTCAACGGCTTCCCCTTTGGTGGTTAATTTAGAACTTAACTCGGGGGCTAAATGAGAAAGGTGAATAAAGTCCAATACTCCCAAATCGAGTAGTTGTTTTTTGACATCTTCAGTGACTTCATCTAAGACAACTGCTGTTAACAGTCTCATCGGTACGGTGAATACCATCATAATGCAAACTCCCTCAGCTTCTCGGATTTCCATCCATAATGAATTCCATTAATAATAGTCCGAATCATCGTGTTTTGGCGCTCTTCTAAGAAAAAATAGGCAAATATAATCCCAAAGTTAAATGGGTAGCCTCGTAGCATCTTCTGATAACTCTTTTTTCGAACACGAAAGAGGTATGCCTCCACTGTTGAAGCTTGCTCCTCTGCCGTAGGATTCGTTAAAGAAGTTAACTCTTTTGCTAAATCTATAAATAATTTACCCACTAAGTGAACAAGCGATCTTTTTTCTACAGGAGCTTGAACAAACTCCTCAAACTCCTCAGTTTTGAGCAATCTCCCTCCTGGGAGCATCAGAGACCTTAGTTTTGCTGCCTCTACGTTATAGACATATCCAAAACGGACTAAGTTAATAATATTTTTTAAATCGGCATCCCGATTCAATACTTCTTCTACAAGAAGGCGATCTTTTTTTGGTAGATGAGTAACAACGTCACGAAGTAATAACATCCATCTTCGATCTAACGCAGTCTCTAAAAAGAACATCCCTTCACTGGTGAGATCCTCTTTTTTCATCTCGTTCATATCATCAGCGTAAGGAGTATGAGCTAACGTCTCTTTAAGAGAATCTACATCCTCAGCATTGATAACTGCTGCCCAATCAATATCACTGACAATGTGCTTATGATAAAGATAGCCGTAACGATAATCGATATTCATCCCTTTGATACGGTTACTGAACCATAGTCGTAAGACCCCTTTGAGATTCTCTACTTCAAGTTTTCTATTCAATGCAGAGACCACCAAAGCATGAGATCCTTCAATTAGAGAGGCGACCTCTTTATGAAGATCAACAGTGCGGCTAAAGAGCCACGACTCTAGTCGTTCAATATCTCCAGTTTCATTAAACAATGGGCCAAGTTGTTCATAGACACTGCCTTGGCAGTGGTGGAACAACTCTTCAAGTGATTGTGATTGTAGCAGTGATTCTAACTGATGTTCATCGAGCATCCCGCCTATGCGAGAGCGTAGTTTGGCGTTAATAAAAGCATATCGTTTTAAATCAGAGAGGCTCATAAAAGCCTATCTCCGATTTTAGTAGTACTAAGAAGTTTTACGACATCAAGTGCGATGTCGTGAGCGCATGAAACAAGTTCAGAATCTTCAGACTCTTTACGTTCAATCTCTTTTTTCACTTTGTCGATAGTGTCACGAGATTCTTGTTGCCTTTTTTGGATTTTTGTATCCCTTTTGGCCCGCTCTTTTTCTACAGCTTCACTCAGATGCTGCTCCCCTTTTTGCTGGGCAGCAATAATAAGGGAATGGGCCTTTTTTTGGGCGTCAGAGACGATTTTTTCAGCTTGTTCTTCTACGGAAAATATCTCACTAATTAATTCACTACGCATATCAGTATAATAGTCTTAAACTGAGATGTTATCAAGGTGAGTAGTAGTAATTACCTTTCTAGGGGCGCCATCCATCTAAAGGTGTGGCTAAATCGATGTAATCGGCCAAAAACGCCCTTAAACGGGCTAAATTCATCAACTTTTCAGTGGAAGTAGAGCGCATTTTCGAGAGTGCAGAGTCTGCTTTTTTACTTGGCTCTAATGTAACTGAAGGTCCTTCATCAAAAAGCAGTTCTTCGTGCCCAAATTGGGTCGTATCTACTAATTCTCGAGATGGGAAATATTCGTTCCAAAACTGATCGTCACTCATACTCTCTTCAATCTGAAGATGATACAATCCGTGTTCGTCAAACACAGGATGTTCGGTCTCTATTCCCATAATCATATCAAAGTATTCTTGTTCCAGGGCATCGTGAATATCACTAGCAATAAAGGTCTCTAATACAAATACCTCAGCTTCGGTACTTTTTGGATCGCTTTTGACAACAAAGCGGATATCTACAGGGGGGTCTTCTTCATCTGATTGTGGTAAAAAGAGGCTTAATTGGTAAACACCATCGGTAATACCACTGACAAAGAAAAATCCAAACTCGTCAGTAAAGATATACAATGACTCATCAGGAGTGAGAATCTCTACTCCATCTTTATCAAATTCTACTTTATATAAGTCGGTAGCATAACGACTGTATGAGCTGTTTGGTGATTGTAATAGTGTTCCTACAACACTGGAGGTTTTCTCTGCTGCAATGGTAATTGCATAACCTTGACGTGGTCGGGGATATAAGTCGTAGATAAATGAACCACTAGAAGCAGAGAGAGAATCCCCTACTCCGTAGGCAACAATGTTGTTTTGTTGGTGTGGAATAATTGAAGTGTATGTACCAACTCCAAAGAAAGAAGGTAATGCACTCGGGTCACTGGTCATCGTTTTAGTGACAGCAACTTGGGAGCCTTTCATAGCACCTTTAGGTTTCACTAAGACAAAGTTATCTCCAATTGAGCGAGTCATACCAATCATTCCATTGGCATATGCAATTGCACTGCTAAATGAGACACTTGTGGTATAGCGGCTAAAGTTGTCACTGTATTGTTGTCTTATTGAGAATCCATACAGCGGTGAGTTATGGCTAAATGAGAGACTTCCTTGGTGTGAAAGCGGATCATCAAAGGAGATATTGTTCAACGAGAATTGGAATGTATTATTTTGTGGTCCAAAGGGGCGAAGAGAACCACTAATATTAAGTGTTGGTTCCACATCTTCTAGTTGTGTATTTGGAGGTAACTCAGCACTACTTGAAGCTGAGATGCTTAATAGAGGACCTAAAGAGTAGTTCACACTAATTTGTCCACTGATTGTAGGTTCGTTTACGTGATAAAAAGTGGCCGAAGAGGAGAGAGAGACTGAAGCACTTACACTCAGGTTGGGTAATAATGGAATTCCTGTATTAAATCCAACTCTCCAATTTGGGTGAGTTTGGCTGGTATCATATAAAAGAGAGCCTGAGATTGAGTAGCGAAGATAATTTTTAATATTACCGTTATAAGAAAGAGAAAGATCATAACGATCATTACTCACAGAGGGGACAGCTGTTGAACTTACTTGTAACGAGGGATTGTACCGACCGCTTGAATACCCAAGTGATGTATCAAAAGAGCCAAAAGGAGATTCATCTTCCCCACTTATGCGATACATCACTCGTGCTGTGAGTCCTGTTTGAAGAGCATCACTGTAACTCATCCCTACATTTGCCTCAACGGTACCAAAGAGTGTCGCCACTGTCGCCCCTACTTGAGCAACAACGGAATCTTTGTTAAAGCCGAGATTGTAACTACCACTGACAGTGTTAGAAATTCCAATTTGTTGGGCTAATTTAAAGGTAGTTTTCTCAAAGTCTAATTTGGGAAATGTGAGAGAAGAGGAGTATAAGGTATCTCCTTTTGCTAAGAGTCGTGAGTCAAACCCTAAAGAGAGATATTTCTCCTCCACTCGAGATGGGTCGGCCTTACTGGTTATCACAATTTTCATCCTATTCGCCCCTTGGGCAAATGCGAAATCTCTTAATTTGTAAATACCAGCTTGTAATTCCCGCTTATAGACCGATTTTTCATTGTTAAAAATCTCTACAGTAGATGGTTCTTCTACCGTAATCTCATAATCAAATTGGTTATCTTTAGGAGTCACGTGTCCGTAATTGTATCGCTTTTCAATCGATACACCAAAGCTCTCTTTGTCATAACCGAGATAGTCATTCATATGACCAAAGCTGACACGTAAGCTCTTACTTCTAATATCAAAAAATCCTTGAACACCGTTGAAGGTAAGATAATCTTCTAGCGTCTCTGACCATGAATTGTAGACTTTGTTGTATGCACGAGTCGGATGAAAAACCACCGAAGCGTTAAAAGCTACACCAAATAGTGACAAAGAAGAGTGAGCTTGCATGGTAAAAAGATTAGTCGGGTTGATTGCCCAATCATCTTCTTCTCGAAGATCGATGAGTGAATACATTGAGAAGTTGGTAAACCAAGACATCCATGCTGCTTTGAGGTGATCACTTCCACTCATGCTATATGAACCATACCGTGTAAGAGCTCTACGTGTGATAGAGAGGGTGCGACTAGGCATCATCTCGGCAGTAAAGTTCATATGAAGTTCAAACATATTGTAGTCGTAATATGTCTCAATACCATATTCATTAAATTCGTCTAACGTAAAATAGTCTCTTGGTGAACCAAATAAGAGCTCTTTGACCTCTCCTACTACTAAATCAAACATGAGCTCTTTAAACTCATCATACTCAATGGAAACACCTTCAGGTCCAAAGATCACACTAATATCATCGAGGTACTCTTCATTAACAATAAGAGGAACAAGATATGTTCCATCTTCAAAAATTGAGTAATCTTCTTCACCAGCAACATAGAAATCGGCCCAAGGATCATCCTCTGGTAGATCATCCATCCACGCATCTGGGTCAAAGTCGTCACCCCAAAGATATAAAAATGGATCTTCATACTCCTCTTCTACGATCTCTTGTTCTCTTAGGTGCTCTATTGGAGGAATAACTAATTCCAGATCAAACGAAGTCTCCTCTAAAAATGGTGGTTCAACAATCTCCTCTACTTCAACTGGTGGAATAATAGTAAGTTCAAACTCTTCCTCTAACAAAGGCTCTTCTACAGGGATGATGCTAAGCTCAAACTCTTCTTCTAACGGAGGTTCTTCTACTGGAATAATGGTAAGTTCAAACTCTTCTTCTAACGGAGGTTGCTCAACTGGAATGATGGTAAGTTCAAATTCTTCTTCTAAAGGAGGTTGATCAACTTCAACAAAAACTGGCTCTTTCACCTCTTTTGGAGGGGGAAGTTTTTCTTCTACAACAACCTCTGGTTCTTCACTTGGTTCGACTACTTCAAGTTTTGCCAGTTCAATAATAGGCTCCTCAGCTGGTGGTAGTGGCTCATCAACAACTTCTTTTGGAGTCATTAATAGCGTAGAACTTTGAGGGGGAGAAGGGAGCAATGAAGGGAAAAAAATCATGACAACAAACAATGCGAGTGTAAAAAGCAGCAATGTGATTATTGCTGCGACGATTGCCTTTTTCTCAGCACCCTTCATTGTGATGGTTCCTTACAGACTAAAAGTTAGTTACTGTAAGCAATCTTTGCTGAAAACAATCTCTGTGCTTGATCGACATTGACGGGGAATTGCATCGATTGAGGCCAAGGTACTTCTACAGTAACTGTTTTTCCGGCCAACAGGTTCATTCCATTGACAAACCCGAGAGCTGTTCCTTCATATACGACACTTTGTCGTGTAGCAGCATTTGTTACTTCGATTTGAGCTTGGTTCATCATCTGATGAACAGTTCCAGTGTTAGAAACAGTGAGTTCAATAACTTGATTCCCATCACTATTTACTTTTGGCAATGCAGAGTCGACTTGTACCCTAGCGGTACTTCGAGTTGGGGAAACGTATAAGCTTGTTGTATATACATACAAGAAGTTAAACATGCTTTGCCCTTCGGTGGCACGTCCTTGGGAGTAAGGAATTTGCTCGGCACGCAATCTAAAGGAGAGTTCTGTAGGTACCGTTCGGGGGCCTCGGTATTGCACTCTCACAATTTGAGAACTTTGTGGTCGCAAAATCACTTTACTTGGGACAATTGAAAAATATGCAGCAGCATTCTGATTCACTTCTTGCCCATCACGTGTTATATCTCTTGTTAGTGCAGTAATTTCAACAGCAATACTATCATTTGAGTCATTTACAATAGTATAAGTCTTAGTACTGTTGGCCCCGCTTGGGGAAAATGTTTGCTCTAACGGAGAAAATTGAAAGGCGTTGAGATTGCTCATTGTCAACAGAGCAATCACACATACTGTAAGAACAATTGATCTTCTTTTCATGTTTAACATCATATCACTCAATCCTAAAGGTGCAAGACTAAATTCCTTGCCACATAAGATTTTGCAATCCCCCATTATTAATAACGTACCACTATTCTCATTAAGAGAATCTTCATAAAAGTCTTCCGTTTAGCATACGAAAATTCAATACCTATGTCAATTGTATCTTCAATTCTGACAATAACTCGTCCAATTTTATCATTATCGCCCATTGGCCCCATTAATATGATTCATCTTATGACATAATGTAGGAAAACTTCAAAATAAAGTGACCTCAATTGACACTCATTTGTGAGATATGGTATCTTTCGGTCGTTATCAACGGGCTGTAGCGCAGGGGTTTAGCGTACATGTCTGGGGGACATGGGGTCGGTGGTTCGAATCCACTCAGCCCGATAACTTAACAACCTGTAAGATCTATTTCTTACAGGTTTTTTTATGCTTCTTGGGATGAATACTCTTTCAAATGTAGGATTAGCTTTTGGTGCTGTCGCTATTGGACTGTTCGTTACTCGTGCCATAAGGGCGTAATTGTATCACTAAGTAAGAGTCCTTATTGCGTTCATTGTGATAGTGTTATATCAACGTTGAACAAATTACGAAAGCAAACAAAAGAACTACAATAATAAACAACGTGATGATGATTTTTACTGTGATTCTTGCAGCGGTGTTTACCGCACCATCTTCTTTAACAATAGTGGTCTCTTCAATTGTTCTTCCCGTCTCAACATCAGTTTTAGTGACGGTATACTCTTTCTTACTTGGCTTAAACGCCCAAACAATAATTAATACAATGACAAACAAGATGACGAAAAACATACTCTTCTCCTACAAAGATTCATCATACCATAAAGAGGCTTTGAAAAGGTACGATCTTTTATCAATATTGTTCAGCGATATAGAGATCTTGTAAAGAGGGATCAGTTGCCATCCCCATGGGGATGACGCTTCCCTCTTTATCACCTAAGAAGGTAAGAAGTGGAGAGTGAGGCACTACATGGATGTGAGAAATTCCTCGTAAAGTGAGTTCTTTTAACAGGTTTTGAGCAGAGTGTTTATCTACAGCCATCGCTTCAACAGCTTTGTTGTGTGAGATAAAAGCGTATGCATCTTTGATGAGTAGTGTTTGATACCCTGAACTGAGAAACTTCCAAGCTATTAGATCTCGATTAAGGGCTCCCCCTTCGTGTGTAGCTTTTTGGTAAATCTGATTCATCTGTGAATAATCTAATACTCTATTCTCTTTAGAAGTGGGGATAGTATGCTTTGGTGTATTAAGGGGGTATTCATATACTTCATTGGTGGTGAAATACCCATGTTTTTCATAATACTCTCGTACTGCTGGAAACAAGGTGATGGGATGGGTGTAATGGTTACTCACACTTTGTAGTAATTCCCCCATGATTCCCTGCTTGCGATACTCTTTATATGTCGCAGCTCCTACGATATAAGAACAGGGGGAAGTTGTGTATTGTTGTGTATAGGTCGATGGAAGGGCATGTAAGGCTGAAACAACAGTATCACCCTCTTTTGCAACAAAGATATCATTGATATAGATTCTTTGAGAGAAAAAGGACTCTAAGTAGGTTTGCTCCTCTTCAAAGACAATATTCCACAACTCTTTTAATTGGGGAATATCTTCTGTGCGTGCAAGAGAGATATCTATCATGTTCTTGTCACTCTATATTTTTCTACCATAAGATCGGGTCGATACGACTTTTTAGCTTTCCTCAACCCAGCAACCCCAGCATCTTCTTGACGGTTAATGTAGGTAATATCTCCAAGATACTGTGAACAAAAGAGTTGGTTAATCACAGGATAGACCCCTGCGTAATGAGTATCCCCTTTTTCAAAATGGATAATAGCAAGATTCTCATCAATCACTTCACCAATAGTAAAGGCACTAAGGTGGTGATCAATACAGATAATCATCCCCACTAACTTTAGTTCGTCCCACTTATCTAACGCGTTACGTAGTGCTTGTAACTCCTCTTTGATATCATCATTCATCTCATCTTTATTCTCTATCCAGGTGGTAGAGGCCATGGTGTAACACTCTTCTCGAATCTCTTTTTTACTCATAGAGCGAATCGAGTAGGTGTATTTACGTTCAAATTGAGAGATGTGATTTCTTTTTGATTGTAATTTACGTCCACTGAGTTTAATGAGCTTTTCACTTGTATAAAGATACTCATCTAAATCACGATTACGTTCAATGGTGTATCCCAGTTGTTGTAATTTCATCGCATCTTCGGTTGTCACGCTTTCTACGATAAATGAGTCCCCACTCTCTTTACAGTGAGCCTCTAATTCAGCCATAGCTGCCTCTAAGTTCTCTGTATATGGGAGTAAAAATCTCTTTCCTCCCCGCAATCGAGTATACAACGCAGTTTTGGTACGTGCGATGGTGATATCAATCACATCACCCCAAATTTCAGTAAAAGAGTGAAACACATTATACGATAAAGAGTAGTCAGAACTTGTGGGGAAGTATTGTGCATCCTCACGTGTTGGTTGTTGAAAATCGAGCATAAAACCTCAAAAACATTAATATGTACTCATATATAGATAGTTTGTTTAACCTTTTTCGTCAAGCAATACCCCTTATGTTACCCTTTAATTGGATCTCTTACTCTTTTATTGTAACAACAGGTATTCTCACTCTTAATTTGACTCACCTACGAGGAAAGTTCTACACTGTAGCTATGGATATGCGAAACATTTCACCCAAGCTTCTCTCTTATTACCTAAGCCTAGATCGCTCGTTGTTTATTGATAATAAGTATAAAGCATATAGCGATGAAGATAGACCTCTTCCTATCGGTTTTGGTCAAACTATTAGCCAACCTTCATTAGTATTGTATATGACTGAGATGCTCGATCTTGAACATCATCACCGTGTGTTAGAAATCGGTACCGGCAGTGGATATCAAACAGCTTTGTTAGCTCAATTCTCTCAACACGTATATACCATAGAGGTGTATGAAGAACTCTCAATAAAAGCTCGTTCACGCTTAGAGAGCCTAAACTTACACAATGTTACCTACATTATTGGGGACGGTAGTAGTGGTTATTCAAAGGGTGCCCCTTTTGATCGCATTATGGTTACCGCCTCCCCGTCATTGGTGCCAACTGTACTGTTAGATCAATTAGCCATTTGGGGTAAGATGGTGTTACCTCTTCAAAGTGACTTATTATTAATGACAAAAAAAGAAGATGGATCAATCGAAAAACAACACCTTCTAAAAGTTGCTTTTGTCCCGATGGTTGGGATCTATGAGTAGGTTGTAGCACTTACAAATAGTCGTTAAGATACACCAATATGAGTGGCATGGAATTTATCACAGTCTTAGGTATTGCAGTTGG
>Ga0172382_10001104_pt1 | contig 49114 bp, 6 predicted proteins | sample Leawel138RmetaG_FD_122245 | JGI IMG/M metagenome (GOLD analysis project Ga0172382, IMG submission 122245) | Leachate microbial communities from a municipal landfill in Southern Ontario, Canada - Leachate well 138R metaG | ecosystem: Engineered > Solid waste > Landfill > Unclassified | place... | reverse complement strand
TGCGGGGTCTTGCCCTTCACGAGGGCGTCAAGCAGGGTGTCGGTATCGCTTTTGGAACTGGTCACTGGCTATTTCCTCTTGTTAGTCATAGATGACCAGTTACACAGTTATTTGTACACCCTCGGTTCTGATGCCCGCCGCGAGATTTCCTCTCCCGAGTCATGTTTTTTTGATTTCTCTCTGAACGGTGTTGATCGCTTGTCGCCGCTCGTACGGCTGACAAGAGTCGATGGTTCGGTGGTAGAGCACTCCGAGACGTTCGCGTACGACGACGTTCCCCCTTCAATCCGTTTCAAGAACGTTGCAATCACTGATGTTGATTCAGAGCAGCAACGGCTCACTGTAATCATCGAAGCCTCCGATGACACGGATATCCACTACACGGGCTTCAATGTCTCGGGTCTACGTGCCTCCGATATCCGCGCCGCGGGGGGGGTGATTGCCGAGGCAAAACACAAGGCCTTCGCGAAAACCACCACGGCCGAACGTGTCTACCCGATCAGTGACAGCCAAACCGAATACGCGCTGTCGCTGCCCATCGACAGCGCGCTTCCCATCGAAGCCATCGCGCATGACGTGATCGTTCTGGTCGACGCCTTTGCAGTGGATGCCTCGGGTAACCAGACGTCGCTGTCGAAAGTTGCATTCACCGGCGACAGCATCCAGGAGCAGGCGAAGTCGCTGATCGTTTCCAATAGTCGCATCGTCATCAATAACATCCTGCAGACGCCGGTAATCCGCCCGGCAGTGGATTTTCAGTTCCGCGGAGTGGTGGATCTGTCCGGGCAGGGCAATGGCGTGTCCTATAGGTCCTCGCATCCGAATCTGGTCGGCATCACCGGCGGCGGCGTCATTTACGCACTTCAGGAGACGGGGGAAACCGCCGTCAGCATCGAGGTCGAATATCCGGGCCTGGAGCCGGTGCAGATTCCGGTTGAGGTGGACTTCAGCAAAAATCTCGTCGGCCTCGCGCTCAAGGACTACGACGGAAACACGCCCTACGAACTGGAAGGTCTCAACCGTTTCCAGAAACTGCCGGAGCTCGAAGGTGTTTTCGACGACGGCACCCGAGCCCAGATATCCACCAATTGGTCACCCGTCATCGGTATCGCCTCCCCATACGATGCGGTCCTCGAAACGAACCGTCTTGGGGAAATCAGGGCAAAGGCAGTCATTCCTGCTACCAGCCCGGCATTCATCAGTGTTTCCCTCAAGGAACTGCCCGGGATTCTGACGCCTGTGGCCGTGGCGGCGAAGGACACGCTGCCGACAGTGAGCCTTCAGGTGCCCTCACACATCGAACCTTCTCAGGAACTGGTACTGAGGGCGGTGGCGCTGGATGACGTGGGCATCGCCGAGGTGCAATTCCTGCTTGACGGCGCAGTGATTGGCAGCCGTGCCGCAACGCCGTATGAACTGGTGCTGCCAATTTCGGAAGAATTGGAAGGAAGGACGCTCCTTCTTTCGGCTATCGCGACGGACAGTGCGGGCCAGAAATCGCGCAGCAGCGATTACTCCGTGCAGGTGAAGTCGCAGCCCAAGGCGGAGGTTCCGGCTTACAGCTTCGAACTTCCATCGGACGGTCTAAGGGCGGTGGAGAAAACACCGCTGGTTTTCCAGGTTGCCAGTTCACTGGGTGTCCTGCCTGACGTACTTCCACGCAGCGGTATCACCCACGTAGAGTTTTTCCTGGACGGGACGAAGCTGGGCGAGTCCGGCTTCCCACAGATTGAAGTTCGCAAGAAGCAGACGCTCGAGGGCGAGCAGGAGGAGATGTTCGAACTATGGCGGTTCGCCAGCAAGGTACCGACCGTCTCGACCTTGGAAACCAGCATGTCGGTATCTGCGCGTCTGCATGTGAGCGCAGACGTCCACGAGGATGCCCCAGCCAAGTTGCTGCGGGTCATAAAGAATACCGAACCGACCGCTCGTATCGTACAGCCGGTCGCCGGGACCAGCCTAACGGTGGGGCAGGAACTCACTCTCACAGCCGAGGTGGGCGACGATACCTTGCCGCTCAACACGCGTGTCGAACTGTACCTCAATGACGGCCTGATCAGCAGTCAGATCATCAAGGACGACGTAGACAACGTTGACAGCCTCGCTGCCCATACCCGAACTGTCAGTTTCCGCTATAAGCCCGATCCGGAACAGCTGGGCGACACCCTGAGATTTCGCGTCAAGGTTGTGGATTATCATGACCGCGTCGCTTACTCCGAGACGCTGAAAATCAGCGTCAAAGGGGATCAGCCTCCCACCGTGGCGCTCGCAAATCCGGTGGAGGGCGCGTCGTTTGTATCCGGGCTTCCCATTCCCCTCCGTGCGACGGCGGTGGATGATCTCGGCGTCGCGCGGGTGGACTTCTATGTCAACTCCGTTCTGGTGGGGGCAGATGCCGCTGCGCCTTACGCATTCAGCTACGAAACCCCTGAAGACATAGAGCGCGAACAGGTGCTGGTCATACATGCCGTTGCGACCGACAGTGCCGGACAGCGGGCCGAAAGCAACAGTGTCCGAGTCACGCTCGGACATGACGAAGAAGCCCCGGTCATCAATCTCGCATCGCCGCCGGTGAACGCAAGCCATGCGGGCAAAGATATTGCGGAGTTGATCGAGGACAGCGAGTTCGTACTGAAGGTCGCGGGGTATGACAACGTCGGTGTAACGCGACTGGAGCTGTCCGGGGTGCGCAAGGACGGCAACGAATACGTATTGACTGGAAATGCCGCCGATGTGCTCAGTGGAGACGATTTTCCGTTGCAGCAGATTCCCGGGACTTTACGCGCCTATTCGGCACTTCGCCTGGTGCGTGCACCCGAATTTTCCGATATCGAAGGTGCTCCGTTCGATGCTTACCCCGTGTCGGTCACAGCCTATGACGAGGCGGGGAACATGTCGCGCGTTGAGGTCGTCGTCGGTGTGCGCAAGGATCTCGCGCCGGCCGTGACCGAGCTGGTTACGGATCACCTCAATTATCTGCCGCTGGACACCGTGAAAGTCGATATTCTGGCCAAGGACGATCGGGCGGTCCACCGGGTGGAGCTACGCTACAAGATCGACGGCGCGATCCTGGCAACGCACGTGAAGACGGCGGGCGACGGTCTGGCGCCGATGGCCATGGTGCAGGTCTCCGACACCGTCACGCTGTCTGAGCTGAATCTGCCTAACGATGACCAAGTGCTGCAGATCGAGGCGCTGGCCTTCGATCAGCGAGGGCAGTCCTCAGCGACATTCGTGCGTGACATCAGTATCAAAAAGGATACCAACGCGCCCTTGGGAGGCATCCAGGCACCCATACAGGGTTCCACGCTCTACGCAGGCGAGATGGTAACGGTGCAGTGGCGGGCCGTGGACGACAGCCGCATGAGGTCGGTGGCAATCGGAGCCGGCGGCGGCACGCTGCATTCTCGCAATGACCTTTCCACCAAAAATGCGTCGGGTTCCTTCAACTACAAGGTGCCTGCGGAAAAATCCGAATTGGCGCTTGAGCTTACCGCGACAGACGTTTTCGGCAACAGCGCCACCACGCAGTGGCACTTCGACATCGCCAACGATCAGCCCCCGACCGTCAGCATTCGCGATCCCGCCGCGGGCTCCCGCTACCTCGAAGGAGAATCCTTCACCATCAATGCGCTGGCCAGCGACGATCGCGGCCTCAAGCGCGTCAGCTTCTTCACGCGCGCAGGTGAGCAGGAAACCATCATCAAAGAGTACACCGGCTCGCAGTTGGAGAGCGTGGTCGCGGGGGGTGGCTATTTCAGTGCCGGTATGCGGGCGCCCAGCAACGGAAGCCTCGCTCTCGGGGTGCGCGTGGTTGACAGCGGCGGCCAGGTTGCCGTGGCTTTGCTCGATCTCGAGGTCCTGGACGACGAGGAGGCACCCGCAATCAATCTGAGCTTGCCGGACAGGAGTCTTTCCCTGTACCCGGGCAGCAGTTTCGAAGTGGCTGGAACCGGCATCGATAACGTGCACATCCGCGACATTTCACCGTACTTCGTGACCGCGGATGGCGAGCAGATCAACCTCACGTGGGAGGTGTTCGGGCGCAAGGATCGCGTCGAGCAGATCCGCATCGCCAACCCGGGCACCTTCGGCTCCATAGTGGCCGGCGAACGTTTCCACACGACGTTCAATGCCCGCGTACGCATTCCTCCGGGGTATCGGGATCGTGCTGGCGAAACGCTTGCATTCAAGGTGCGCGCAAGCGATCACGGCGTGAACAGCACCGATTCGCCGCCTGTCAACATCACCATCCTCGCCGACGAGGAAGCGCCGACTATCCAGGTGTCGAGCCCGGGAACTACGGTCTATGAACAGCAGGCGGTTCATCTGGGCGTGGCCATCGCCGACAACATCGCCGTGGCGAGTTACCGTGTCAGCCTTATCGATCACGAGACGCGCGTCTTACTCGCTGCTTCGGGTCTGAACGAGGCGACGGTGCAAATCGCTGAGAACGGCGTCGTCGACCTGCAACGTTATATGCCATTGAGTGCCCAGGGCGCGGAATTCACCCTGGTTATCGAGGCCGCAGATACCAGCGGAAATTCCACCACGGCTTCCCACAAAGTACAGGTCAAACCCGATCAGCCGCCACAGGTGCAATTGGTTTCCAGGGAGCCGGACGCGGCGCCCGTGCAGGGTTCACCCGCCTTCTATACCTTCGAGGCCAAGGATGACTATGTCGGCTCGGGTGCCGAGCTCAAGTTTTTCCCGGTCTATACGTCGTTGAGCGGGATGGACGATCATGAAAACGGGCGTGCCGTTCGAGGCGGAAATGTGCCTGCGGGGCCGGCGCTCGAACAACGGGAACGTATCGAGTTCGCCTATCCCGAGGCTCAGGACCTCAGTGGCTCGCTGTATTTCAATGGCAAAGAGTATTGGCGCTTCGCCGACGGAAAAGCTATCGGTGCCGCAAGCGAGTTGACCACCATCGATTCGGTCCGTGTCGCGTTCGCGGGTTTGACGACGCATTACGAACTGGAATACCGCACCGCCAATCAATGCACGGGCGTGTACTCGAAGGTGCGGATCTCGGCGCAAGAACTGGTGGCGGACGGCGGCATCCTGAATCTCGTCACCCGACTTCCCGGCGACGCTACCGACGTGGTAATTCGCCCTGAACTCACGGGCCCTGACGGCAGCGCGGTGAATACCTTCCTGTCGGCATTGCATATTGAACGGGCGAGTATCCCCGGCAGTTTCAGGTACTCCGATGCAGGACGTGCGCAGAACGCAGGCGGGCACAGCGTCACGACCTTGTATCTGGCTGATGCAGGGCGGCAGGACGGCAGCCCAGGGTTCATCCACGTGGGCAGGCTTGCAGGCAGCATGCAGCGGACCACGCGTCAGAACCACTTCTTCATCGTGCCCGCGTCTCTGCCCGGGCAGGACTTCCAGATCTTCGGCGTAGCGACCGACAGGTTGTCGGTCCAGCGTGCCATGGCGCCGTTGGCGGCTCTGGGCGTAGACCGCATCGGGATCGATGATGATGCGCCCACGTTGAAGGTCGTCGCCCCGGTAGGGGGAACGCCCACCACGCGGGAAGCGCGCATCCCGGTCAACGTGACCATCGGCGACAACAGTCTCGGTCTGGAGAGTGTCAAGCTGTATGACGACAACGGCCTGGTGCGTGAGCAGGGCGGCGTCTTCGGCCAGGCGGAATACCGGTTCACCTATGATGTACCGGACGCCTACCGTTCCGGGGAACTGGCCTTGACCCTGGTGGCTCAGGATCGGGCGGGTCGCACCGCCACCGGTCATATCGCGCTGCCCATCGCGGACAACGAGCCGCCACAGCTTACCTTGCGGGAGTTCGCGAGTTACAAAGTCAACGGTATCTACCGCAAGGTGCTGAATCAGGCGGCCAGGCTCAATTACGGCGAATTCTGGGTGCGAGTGGGCGAGTCCTTCCGCCTGAGTGCGGCGCTGAACGACGATGCCGGGCTGCGGCGTTACACCATCACGCGGATTAACCGCGATGGTTCGCGAACCGTCGAATACGAGAAGACAGTGAACCAGCCCGCCTGTCCCGGGTCGCCGGTGAAATCCATTCCCAACGAAGCGGCGGAGATCCCCTTCCATCAGTCGGAGCCCACCGAATATGAATTGTTGTTGGAGGACAACACGGGGCAGGTGACGCGCCGATCTTTCCTGGTGCATCCCCAGAGCAACGTGGCACCGGAAATTCGCATCACGGCGCCCGCCGATCAGCAGTACATCGTCGCCGGCACATTCCGCATCAAAGTGGGTGTGGTGGCGGCTGACGACCGTGAGCTGAGTGATGACAACCTGCGATTGTTCGCCAACGGCATCGCGTTACAGAGGCTTCAACAACTCGATGAGGCTGCCGGGGGCAGCGCGGTCATCAGCCAGGCGTTCGATGAAATCTACGATGCCTTCGAGCACAAGTATTCGGTCCAGATCGCCGATGAGTACGGTAGACCGGACAGCCCGTACGCGACTCAGGCATCGTTCGTTTACGCCGTTCCCTCGGGGCTAATTCGCTTCAATGAGGAGATCACACTAACAGCACAGGTGCAGGATTCCGACGGCGCGGCCGGCCGTGATGAAATCAAATTCTTTGGCGCCGCCGACGAAATCAATCCTGAGGTCGCCATCGTGCGTCCGGCGGTGGGTTACGGCCCGCCCGAGTATTCGGATTTTGAACTGGCATTGCGCGGCTATGACAACGTCAAGGTGGCGCGTCTGGAGATTTACACCAGCTTCGGGGTAAAGAAGGCGGACAATTCGTACGAAGTGCTGCCTTACACAGGGGCTCTGCGGACCATTGCCAGCATTCCCGACCTCGATGCCGATCCGGTCACCACGAACAACATCGACACGCCGCTATATCAGCAGATGGTGCACGTTCCCCGCATGGCCGAACTCGCCGGCCGTTTCCCGGGACTCACGGTGTCGGATGGCGTCCGCTTCGACATATGGATCAAAGTGGTGGCCTTTGACCATTCCGGCAATACCCGCAGCCGTGAAATCAGCTATCCGGTGCGCGTGGACGAGCGCCCGGTGGTGGACGTGATCAAGCCTCTGGACGGTAGTAAGCAGGTTGAAAACACGCCGCTCTATGTGAATGTCAACGCCTACGACGACGTGGGTATCGACTCCCTGCGTCTGGTTGCCTACCGCGGATCGGAGGGCCAGGAAACGGAAACCTACAGCCTGCGCCTGCGTCAGCCTCCCTTCAACTTCATGGTGCCATTGCCTCGGTTCGATCCGGACGATGCCGCACGGAACCGGGTTCGTGTATACGTGGAGGCGATCGATACCTACGGTGCCGCCTTCGGTGACCTGGACAAGCACATCGCCACCGAATCTGTCAGCGTCGAAATCATCGGTGACGAGCCGCCGAGCGTGAGCATCGGTACGCCCACAGACGGCCATCGCATCACCGAGGGCGATTATCTGCTCGTGCAGCTGAACGCCATCGATGACGTGGGCATCGACAAGGTGATGCTGAACGTGGCCGGCCTGCTGAGCGGGGACCGCAGTCTGACCGATACCAGCTATCCCTACGAGTTCCTGTTGGAAGTGCCATTTGGCCAGGCAGGAACGGATTTGGTGCTCACCGCTTCCGTGACGGAGACCCGTCCCCAGGGTGTGCCACGCTCGACCGAAACGCTGCAGCCGGTCGTTGTCCACGTAGACAAGGATCTGGAAGCGCCGGAGCTGGCCATTCGGCTGCCTGTTGCGGGTGGCGCTACTGTCGCCGAACAGCGCAGCCTCTCCTATGACCTCGATGTGCGCGACAACGTGCGTGTCACCTCGGTGAAGGTTCAGATGTTCGCCGACAAGAACCAGGACGGCGTGTTCGACGAGGCGGAGGAGGTGCGTCAGGCCCTGCTGTTGGCCCCGCCGTACAGTGGTAGCCTGGTCGTGGATCGGATCGCCGCTTACCTGCCCCAAACGGCGGGGGAAGACCTGCCTCACGAGCTGCCGCTGCTGTTCCGGGCAAGCGCACGCGATGGCGCCGGCAATGTTTCGACGGAGGACAGGCCGGTTCTGCTGGTGCGCAACCTGCCGCCTCAGGTTCAGGAGATCCAGATCCTCGATGCACGCGGTTACAACCTGGGCCAGGTGAGCGAAGTGACCGCCGGCCGGGGCATCGTGGTGAACGTCGTCGCCAACGATCCGGAGGCTGGCGTGGGCGAGGCAACCTTGTGGCGGGGCGACGGCCCTCAGGCCGAAAGCCTGGAATTCAACAAGGTGGGCACCGATTCCGCGGCACCGTTCCAGTTCCATGTCCAGATCCCGGCGGACCGGGTAGGCGACGTGATCGGTTTCCGCGCCAGTGCCACGGACGTGGACGGCAACCAATCCACGCTGTCGGCGCCGCGTATCATCAGGATCGTGGCAGACAAACCACCGACAGCGAAAATCGTCAAGCCCGCCAACGATCACAGTGTCATCATCGATGGGCAGGTTCTGGAAATCCTGGTGGAAGCGCTAGATGACCTTGGCATCGGCGGCATCGACAAGGTCGAGTTCCACCTGAACGGCGACATCGTTTACACCGCCTACGCCAGCGAGAGCGCGAAGGGCGCCAGTGGCCAGGAGCATGTCTATCGTGCTGTCATCGAGCCGCCCCCCGACGTCGCAGGGTTTGCGATCCAGGCCGTGGCTTACGACGTACTCGGCCAGAAGGGCCAATCGCAGGTCGTTCATATCGGACGGGTGGAAGACACGGTGGCACCCAAGCTTGATGTCATCTACCCCCTGGACAAGGAAATCCTCACCACCGGCGAGGCCGTGATCGCAGTGGCGGCGGTTTCGGATATCGGTGTCGAGGAAGACCGCCAGGTCATCATGACCTGGACGCGGGAGTATCAGGACGAGACGGGTGAATGGGTCACCCTGGACTCCAACCAACTGCCACTGTTCCGCAATGATGACGAAAATGTCAGGCCGGAGATTTCCGTCAGCGACCCCGAAAACCACTACTACATCTACTGGGCCAAGTTCGCCGACGGGCGCATCCTTCGCCGTGGCGGTCACCGCAACGAGCGGGTCCGTGTCACCACGGTGGTGAAAACGCCTAATCATCAGGCGAAGTCGGAGTCGTTCCACGAAGTAGGCATGCCCGTCACGGAGAGGCGTTTCCTGCAACCCGCAGCCAATGCCAAGGCTGCTGCAAAGACCGTCTACTACAACGCAGTATCGCAGTACAAAGCGCCGGACCGCACCGGCGCGATGATCGGCGCCTGGTCGACCATCGATCCTGTCAAGGTCGAGGAAGGCCTGGGAACCGAGTATCTCATCGGCGCTCCGGACCACTGCCCCGTTTGTACCGGCCTGTTCCTGGCCGACGTGGAAGCCGAGCAGAACGAATCCGGCGAGGTATTCGTCTATTCCGAACTGCTCAATGGGGCGAGTGAGATCTTCACCGGCACGATCTCGGAAGTGCATGCGGATGCCAACCTGGTGTTGGCGGGCAAACAAGGCGTTCCGCCGGGCTATGGCGTATCACATTCGGGTTCGTTCACCCGATCGCTGCAAGATGAGATCGCGAAAGACCCGGAGACTGGCGGGATCCATCTCGGGAATACCCAGGGTGAGCTGCTGATATTTTCAGTTCGCAATGGCGACGGGCAGTTCGGTTTGGCGTACCAGATGGTGGGGCGTGTGGATCTGCCATTCATTCAGGTGTACGGGGTGGACCGCAAAGACAGCCTGGCCCTGGTGGCCAACGGCAACGGCGGCGTGCAGGTCATCGACATCGCCAATCTCGCTGCGCCATACCATATCGGCTACATCAAGCCTAACGGCTACGCGCGGGACGTCAAGATCAAGGACAAGTTCGCCTTCATTGCCGCGTCCCACGAGGGTGTCGTGGTGGCCGACATTGAGGATCCGTCCATGCCCATCGTGGCCGTGGTCGACACCCTGGGCGTGGCCAATCGGCTGCAGATTGTCGGCAACAAACTCTACGTGAGCGACATGTCCGGTGACGGTCAGGTGTCACAATTGAACGAGATTGACATCAGCGATCCCCAGCATCCCACTTTATCCCGCGTGGTGGAGCTGCGGCCGGCACGGCGCGATCTGGTTTCGAAGGGTGTGTACGCCGTGCGCGTTGCCGGCAACCTGGCCTATGCGAGCGTGCTGTACGCTGACCAGCAGGACCGACCGGCCCAGGCGGGGGTGGAAATCATCGACCTGGAGAAAGTCAGCGACCCCACGCTGGATGCCACCATTCCCGTTATGGTCAAGCCCAACGCCTCGGAATCGGACTTCGCGGTGCGCGGCCTGACGCTCGCCCGCGGAGCCATACAGGCCGCGGCAGGCCGGCAGGGCATCAATCGCATCGAGTTGACCGAGTTGGCTGTGGTCGATCACCAACCCGCCACCGCTGCGACACAGGTGGCGACCGACCTCGACCGCATCGAAATCGAGCTTTCTGCCGTGCTGCCGCCCGATGCCGACCTGACCCGTTATCTTCGCGTGTTCCGCGGCGGTATATTGCCTGACGGTGAAGGCGACTATCTGTTAGGCAAGGAGGTCAGCACGGACTTCGAAATGGCGTTCGCGCTGCGAGACGGCGAGTCGGCCCATCGTTTTCTGCACCTGACTCCCAAGCAGGAACTGATGCCAGGTGTCGAATACGTGGTGGTCGTGCGCGAAGGCTTGGCGCCGCTCACCGGCAATCCCCTTGCACGGGACTATCGTTTCTCCTTCTTCACGTCGTCAGCGGGCGCGGCAAAAGCACCCGAGACCATCACCATCGCACCTAATTCCGGCGGCATCGATGGCGGAACCGAAGTCGTAATTCGCGGCCATCACTTCGGCAGTGCGCCGCAGGTGCATATCGGTGGCCGAAGCGTCGTGGTCGACGAGGTATTGCCCGCCGATGCGGAAGACCCGTACGACCGCGTCAGGATTACCACGCTGCCTCATTACGCGGGTCCCGCGGCGGTTCAGGTGACCAACGACGCCGGGCTGCAACACCGCGTACTCGGCGGCTTCACCTATGTGGATCTGTTGCAGATTTCCCACGTGACGCCGGCGGTGGTGCGCGTCAATCAGTCGGGCGTAAGCGACGTGGTCGATATCGTCGGCTACGGGTTCCACAAGGACGTGATACTGCGTGCCTATCCGACGGGACGTATCGACGCGGCGGTCACCCAGCCGGTGGATCAGGACCACCTGAAGCTCTACAGCGCCCAGCGCATGAGCTGGAGCGTGGCCGATTTCGGCGGCGGTTTCCGCGGGTTCATCGATCTGGAACTCAGCGATGCACAGGGACGTCGCGCCATCCTGCCCAAGGCCTTGTTCATGGGACGCCTTGGCGTGAATCGTGGCCTCGAAAACCAGAGCCCCTTCAGCTACCAGGACTTGAGGGCGGAGTTGGGGCGCATCGAACAGGGTCTGCCGTCCCTGAACGTACCCGACCCACTCAAGCTGCCGCCCGGCAAGATTGTCGGCCTGGCCTCCGACACGAGGTTGAACCTGTTCTATGTGCTGGGTGCGCCGGTGGTTGTACGCGATGGCCCCATGCCCGCGAACATCACCCACGAGGATGAACTGCGCCATTTTGTCACCCCGGGCTGGATCAGCCTTGTCCATTACCGCCGTGACCGCCTGAACGAGGCCGCGCCCATGCATGGCCTGGGCTATTACGATCTGCCCCAGGACCTGAATCCTTCGGCACTGGCTCTAGGTGAAAAGCATCTGTACGTAGGCGCGAAGGGTTACGACTTCCCCAATATCGACACGCTGTACGAGAATCAGGTCTGGTTGCTGGTCTACGACCGCGAAGATCGTCTGCCAGGCGAGCAAGGCCAGGACGGCGGCAACGCCAAAGATCGCGATATCCTCTACAGCCTGCCTTTGCCCTTGGAGCAGGCGCCCAAGGCATTGTCGGTCAAGGACGGCCTGCTGATCGTCAATGCCGGCAAGGAAGGCGTGGTGGTGCTGAGTCTGGCCAATCCGCTCAAGCCCACGGTGGTGCGCACGGTGAAGGAAGCGGTGATCAGTGGCGTGCGCAAGGAGTTGCAAGTCATCGACATGGCCATGTCCGGCCATGTGCTCCATGTGACTGCGCTGGTCGGCGGCGCCCTCTATAACCTGCCCTTCGACATGTCCAAGCCCAGCCTGCCGCAGCTTGGCGCGCAGTCGCTGGCGGGCGGTAGCTACGACGGTTCGCATACGCCGGTGGCTGCGCGCGACACCCTCGCGTTCAGTGGCGGCGGCCTGGAACTGAGGGATGTCTCCAACCCCAATCATGCGAGGGCCATCGGACGTTATGTGGACAACGGTTTCCCGCTGCCGGGCGATGCAGCCGGTGTGGATGCGGTTGGCACCATCGTGGCGCAGGTTCGCTGGCAGGAGTGCCGTATCCCAGGCATCGACGAGAAGTTGGGGAACTACTTCCTCAGCCTGATCGACACCAGCCGGCCCGATTTGATTGAAGTCGTCGATGCCGTGCGTATCGCCGCCTGCGTGCGTTCCCGCGAAGCCATTCCGGTTTACGAGCGCACGAGCTTCCCATCATCTGGCGAGGTCCCGCTGCACTACACGGATGACGGCATCGTCCTGATCGCGACGCTGCCGCCAGGGGCTAACAGCCGTACCGATCTGAAGCTGGTCGACACCTTGACGCCCGATCTGGTCGACCACTTCCCTGCGCAGGACGCGCTGGGTGTGGCGCGGGACACGGTGATTCGTCTGGTGTTCACCCATCCCATCCCGATCCCGGACGGCGAATCCCAACTGGCCTATCTATCGCGCTACCTGGCTTTGCTCCGCGACGACGGCACGGCACAAGGTGCCACAGTCACCTTCAGCGTAGAAAGCGCTGCCGACGATCCGCGTGTGCTGCTCATCACGCCTGCGGGGCTTTTGGACGCGCAGGCCAAATACCGCCTCGAACTCAAGCCCGAACCGGGCAGCCGCCGCACGGCGGGTTTGTTCAATCACGTCATCCATTTCACCACCGGAAACGGCTTCGGGCCGGCGCCGGAGATCCTCGAGGTCACGCCCTCGGCGGTGACGGTGGACGGCGGTGAGCTGCACGTGGTCCTGCGTCACTCGGAAAATCCGAGCTTCCTCATATCGGGCGACCCGGCGGCGCTTGTCACGCAGGAAGATCTGGGCGATGGCCGCATGCACTACACGCTGACGGCGCCGCCTCATTATCCCGGCGCGGCCGAACTCAGCGTCATGGAAAGCGACGGCCGCCGCAGCACCCGCCTTGGTGCGGTCCAGTATGTAGAGCCGCTGGTGGTCAATACCCTGGCGCCCGCTGCCGGCAGCATCAACGGCGGCACCCGCGTGACGGTGACCGGCAAGGGCTTCCAGAGCGGCGCCCTGCGCACCCGCATTTACTTGAATGGATTCGAGGTGCCTGTCCACCAGATCAAGGTGATCAGCCCCGAACTGCTGGAGTTTGTCACCACGCCCGGACAGCTGGGCTGGGCGGAGGTCCGCATCGAACTGGACAACGGACAGTTCGCAGCCTTGCCCGAGGGCTTCGAATACCTTCAGCCTGTGAAAGCCCAGATCGAAGGCAACAAGAAAGAGCGCTTCTACGACATCGACATCGACCCCAGCGGTACTTACCTGGTTGCCGCCGCAGGCAGTGCTGGCGTGGTCATCTACAACATCGATTCCTCCACCCTGATCGGCGACGACGAGAATGTCGCCAATCCCGACGACCTGCTGAAACTGGTCGATCGCAACGGCGACGGCCAGGACGATCGCATCGTATCGCGCATTCCTTTGCCGGGCGGTTACGCCGCCCTGGGCGTCGATGCCAATTTCGAGCGCAACAAAGACCGCCTGTTCGTGACCGCCGCACGCATGGACGCGCAGGGTGGTGTGAGCGACGGGCGTTTGTTCATCATCGCCGTCGACAGTATCGACATGCGCCGCAGCACGCTGGTGCGCAATCTGCCGTTGGATGCGGCCTATGCCAAGGGCCTGGTGGTGGAAAACAACCAGGCGCTGGTCGCCATGGGGGAGAAGGGCCTTGGTGTGGTGGACACCTACCTGCACACCAAGGCCTATCTGTCGGACCACATAATACTGCCGCACGACAAGAGGGCGCTGGATGTGGCGCGGGTTCCGCGATCGGCCGGACAAGACGCGGCGTATGCCGCGGTCGGCGGCAACTACAATTTCGCGACGCTCATGCTCACCGAGAAGGAGACCCATGGCGGCGGCGGTTTCTATCTGATTGAGCGCCATCCCGGTACAGGGCTGCGGCTGCGCGGCGCGCTGGACGTGCCTGCCTCAAAGGTGGTGGTCAGCGGACGGACGGCTTACCTGGCCGCAGGTAGTGCCGGTCTGATAATCGTCGACGTGGCGGATCTGGATCACCCCCGCATCCTGTCGCGCCTCAACAACGTCGGCTATGTCTACGACCTGGCCGTCAACGGCAACACGGTGTATCTGGCCTTGGGAAGCAAGGGCCTGTTGTCGGTGGACGTGACCGATCCCCACCGGCCATCCGCGGTGGGCGGTTACGAAGGCTTCGGCGGCGCGTTTGTACAAGTCGTTGAAGCCACCGCGTACTCAGCCATCGGCGCGGGCTATAACAAGATCGGCAACGGCGTGGTACAGGAGTCGCCCGATATCTTGCTGAAACTCCACAGTGTGGATCCGCCCAACGGCATCCTGGATCGCGATGCCGAAGGCCGCCTCAAGGTACGTTTGCGTTTCAACAAGGCTATTGATCTCGTGCCCGGAAACGAGCAGTTCTTCTATGCGCAGGACGGCAATGGCAAGCTGCTGGGCAGCCGCGTGGAGATCGTCAACAACGACGCCCTTATCCACCTCAACGAGCCTCTGGCCCTGAGTTCGGGCGATCGTGTGCGGATCGTGGCCGAGGTGGGCATCACGGCGGCCAAGCCCGTACAACAGGCTGGTGGCACGGCGCACCTGACGCTATACAAGTTGCGCAACACCCAGCGCATCGACCTGACCTACCGTGCGTCGCGACCGGACGCCATCAGCATCGATTCCGTGGTGCCGCGCCGAATCCCCGCTGCGCAAGCCACGCCGGTGACCGTGTCCATGGCCGGCGTGCCCATTGCCAAGGAGCGTCTGGAACTCTATGCCGGTTCGCAGCCGCTCGCGATTACCGCCATCGAACGCAGCGAAGACGACAACCGTTTCGCCATCATCCGGACATTGGTGCCGGCGATGGCCGCGCCGGGTCAATACAACGTCACGGCCCGGGTGAAGCAGAACGGGATCTGGGAAGAGACCACCCTCTACGGCGGGCTCCAGGTGGATGCGCCCGTGCGCCTGCTGAGCATCGAACCCCAATGGGGACCGCTCCAGGGCGGGACCCGCGTTACCGTCCACGGTGAAGGCTTCGAGCCGGGCAATACGGTAATGAACGGTCTCACCGTCAACATCGGCTCGGGCCCGGTCCACGACATCGAAGTGATCTCCAGTACCCGAATGGTCATCGTGACGCCGCTCGGCACACCGGGCCGCAAGGCAGTGACGGTCAAGGATCGCTATGGGCGTACCAGCGCGCTTCCCGAGTCGGAAGGCATCGGTTACGGCATCCGGCAACTGGCCACCACACAGGCCGCGAAAGCGAATCCCGTGGACGTGACGGTGGATCAGCAGACCGGAGTGGCGCTGGCGGCGGCCGGCTATTTCCACGACATCTTCAATACCGATGAGTTGGTTAGCTCGGCGAAGATCCTCGGATTCCCGGTGCCGGAATCCTGGCGTGCCCTGTCCTACGACGTTCAGGAGGCCCACAACCCCATGTTGGTAGGTGGGGTCGGCAGCCTGCCCAGCGGCGAGCAGGGCGCGGCCGAGCTAAGGCGCTTCGTCACCCTGCACAAGCTGAGGGACAAACAGGCGAAGAGCGCATTGTTCGATCTCGCGCCCCTGAGCGACGCCGAGAAGAAAGATCTCAAACGGCTCGAGGGCACCTATGTGCCCACCTCGGTGGATTCCATCCGCCTCCAGCCCGAGTACGAGTGGGAAGACGGCGTGCTGCGCAAGCGCCTGTACGTGGCCAATGGCCAGGGTGGCATCGCACGCCTGAACATGGACGAGCAGAACGGCATGCAGGTGCTCAGCGAGTCCTTCGTCAACGGCGGCATCGTCCAGGATATTGCCAAGCAGGGTTATGCCCTGTTTGGGTCCCGAGGTTCAGGACAGGGCGAGGCGCCGCAAGGGATCGAGTGCTCGGCCCGTGTCTATCCCGGGCCTGCATCCGGCGTGCTGAGCGCCAATCTCAGCCACCCCGCCGACCCGGTGAACATGGGTTCCATGAGCCCGCTGAAAGGCGGCAACACGCTGTACTACGACGCTGGCTGGCTGTATTCGGGCGGCACGGCAAGCGGTGCCGTATGGGGTGGCGAACTGTGTCCGCCGACCATGCGCCGGACAACGGCCGCCCGTCTCGAGGCGGAAGGCTCCGACACCGTCTCCGCTGTGGATTTGTTCGATCCTTACGTCACCCGCCAAATTCCATTCAGTGCGGCCGTTCACGACATGGTGCGCTACGGCGACTATCTCATCGCCGCCCTGGGCACCGAGGGCGTGGAAATCGTCCACCCCGAGCAAACCGAGCAGCGCGTGCGGGTGGCCCTGAACCAGCACCTGCAATCCAGCGCGGGCAGTGCCGTGCGCCTGAAGCTGTTCGGCAACCTGCTGTTCGTTTCGGCGCGCAGCGGCTTGGTCGTGTTGGATCTGGCAAACCCGCTGGCGCCCGAAGTGGTGTCCGCCGGCAACGAAGAGTCCATTGAGGCGGTGGACTATTTCAAGGACCGCCTCATCGCTGCCGGCGGGAATGGCGGCCTGCGAACCCTGCAGCTTCCCGCCTCCATCGTGGTGCAAAGCAACGTGCCCGAGAACGGTATGCTGCCGTTCGGGCAGGATTTACTGGTGACCTTCAACGAGCCGGTGACGCTGGCGTCGCTGCAGGCCGGCAGTGCGGTGCGCGTGCGGCGGCTGGACAGCGGCGCCGAGGTGCCGGTCACGGTCACCGCTGAGACATTGGCGAACGGCGCCGCCACGCAGTTCGCGTTGCAGTTCGAAAAGGCGGGCGGCATTGCCTACGAAGTCCTGATCCACGAGGCGCGCAATCTGCGCGGTTCCGGCCAGTGGGCGCCCTTTGTCCAACGCCTGAAGGTGGCGCACGAAGCGGCGTTGCAACCGCTCATCCATGGAGTGGAAGGCGGTGCCTACCACAGCGGCGGGCAGCCGGCGATCCGCATTCGCGGCGAGAACTTCCGCAATTCGCCGGAGCTGTCGCTGTATGTGGATCAGTACCCGGTGCCGGTGGTCTGGATCGACGAGCAGACTCTGGAAATTCCGCCCCATGCACTCGATATGCTGCCGTTGCAAGCGGGCCAGCACCACCTGCGGCTCCACGACCATGAACTGCATGCGGTGTTCCTGGGTGGCATTGTCGTTGCTGACGCGCTGGAACAGGCGTATTTTACCCTCAAGCCGGAGACGTCCGACGTGCAGGGCGGTTACCTGGTCACGGTATCCGCCAGCCACGACGTCATACTGCCCGGCGCCAAGGTGCTGTTGCGTGCCGGCGACGGTCATGTGATGCACACGCTGCGCGCCGACGATGGCATCGTGGTGGCCGACCTTAAGGACGACGTGGACACCCTGAGCCGCTTCACGTTCCGCCTGCCCACCGCGCTGGAGCCCAAGGTCTACGACGTCTATTTGCTGATGGGTGGCCGCGAGGTGCGGGTCGGCGATATCTCTTACACCCTGCCTTCGGGACGCACCGTCGGACTGCCAAATTATCCGCCTCAGGTGATCGGCGGCGCGCAGGCAGTGGGCGACATTCTCTTCGTCGGCGTCAAGTCGGGCGCGACGCCCACCGAAGCGAACCGTTTCCTGATGAGCGGCGGGCTGGAAATCTTCGACATCGGCATCCCGGACAACCCGGTGCGTCTCAGTCAACTGCGCACCGACGCGCCGGTGACCGGCGTGCAGGTGGTGGGCAACACTGCTTTCCTTGCCGCGGGTTACGACGGCCTGCTGGTAGTGGACGTGACCCGACTCGATCGGCCGCTGCTGCTAAACACCTTCCCGGTGCCCGGTCACAACGCCACCGACGTGGCCTACGATCCGTCCACGCGCATCCTCGCCATGGCGGTCGCGGACGATCTGGGCGGCGGTTTCGTGCGCTTCTTTGATCTCGCCGATGACGAACTCAATCCGCCGGTGGGCTACGAGGCTATCGTATTCAATGATGAGCTGCTGGGACAGCCGTTGGATCTGCAATGGCTGGACGGCACGCTTTACGTACTGCTCAACCGTTCCGGACAGCTCTACCTGGCGAGCTTCGATGCGCTGCCCGATCGCACGAGCTACCGCATTCAGCCGCTGGAGCGCGGTGCCGTGACGGGCATGAACGCGTCCCTGTTGGTGCAACACGGGCAGGTCACGGTGACCACCCGGAACGAGCGCGTTACCTACACCCTCCAGGAAGGTACATACCGGGCCGGCTACTGGGATGCCATCGGGCAAGCCGGTGCCGAACTCATTGCCAATGAGGGCGGATTGTTCATTGGTGGGCGTGAAGGCATGGTGGAGAGCCGCACGCCGGGCCTGGCGGTCACCGGCCTCTCGCCGGTGACCGGCAGCCGCATCGGCAGCAGCGATACCGTCCGCATCCAGTTCAGCGATCTCATCAACACGGACGAGGCGCATTTGCGCAGCGCCATACGCGTGAGCGCCGAGTCCGGAGAAGAGCTGGCCGGCGGCGACTACTCGGTACGTGGCGTCAACACGCTGGAGGGTGGTTATGTGGCCATCGGCTTCGACGAAGGCGGTTATGAGGGCCGTGTCCGCGTCGGCATCACCACCGCATTGCGCGCGCTCACGGGCGCCGCCCTGCTGGCGCCGGTGGAAGCGTCTTACGACGTGGAACAAGAAATCCGTCCTTCCATTGCCCGCGTCACGCGCAAGTTCCAGGACGCCCTGGCCGAGCATTATTTCCATGGCGACGGCAACGAGCAGGCGGTCATAGAAGGCAGCGGCTTCGGCAGCGAGGCCTCCGCCATCCAGTTGTTCCTCGGCGAGACACCGGTGGCGCCGCAGGCCATCCGGCAGATCGCCGAAAATCGTCTCGAAATCGACGTGCCCAACCTGTTCCTGAGCAGTCCGATGGCGGCCCTCCCGGTGCGGATCATCAAGGGCAGTTTCTCTTACGTGAAGCAGGGCGCCATGGTGATCCTGCCGCGCGTGGTGATCGAAGACGCCAATCCGGCGCGCGGTCCGCCGCAAGGTGGCAACATCATCGATCTTTACGGTCGCGGTTTCAGTCATTCCACCGTGGTGAAGATCGGGGGACGCGTCGCCGGCAACCTGCGTGTCCTGAGCGGCAACCATGTCCAGGTGCGGGTACCCTCGGGCAGCTTCGGATTCGCATCCATCACGGCGGAAAGCACGGTGTTCCCTGGGGAGACGGCTACCGCGCCCGTCGAATACTTCTATGCCGGGCGTGAGACCGGTTCCGTCGACCTCAATGCCGACAAACCAAGTCCCGTCGCCGCGGTCCTGCTGCGCGATCAACTCCTTTACGCGGCGACCGGCGGCGAATACGACGTCATTACGCGCGAAGGGAAGCTCGCGAAGAAGCTGCGTTCCAACGTGGCGCGGCTGGTGGTGGCCGACGTCTCCGATCCGGTGCATCCGGTCATCGTCGAGAAGACGTTCGCCAACGAGAGCAAACCCTATCACTTCGACGTGACGGGAGGGCTCGGTACCCAGGGCTTTGTGGCCCTGGAGGCGGCCGGCAACGATCTGTTCGCTGCCGGCGGCGACCGCATTTACCATTTCGATCTGACCCTCGCGGCCGATCCCATCCTGATCAATCAACTTACCCTGGACGGTACCGTTCGCGACATGCTCGTGAAGGACAACCTGCTGTACGTGTCCCACGTGGGCGGTGTGTCCATCTACCAGATCACCGAAGCGCGCGAACTCAGGGAAGTGATGCTGATTGACCGGATCCGCCTGCAAGGCACATCCCACGCCATTGAGGTGGTGGGTGACAGCCTCTGGATCGTCATGACCGATTCCCGCCGTGTGGTGGAAGTGGAGCTGGTGTCGGGTGAGTACCATCAAGTGCGCAGCTTCGATACGGTGGACTTGGGCGGCAACCGGTTCCGGCCCCGCGAAATCCTGGTGAAGAACGACTTGATCCTGGTGTCGACCGGCACCGGCGGTTCGGTGATGCTCTACCACACGGATCCTGAAAAGGGCGCCGTGCCCGTGGCCTCGCTCAACCTGGCCTACCTGGTGCGCAACGGCGATATCCATGCCGGACAAATGCTGCTGCGCGGCCAGACGCTGTATGTGGCCAGTGGCCAGGGCGACGTGCAGTTGTTCGACATTTCGCCCTGGCTGGAGGGCCGCTACAAGGCTGCCATCGATCTGAAGCACTACTTCTCGGTGACCGGTGACGTCTCGGCCATCGCCTTCCATCCGCGTGCGCTGTACGCGGGGTCTTCCTTCCCGTACCACAAGGGCGAACCCACGGAGAACCCGGTGGACGATGCGAACCAGGTGAACCACCTGGGCGGCCGCCTGAATACTATCGTCAATGATCTGCTGGTAATAACCGGGCATACCCCCGATGCAGAAGGCGTACTGCCGGCCGGCGCGGCCGTCGAGGTGCAGTTCAATCGGCTACTGGACCCGCAGCAACTGTTGTCCCACGGGAACGAACTGCTGTCTGTGACCCTGGATGGCGCCAAGCTGGCGGGCATGGTCGGTGCCGAAGTCAACAACAGCGGCACCAAGCTGATCTTCCGTCCCGCCAATCCGTTCACCGACGGAAGTCGCTACCGCGTCATCGTCTCCGGCGCGGTGCAGGACCTGCACGGCAGGACGCTGGGAGCCGACTACAGTTTCCGCTTTATCGCCTCGGCGCACGAACGGCCCATTATCGGCGGGTTCCAGCCCGGCTTCGCCAGCTGGCGCGGCGGTGACTGGGCGAGCTTGTTCGGTGAAGGTTTCTCCGAGCACACCCAGGTGTTCCTGGGCGGCGAGCAGGTGGACCCGGACGGCATCGCGCTCGTTAGCGAGCACGAATTGCGCTTCCGCATCCCGGCGCTGTCCGCCTCGCCCATCGATAACAAAGTGGTCGGCCTGCAAGTGCGCAACGGCGACCTTGCAGACAGCCGGCACGCGGAGTTCACCTACGTCGCCGATCCAATGATCGCGGCCGTCGGCGCCTACGAGATGGTGACCGGCGAATTCGACATCAACCGCAAGCGCTTCCTGTTCAACTCCGGCGAAGTGGTGGCCATTCAGGGGCGCGGCTTCAGTGCGCTCACGGCGGTCACCATCAACGGCCGGTCAGCCGCCGAAGTCCGTCTGGTGGCGCCGAACCGCTTGAGCTTCCGCCTGCCCGACAACACCTTGGGCCAGCTACGCGTGATGGCCAGCAATGTCGACCCGTCGGTCGACGGGGCCGAAAACGACGAACTGCACATGGAGTTGGAGGGCTTGCCGCGCCTGTCGGGCGTACAGGGCATGGCGCGCGACGACCATTTGCTGGTGACCTTCAGCACCGCGCAGGGACAATCCGCCTGGGAATTGTCGGGCACCCTCGAAAGCGAGATCCCGCTGCTGCTCGCCAAGGGTGGGCTGGACCGCCCAATTCTCGATGCGGCGCTCAACGCCCACACCATGGCCTTCCTGGTGGACGAAGGCCGGCCCGTCATTTACTTCTACGATCTGGCCAACCCGTATGCACCGGTCCAGGTCAACCGCTTCGACAACCCCGCGGGTCACGGCATCGGCCGCATCGCGCTGCAGGGCGACAACTGGACAGGGTGGGGCGGCAATCGGCTCTATCAGGGCGCGGTGCTCGGTTCAAATGCGCAGGTGATCGATCTGGGGACGGCCACCGCCGTCGATGTCGCCTTCGATGCGGACGGCATCGTGGTGCTCTATGACGGCCGGTTGGATTTCCGCCGCTATGACAGCCTGAGCGAGGTCGCCCATGCCTATTTCCACAGCCTGATCTCGCCCCAGGCGGCGAGGGTGAACGGCCAACGCCTGCTGCTGCGTTCGCAGACGGAACTGGAACTGCTCAATCTGGTGGCGCTGAAGCAGGGCCGCATGCCGCTGATCGGCAAGGCGCTGATCACCCAGGACGACGCCGTGGTCAATGGCGAGCTGCTGGTCATCAGGGATAGGGATCGTCTGCGCGTGCTGGACCTCAACCAAAACGGACAGCAACTGCTGACCGCCGCGCTCAGCGACATCCATGCGCCCAACGTCACCAACATGAAAACGCTTGCGTTCGCTGGCGACCTACTGGAGTGGATCGGCAACGGTTACTACAACCTCAGGATGCCGTTCAACAATGTCTGGCGTCTGATGCCGCCACGCATCGGCAGCGAAGACGGTGCCCTGGCCGTGGGCATTGCGGGCGCGGCCGACAATTGGCAGAACGTGTTGCTGGACGTGCTGAATTCCGGCGACGGCCGGCGTCTGAACGGCAGCACCGATGTGCTGGGACGGGAACTGCATTTCCAGGTGTTCAGTGACAGCTACGGGCTGGGAGAACGCTATCAGGTTGGTCTGTTCAACCAACCGAGGTCTTCCATCGATGGCGCCACGGTGACCATCGATCTGCCGTGGGAGATAGAGACGGAACCCCTGTTCGGGCTGGCACCGCTGCGCGTGCTCTCCGTGACGCCTGCCAACAGCATCACCGACCGGCTCACCGCCTATCGTGTGACGGGTCAGCAATTGCAGGTCGTGGAGCAGGTGCGTCTGGGCGAACTCACCTTCGCGCCCTCGCAATTCGCCGTCAACGCTGCCGGCACGGAACTGCTGTTCAATGCGGCCATGCCCACACCGGGCCTGAAACCCCTCGAACTGTCGCAGGGTGGTGGCGCCGCGCGGTTAACCATGCCGGCGGCGGCGTTGATCACCCAGGCCATCCAGGTACACGCCATCCGCACCGACAATATCAGGGGTGACAAGGCGCTCAGCGACAGCGGCGGTAACCGCATCACCGTGGAGGGGCTCGGGTTGGAGGGGAACCTCCAGGTGCACCTCGTGCCCTACGATGAGGGTTTCGTTCCCAGCCCGGGTAATCGGCTGACCCACCGGCTTAGCGCGGGCACGCTCGTGATCGACGCCTCGCCCAGGACCATTGCCGGCAAGCGCTACCAGCTCATCATCGTCCGGGGCGAAACCGACGAAACCGTGCAGGTTGCGGAACCCTTGCTGCTGACCTCCATGGATGACACAGCGCCGCTGCTGCAAAGCCAATCCAAGCTCGGTTACACCAATCCGCTGCTGTTGAGCTTCAACGAGCCCGTCAAAGCCGCCGGCTTCCGCGTGATCAAGACCTTCAAGGACTACAGCGGCAAGGCCGATGAGGACATTTCCGCCCGTTTCGAATTGCTCAACGTCACGCCGGCCTCCCTGACATTGCGGCTGCTACCCGGGTGGACACTGGAGCACAATGCCGCCTACCAGGTTCGCATCGACGGTATCGCCGACCTTGCGGACAATCCGGTGATCGAGAATCCCGGCAAGTCGTTGCCGCAATCGGGTGTGTTCGAGTCCGTCTTCATCGCTACCGACACGCTGCCTCCGCAGCAGATCCGAATGGTGCGGAGCAGCGACGGCGCCGACGTGAACGAGGCCATGCTGTTGACGCGGGGGCGCACTTATCAGTTCCAGGTGTCCGCGACGGACAACTACAAGGCCGCCGACGGGATCACGTTCAGGTACCGTCGCTCGACTGCCAACGGTGCACCGGTCACCGGTTGGCTGGCTGTTCCGAAGAGCGGCATCATCAGCTACGACGTCCAAGCCGCCGATGCCTACCTGGAACTGCGCGTGAGTGCCTCGGATGGAAGCAACAGCGCCGAGCAGGTATTCCGGGCCGCCTTGCGCGATCCGATCATCGACCTGATGAGCTTCCACACCCAGCCCGACGAGCCAGAGGAATCCGTCCGTTCGGAAGTGCATTTCCGTCTGGGAGGCGACATCGACATGGTCTCCAGGACGGAGATCAGCATCGACAAGATTCAAAATGGCAACCCGGCCGATGTCAGTGACCGCTACAACCCGGTCCAGGGTACGGTGTTCGGCTCGTTCCTGAATCCCAAGATTCGTGACCTCCTGCCGGCGGGTGCAGCCGTCGAACCGGTGGAAATGAATGCCCGCCTCAAGGTGACCTACGGGTTCGATTTCACCAAGGTTTTCGACCAGGCCTACACCCTCTATCTGGACCGCACGCCGCCCACCCTGGAGATCGTCTCCCCCGCGGACGGCGATTTCGTGGCCATCGGCGAGCGCACCGATGTCATCCTCAAGGCCTTCGACAAGTACGGCATCGAACGGGTGGAAGTTCAGCGCAATCAAGGCGCCTGGGAAGCATTGGCCGATCCCATGCGCTACAGCTTTGTCGGTACCGAAGACGATCTCGCCGACGGCGTGACCGTCGCGGCGCGCGCAACCGATCCCAACAACAATGTGAGCGCGGTGGAAACCATCCGCCTCTACCCGTATGACGCCGAGGCGGGCGCCCCCAAAGTGGAGATCCTGTCGCCCGCCAACGGTGCCAGCGTCCATGAAGGCGAGGAAGTGCGCTTCGAGGTGCTGTTGCGCAACGTGGTCGATGCGGAATTGTTCTTCGACATCGGCGGCGTGGAGGCGACACCGTCGAGCGGCATCGCCATCACAAGGCAGGCCAACGGTCCCGAGCGCCAGTTTGTCACGGCCACTATCCCCGCCGTGGATGAGAACATCGTGGTGCTGGCCCGGATCCAGAAGGCCAATCTCAAGGCTTACAAGTTCCTCAATGTGGTGCACGACGAAGGCATCGACGAGGAGGTCGCAACCTCGCTGTTGCCCGGCCGCCGCATTCTTACCGGGTCGGCGCTCTGGATCGACACGCCGGTTCCGGCAGACATGAAAGACTTCTCGCCAGCCTCCGAGGTGTTGTTCCGCGATCCCGCGGAGGCGTCCACTGCTTTGCACGAGCCGCTCGGCGGCACTACCCGCGTCACGGTGTCGGCGCAGGGCTCGGCGGCCGGTGTCGAAACCGTGCTGCGCGATCGGTCGGGGCACGAGAAGCGCACGCCCCACACGCTTGAGAAGATCCCGTACTTCACCGATGCCGCACCAACCGAATACCTGCGCGGCGCAGATCCCGGCGAAGTGTCGGTCGACATGGTGGCCATCCCTGGGGCGGTACGCACGCAGGAACTGGTGCTGGCGTTGAACAAGCTGGGCGGCGGTTATCGCCTGCGAACTGGCGATGCCGTTATCGTCGACAGCGATCACGGCGAGATCCTTTCCATGCACTACAGCGGCACCGCCCTGCTGCTGGAAACCCGCGAGGACGGTCAACACTACGTCAGGCGCCACCCGGTCGAAGGCAGCGGTATCGGCGCCGCCGACAGTGTCTGGCCGCTTGCCGGCGATCTGCTGGCTGCCAACGGCAACCTGCTCTGGCTGGGCCATGGCCAGACCGTGGCAGCGGCCGTCATGGCCGGCGGCGAATGGGTTCCGGTGGTGGGCCTCACCTTGCACGATCCCGTGCTGGCCACCCAGGTCGACGGTGACCGCTTCTATGTCCTTACCGACGCCGGCCTTTATCGCTTCGGCGCACGACACCAGGAAATGCCATCGGTGCAGCGCGATTTCTTCGTCGCACTGAGCGGCAAGGAAGGCTTCCGGATCGAGGGCAGCCGCCTGTTGAGCTGGCAGGGCCGAACTCTGTACGAGCATCAATTGCTTGCCGACGGCAGCCTGATGCCCGTGACATCCACCGCCCTGGAACTGCCCGGCGAGATCGAACAGGTGCGGCAGGACGGCACCTTGGCGTGGCTGCGTGTGCGGATGGACGAACAGCCGCAATGGTTCGCCGTGCAGCAAGGGGAGGTGGTCGGCATCCTGCCGTCACTGGCCGAACACCTCGCGGTGACGTCGCAGCGGCTCTATTTCGACGCCCAGCACGAGGGGCTGGCGACCGTGCAGTTCCGCAGCCTGGCGATGGCGGAGGACGGCTTTGCGCTGAATGTGGTGGACGAACCGCTACCCCACGCTATCCGCTTGACGCCCGTCATTACCACCACGCCGTCGGGTGCCTTGCAGGTGGCCTTCGAGGACGGCATGGGTGCGCGCGTGCCCGCTTGGCGCGAGTACGTGGATGGTGAGTCGCGTTGGCTGGTGGCGCGTACTGCGCTGAGCGACGGCACGCTGAAGGTCGTTGTTTCCACGCACGATCATTACGCTGAGCGGCTGGTGCCCGTGGATATTTCTTCGCTGCCCGCCATAGAAGCGCTGCATCCGGCGGATGGTGCGAACCGTGCCGGCGGCGCCACGATTCCGGTCTTCAGCACGGCCGTGCCGGGGGCGCGTATCGCCGACCAGGCACTGTACGTGTCCGGGCTATCGCGCCCCATGGTGCTCACCAACGATCAGGCATTCCAGTGGCTGACCGTGCCCGAGGGCGAAGCTGCCCTGGTGTGGGAACATCAGGTGCACGGCACTATTCAGGCGCAGCACACGCTGACGGTGGTTCCCAATGACGCCGAAACTGCGGACACCACCGTCATGGCGCCGCTCAACAATGCGTCCTACCGTGCCGGCGATGAGATAGCGGTGCAATACCGACTGGCGGACGCGTCGGGCGAGGCGTTGCGCTACGCCGAAGTGGCGCTGCTCGATTTCAACCGCACTCTGGTCAGCCGCGTGCTTCTCAAGGACGCCGATGGGCATGTGCGCCTGCGCCTGCCCAAGGTGACCGGCAAGGACAACTACCGCATCCGCGTGCGCGGCTACTGGGGCGAGCACTATCGCTTCAGCGAACGCGAAGTGCTGGTGCAGGTATTCCCGCATCTGCAGGTGCCCGTGCCGCGCCTGAGCGGTGTGAGCGCCACGGTGTTCGCCGGAAGCACGGTGCAATACCGCATGGATGTTCCCAACGTGGAGCAGTACCAGCGCCGCATCGAGGTGCGCGACAGCCTCGGCAATCTGCTGGCTTCCGGCACGTCGGTGCTTGACTTCGTGGTTCCCGAAACGCTCGACCAACTGACGGTGGTGGGCGTGATCGCCGATCGCGACGGCAACAGCGAAAGCGTTTCCTACCCCGTCCGCGTGCTGGCGGGCATGAAGCTGGTGAACCGGGCGACCGGGCAGGTGTTCGATGCCATGCTGCCGGACGTCACCCTGGCCTGGCTTGCCCATGGCCGCGAACTGCGCGATCACCAAGGGCAACGGCAGGCCATCCTTGAGGCCGAGGTGACCGCCATGGTGCGCCTGGGTGATCGTCTCCTGCTCGCCATGGGCGACCAGGGCCTTGCTATCGTGGATCCTGCCGAGCAGTTCATGGTACTGAGCCGGCATGCCGTGGAAGGACGGATCACCGACCTGGCGCTGTCCGGCGATCGCCTGCTGGCGATCGTGGACGGCCACCTCGCGGCGTTCAGCGTCAGCGGCAACACCCTGGCGCCGGAAACCCTGCGCGTCGCGGGTGCCTACAACACCACGACATACGGCGACGACGAGCCGGCCCTGGATGTGCACGCCGATGAGCAGGGCTTCGTGGTGCTCAGGAGCGATTCGCTGATCCGCTTCGACGCCTCCTTGCAGATAGCGTCGGCCGAGTTCGTGGTCATCCCCGACGCCGCCGCCATGGCCCGCTCCGGTGCGCACTGGTTCGTCGCTACCAAAACCGGACGCCTTTATTCCGTGGATGCCCAGGGCCAGTTGCAGCGCCATGAGCAGGTGAACGCAGTCGCGGAGCGGCTCATCGCCTTGGAGCGTTACCTTTTGGCGCTGTCCGTAGCGGGCGGTGTTCAGATCATCGACGTGACCAATCCGTTCAGCGTGGAAGAAGTGGGCGAGTTCCGGCCCAATCTGAACGGGACCCTGAAGCACGCTCAACTGTTCAGGGGAGACCTCTGGCTGGGCGACGCCGCCGGTAGCGTCATCCGTCTGGAGCAACCGGCCGGCGAACCCATTACGGTCTACACGACCGACGTACCGCGCGGACGGATCGTCGACCTGGCGATGGCGGAGGGCCGCGTACTGGCGGCGGCCGCCCATTTCGGCGCGCTTTATTACAGCCGCGACGGCGGTGTGTGGAACGTGAAAGGCTATCCGGAGAAGGGCTACATGCTTGCTGTGGATCGCGTGCTCCTGGATCGGGAACGCGCTTATCTCAGCCATGGCGATCTGCGCAAAATCGTCGCCGTCGACGCCCGCGATCTGCACGAGCAGAAATCACCTTCCAGTACCGTGGTGTTCCAGGATGTGATGCCCGGTGAACTGGCAGCGACCGCCACTCTGGTGGCGGCGAGTTCAGGTCACCAGATCCATCTGGCCCGCAAGGATGACTTCAGCGTGAAGGGCGTGATCTCCCTGCCGCCGGGTGAGAACGTGATCGGCCTGGCGACCCACGGCGAGACGCTTTTCGCCAGCACCAATAACCGCCGCCTGTACCGCATCCTGCCCGGTGCGCTGCCGCTCAATACCTTCCTGGTAAGCGTCGAGAGTCTGCTCGATGGTGCCTCGGACAACATCCGCCACCTGACGGTCTCGGGTGACCACCTGTTCTTCAGCGTCGACACCACGCTCCATCGCCTGGATCTGACCACCTACACCGATACCACCCTCGAACTGCCCGACAGCCTGGTAATCAATGCGCTGCATTACGCCGACGGTTACCTGTGGATAGGCCATCGCACCGCCACTGGCAGCGAGATCCGTGTCGCGGACGCCAATACCTGGACGCTCGCCGATGAACTGCGCATCGACCTCAACCAGGAAGTGACCGCGCTCGCGTATAACCGCGGCTACCTGGTGCTGGGCTTGGGCGACAATGGCGTGCGCATCGTCGATCTCAACGGCCGCATGAAGAGCGCCAATGCAGCCCTGCTCATGCCCACCGCCGGCACGGTGTTCGTCCAGGGCGACCACATGGCGCTGACGCTGAGTGCACCGGATCGGGTAAACGCCGTACGTTACTTCGTCAACGACACCGTTGTAGGTGGCACCGCCGAAGCGCCGTTCCGCATCGAAACCCTGGTGCCACCCAACCTGCGCAACGGCCAGCCCTTCGAATTGGCGGCAGAAATCGAGACCCTGGACGGCAGCGTCATGCGTTCCGGCAAACGCCGCGTGGTGCTGCAAGGGGAGGACCTGCCGGGCAACGCCTTCGAGGCGGTGATCACCCATCCCAGACCGGACGTGAACACCTATGTGCCCAAACCGCTGGAGATCCGCGCCGAGGTGAAGAACAGCGCGCAGCCGGTCCACCAAGTGGAGTACTACGAGGCCGACAGCGCCGAAGGTCCGTACCGCGTCATCGGTAAGCACTACGGCCCGGAGTACGTGATCCACCGCGACTATGGCGTGGAAGACAGCGGCAAATACCTGAAGGTGCGCGCCGTGGATGCCTTCGGCAACCTGACCGAATCGGCACCCTTGCGCTTCACCCGTGTAGCGGACGACATCCCGCCAGTGATCGGCCCGTTCCAGGTCCAAGGGCCCATGAAGGGCACCGGGGAGATCGTCGCCGGGCATCCGTACACCCTGTCCATTGCCGTCAGCGATGCCGAGAGCGGCATCGAATCGGCCATTCTGCGGCGCAACGGCCTCATCATCGCCGCGGTGTTCGAGGAAGGCGCGCTCGAAGTGAGCGAGCGGGGTGCGGGCAAGGATCAGGTGATGGACTATCGCCTGGAGTTGAAAGACAAGGCCGGCAACCGCAGTGAGCAGATGGTGAGCTACACCATCGTCGAAGACCTTGCGCCCATCATCACCAGCCTGCGCGTCACGCCGGCGCAGGTACTCGAACAGGGCGGGTTCAAGGTCGATCTGAAGGTGACCGATGACGTGGGTCTGGCGAAGGCCGAGGTCGTGTGGAACGGCTTCACCCAGGACGTTCCGATGGCCGATCAGCCCAAGTCACTGTCTCGCACCCTGTCAATGCGCGACCGCCGTACCGAGCGCGTCGCAGGCAGTGTCGAAGCGTCGCTGATCCTGCGCGTCACGGATAACGCCGGCCAGATGACCGAACAAGCACTGCCCGTGACGGCGATCGCCGATCAGGTTCCGGATGCGTCGAAGCTGGTGGTGGACCACGCCGCCACGGCCTTCTACGGCGAAAAGGCCAAGCTGATGGTCGGTGGCTTCAGACAGGCCAACGACGGCAGCGATCCCGTGGTGGTGAGCGTCATCGGCGCTCAACCGGCGAACGGCACGCTGGTGCACATCGAACATGCCGACACAGCCAAGCCGCTGAACCATGTGCTGGCCATGCCGGTGGACGACACCCCGGACAACACCTACCGCTTCCGCCTGCGCCTCACCGATCACCTGGGCCAGTCAGACGACACCGGCGAGTACACGGTGCAGTTGTGGCATCGACCCAACGAACTGCGCTTCTTCCATGCGGCCGGCGAGAACGCCCTGAACCTGGCCCAGGTGACCGTGGGCGAGCCTGCGGGCTATCAGGTGGAGGTGCTGGACAAGCGCGGCCGCCGCGTGCCGTTCCAACCGGTGCACTGGACCATGCAATCCATTGCTGACGACGGCAGCGCCGGTCCCGTGCAGTTCCTAGGCGAGACGCTCTCCGACAGCGACGGCCTGGCCCTGCTGACCTTCGATTCCGCGATCACGGCCGGCCGCTACAAATTGGGTGCCGAACTGGCCGGCAGCATTCCCAAGATCAGCACCGCCATTGGCATTCGCCTGTCCGCAGGCGAGACCCGCGAACTGCAGTTCGCCCACGTGGGCCGGGTGAAGGCGGGCGAAACCTTCCTGCTGGAGGTGGTCGCGCGCGATGTGGGAGGCAACTGGGTCGAGTACGACTCGCAGACGCGGGTCGACGTGCGTCTTCCCCATGACGGGTTCTTCTTCGGGTTCGCCGATGGCAAGACGGTGCAGCCGCTGCCCGAAGGCGGACAGGTGGCCACCCTCCGCATGCAGGGCGGACATGCGCAGGTGCCGGTGGCAGTCGCCCCGCTTGCTGGCAACTACGACGTGCTGCTGGAGACACCGGCGCCCTTCGCGATGGTGCAAACCGCCTATGACTTCAGCGGCAACGGGCAGATGAGCCTGGCCGGTTCGTTCGCCATCGAGGTGGTGCCGGGCGATCCCTTCATGATTCAGCTCGAACCGCAGTCACGCACCAACCTGCCGCTGGGCGACCCGCAGCGGCTGGAAGCAGGCGAGATCGTGACCGTCGGCGCCACTTTGGTGGACAAGTACTACAACCGGGTGCGCGAACTGGATCCACTGGGCAGCCGCACACCGGCGAACGTCGTCCTCGATGCGGTGGTCGACGGCACCGCGGTGATCGAGGGCGGCGGCCAGTCCGCGGGCATTTCCCTGGTGCATGGCTACGGCACGTTTACGGTGAGCACCGATCAGATCGAACGCGTCACGGTCACCGGCATTGCCACCCAACCGGCACTGGTGGATCTTGCCGGCTACGGCACACTCGCACTGGATTTCCTCAAGCCGTATCCGGCCGTGACACATGCCGTCGTGGCGCCGGTGGTGGACAGCGTGCTCAACCCGATCATCCTGCACTACAACGAGCCTGTCGTTTGGGATGAAGCCGCGCCGTCGGCCCCTGCGGTGCTAAGCCTCGACGGTGAGGTTGTGGCCGGCCGCTTCGACGTGGACGAGATGACGACGGTATTCACGCCGGATGCACCGCTGGTGCTGGGCCGCTGCTATGCCGTAAGCACAGCGGATTCGAGCCTGCGCGGCGTGGCCGCCGACGACCCGGTGCTCAAGCAGACGCTGCCGGTCTGCGCTCCCCGCGCACGCCTCCTAGTCCCGGATTACGCGTTCGTGCTGGAGGGAACCCGCCATAGCCTCGCACTCGAACTGGAGGAAGGACTCGACCCTTCGGCGGTTTACCAGGGCCGCGTGACCATCACACCGGCGGGTGGCCAGCCGCACACCAGCGCCTTTTCGTGGAGTGACGCGCGTATCGACATCCCCCTCCACACCGGCACGGGCCTGGACGACGGCACCCCGATCGGAATCGTGATTTCCGGCCTGGACGGCATGGGCAATGTGGTTTGGCTCGCCAACGAGATCACCCTGCGTGTGTTGCAAGCCGATGGCGACTTCGACGGCGACGGCCTCAGCAACTCCCTGGAGTTCGCCTACGAGGGCCTCGACCCCGCCAATGCCGACTCCGACGGCAACGGCATCCTGGACGGCCTGGACGATCTCAATGGCGACGGCATGACCAATGCTGAGAAGGCCGCCCGGGGCCTGCGCCTCGATCACTGGGACAGTGATGGCGACGGCCTCAGCGACTACGACGAGGTCTACATCCACGGCACGGATCCCCTGAGCCCCGATACCGACGGCGACGGTATCCCCGACTACGTCGAGGTGATTTCCGAATCCGACCCGACCGATCCGATGGATGCCGGCGTGGATCCCTTCTACGTCACGGCCATCCAGGTGACGCCCGCATCGATTACCCACCGCCTGGGTGAGGATCCGTCCCCGTTCCGCATGCAGGTGAAGGCGACCTTCGTCCATGACAGCCAGACGTTCACGAACGTGGACATCAGCCGGCGCTACGAACTGCTGGAGTTCCGCACCAGCGACCCAGGCGTCGTCACTGCGAGCTTCGACGGCGAGTTCACGCCCCACGCGGAGGGCAGCGCCGAGTTGGAGGTGATCTTCATCGAGAAGAACCTCCGCCAGCGTGTGAGCCTGAGCGTAATCGATGCCGGCGGGCCGGTCCTCGCTTCGGCGCTCTCTGCCGGATGGGCTCACGCCTGCGTCATCGCCGATCAGGGTCTGCGCTGCTGGGGTGGTAACTGGGCGGGGCAGACGGAGATCCCCGAGGATCTGCTGGAACCGAAGTCCGTCAGCGCCGGTGACGGCAACACGTGCGCATTGGGCCGTACAGGGGTGCGCTGCTGGGGTGAGGCAGAAGGGGTGCGCGAGGTGCCCACGGACCTGCTGAATCCTTCAGCGGTAACAACCGGCGGCGAGCATGCTTGCGCCCTGACCGATGCTGGCGTCCGTTGCTGGGGCGATAACGCTGACGGCCAGCTCGATGTGCCGGCAGACCTCGGCCTGCCCACCGCGCTCTCCGCGGGTTCTTCCCACACCTGTACGCTGGCGGGCGGCGAGGTGCGCTGCTGGGGTAACAACGATTACGGCCAGACCGAGGTCCCGGCGGATCTCGTCAACCCGAGGGCCATAGTGTCTGCGGAAGGTCGAAGCTGCGCCGTAGACGATGTGGGGGTGCGTTGCTGGGGCGACACATGGTCCGATATCGAACCGCCGCGGCATGCACCCGGGCTATCGCAAGTCGCGATAAGTTGGCACCACACCTGTACCCTTACCGACGAGGGCGTGCGTTGCTGGGGTGAGGACTGGAACGGTGAGACCCAGGTTCCGGACGATTTGGTCGCACCGGCCGCCATTGCCGTTGGCGAGGATTTCAGTTGCGCACTGACCCAACAGGGCGTGCGCTGCTGGGGCGCCCTGCCCGATTTGGAAAAACTGAATTTCGACGTCATCGATCCACAGCGCGTGTTTGCCGGCGGTTGGAATACCTGCGTCGTCATGGAGAGCGGCACACGCTGCTGGGGCGAAAATGCGGGAGGGAGGTTGGATGTGCCTGCCAACGTGTCCCGTCCGACGTCCATGGCGTTGGGCTATGACTTCTCCTGTGCCCTGGAAAACGGTGAAGTCACGTGCTGGGTTGATTGGGCGTACGGAACACCGGGTTTCGCCAATCCCACGGAAATCGCCGCAGGCTACAGCCACGTGTGCGCGCTGACGGATACCGGCGTGCGCTGCTGGGGAGACAACGGATATGGGCAGACCAACGTGCCGGCCGATCTGGTCAATCCCACGACCGTTGCCGCCGGTGGTGATTTCAGTTGTGCCCTGACCGAGGCCGGTGTGCGTTGCTGGGGGGCCAACTGGAATGGTCAAACATCCGTTCCCCAGGATCTGGCTAACCCCAAGAGTATCGCTGTCGGGTATGCGCACGCCTGCGCCCTGACAGACGACGGTGTGCGTTGCTGGGGCGCGGACTGGTCGGGCCAGGCCTCCGTCCCCGGTGACCTGTTGAATCCCAGCGGCATAGTCGCCGGCGACGCCCACACCTGTGCCCTGACCGAAGCCGGTGTACGTTGCTGGGGCGACGATTGGGGCGGTCAGTCTTCGGTTCCAACCGATCTTGGGCAAGTCACGCAACTCGCCGCGGGCATTGAACACACCTGTGCGTTGACGGATGCGGGTGTGCGCTGCTGGGGTGGTTTCTATGGCGAAAGCGTGGTTCCGACCTATCGCCCCTCCAGCTTCGAATGGCTGACGCGGCACCTGGACAGCGACGGGGATGGCTTCAGCGACTACGACGAGACCCACATCCACGGTACCGATCCGCTGAATCCGGACACCGACGGCGACGGTGTTCCCGATTTCGTGGAGTGGGCCTCCGGTTCCGACCCCACCGATCCGGCCGATGCCCATCTGGATACCGCCTACATCACAGCCATCAAAGTGACGCCGCCGTTCGCTATTCATCACCTGGGGACCGAGCCGTCGTCCTTCCGTCTCCAAGTGACCGCCACCTTTGTTCACGGCGAGGTGACCATCGCCGATCTGGACATCAGTGGGCGCCACGAGATGCTGGTCTTCGGTGTCAGCGATCCTGACGTGGTTACGGTAAGCGCCGACGGCGAGTTCACGCCTCACACCGAAGGCACGGCGCAACTCGAAGTCACCTTGGTCGAAAAGAATCTCAGCAAGCGCGCGACCTTGATAGTGGCCGTCACCGCAGAGCCGCTCGCGTGGGCGCTGGCGTCGGGTTCATCGCACGTTTGCGCCATTGCCGACCAGGGGCTGCGTTGTCGCGGGCGCAATTGGACAGGTCAAGCGAATGTCCCGGGTGACCTGCTGAACGTCAAGGCGGTCGGAGCCCGCTCTGCAAACACCTGTGCGTTGGCCGATGACGAGGTGCGTTGCTGGGGCGAAAGCGCGGCGTTGCGGGACAACGCGCCAAGCCAACTGTCTGGACCATCATCTATTGCAGTGGGAGAACAGCACGCGTGCGCCCTGACTGACACGGGCATCCGCTGCTGGGGGGATAACCAGTACGGCCAAATCGACGTCCCGGCCGATGTCCTGAATCCGCTTGCTGTTGTTGCCGGTGCCTATCATACCTGTGCCTTGTCCGATGCCACGGTGCGGTGCTGGGGACGTAACAACTATGGCCAGACGGAGGTCCCCTGGGACCTGAGCAACCCGAGAGCATTGGCTTCAGGCGGTTATAGGACCTGTGCGTTAGACGATACGGGCGTTCGCTGCTGGGGTGGCTGGAGCAGCAAGAATCCTCCAGACGATCTGATTGCACCGTCTACCATCGCCATCAGCGATAACCATGGCTGCGCCATGACCGACGAGGGTATACAGTGCTGGGGTGATAACGGCGACGGGCAGACCGACGTGCCCGACGACCTGGTCGAGCCGATGGCGATTGCGGTCGGTGACTACTACAGCTGTGCGCTGACAAAAGAGGGTGTACGCTGCTGGGGATGGGATGCCCCCGACTTCACCACCAACAATTTCGAGTTAGTCAATCCGTTGCATGTGTACGCCGGAGGAAACACGACGTGCACCGTTCTGGAAACAGGACTCCCAGTTTGTTGGGGTGGGGATGCACGGTATGGGCTGACGGGCCTGCCGGCGGCACTTCAACGGCCGACTTCCATGGATGCCAACAGTTGGTTCGGCTGTGCCATCGAAGTCGGCCAAGTGTATTGCTGGGGTTCCAACTCCTATGGCGTTACCGATGTGCCGATCGACCTTCAGAATGCCTCGGCGGTGAGTGTGGGTGGTTACCATGTCTGTGCGCTCGCGGACGCAGGCGTACGTTGCTGGGGGAATAACTCCAATGGTCAAACCAACGTGCCAGGAAACCTGGTTAATCCCACGGCTATTGCCGTCGGCGAATATTTCAGTTGCGCGCTCACGGATACCGGCGTGCGCTGTTGGGGAGCCAACTGGAACGGACAACTGAACATACCGCAAGATTTGGTGAATCCGACGCAAATTGCAGTGGGGAGCTCGCACGTATGCGCACTTACCGATACGGGTGTTCGCTGTTGGGGGGGGGGCGGGAGCGGCCAAGCCTCGGTTCCTGATGGCTTGCACAATCCAAGAAGCATCGTTGCCGGGCAGACCCATACCTGTGCACTGACCGATGATGGCGTGCGTTGCTGGGGATCGAATTCGTCTCGGAAGATTGAGGTTCCATCGGACTTGACGGATGTTACTCAGATTGCCGCGGGCCACGACCATAACTGCGCGCTGTCGGATACAGGCGTGCGTTGCTGGGGCAATGACGATTACGGGCAAACGCAGGTTCCGCAGCTTTCAACCTTCCAATGGCTGCAAGAACTGCCGCCGCCCCACCCACCGCTGCCCGCACCGGTCCCGTCTTTCAAGGCAGTGCGCGAGCTGATTGCCAATGACGTGGTGTCGGTCGACTTCATGCTCATGCAGCCTATGACGCCGTCATTCCAGATCGACGCCGGCGTATCGACTGTCCTGTACCTGGTGACTGAGGATAACCAGCTCCTACGGTATTTCGATTCCAACAACGGCAGTACCATGACCATCGACCTGGAAGCTGGAATCTACAAGCTGCTTGTCGGCGCTTCTCCGCTGGCCTTCGAAGACGCCATCGCCGGCTACAACCCGCTCTCGGATGATGCCGGATCGGTCACCGTCAGGGCCGCGCGCGATGCCTGCGAATTCTATGAAGGTGGTGAGTACTACGTCAGTGATTACGGCGAAGATTACGGCAGTGATTGCGGACCGATCGAGATTCCGCAATGACTGTTCAGAAACCATCGTCAGCCACAGGGCGCCCCGCGTGCGCCGTGGTGAGGCGGGCACGGCCCGCCCTATGCCGGATTGATGCCGCAGTGAACAGTATTTCGCAACGCTTTTTTAAATACAGGGTTGCGACGTCGTTGCAACGACCGGCGAAGGTGCATTGAAAGACGGAAAGGGGAGAAGCTCGGTGAAGAAGTATGCAAAGTGGATGGTGCCGGTGCTTTGCGCAATGGCACTGCTTTTCGGCTGTAGCGATCCAGACACGGTGTCCACGGTCGACGGGCGCAAGATCAGCCAGTCAGAGTTTCAGGCTTACCTGAAATTCAAGCGTGTCCCGGACCAGGACTCGGGGCGGGTGGAACGTGCGCTGGACGAATACGTCAGGCGCGAAGCCCTTGCGGCGGCAATCGAAAAAACGGAACGGCTGGACAAACACCTCATGCAGGTCGAACTCGATGAGTTCCGTCGCCAGATGCTGATCGGACGTTACTTCGAGGACTACCTGCGGGATTCCGTCAGCGACGAAGGCGTGCGCAACTACTACGCGAAAAACGCCGACCAGTATGAAGCCAAGAGCATTCGCGTCAGCCATGTGCTGCTGCGCGTCGATCCCAGGATGAGCGAAACCGAGCGCCAGGCAAAACTGACGCGTGCCCATGAGGCGTTCAGTCGGGTGCAAGCCGGCGAGGACTTTGCAAAGATCGCCAAGTCCTACTCCGAAGACAAGGTGTCCTCGCAAAAGGGCGGCGACCTGGGTTGGTTGCGCGAAGGCGCGGTCAATCCGGAGTTTTCCCGACGTCTGTTTGCCATGCAGCCAGGGGATGTGTCCGAACCGTTCCTCACTCCTTTCGGGTTTCACGTGGCCAAGGTGGTGGAAGGGCCGCAGGTAATCAAGCGTCCCCTTGAGGCCGTGGAAGGCGAGATTCGTTATCAGCTGCGCAATGAAGCCAAGATGGCCGAGACGGAGCGGCTCCTTGCCGGAATCAAAATAAAACGCAAGGACAAGAAGTGATGAGGCTTACTGCGAAGACCGGAGCCGGTGCGGCCGTCGCCATTCTGGCGTTGGTGTCGGTGTTGACTTATCTCCTGACTGACGGGAGTTCCGAGCGCATGGCACCGGGATCGGTGGTGCTCGCCAAGGTGAATGGTGAAGCGATAACCGATGAAGATGTCGATCTTGCCCTGGAACGTACCTTCAGCACCGTGGACCTGATGTTGGCCGGTCAGGATCTGCGTGACAAGGTCCTGGACAGCCTCATCGCGAGTCGTGCAATGAAACAGGCCGTTGCCAAGGAAATGTCTGAGGAGGAGATAGAGGGTATTCGTCGCAAGGTGCGTGCCTACCAAGAGGAACTGTTCGTCAAAGAGTACCTGCAGCGCCACGCTGCGCCCGAACCCGTAACGGCGGAGATGGTGGCTCAGTACTATGGCGAACATCCGGAGCAGTTTGGTGCAGAGGCTCTCCGGGATTTCGAACTGCTGAAAGCTCCAGCCAAACAGAACGAAGCAGCACGGGACAAGCTGCTCAATGCCATCCCGGCCATCCGCGGCGAGGTGAACTGGACCAAGGTTGCGAAAAGCCTGGCCGCACAGTATGGACTGCAGTACCAGCAGGGACGCAGCAAGACGGGGCTGTTGCACCCAAAGCTCGACGAGGCCCTGCAGCGCTTGGATAAGGGCGCCACGTCCGATGTGATTTACATCGATGGGCAATTGCACCTGGTACGGTTGCGCGACGTCACGCGTACGTCGCCGAAGCCCTTAAGCGAAGTCAGCGCAGATATCCGCAAGAAGCTCGCGCCTCGGCAGCTCAAAAAGGCCGTCCGTCAGTTATCGGAGCGCGCCAGGAGCGAAGCGGATGTCGAAATCCTGTCCGTATCGCGCGGGCCCATCCCAACACCTTGACCAGGGAATGGTGACGCACACCGGTTTTGATGTGCCAACAACAACAATGAGAGGACGTTATGATTCATTGATGCTTAACAGGTGTTCTTGCCCTGCTTGTGATGGTGCCAGTGGTCCATGGCGCCACAATGTGCGAATCGCACTACGAAGCGGCCCTTGCCGCACTCGGGGACAGTGCACTGGACCGCGGTTCCAGCCGGAAGCTCGTGAGCCATGTGGATAACGCGTGGCGCATGAGTGGACGCGGCGACACGGACGCCGCCGTTCACCAGCTCGATGTCGCTTTGCGGCAATTGGCAGGGGAACCCACCACGCGCGTTTCCCCCGCGACCAGGGACGAACTGAAACAGGCGATCAGTGCCCTGCGGGACTGCCTCACGGGGCAGAGCACGCCTCATGATCAACTCAGGCAGCTGGAAGAGACCGGTGTGATTCCCGTGCTCGATCGCTCAACGGACGTGCAGGGTCCCGATCAAAATATGGACGGTATCAGGGACGACGTGGCAAACCATATCGCGACACTTCCAATCAGCGATGCCCAGGGGCGAGGCGTGCGGCAATTCGCCAAGGCGATCCAGCGTGCACTCATGGTCAATCCGGAGGACCCCGCGGCAGTGCGTTCAGTTAGTGTGGACATGTCACGAGCGGTCCAATGCCTCAGCGTAGGATTCCCCGATGTGAATCAGCGGGCAGCTGTAGCAACCGAGATTGAAAGCATTTCCGTAAACACGAGGGAGCGTACGGACCAATACATCAAGTTCAATAACGCACTCTCGGGTTCTGTGGCCAAGCTGCTGTCGGGGGATACTTGCGATGAGGAATAACATCATCAATCGTGCAGTCGTGGCGATCTCGTGCCTGATGCTCGTCGCGGCGCCTGTCAGTGCGCAAACGGCACAGAGAAATGTCTGCGAACCCGTAGGTTACGTCGTCGGATTCTTCAACGGCGTATGGAACACGAGGATCCAGGCGGAACTGGGATTGTCGATTATCAGGGACTCGATGTTTGGCGAAACCTACAATGGCGAGAAGGTGGAGTACGAGCTTTTCTACAACCAGACCGGGTCTGACCGGGAAGGTGTTACCATGCTCGAAGACCTCGCTGAGGTGTTCCAGCAGCGCTCTACCGAGCTTGATCGTGTCCTGGCGAACCGCTGGGAACTCTTCTGGGAGGCGCTGGGGTCTTCTTCGGATGAGGCATCCTTCATCGAACGGTTCCGGACAAGCATCGGCCGGGTCAGTTCCCAGTTGGCAAGTTTGCTCAGTGCGGTGTATTCAGATATCACGGCACGTTCCGTCGCCGGGTGGGCTTATCTGTTGAGCAATCCACCCACCGCAGCAGACTACGCCACACATCACACCCGCATAAAAGCGCTTGCCATCGAGAACAAGAAGCTGGCGCTGTTCGCACATTCGCAAGGCAACCTGTTCGCGAACTACGCCTATGACGCGGCGATGACCGTAACCTCTCCGGAAAGTGTCAAGGTCGTGCACGTGGCGCCGGCATCTCCGACACTGCGCGGCGGGCATTCCCTGGCAGACCTCGATTTGGTGATCAATGGATTGCGGCTGCAGGGTATCGATTCCATTCCACCGATTACGGTCGGGCTTCCCGCCAGTCATCTGGTTACGGACGACTTCAGCGGGCACAAGTTGGTTGAGACCTACCTGAACATGCGGCGGGATACCTATCCGCAGGTGAGAACGCTGCTGCAGACGGCACTTGACACGCTGGAATCGCAAATGACCGGCAACAACGCGAGTTTCTTCACGGTAACCCTTACCTGGGATGGGACGGGCGATGTAGACCTGCATGTGTTCGAGCCGGGCGGCAATCATGTCTACTATGCCGCACTGCAGGGAGCGAGCGGTTATCTTGACTACGACAATGTGGTGGCGTATGGCCCCGAGCACTACTACGTGACGTGCGACGCGGATGCGCTGCAGCAGGGCACCTATAGCGTCGGGATCAACAACTACGCACAAGCGACGGGGCGAACGGCCACGGTGCAAATCGCCACCCACACGACCGGCGAGATTTTCTCAACCCAGCTCGACGTTGGGCCGGCGCTTGGTTCTTCCGGTAACGCATCTCCGATTTTTGTAGGCAACGTCCTGGTCTGGGAGGACGAACAGGGTCAGTTTCAGGCCGTAATGCAATAGACCACTGTAACCACATCGTTCCCGTAAGCCGCCGCTGCGGTCCCGTATCGACGGGATCGCAGCGGTGCAGCGGGCGAAAGTGAGAGCGAACGAGACCGCAGGTGAAATTGTGAGCGAGTGTATAGCAGCGGGAAGGCTGCCAGTGGGCCGAATCTGTCATGCCACACGGTGGTCATACCTGTTTCGACGTATTGTAGCCGAATCGTGACCTGTCCATCGGCAATGGGGCGCGTATGAAGCGCGTTTCCAAGGATTTGCAGGGCAGTGCAAGCGGTGTGTATGAGATAAGTCCATGAGTATGGATTGCATGGAAAAAGCCAACGGAATCTACTCGCGGTTGAGCGCGCGCGTGCCTAACGACGGTCACAGCCGCCGGCTGCGCCTCATGGCTGCGCTGCTCGCGATCGTGTTTTCCTCGGCCGCTGCAGCCACGCCGCAGTCCTGTGACGCGCTTTTTCCCGGCGGAATGCAAAGTCATCACAAGAAGGGTCAGATCAGCTTCGGCTGGCACGCGCAATTGCTGAACAATCCCAGTGAGCGGCTCATGGTTTCCAAGGTTAAAGATACTTGGTTGTCCTTGGTGTCCAGTTGCGGCAGCACTGCGTGTGTAGCCGGCGGCGGAAGTGCCGGCACAATGGAACCGGAGATCGATGTCGGCGGGAGCAAGATGGACGTGCAGGTTGGCTATCGCAAGAAAGCCACATTGGGTGCGGACCAAACGGCCCATTACAGGAACGTAACGGTGGGTGCCGAAGCCAGGTTGGATGTGAGCCCCCAACTTACCACCTACCGTATCAAGAAGCTCCACTTGGGCTATGCGTCCGCCCTGAATCTTGTTCCGGGTGATTACTGGCTTGAGCAACTGACACTGGATAGCAGTGCGCGCATCAATGTCCTGGGGAATGGAACGGCGCGGATTTTCGTAAAAAACAAGGTGACATTCCCGTGGCAGTCATCGGTCAATATGGGCGACGGCAGCACACCGGGCGAAGCCGGGCGACTTTTCATTTATAGCGGCGGTAACGTGAAACTCGACGGCTCGGCACAAGTCGCTGCCATCGTATACGCCAGGCAGCAACTCGTGCTCGGGTATGATGCGAGGTTATATGGCGCTGCGAGCTTCCATAACGCCACGCTCGACACCTCGGCTCGGGTTTACTACCAGGCCGACGCAGCCTCACGCGGCAATCTAACAGGGATATGCGGTGAGTCGACGCCCCTGCCCGACATGGATGGCGACGGTATACCGGATGAACAGGACATCGATATCGACGGAGACGGCATCGGAAATCACTTCGAGGTGCTAGCGGGTACGGATCCACGCGATCCCCACAACACGCCTGTGGACGACGATGCCAACGGCGTTCCTGATGTATTCGAAACCCATGATCGGTCCACGGCGTGCCGCGCCGCGTTTCCCAATGCAGCACAAACCCACGGCGAAGAGGGTAGCGTGGAATTTCACTATGACGCGCGGCTCATCGGACCGCGCAGCGATGTGCTCTACACACCCAAGGTAACCATCAAGAGTCAGTCACCCAAGCCAACTTGCGGGGTCACGCAGTGTCGCGCCCTCACTATCCCGGTGGAAGCCTTGAACGCAGGCGAGTTCCGCAAAGCCAAGTCTAATCAGAAAATAGTGGTCCCATGGCTGACTTCGGCGAAATTGGGTGCGGACGGGGTTTCCGAGTACAAGGAAATCAAAGTGGCTTCCCTGGCGACGGTGACGCTTGAGCACGAAACGGGCGGCTATCGTATTGGCAAGTTGTCATTGGGCTATAACGGTGTTCTCAAGCTGGCTCCGGGCGATTACTGGATCGAGCGACTGGATCTCGATGCACTGGCCTCGGTGAAAGTGGTCGGGGAGGGCACGGCCAGGCTCTTTGTGAAGGATGCACTGAGAATCCCTTTTCAGGCCATGCTCAACGCCGATACCAGCGATCCGGCTCGGCTGGTGTTTTACGTGTATGACGACGTAACCTTCTCAACCAGCAGCGAGACGCATGCACTGGTCTATGCCCAGAGCAAGGCATCGTTGAACTACCGGGCGCACGTCCATGGCGGCGTCACGGCCAAGTCAGTAACGCTGCACACCGGTTCCCGCATCACCTACACGCCCGAAGCCGCGACGGATACGGATTTTGGTGAACTCTGCGAAGTGTCCACCACGCCGGATGAGTCGCCGCCCCAGTTGAACGTGATTCCGCCGCCGCATGAAATCCAGGATGCGGCTGTCGTGCTCACCGGCACGGTGACTGATCCGCTGCCCGGCAGTGGCGTGGCCTCGGTGAAGGTGCTCTCGACCCATGCGGGTGAAATTGCTGCAGTCTTGAGTGGCGACAGTTTCACGGCTCAGGTGCCGCTGGCACTGGGCGACAACGCTTTGGAAGTCATCGCCGCCGATCGCGCCGGAAACAACGTGAGCGTGACCGTCTCCGTGCGGCGGATGTCTCCGGCGCGCATTGTTGCGGTGCAACCGCCGAACGGTTCGGAAGTGGCCGAATCGTCCGTCGCCTTGAGCGGAGAAGTCCACACGGCCTGGCCGTTATCGCAGGTCAGTTTCCATGTGGGCGACACGCAGCTGCCATTGAGCGAGAGCGGCGCTGGCGTCTATCGATTCGGGACCAGCCTGACCTTGCAGGTCGGCGCCAACACTGTGCCGTTGCGGGCGGTTACGCCCGACGGCACCGAAACCCAGAGCCTGACCATTGTCTACACTCCGCCGCCGGACCTGACGCCGCCCGTACTGCACATCAACAACCCGGATGGGCAGGTCGTGGAAGCGGCTTCGGTATCGATTACCGGGACGGTATCCGACCCAGTGCAACACTACAGCGGTGTGGCGTCGGTGGTGGTGCGCTCAGTCCATGCAGGTGAGATTCCAGCCACACTTGGCGCTGAGACATTCACCGCGCAGATCCCGCTCGCACTGGGGGATAATGCGCTTGAGATTATCGCGCGCGATCATTCCGGCAACGTCAGCAGCGCAGGACTGTCCGTGCGCCGGATCTCCCCGGCACGGTTTGTGTCGGTTCAACCGCCCGGTGGTTCCGAGTTGTCGGAAGAGAATGTCACCGTGAATGGTGAAATCCACACTGATTGGCCCCTGGAACAGGTCCGTTTCCATCTCAATGATGCGGAACTGCCGTTGAGCGAAGCGGGGCCGGGTGTATATCGTTTCCAAACCCAACTCACCCTGCAGGTCGGTGCAAACACCGTGGCACTGCGTGCCGTCACACCCGACGGCACGAAAATCCATACCGTAAACCTGGTGTTCACCCCGCCGCCGGATGAAACGCCTCCCAACCTGCACGTCAACAACCCGGACGGACAAAACGTGGAAGCACCGTCTGTGCTGATTACAGGCACGGTGTCCGATCCCGTGCAGTATTACAGCGGTATGGACTCGGTGACGATCGCTTCGGATCGCTACGCGGGCACTTCATTTGCCGCCCAGATCCAGGGGACAGCATTCCAGGCCGAGATTCCGCTCGCGCTGGAGGCCAATCGCCTTACCATCGTCGCCCGCGATCTGTCCGGCAACGCCACGACCGTCCACCGGCTCATTACGCGTACTTCGCCGCTGGAAATCAGCGGCATCGCGCCCGCAGACGGTTCCGTCATTACCAGCGACACCACCACCATCAGCGGCGAAGTGCGCACACAGCATCCGCCGGAAGCGGTGCGCGTTTCCCTGGGCGACTGGCAAACCACCCTCAACGGCACCGGCACGAACGGCGTGTACGGCTTCACTCTCCAGGGCGTACCGCTGCAACTGGGAAGCAACACCTTCCTGATCCAGGTGCAGGCCCCCGACAAGACGGCCCAGCACACCCTGACACTGAATCATACGCCCGAGGACCCCGAGTCCATTCCGGCGCCCGTGCTCGACGTCATCGCGCCCGTGCCCGGAAGTCTGCTCAGCGATGCCGCCTTCCGTCTGAAGGGACGGGTGCAGAGCCAGGGTGGACCGGCCACCGTGACCATCGACGGCCGCCCTTATGATGGCGTCACCGCGAGCCGCACCGATTATTATTTCGACGATCTGATCGTGTTCCCGGAAGGGCAGGACTCGGTCAGCGTACGTCTGCAGGCCACCGACACGCTCGGAAAGACTACAGTCCGGGACCTTACTTATCACCGCGACAGTCACGCCCCCGAGATTCTGTTGAATCAATCCCTGGCCGTGCTGCCTGCGGTGAATCCGGTCATGGAATCGCCTTACCGGTTGAGCGGTACCGTGGTCGACGACAACCTGACCAGTGTTTCCCTCAATGACCAACCGATCAGCGTGCGTCCGGGTGGCATGGCAGGGCACTACGATTTCACTGTGGCCGTGCCCATACCCCCCGGCACCGACGTGCCCCTGAGCTTTGTGGCTCGCGACCTGAGCGGTAACCGTTCAGCCGTCGAATACCTGCTGCGTTCCGAGGCGCAGGCGGGTGTGACACCGTTGCTGCCTGGCGAAGGCGCTCAGTTTCTCAGCCGCGGCGAGCCGGTTGCGGTGCAAGTGGCTGCGCGCCTGTCCTCTGCAAGCGAGGGCATGCGCGCAGTGGCGCACGTCGGCGGCCAGCCCGTTACGCTCGCCCTCAGCGGCACCCTGGCGAGCGGCGAACTGCAATTGCCCGGAACTGCCGGCAGCTACATCATCGTCTATGAGCTGTACGATGCGGCACAGCATCTCATTGCCTCGGTTTCGCGCCAGGTGAAGGTCGTCGCCGAGGAGGAAGTGGCGTTGCAGTTGCTGCGGCACGAACCGGAGAACGGCGCGGGGAACATAGAACCCAACCAGCCGGTGGAATTGCATTTCAACCGTGCCATCGATCCCGCCCTGCTGACGGTGCAAGTGCGCGAAACGCTGCATGGTCACACCTACGTGAACAACGATCCGCCAGGTGTCGATTTCCTGCGCGCGGCGGGTTACCAGTTGCAGGAGGTCCACCGCGACCTGGAACCCGTGCCCGGCGTTGTGTCGGTACTGCCAGGCAATCAGAGCGCCGGTTTCTATCCGTCGCGCCATTACGGTTTCCATGCTGACATCTATGTGGATGTGAATTACGACGGCAACGAGCTGGGTCGGTTCCTGTTCAAGGTGCGCCGGTTGCCCACGTTCATCGTGGGCGGCGTGAAGGATCAATTCGGACAGCCGTTGAAGGGCATAAGGGTGACCCTGGGCGGACGCACGGCCGTGACCAATGGCGACGGCGGTTTCGCATTCGGCTTCCAGGAACAGCCGGGTCGCGAAATTTCCGGCGGCCGTCACCAAATGGTGATCAATCCAGAGTTTGCCAGCCCCGGCTACGGTACCGCGGTGCGCTCGGTGAATGTGCAGGAGGGCCGCAGGAACGAACTGCCTCTGCTTGCCCTGACGGAACTCCATCCTGAAGTGCCGTTCCAGTTGATTGCCAGCGGCCGACCGGACGTGCGACTCGCCGGCGACGAACTGCAACTGGACCTTTCCGAGGCACGCCTGCTGTTCGCCAACGGGCGCACCAGCGGCGAGGCACAGGTGCAGTTCTTCCCATACGAGCAATTGGGCACGGCCGTGTTGCCGGGAGCGCAGCCCCTTTGGGCTTTCGCGACCCAACCGAGAGGGATCCGCGTGGAAGGGAAGGTCGGCATCGGCATACAGATGCCGGCCCTGGCCGGCGGTTACGAGTACATCCTGCCGGACACCGAGTATGTGGTGCTGGTCGGCTTCGACCCAGAGCGCGAAGTGATCAGCCCCATCGGCATCGGCCGTATCGACAACCACAGGGTCGTAAGCGTGGGCAAGGTGCCGCTGCAAACTCTCGATTACATCGGGTACGCGCTGGTAGTGCCGTCATTGCAGCCGTTGCTCGGCGAAATCGCCGCAGGCACCAAGAGCCTTCACGACCTGCTGGCAGCGCTGCGGTGAGGGGAGATGACTCTCGCCAAGGCGCAAAGACGCCAAAGAGGAATCTTGGACTTCTTTGCGCCTTGGCGCCTTGGCGAGAGGTTCATGGTTGCGTGAGGGGAGATGACTCTCGCCAAGGCGCAAAGACGCCAAGGTAGAACATATTGAGTTCTTTTCACTTTGGTGCCTTGGCGAGAGACACAAGGAAGACAGCTATGACTGAGGACGAAATCGGCAAACAGATTGTTGATGTCGCCGTTCAAGTGCACCGCGAACTCGGCCCTGGTCTGCTTGAGTCGGTGTATGAGGTGATCCTTGCGCATGAGCTACTCGGCCGAGGTTTGCAGGTACGGCGGCAGGTTCCCGTCGCCATCGAATACCGTGGCGTCAGATTCGAAGACGCTTTTCGGGCCGACCTGATCATTGGAGGTAAGGTGATCGTGGAGATAAAGTCCGTTGAAAGGGTCAGCAACGCACACAAGAAACAACTCCTCACTTACCTGCGGCTCACCGATATGCGACTGGGCTACTTGCTCAATTTTGGCGAAGCATTGATGAAGCACGGAATCACACGCACCGCCAATCGCCTGGCAGAAGAAACATGAATAGTACAGTTCTGAAACACGTGCTCCCGCCAAGGTGCCAAGACGCCAAGGGAGAAGTATTCTCGCCAAGGCGCAAAGACGCCAAGAAAAAATACCTTCTTCGTTTTCTTGGCGCCTTTGCGCCTTGGCGAGAGCACTTTTTCTTCGCCCCCTGGCGAAAATTCCTCATGGCGCTGCTTGTTCTATTGAGCGTCGGCGGGACGGCCCATGCGGTGTCCATCAACGACGGCTCCGGCATCGCGACCGCCTACAAGAAAGGCGCCGTGATGGCCCGCGCCGTGGTGCTGAACGACGACGGTCAGCCCATTTTGGTGGAGTACAACGAAGACGGCTCGGAAGCAGGTGTGGTGCCCATTCCGGGCGACTACCAGGACAAAGTGGACACGCTGCGCATCCTAAGCGCCCATGAGTACCTGGCCCAACAGCAAAGGCTGACCCTCTACCGCGAGCAGCACGCGCAAGGACTGGCGCGTGATGCGGAACTGATGTCGCGCGATCAATTCCTCGGTCAGAAGTATCGCCTGGCGGACAACCAGACCGAGATTTCCCCGCCGGACCTGCCGCCCGACATCAACAGTGTGCTGGTGCGCGGCCAGAGCGCGCGCCTGCTGCCCGAGCCGAAGCAACTGGTGCTGCTCTCCTTTACGGTGGACCTCACCCAGGACTACACCCCGCCGTCAGGAACGAAGAGTCTGGTGCTTACCCCTGAGGGACAGGTGATCGCAGCGGCGCCTCGACACATTGGTCCGCGCACCGGGTTCTTTGGCGACGCCAATGAGGCGCAGAGCCTGATGGGCGGGTACAACCGCGAGGCGGAAGATGAAATCTTCGGCCCGGTGAGCGGCGTGAAGGTTTCTGTGGCGGACGTTTTCCCCGGCGGCGTGGACGTGACCGGCGAGGACGGCAAATACCACCTCAACTACCGCCTGCCACCGTGCCCCGGCTTCACGTTCGAATACACCACCGATGCCTGGGCCGAGCTGTACTACGCCAACTTCAGCCCGCTGGGCGCGCCGATACTGCCGTATTACCTGCGGCGGCAAGACTGGGACATGTGCATCGGCATATTGGCCATCCCGCCGGCCCCGAACCTGGTCGCACAGATGGATTACGTGGGTGCCATCGGCATCCTGGCCGGCATGGCTGTGCCGGACGTGAAGCTGGACTTCTGGGTGGATGTGATGTTCCTGACGGGACAGATTTTCCTGCAAAACCCCGACGGCAGCGGGGTGAGCATCGGAGACAAAACCGAATACGCCATCTTCGACCGCAGTCATCATGAAACACCCGTGGCGCAGACGTATTACGACTTCGACGGCGATGGCCAGCCGGACCAGGCGGTGCTGGGCAAACTCATCGAAGAGCCGCAGGAAGACGGCACGCTGGCCAAGGTGTTCCACCCGGACCAGGACGGCGACGTACAAGGGATATACCTCAGCAGCCGTGGCGAGCGCGAAGGCGCACCGGACCTCATCCGTCAGGCGGATACGGCCAAGGAACTGACGCCCACGGGGTGGCTGGCGAGCATCAGCCAGGAAGACCTGCAGAACACCGACGTGCTGGTGTTCCGCGAGGCCACCGGCGAACTCATCCTGGAGCGGCGCGGCCTGCGCGAGGCAGAAGTGCAGGGACGCGGTGCCATCGGCCTGGGCAAGGACGAAGGCCTGTACTACCGGCTGATGCTGCGCGGACCACGGGACAGCGACCTGGCCAACAGCACCGT
>Ga0172382_10001103_pt1 | contig 49114 bp, 39 predicted proteins | sample Leawel138RmetaG_FD_122245 | JGI IMG/M metagenome (GOLD analysis project Ga0172382, IMG submission 122245) | Leachate microbial communities from a municipal landfill in Southern Ontario, Canada - Leachate well 138R metaG | ecosystem: Engineered > Solid waste > Landfill > Unclassified | place... | reverse complement strand
GCCATCAGTATTGTTTCGCATATCATTCATCTGTCCGCGTCTTTGACCCAACATTTCAACAACCGCCCCGACATACTCCTGGTTCACGTCGATATGTACTTCCTCAAAGGGTTCAAATTTCTGGCCCGATTGGTCTTCAACAACAATTGCCTCAGGACGGCTGACCTGGAATTCGTAGCCTTCCCGGCGCATAATCTCGATCAGAATACCCAGATGAAGTTCCCCTCGGCCCGATACCATAAAAACATCTTTTTGTTCTGTTTCCTCCACCCGCAGCGAGATATTCTTTCGCACTTCCTCATCCAACCTTTCCAGGATTTTGCGCGAAGTGCTCCACTTTCCCTCCCTGCCCGTCAATGGTGAGGTGTTAACGCCAAAGGTCATCTTAACTGTCGGTGGTTGCACTTCAATTCTTGGCAGCGCGACCGGATTATTGGGGGAACTGAGCGTATCTCCAATCTGGATGTCTTTCAACCCGGCAATTGTGATGATATCTCCGGCTTCAGCCTTATCAATTGATTTCATCTCCAGTCCCTGATAGGCAAAAATGTATTTCGCTTGCAGTTTTTCTTGCTCGCCATTTGGCATTAATCGAAGCATGGGGTCACCGGTATGAATGGTACCGGCATAAATACGACCGGTTGCGGTCACACCGCTGTATTCATCGTAACCAAGGTTGGTCACCAACATTTGAAATTCGTTATCGGGGTCAACAGTGGGGCCCGGTATTTCGTTCAATATTGTTTCAAACAAAGGCAAGAGATTTTCTTGCAGTTCAGGCTGCCTGCCAGCTCTGCCCAAAAGTCCTTCGGCATAGATGATAGGGAAGTCCAGGATTTCATTGTTCGCTCCCAATTCAACAAACAAATCGAAGGTCGCGTTGACAGTCTGCTCGATGTCGATGTCTTTCCGGTCAAGTTTATTGATCACCACGATCGTTTTCAGGTTCTTCGCGACCGCCTGTTTGAGCACAAATCGTGTCTGTGGCTTTGGCCCTTCAGCCGCGTCGACCAGGAGTAAGACGCCGTCGACCATGTTCATGATGCGTTCAACTTCGCCCCCAAAATCGGCATGTCCGGGGGTGTCCACGATATTTAGTTTGACCAATTGGCCGCTTTTGGGGTCTGGCAGACTGATTGAGGCGTTTTTTGCCAGAATCGTGATTCCCCGTTCTCGTTCGAGATCGCTTGAGTCCATTACACGGTCAACGACTTTTTGGTTCAGCCTGAATACCTGGGCCTGTTTGAGCATGGAGTCAATCAGGGTTGTTTTCCCGTGATCAACATGCGCGATGATGCCGATATTTCGAATGTCTTTACGTTCTTTTTCCATAGTATTCCTTAAATTCCCAAGAAAAAACCCGGTAAACCGGGTTTAATTTAATTGAGTCCTAGCACGTCCCAAAAACAAGGCGGCGGTTCAACCGGTTCATCAGAGAGTTCGACGGACGCTTTCAATTTTTGAAAGACAGTATCAAACGATTTGCGGTCATTGACGTGCACGTCGAAGAGCGTTTGCCCGGGCTTAACTTTGTCGCCCACCTTTACCCGAACCATGATTCCAACGGCCGGGTCGATTTGGTCACCCTTCCTGGCGCGGCCTGCGCCGATCATAACCGAACTCTCGCCAACTTCCTTGGCGTCCACAACCTTAACCCAACCGCCTGATTCTGACACGATTGGAATGACGAACTTCGCCAGCGGCAATTTTTCCGGATGGTCGATCATGCTGATGTCACCACCTTGAATTTCAATTAATTCCTTGAATTTTCCCAAGGCACTGCCATCATCAAACGCCTGCTGAGCCAGTTTTCGTCCTGATTCAAGATCAACAACTTTCCCGCCCAAGATCAACATATAAGCCGAAAGGTCAATGCAATGCTCATGGAAATCTGCTGGGCCAGTACCCTTGAGCATAGCGATAGCCTCTTTTAACTCTAAGGCATTGCCAACCGCCTCACCGAGCGGCTGATCCATCTGAGAAAGCACAGCAATTACGCGGCGTCCGCTCAATTTCCCAATAGCAACCATGACCTCAGCCAGTTCTCTGGCCTGGTCAAGGTCTTTCATGAAGGCTCCCCGTCCGACTTTGACATCCAGGGCAATAGCATCAGCGCCAGAGGCAATTTTTTTGCTCATTACCGAAGAAGCGATCAACGGAATGGATTGAACCGTTCCGGTAACATCCCTCAAGGCGTATAGCTTGCCGTCGGCGGGAGCCAGATCAACGCTCTGACCAGTCAAAACAATACCATGTTCCCGAAGCTGGTTTATAAATTCTTCTGTGGTCAGATCCGACCGGAACCCTGGGATCGATTCGAGCTTGTCGATGGTTCCGCCGCTGAAACCAAGCCCCCTGCCAGACATTTTTCCAACAGGCAGGCCGCAGGCAGCCACAACCGGCGCCACCACCAGCGTGGTTTTGTCGCCGACACCGCCTGTAGAATGCTTGTCCACCACCTGACCGCCGAATTCACTCAAATCCAGCTGATCGCCAGAGGCAGCCATTGTCATGGTCAAATCTGTGATTTCCTGATGGCTCATTCCATTGAGCAGCACTGCCATAGCCCAGGCAGCCATCTGATAGTCAGGCGTCTCTCCAGAGGTAAAATTCTGGATGAGAAAATCTATCTCTGCTTTGGAGAGTTCTTCTTTATCTCGTTTTTTGATGATGATATCGACAGTTCGCATGGCAAGTAGGTTCAATTATTCGGCAGGATAGACGTACACCTTACGATACGGATCTTCACCGATAGATTCGGTATAGACATCATTGCGCCTGCGCAGTTCGATATGGATAATTCTGCGCTCATTGGCCGGCATGGGCTCGAGGGTCTGTTTTCTACCAGTGGAGACCACCTGGTCAGCGATCCTTCTGGCTAACTTCTGGAGTTCTTTCTCACGCCTGGCGCGGTAGTTTTGAATATCCACCTGAATCGGGATCCAGCGACCGAACTCATGGCTAACTATAAGACTGATCAAATATTGGATCGCGTTCAGCGTTTCAGCGCGGCGCCCAATCAGGAAGCTGAGGTCATCCCCCTCAATTTCGACTCTGTAAAATTTGCGCTCATCATCTTCTGATGACTTTAAGTCGACAGTCGTGACAGCGTGAGTTTTTATCAGTTTAAGCAATTTATTGACGGTCGATTTAATCTGACCTTTCACATCATCGGAATCCAGATCTTCATCCTCAGGCTCGTAATCACTCAGGTCTTCATCCTCGGCTTCGCTTACATCGTCGAGCTCGAATTCGACTTCGTCATCGTCCAGGCCGTCTATGATAACTTCCTCAACTTTAACTTGCGCGGGTTTAACCGTCAATTTAATGCGTGCCTGCCGTGCGGCAAAGCGGAAAATATTTCGTTTGCCTTCGTCCAGAACTTCCACGTCCACATCATCCTGTTCCAAACCCAGTTGATCGAGGCCTTTTTCAATGGCTTCTTCAACAGTTGGAGCAATGATTTCGAGTGTCATTCTATTGATCATTTTTCCCTCATTCACTTCTTCCTTTTGGGTCTCTTCTTTTTAGCAGCCGCTCTGGCTGAAGGCTTGACAGTCTTGACGACCTCTTGCTCTTCCTCTTCGTCATCATCATCTTCTATGTCAATCACGGTCGTAACCTGTTCAGTTTCCTTTGGTTGAACCCAAGGGAGAATTTTGGACCAGTCAGCGCGCCCCATGGCCGCGTATTGAAAAATGGTTGTGGCATTGCTGGCCAGGAAGTAAAGCGCTAAACCGGCAGAAAATTGGTAAGCCATCCAGCCCATCATCAGCGGCATCATCATGGTCATGCTGCTGTTCATCGCCGCACCCTGGTCGTTTGGGCCACCCTGGGTAGGTGGCTGCATGATCTTTGATTGGATAAAGGTTGTAATGACCACCAGGATGGCAAGAATCGGAATGCCGATGGTGCCAATCAGCAGCCTGTCAGGCTGACCTAGGTCCATCCACAGAAAGCGGTTTTGGATGGGCAGGATCTTGTTCACGTCCAGGAAGGGATAAACGAGCCTTTCCAGTTTGACCAGCTCCAGGGGGGTAGAAGCCATGACCCGCATAATCGCTTGGTAAAGGCCCAGAATAATAGGAAATTGAATAAGCGTCGGCAGACAAGAGCCAAATGGGCTGACACCTTTTTCCTTGTATATCCGCATCTGAGCTTCGGCTGCCTTTTCTTTATTGTCTTTGTATTTCGCCATCGTCTTCTTGTACTGAGGATCATTTTGAAGGTCCTGCATCGCCATAGAAGATTTCAATTGCTTGGCAGTCAAAGGGTAAGTGATTAATTTGATCAGGATGGTAAAAAGAATAATGGCAATGCCAAAATTCTTTACCAACATGGTAATCAGAAGTAATAAGTTCGTGAAGGGCTGAACAATTATGGTATCCCACATAGTGATTCTCCTATTTCGCCGGACTGAATGACCAGCCAGGTACGCCGCTTGTACTGTACGTGTAAACCAAGGCATCAGCCTTTACCACAGGCACAGAAATCTGATTCCCCTCGACAATCGGTTTTGAATAAATGTTGCCTGGAACGGTAACGGTCCAGTCGCCCCCCTGTGCCAACGCATAGAAAGTCATTGTGCCATCTTCACGTGCTACCAGGAATCCTTCGCCCTCAACCAGTGTCGCCCCGGCGATTACTCTTCCCCCCGCATGATTCTGCCATAGTTCTTCCCCCGTGGTCGGATTCAGGGCAATGATTTTTCCGTTTGTGTCCGTGAAAATCAACTGGTCTTCCAGCAGTATTGGGGTAGCCCAAACGGTCGAAAGGTCTTTACCCTCGCCATAAACCCAGTTTAATTTGCCTGTTTCCAGGTCGAAGGATATCATCTCACGGCCAAGGCTTCCAACAAATACCGAGCCAGCCTCAGCATCGTACAGCGGGGCAGATAAAACCGCTCCGGTCATCTCTATGCGGTACAGTTCTTGTCCGCTAGTCCGGTCCAACACCAGAACGTGGCTATCCTGCGCGCTGATAATGATTTTGTCAGCTACCACGACGGGTTCAGCAATAAAGGCATAGTCACCTTCATAAACCCAGGCCTGAGTGCCACTGTCAGTCCCAATGGCGTAGACATTACGGTCGGTACAGGGCGCGATCACCAGGTCGCCAGCGAGCGCCGGTTTGGCCTGGAACCATCCTCTGGCCTGATCGAAGGTCCACACACTCTGGGTAAGATTTCCGGTAGTCACCTTATGAAATTCATTCGCCAGATCGCCGAAGTAAACATAACCATTATCCGCAACCGGAGGGGCGTACATTGCCAGATTCGCGCTGGCCTTATCAGGAAAAATGGATACCTGGCTTCCGTTTAAGCGGTCTAACTGATAGAGGCTGTTCATGTATGCCACATAGACATAATCATCTGTTACTGTCACTCCTGGTGTGCTTTCTGCCCGGACTCCCGCTGCGCATCCTGTCAGCACCGCACCTGCTAAAATCAGCAGAACTGCTATTCTTATAACCTTTTTGTTCATACTACTCCGATCAAGGAACTGGGTCTATTCCACCTTCATTGAAGGGGTTACATCTTACGATTCGTTTTATTGCCAGCCACCCACCCTTAAAAACACCATACTTGTAAATGGCCTGGTAGCCGTAATGGGAGCAAGTCGGATAAAACCGGCAGGTATTGGGCGGCAAAGTTTTCGAGAAGGTCTTTTGATAGAGCTTAATGAGCAAAAGCAACAGCCGCCTTGGAAAATTCTCCAGTGTGCCAGGCAGATCCTCCAATAAAGGGTCTGTGTAGCGCCCCTCCTGGTTTGCTGCCTGTTCACTCATTTGCGCTCAGTAACCCTGCTCGGGAGAAAATTTGCTCAACCGCTTCATCCACCGCTGTGGGGGTACCAGCGAGCAAACCAACGCGGGCAATGATCAAAAAATCATTGCCCTTGATGATTGCTGGTGCAATTTTAGCCACTCTTGACCGTATCCGACGTTTGCAGCGATTACGTTCAACCGCGCCTCCAACACTTCGGGTGGCGATGACCGCGTACCTACTCATTCCCAAGTCGTTTGGTCTTACGACCAGCACGATGTATTGGTTAGAAAACGATTTGCCCTCCTTGCGGACAGCGCTTATTTCCTGTGAGCCACGCAGTATCGCCAGATCTGAGTTGCTGGACATACCCGCTGCAATCTCATCTGTGTCTACCAGCGAACGCGCTTTACGTGGTTGTTCGCTTTCTTGGCTAATTCCTGACGGCCGCGCAAACGTCTGCGCTTCAACACCTTCTGTCCATCAGCTGTTTTCATTCTGGCTCTAAATCCATGAACGCGTAAGCGTCTTCTTCTCTTGGGTTGATAGGTCCTCTTTGTTGACATTTTCTTTATCCTTTCAGACAATCCCGGTTATTTGTCGCAGGCGTGACTAGACCAGGATTATTTTTCAAATCCATAACCCTTCAATTCTACCTTATTTACCCTTTCAGTCAAGACGAACTACACTCAGTTTGCGTGGTCTCCACTCGACCAACCAAATCTCCTTTTTCGCTCATCTCTATGATTTTGACGCCTTTGATTTGGTTGACCAATGCTTCAGCGCTAAAACAGATGACCCTCTGATAATCTTCGCTAAAGCCAGTATAGTAGCTGCCTAATGGCGTCGTTTTCTTGCGTTCAAATAAAACGGGCTCCCGCTGCCCTACTTTTTTTAGCTTATATGCTGCTTGTTGGGAAGCGAAATAGGCAAGCAGGCGTTTTGTCCTGGCTTTTACTGTGGCGGTCTGAACCTGGTCGGGCAATTCAGAGGCTGCTGTTCCAGGCATCGGCGAAAATGAAAAAACGTGCCCCCCACTAAAATCACAACTGCGGATATAGTCAAGGGATTCTTCAAAAAGCGGTTCTGTTTCGCCTGGAAAGCCTGTGATAATGTCGGTACTGATGGCCGTCTGAGGGCTGACCTGACGGATCATCGCAAGTATCTGGCTGAACCGCGCCAGCCTCAACGGTCGGCGCATCGCCCGGAGTATGCTTTCCGAGCCGCTCTGCAGCGGGATATGCAGATGAGGCATAACTCTCGGATGATTGAGAAGTTCGACCAATTCCAGGTCGATATCCCAGGGTTCAAGCGAAGAAAGCCTGATTCTTGGAACAGTGCTGTTTTCCAGGATCGATCTGAGCAGGTTGTGCAGCCGCTGGTTTGGATCAAGGTCTTTCCCCCATGACCCTAACTGCACTCCGGTCAAGACCACTTCTTTGCTACCCATTTTCTCCAGCAGAGCGATCCGACCTAATACGTCTTCCGTGGTCGTGCTGAACGAATCACCTCGGGCAATGGTAGTAAGACAATAACTGCAGGCGTTATCGCAGCCATCCTGTACTTTCACAAACCCCCGGGTCCGCTGCCGGCGTCCGAGACTGGGCTTTTGATTCGGCTCTAAAAATGAGTCTGGTGGACTTTTGATCAGGTATTCGGGTATCAATTCCTTTTGGTCGTTTAAGTAAGCCAGATCGCTGATTTCTTCCGCTTCCGGCCGGGCTACGCTCACCCAACAGCCGGTGCTGACCACTTTTGCGGAATACTTGTTCTTGTAATGACGAAGCATTTTTCGGGAGTCAGCTGAGGCTTTCGCTGTCACACAACAGGTATTGACTATGATCGTATCTGCGGACTGAGGGTCAGACACAATTTTGGCCCCGCGTATTACCAGGTCGACTGCCATGGCGTCAATCTCCGCCTGGTTTAAACGGCAGCCAACCATATCGAGAAAGATCTTCATCAGGGTTTTTTTATTATGAAATCGTTGAACACGACCGCAGCAGAAGCGACCTCAAAAGTTTCCACAAATAAGCCAATGTCGCCATTACTGAAGGTGTCATCTTTAACTTCAAGTATGCTCTCACCGTTGACTTCCAAAGCCAGGTTGTCGTCAAAACAAATGGCGATAATTCGGTTTTGTCCATCGTCTGAGTTGAGGGCTTCCACCCGGAGGAATTGTTCTGAGCCGATCAGTTCCTTGACGCCGTCTACTATCCGTACAATGCCGGCGTAACCATCAGCGCTGATTACAAAGGAGTAAAAATTAAACTTGTCCTGGTATCTACAAACAAGTCCAAACTGGGTATCACGCGCGCCGGTGATCTTCTGGGTTTCAACGCTGGTTTCGGTATTGGTGTAGCTCAGATTTGTGGTGGAAATTGCCCTCGAGCCGGGTTGGTTGATCGAAATCATATAACCACCGGTCGAATAGCCCTTTAATTCGTAGGCGTTATTGACCACTTCCCACCCACTGGAATGATTGCTGAAGTCGTCCTCAAATAAAATCTGCCCGGATTCTTTCCCGGGCAGGAGATCCTGGCTGATTTTTCCCTTATTGAAGGCAGAACAACCTGAAGTTGTGAGCACCAAAAAGAGAATCGTTAAAAGAAGTTGTTTCTTCAATGACATATCTCTAATATTATAATGAAGTCCCCGCTGTGCCGTGTGCGAAATGGTTTTGAACCTGCAGATGCAGGGGTTGGTTTTACCTCCAGGATCGGTCTTGACTTACGTCTATCACGTCACCTGGTGTGAGCTCAAACCATTTTTTTAGGTGTTGGTACAAAACTGTATTGCCGCATCACAAACACAGCAGGTATCTAAAATATACCATAAAATAAAACTGGAGTTTTTATTAATTTGGTAAACTTTGGACACGCCATGATCAAGAGACTATTTATCGCGATTGAGCCTGACCGAAATTTAATTGATTCAATTCATTCTCTCCAAAAAGAGCTGCAAAGACTACTGCCTTTCAAGGGAATACGATGGGTAGACCCAAGCCTGTTTCATATTACCCTCAGGTTTCTGGGTGACACCGACGTGAGGCAAATCCCAAAATTGGTTTCACTGCTTAATTCAGCTGCAGAAACCCGCCCCAGCTTTAGCGTGGTCTTTGAGGGCGTCGGTCATTTCAGTTCAAGAGGCGCGCTCCGCACAATTTGGGCTGGAACCCGAGGCAACGTCCAACTTGAGCAATTGTTTGACACCGTCAACCACTGCACAGGTTTCTTGCAACCTGATCAGAAACAGCGCTATTCCCCTCACCTCACCCTCGCCCGAGGCTCAGACAGGCTGACCAGGCAAGAGTCAGCCCTCATTATTCAGACCCTCTGCGCCTACAATGAGATCTTTTTTGGAGAGACATATCTCACCGGCTTTGAGTTGTTTGAAAGCACACTGACGCCAACCGGTCCTGTATACAAAAAAGTGCAATCTTTTAACTTAGGGTAAAATAGCCAAAAGAAACGAGGTGACCTACTGGAACCAATACTATTAGCACGTGAAGTTGTAAATATTCTCGAAGATAAATTCGCCGAAAACATTTTATTAATGGATTTGAAGGGTCTGTCAGATTTTACAGACTACTTTGTTATCGCAAATGGAAATAATGAGCGCCTTCTGGACAGCTTGGCTGAGGTTGTCAAAGAGCAAATCAAAAAGGAGCACGGTTATTCCCCGGTAATCGAAGGAAGCGGCCAGACTGGCTGGGTTATTCTTGATTACGGCTATGTCGTCGTTCACCTTTTCTCACCAGATCTGCGGGAGTTTTACGACCTGGAAAATCTGTGGCAAGAGGCCAAAGTTGTCTTGAGCGTTCAATAGAACGCTGTTGATGCCTGGCGGATTAAAAAATGTCGTTTAATATTTCCTGGGCGTGGTCCTGAGGTTTAACCTTTTCATAAGCTTTCAAAATCCGGCCGTCCTCATCGATCACATAGGTGATCCGGTTCATTCCAACTATTTCTTTTCCCTTGAATTTTTTCTCTCCCCAGGCCCCGTAGGCCTTACTGACCAATGTGTCAGTATCAGACAGCAATGAAAAAGGAAGAGAATACTTTTCCTGGAAGCGGGCATGGGATTTTTCGCTGTCCTTGCTGACACCCAGAATCACCATCCCATGCTTGCGAAAATCTCCGAAAGTATCTCTAAAACTGCAGGCTTCTTTGGTGCATCCTGGTGTGTCATCCTTGGGGTAAAAATAGAGCACGACCTTTTTACCCCGATAATCTGACAATTTGTGCAGATCGCCGTTTTGATCTTTTAGTTCAAAATCTGGTGCGAAATCGCCTTGTTTTAACATGATATCTCCTTAGATTAGTGGGAAAACGAGCAAATAGCAAACCGCGAAGAAATGCAGGAAGGCGGTAGCCTTGATGATCTGCCAATGAGGTTTCATCCCTCGGGCCATGCGGTTCAACAGATACATGCTGAAAACGCCAAAGATGGCTGTAAAGAGCACCGGCGCATTCACACCCAGCGAGCCATTTCGAAAAAAATAGTAAAAGAAAATCAAGTAAGCCGCGACCAGTGAGATATTTTGCAGTCTGATGCCGTTCTCCCAACCGATCAGATCCAAAAGCGATCTGTCAGGGGTTTTCTGCTCCTTGCCGTAGTCCTCAAATAAAAGGGATGTCCGAGTGGCAATGTAAAGGGAAAAAAACGCCAAAGTCAGGAAGAGGTGACCACCCCTTGGGTTCAGATCCTGTAACCCACTGCCAAACAAAAGCATCAGGGGAGAAACAATCAAGCCCTCGATAATTACACTGTAAGTTTGGAAAGCCATTTTTCCGGTCCGCGTAATGGTCATGAGCATCAATAAGGTGATAAAAACGATGTAAATCAGGTTCACGCCGATCAGTTTATTCAGCCGCAACAGCGCGTAGACCAGGAAAAGATAAAGCATAAACAGAACCATCGTGACGATGAACAACTGCCCCTTGCGATTGCCGCGCTCGAAACTGACTCGGCTGTAAGGGTTGATTTTTGAACTGGTCAGATAGTTGAATAACTGCCGCAATGCCAGAACCGTCAGGAAGAAAAGAATGCCGATCAAGAGGCTTGATCCATTGATTCGACTGGATTCGAAGCCGGCTAAAAACGCGCCAAGCGCATAAGTCAACAGACTCGCGAAGATAAAAAATGAACTCTTTCTAACAGACCAGCGGACATTTTCCATAAAGGTGATTTTAACACATCCTCCCCTCCTTCATCGAGGTTATAATCTAAAATAATGAAAACTGGGAAAGGATTTCTGCCAATATTTGCGGTCGTCATGGTCTTGATAGGTCTTTCATGGCTATCTGTGAACTCCAGTGCGCAAAATTTTTCTCTGGATATATTCGTGGCAAACACCGAAAGTGGCTGTAGCGGTAAACCTCAATGTTTTTACAATGACGACCCAGACACTCCTCAAGCAATTGGTTTAAATAAAGCGCTAACCTTTGCTCGTAATAATAATCTCGGCGGGGCGCGGATTCATATTCTTTCCCCTTACCAGATCAAAAGTAGTCAGGTAACTATCGATTTCCCGGTAAAACTGATCGGAGAGAACGACGGCTGGTTGAGCACTTCCAGCGGCGATTGCTCCCAACCAATGCTTCTGATCAAATCCGAAGTAACCTTAAAAAATCTTCATATTACTGATGGCAGCTGCACATCCCCATCCCGCGATCTGGTTGTCGTTCAAAGTCAGCATTCGGTGCTGATCGAAAATACAACTTTCGAATACGGCCGAAACGCGATTATTCACAAAAACGGTTTGGGCAACCTGCTGGTTCGCTTTAGTGAAATTAAACACAACGATGGCTATGCGCTTCTCAGCGAAAATACAGAGGTTACCTCTCGCCTGCAGCTGACAGCCAACAACATTTATGATAATAGAAACCAGCCTCAGGTAATCTGTCAAAATAATAACGAGGTAAATCACAATTATTGGGGGTCTGGCGTACTGGCTTCCCAAACCGCTCAGGGCTGCGGGGCAGATAACTTACGCGCGCTTGGTGCGCCGATTGTCAGTGCTCAGAACGGCGTCCAGGCAGCCTTGTTCGAACTCAATTCCTCTTACCCTGCTGTCGACTTTTATGGATTTTCAGCTAAAAGCAGTGGGGCTGCAAAAATTTACGTAACCAATCACGGCAGTGTCAGACCTTTTCCGGGCCTGGCGCTGGAAGATTTAACAGCCTGCGGTAATTATTTTGACATTTTTAGCACTCAAGAAAACCAACCGCAGTCGATGACTCTGCGCTTTTCCTATAGGGGGAACAGCGCCTGCGAACAGGCCATCCAATCGCTTTCGCTCTGCGGTTCCGGGTCAATGGAGGCTTTCCCCTTGATGTGGTTGGATCCCAAGACCGGTGTAACCGCTGGTTGGGATAACGCCGGTGACAGCCCACAAGGAGCCACGGGCAACATCTTCAGCGGTCAGGAAGTGCGCTGTAGCCAGCCAGGCAAGTACCTTGAGGTTGTGCTGGATAACGACGGTCGCCCAAACTTGAATAATGACCTGTCCTTCACCCCTTTCGTAGTCGGATTTGAAATCAGCGCAATTAACTATTTGCGACCTGTAGAGATACAAACCAGCAAGGTAAAGGTTGACTGGGAAACAATCAGCGAGACCAACACCTCGGGCTTCAAAATTTTCAAAGCAACCTCCCAGGCTGGTCCGTGGAGTCAGCTTGGCGGGAAGATCCCGGCCCTGGGAGGGCCGCTTGCTGGTCACATCTACATTATCGAAGATAATGCCATTACCCCCTCTACCACTTACTATTACAAGTTGGAAGTCATCAGGAATGATGAATCAGTTCAGCAAACCGTTGGACCTGTGCGTATGGTAAGTGACCCTTCTTCCGCCAGCCCAACTCCACGTCCAAGTTCGACCTCGAGGCCTACCAGCACACGCATCCCCACCAGAACACCAACCCTTTTTGCGACAGCGCCTAATACTTATCGCAGCCCGACGCACAATTATCCAACCACCACTCCTGAACCAACGGAGGAAAACCAGGTTACCGCTACTCCGACTCTCGAACCATTCCAAAAACCAACCAATCTGCAATCAACCCAAACAAAACGCCCAACTAAGAATCCCGGCACCATCCTAGACAAGGACGGCAAGCCACCTTCAGGGGGGGGCTATCCTTATCTGTTTTTAGGAGCGGGCATCGTGGGCGGTCTGTTGCTTGCTTATCTATACATAACGAGGAAAAAGAGCTAATTTTTTGACTTTTATAGCCACTTATGCTATTCTACTTGCCATCTGTCAAGAGGTGACTGGGAATGCAGAAAGAGCGAGTATCCGATAACGTATATTGGTTTCAAAGTGAAGTCTACGCGCAAGTAACGGCTGGCGTGATCATTGGTCCGCAATGGGCAGTGCTGATTGATACCTTGATGCCAGAAGAAACCCCTGAAATTAAATATTTTATTGAAGAAGAGTTGATGGTGCCGGTTCGGTATCTGATCAATACTCACCATCATGCCGATCACAGTTGGGGAAACTGCAACTTTCCGGAGGCGACGGTCATCGGTCATGAGTTGTGCCGTGAATTGATGCTCAATCGCAGTCAGAGCGCCCTGGCAGAAGCCGGCAAGAACAATCCTCTCTTCCGCAGTCTCTGCATCCAGGAACCCCAAATTACCATCGCGCAGGGTTCCCTCTTCCTCCGAATCGGAAAAAAACATCTCAAGGTATTCCCCACTCCAGGCCATTCGGATGACAGCGTGTCCGCTTTTCTCGAGGATGACCGCATCCTCTTTAGCGGTGACGCCTTTATGCCCATCCCTTATTTTGTTGGGGGCGATATCGATGTCCTGACTGAAACAATCACGGAGATTGGGCAAATGGGACTGGAAAATATCATTCAGGGTCACGGCGATGTGGTTTTGCGAGGTGAAATCGAGGAGGTCACCAACAGTCATCTGGACTACCTGAAATCGGTGCGCAAACTTGTCAGAACAGCTTTTCGACGGCGTAATCCGCTGGATTTTCTGCGCTCCCAGTTGGTGGAAGACAGCGGCAAGCCGCGCATCAGCATGGGGGGTCTTGCCCAGGACCTTCACATCCGCAATCTGCAGTGGCTCTACCTATCAGAATTGAAAAAAAAGAAGGAATCCTCAGACAATTGAGCTGACTACAATCAACACAATTGTCACACCAGCCATGACCAGCGGTTCCAGGTATTGATACCAGCGTTTTTCCGCTTTCAACTGATTAAACAAACTTGAAAGACTATAAAGTAATCCCGTCAACAGCAACCCGTATTGGATCGGACGAATAAAAATGTAATGCAGCCCAACAGCCAATTGGGTAACCAGCCAGGATGCCAGCATAGCGTTCAGGAAATTGTCTGGCGAGCTTCCTCGCAGGCCCAGCAATCGGTAAGAAACGAACATCGATGAAAGAAAAAGCAGCAAAAATTGGGCGATCATACGGATGTCGCTGTTTTTTAAAGATATCGTGAATAAGAGAAATTGCCCAAAAGAAAAGCTGGTGACCAATATCGAGTAACCCGGTGAGTTTATTTCGGCTTCCTCAATCAACACGTATTCTGCCCTCAGCAGTAAGGCCACAATGACATAACCGGTCAGATAGACCACCCACCAGGTCAAACTTCTGGCCGATTGCCTCAGCACGATCGTGAGGATCATCGATGATATAAATGGCAGCATCAGATGAGGCAGCAGACGCAGCAGGCTCGGTTTCTCCTGGTGCCAGATTGGATGAGTTGAGAAAACCCAGACAGCGCCAACTGCCGATAATAGCGCCAGCAATAAGGGGATAAAACTGTAATAATTCAGTTGGATGCGGAAGCCAAGGATATTGCTTGTAGCATAACTAAGATCAACCGGCAAAAGGTAAACCAGCGCAAATCCGAAGGCTAAAAAAGCCAGTAAGATACTGAAGCGGTTAAGGTAGAGGCTGGACTGCCTTTGATGCGTCATGCCAAAATTTTATCATGAGGTGGTTGTACCGCTGAAGCGCAAAGTGATATCCCGTAAAGACGCCCGGGTATGAATATTGAAAAGAAAAAATCCCGATTTTCCTCGATGAGCGCTTATGTCCGCTCCACCTAAAAGATGCAAAATAACGGGTTGAATGGTATAATTTTAAGGTTATGAGATTTGCTGTTCCGGCTAAAAAACAGCCAAAAGTATTCACTGCAATCAAGGCAGGTTTCGATACTCTGTCGACACATGCCTATCTTTTGCTGTTCCCAATTTTACTCGATATTTACTTCCTTTTTGGCAGGCGCTTGCTCGTCACTGCTCAAGTTGAAGAGATGATTCAAGCAGTTGTGCTGCCGCCGGAAACCACGGCAGATATGCTTAACTCCTGGCAGGAATTAAGCACAGCTACCATCACGACCTTTAAGCATTTCAGCCTGACTGCCTTTCTGCGCAGCTATCCATTGGGTATTCCCAGCCTGCTGGCATTCCGTCCTCTGGCGCTCAACCCTCTGGGAGCGGCCTCTTCAACACAGGTGGGGTCCGCCGGCGCTGCTTTCCTCTACATCCTGGTTTTCTCTCTGATTGGGATAGTATTGGGCGCCCTTTTTCTTACCGCAATACGCATGGCTGTCCAGAAAAAAAGTTCAGATGCAGTTTCAAGCCAATTTCTCCGACAGCTGTGGTCACTTTTCGTATTGACCTTCGTACTGGTGTTGGCCGGTATATTTGTGTTGACCCCGGCACTGCTGTTGATCTCGGTTTTCAGTGCCGCTCTCCCGATTTTGGGATCGGTTGGCTACTTCTTCCTCAGCCTGATCGTGATTTCAACCACGATTCCCGTATTTTTTACAGCACATGACATTATCTTGTATGGAAACAAGTTTGGCAAAGCAGCGCGGGAGAGCATAGGAGTGGTAAGACCCACCAATGGCAAGACCTCCCTCTTTATTTTTATGGCCATTTTTACAACTTACGCGGCGAATTTCCTCTGGCATATCCCTGCCGATGACTCCTGGATGCTGATTATCTCAATTCTGGGTCACGGGCTGGTCACCACGATCTTTTTTATCGCCAGTTTTCACTTTTACATCGACGCGCGCGCTTGCGTGCGAGAATCCTTAACTGCAGAGACTGCTGGTCCTGATCAGTTAAAAGCTTGAGCGGAGAATTACATTGAGCAACAAAAACACAGTTACATACAACGAAGAAGCGATCCAAATCCTTGAAGGTCTCGAGGCTGTGCGCCGCAGACCTGGCATGTACGTGGGCGGCACTGACAACAAGGCGCTGCACCACCTGATTTATGAAGTCGTGGACAACTCCATTGACGAAGCACTGGCAGGCAGCGCGACCGAGATATCGGTGACCATCCACCCCGACGAGAGCGTTACTGTCAAAGATAATGGACGCGGCATCCCGGTTGGTATTCATCCGGAGAAGAAAATCTCTGCGCTGCAGGTTGTCATGACCGTTCTGCATGCTGGCGGCAAATTTGGTGGAGGTAGTTACAAGGTCTCTGGCGGTCTGCACGGCGTCGGTGTATCAGCAGTGAATGCTCTCTCAGAATGGATGGAAGTTACCATTCACCGCGAAAACAAGATTTATTTTCAGCGCTATGAAAAAGGCATTCCACAAGACGCTGTCAAGTCGATTGGAACCTATAAAGGCGATCAGACTGGGACCTCAACGTCCTTCCTGTACGATCGAACAATCTTCCAGGATGATGTCAGCTATCGCTTCGAAACGCTTGCTCAACGCTTCCGCGAAATGGCCTTTGTTACGCGGGGCGTCAGCATTAAACTCGCGGATGAACGCTCTGGCAAGGAGATGGCCTTTCATTTTGAAGGTGGCATCGCCTCATTTGCCCGCTATGTCAATCGCAATCGTGAGGTGCTCCACCCAATGATCTATGGTGAAAAAGAGATCTCTGGTGTCAGCATTGAATTTGCGGTTCAATATACCGATACCTACTCGGAGTCGATCTACACTTTTGCCAACACAATCAACACCGGTGACGGCGGCACGCACCTGACCGGTCTCAGGGCTGCAATCACCCGCAGTATCAACGACTATGGGCGCAAATCTGGCATCTTGAAGGATTCTGACCCCAACTTCAGCGGTGAGGACACGCGCGAAGGCCTGACTGGCATCATCAGCATCAAACATCCAGATCCCCAGTTCGAAAGCCAGACCAAAGTCAAGCTGATGAATTCCGACGTGCAGACCTACGTCCAGCAGGTGGTGGGCGAGACGATTTCTACTTTCTTAGATGAAAATCCTTCAGCTGGGAAGACTATCATTCAGAAATGTCTCACCTCAGCCCGAGCCCGAGACGCCGCGAAGAAGGCACGTGACCTGGTCATTCGCAAATCAGCACTCGAATCCATGACCTTGCCAGGGAAACTGGCTGACTGCTCAGAACGCGACCCGGCCAAATCTGAACTTTTCATCGTAGAGGGTGAATCCGCAGGTGGGTCTGCCAAACAAGGACGTGACCGTCACTTTCAAGCCATCTTGCCGCTGAAAGGTAAAATCCTGAACACCGAACGCGCTCGCCTGGACAAAATCCTGGGTAACCGCGAGGTCAGATCGCTGGTTTCTGCCTTGGGCACTGGCATCGGCGACTCGTTCGATGTCAAGGGACTGCGCTATGGCAAAGTCATCATCATGACCGACGCTGATGTCGACGGGGCACACATTCGCACACTTTTGTTGACGCTCTTCTTCCGGTACATGCAACCGCTTATCGATGAAGGGCACCTTTATATCGCCCAACCGCCACTCTATCGCATCAGCTACCGCAACCAGAATACTTACGCCTACAGCGACGATGAGATGGAGCGTATCGTGGCAAAATCGGGCGGTAAAGGCAAGATCAGTCTCTCGCGCTATAAGGGTCTTGGTGAGATGAATCCTGAACAACTATGGGATACCACCATGAATCCAGAGAACCGCACCTTGCTGCAAGTCGATGTTGAGGACGCAGTCGAGGCAGACCAGACCTTCGACATGCTGATGGGCGCGCTGGTGCCACCTCGCCGCCGCTTTATCCAGACCCACGCCAAAGAGGTCCGCAACCTGGATGTATAATCTCAAGCCGCCTGCTAAAGCAGGCGGCTTATTTTAGCCATGGCACGGAAAATCATTCACCTCGACCTGGACGCTTTCTTCTGTTCAGTGGAAGAACTGCTTGATCCTTCGCTGAAAGGAAAAGCCTTCGCGGTTGGCGGAAGCCCCAGCGGCAGAGGTGTGATCACCTCAGCATCTTACGCGGCCAGACTGAGCGGGGTGCGTTCTGCAATGCCCACCAGAGCAGCTCTCGATCGCTGTCCGGACCTGATCCTGGTGCGTAGCGGCTTTCGGCATTACAGCGAATATTCCCAAAAAGTGATAAAGATCTTGCGGGATACAACCCCAATTGTTGAGCAAGTCTCAGTTGATGAGGCCTTTCTGGATGTCAGTGACATGCCCCAGCCAATCAGATCGATCGCGCTCGATCTGCAAAAAAGAGTTTTAATGGAGACAGGGTTGCCATGTTCATTGGGTTGCGCCACCAGCCGCCTCGTCGCTAAAATTGCCAATGATTATGGCAAGAAACAGATCAAATCTGGGCGCTCACCCCAGAAGATCACCGTGATCGAACCTGGTGAAGAAGAGCAGTTTTTGGCACCACTGGATGTTCAGGCTCTTTGGGGTGTAGGACCCAAGACTGCTGAACGACTGCGCCAAAGGGGGATTATGACCGTTGGTATGCTGGCAGCACTCAGCAACGCTGATATCAAAGCCTATTTTGGCCGACACGGCGAGTCAATGCGCCGGCGGGCAAAAGGATTGGACAATACGCCGGTTTATCCGGATAGCGCGCTTCCAAAGTCGCTCAGCAATGAAATCACCTTCCAGGAAGACCAGGACAATGAAGTTAGTTTGCTCAAACTGCTGAGGCATCTATCCGAAAAAGTTGGCGCGCGGCTGCGCAAGGCGGAACTGGCCGGCAGCGTTGTTCAAATCAAGATCCGTTATGCTGATTTTTCGACATTCACCCGCCAGACTAGCCTGAAGGAATGCACCAATCTGGACGAAGACATTTATGAAACCGCGCAGTCTCTGTTTCTTAAGCACTGGATAGCCGGGCGCCCGGTGCGCCTGCTTGGCGTGGGCGTGACCAACCTGGACAAGCCACATCGCCAGCTTTCACTCTGGGAGGACTACGACAAACGTGAAGACCTCACCAAAGCCGTTGACGATTTGCGAGAGAGATTTGGGGATGACATCATCAAACGCGCTGATACTTTGATCACAAAGAAGAAAGATTTTCCATGAACCGGGTTTTCTGCTGTGGTGCCAAGGTGACACGGCATCATCTGCGGATGAGGAAAGCATCCTCCTGATTTCGAAACAGGATGACATTCTGATCAGAAATATTTGGTATAATCGCTACTCACGCCAACGTAGCTCAGTCGGTAGAGCAGACGCTTCGTAAGCGCCCGGTCGGGGGTTCGATTCCCTTCGTTGGCTTTTTTGTTTTAATTTGAGATTGAATCGGATTATCCAATCAGGTTCTCAAATGCTCGAATTTTTCGCTATCCCGCACTAACACGTTGAGAGCTTATGTTGAAAAGTTTCGTCAGGAATTAGCCTTTTCCCGCTTTGAAGTTGTAAATTGGCAAAATATGCGCTTCAATGGTGACAGTATCTCCAATCGCTGCAACGATTTCTTTCATCGGTTTGTAGGCCATTGGCGCCTCATCCAGCGTATCCATGCCAATTGTCGTGGAAAATACGCCCTTCATGGTTCGCTTGAAATCATCCAAACGAAATGTCCTGAACGCTTCTTTTCTGCCATAAAGCCGACCCGCCCCATGAGGAGCCGATTGATTCCAATCCTGATTTCCCTTGCCGACACAGATGAGAGCTCCGTCGCGCATATTGAGCGGAATGATTAAACGTTCATTTTTCTTGGCCGAAACCGCACCTTTGCGGATAATATTGTCCTCGGCACTGATGTAATTGTGGATAGTTTGGAAAACATACCCACCCATACCAAAACGACGATTGATGAATTCGCCCATTGTTTGCCGGTTGAGACTGGCATATTTTTGGCAGAGCCTCATATCGTGCAAATATTGATCAGCCAGGTTGCCGGTCAAATACTTGAGCGGCCTGGGCACATCCGCTTTACAGGTCTTTTCGGCTAGTTTTTGGTAGTAATCCGCCACTTGTTTGCCGATATTGCGGCTGCCAGAATGGATGGCCAGGTAAACCTCCCCGCTTTCTTCATTCTTATCCAGTTCAATAAAATGATTCCCGCCGCCGAGCGTGCCTACCTGCTGATCGATGACCGAACTTTTGATATCCTGATAGCATAGCAGTTCGCGCATGAATGGTGCTTCCTGGATGGGTTTTCTCCATGATTTGAAACCCGCGGGGATTTCGTGAACCAGCCGGTCAAATTCGCGCAGATCGACTTCCTGCTTGCCCAGCTCTTCCACATAGACACCGCAGCCGATGTCAACACCGACCAAATTTGGGACAATGCAGTCTCCCAGGCTGGCAGTAAAGCCAATAGTGGCACCCGCGCCCCAATGATAATCAGGCATGATTCTGACCTTGGCCCCCTTTACAAAAGGCTGGTCCATCAATACCTGGATTTGTGCCACTGCTTTTTCATCTCTGGTGTCTGAAAAAACCTTTGCGACACCAAATTTTCCGATAACTTCAAACATAAAACCTCCTGTGAGAAAACTGCCTCCCTGTAGCTATTGTACCGGAGCACTGCAACATAAGCTAAGATGGGTAGTGGCTTTCTCGAAGGATTGTCAAAATGAGAGTGGAAAGCAAGAGGACGAGAGAAAGATGCAAGACCCGCGTGATCGTACTTTTACCAACAATATTTTTTATAGAACGCTGTCCGCGATTTCATATTAGGTGCCTGAATTTCTCCACACACCTATTTTTCAGGGGTTAATCAGTTCAAAATCATCCTGCTATCGATTGCCAACACGCCCTCGCCCTCAGGATAAACGATCAGAGGATTAATCTCAATCTCCTGAATCTCAGGGTGTGCCATTGCCAGGTGGCTGAGCTGGGCGATTACCTTGTAAAGCGAATGAAAGTCGCCTGTTGGAGCTCCACGAAAACCATTCAGCAATTTCCCAGCCATCGTCTCGGCAACCATTGATTTAATGTCATCCTGTGATAGTGGTGCTGCTCTGAACTGGATATCTTTGATCAGCTCGACCATAGTGCCGCCCATTCCAAACATCACCAACGGTCCAAAGGTTACATCCCGCCTCATTCCGACGATGACCTCAACACCCTTGGCAGCCATCTTCTCAACCATAGCCCCAATAATCTGGGCTGAGGGCTCGTTCTTATTAATTCTATCGATCAACTCACTATAAGCTACGCGCAATTCCTGGGCATTTTGGAGGTTCAGTACAATGCCTCCGGCATCGGATTTGTGAATTAAGCCTTCTGCGACGATTTTCAAAACGACAGGGTATCCGATGAGGTCTGCTATACCTTCGGCTTCTTCTGCTGTCCTGGCGAGACCACCCGGCACATTTGGGATATTATAAGCGTCCAGTAATAACCTGGATTCATATTCACCAATCACCCTGCGATCACCGATAGCTGCCCGAGCAATTCTAACGCCTTGTCGATCAGCTTGTTGGAAAGAAACCTCTTCAAATGGTTTCCTCTCCAGAACCTCTTTGTAAGCCCACATGCCTCTCAAAACCGGACCGGCCTGATCGGGGAATTTATACACAGGAACACTGTTCAAATTCAGAATTTGTTGAGCCTCGAGTGTGCTGCGTTCCCCCATCAAACAGGTCAGCAGGGTTTTTTGGGTCTTTCTGCCAATCTCAACCCAGGCTTTCGCGACCTCAGGAGTATCCACCAACGCCTGGGGGACTAAGATTGGTATCAAGACATCCACGCCATCATCTTCTTCCAGATTGCTCAGACTCCAAAAATAGTCCTCAGGGCTGACTGAACCAAGCATGTCGACCGGATTGGTTACTTGGGCGCTGGGGTTGAGTTTTTCTCTCAAGCGGGATTGTGTCTCTGGTGCGATTGTCGCCAGTTCAAAGCCGTTGAAATCAAGGCTGTCCGCTGCCAGCGCCGCTGCCCCACCGGCATTGGTGGTTATGGCCACGCGTTTGCCTTTTGGAAGTGGCTGACAGCCCAACGCCCAGGCCAGGTTGAAAAGTTCACTGATGGTAGAAACTTCAATCACGCCCGCCTGTTTGACCGCGGACTGATAGGCAGCGTACGACCCGGCCAGAGAACCGGTGTGCGAACTCACCGCTTTCGCGCCTGCGCCATTCTTGCCTGCCTTAAGAAAAACGATTGGTTTTCTCCTCGAGACTTCTCGGGCCACACGCATGAACCGCTGACCATCTTTGAGCCCCTCGACATACATGGCAATGACCTTCACATGTTCGTCTTCAGCAAAATATTCCAGCATATCAGTCTCGGTTACATCCATCATATTGCCAAGGCTGGCAATATGTGAGAAACCAATTTTGGCGTTAATGATCAGGTCGATCACGCCGCCACAAATTGCACCTGATTGAGAGATGAACGCGATCGGACCAGCCGGCGGCATACCGGCGATGAAGGTAGAATTCAAACCTGTGCGAATATCCATCGTGCCCACGCAGTTTGGTCCAACAACCCTCATTCCATATTCATCGGCCAATTTTTTCACCGATTTTTCGATCTCAGCGCCGTCAGGACCCAACTCCTTGAACCCTCCCGTGATGATCACGACCGTCTTGATACCCCGCTCGCCGATCTCACGCATGGTCTCCATGATCATGGTCACGGGCAGCACAACGACCGCAAGCTCCACCGGATCGGGAACGTCGGCCACCGTGGCATAAGCTCTCTTACCCAAAATCTGGTCGGCTTTCGGATTAACTGGGTAAATTTCGCCCTGATAGCCAAAATCTACCAGATTTTTAAGGATTCCGTAGCTTAATTTTTTTGGATTAGTCGAGGCACCCAGAATCGCGACCCCGGTAGCATTGAAAAAAGGTTTGAGTGATGATGGCATAGTTCCTCTCCCGGAATAATTGACACATGGATTATAACAACGATTGTCGAAGTTTCCGGCTTCTCCCCGCTCCTTTGGATTGTTCGAAAAACCACCACAGTGACTCCAAATGATTTTGTTCTCTCCAACACTGCAGTAATTTTTGGTGAAGTCAGCCAACCCCTTCGGCTGCCAGTATAATTATATGGAAATGACTGGCTTATTTACGCTAACACCAACACCCGCCCAGGAACTGGCTGCTGATTTCAGTGGGCAACCGAGCCTTTTCCTCAGCGGTCCGGCTTCTGCCGGCAAGACCAGCGCGGCTCTGTTCCGCCTGCACAAGATCCTCACAGATGATTCAAAAAACTCCATTCAGTCTGTACTTGTTCTGGTTCCACAGCGCAGTCTGGCACAACCTTACAACGACTTTCTGCAGGAGATCAACCTGCCCGGAGGCAGACAGGTCAGTGTTCAGACGATGAGCAGTCTTGTTCTCAGGACCATCAGTCTTTTCTGGCCAGTGATTGCCAGCCATCAAATCTTCCATCATCCTTATGAACAACCACGCTTCCTGACCCTGGAGACTTCCCAATATTATATGGCTCAAATCGTGAAACCGATGATCGATAATGGACGATTCGGTAACGTCATTCTGCCGCCTTTCAGGCTATACAGCCAGATCATCGACAATCTCAATAAATCAGCCCTGGTGGGGTTTCCACACACCGAGATTGGAGAGCGTCTCTCCTCCGCCTGGATTGGTGATGCTGGCCGGCAAAACGTGTTCACCGACGTTCAGGAGGCAGTTAACAAGTTCCGCGCTTACTGCCTGGAAAACAATCTGGTGGATTACTCGTTGCAAGTGGAGTTGTTTTGCAATATCCTCTGGCCTAACCAGACTTTTCAAAAATACATCACCTCCCAGTATCACCACCTGATTTATGACAATTCCGAGGAAGATCCTCCCTACGTTCACGACATGATTGCCCAGTGGCTGCCAGGTTTGAAGACTGCCTTGATCATACACGACGACCAGGCCGGCTACCGGAGTTTTCTGGGTGCCGACCCGCTCTCGTCACTGTCGCTGGAGCGTCGTTGTCAGCGATCTCTTGTAGCTACCCAGAACTTCGTCAGCTCTGCCCCAATTCAGGAACTCAGAGCCTGCTTTCGCAACCTGAAAGACTGCCAGCCGAGCCAGGGACTGATCAAGCAAACGATCGGCTTTTCCGAACAGCATTTACGCTTTTTCCCGGAGTTGCTGGAGGAATTGACCAGGCAGATTGAAACGCTTCGGGCCCAACCTGAGGGCGAAGACAAGACCATCGCCATCCTGGCGCCGTATATTTCTGACAGCCTGCGATTTTCGTTGAGCCATCAATTGGAACGCATTGGGCTGCAGGTCAGCCTTCGCCGACCCTCTTCATCTCTCACACAGGATCCCTTTATCAAAACCCTGGTAAATTTGTCGAAGTTCGCTCATCCAAGCTGGGAAATGGGGGTTAGTTTCCCCGACAGTGCGGTTACACTGAACAGGGCAATTGCCGGCCTGGACCTGAACCGCGCAAATTTGCTGCTGGGAAACCTCGACCCGCAAAACCTTAGACTGACGACACTGCCTGAGCCACCTCAGACTGAGCGGATTTCGTCAGACTTGCTTGACCACTACCAGGAATTGCGAGACTGGCTGCTTTCCACTGACCCGGCTGAACCGTTGGACAGCTTCCTGAGCCGTTTGTTTGGTGAGATGCTTTCCCAGCCGGGTTATGGTTTCGAAAACAATCTTCAGGCGGGGACCAGCACCGCGGTGCTGATCGAATCTTTTCAGAAGTTCAGACAGTCTCTGGATCGCAAAACCCAAGCAGACCAGGCTCTGGCAGCCCGGGCTTTCGTTGAAGCCCTGGATTCAGGTTTGATCTCGGCCTTTTATTTGTCTGATTGGGAAAGTCAAACCAGCGAACAAGTACTGATAGCTCCTGTGATGAGTTACCTGATGCGAAATGAGCCGGTCGATTACCAGTTTTGGCTCAACATTGGCAGTAAAGGCTGGTACGAACGTCTGGAGCAGCCACTCACCCATCCGATAGTCCTGAGCCGGCATTGGATTGAAGGAAAACAATGGACAGCGGAAGACGAAAACGCCTACAACCAGGCGAACCTGCAGCGCATTTTGAGTGGTCTTCTACTGCGCTGTAGGGAGAAGGTGTTCGCGCTCAGCTCTGACTACAACGAGGCCGGGATCGAAGAGCGTGGGCAGCTGCTGAATCTTTTTCAAAACCTACTGCGCAGAGTACTCCGAGGTGTGAATGACCGATAAGCCGCGTCTGCGCCCTTCCCAGCAAGAAATCATGACCTATCAAGGCGGTCTGATGGGCATTTCCGCGGTTCCTGGCAGCGGGAAAACCTGGACGCTCTCACATTTGGCTGTGAAACTGATTCTGTCTGTAGATTTCGAGCTAGGTCAGGAACTGCTGGTGGTTACTTTTTCGAATTCTGCGGCTGACAATTTCGCCAATCGAATTGGTGAACAGCTCAGGACCAGCGGATTGATTGAGGGTTTTGGTTATCGTGTGCGCACCCTTCACGGGCTTGCCAACGACATCATCCACGAACGACCAGACCTGGTCGGTCTTTCCAATGACTTCAGTATCATTGACGAAGCTGAATCACATGAGATCATGCAGGACCTGGTAGCCCAGGCGATGGAAAACCACTACGATTACCTGACCAGCCTGATCAGCCAGGATATATCCGAAAAGAAACGGCAAGACGTCATCAAGGCCAAATTCCCTGAATTGCTTTTAACGCTGGCTAGAAACTGGATTAAAACCGTAAAAGACAAACAAATTTCAATTGCTGAACTTGAAAATTGGCTATCTGACCCTGATACCAACCCCTTGATGTCTGTCTGTCTCGGGATTTACAGGGGTTACCAGGCAGCATTAAATTATCGCGGAGCCATCGATTTTGACGATCTGATCCGTTACGCCCTGGAATGCCTGCGGCTGGATGCTGATCTGAGCAGTCAACTGCGCCACCGCTGGCCTTACATTCTCGAGGACGAGTCGCAGGACTCAAGCAAACTTCAGCAGGAAATTTTGACTACCCTGGTTGGCGACTCTGGAAACTGGGTGCGGGTTGGCGACCCCAACCAGGCGATTTACGAGAGTTTCACTACCGCCAACCCCAATCTGCTCAAAACCTTCGTCTCTCGTGAAGATGTAACCTCAGTCGACTTACCGGTCTCTGGTCGCTCCGCGCAAAGCATTATCGATCTGGCCAACGCGATGATCGATTGGGCGCAAAACTCCCACCCCAACTTTGCGGCCAGAGATGCCTTAGCCGAACCCTTCATCCAACCGACACCTCCCGGCGACCCGCAAAGCAACCCGGCAGACAAACCTGAGAGTCTGATGCTCATTGGCCAGGCCATGACATCCGATCAAGAGCTAGTCTTCCTAAGCCGACAGATCAAATTGTGGCTGCAGGACAACCCTGACAGCACCATAGCCGTACTCTGCTTTCTCAACAAACGCGCTTCAGAAATCATCAATTATTTAAAGAGAGAAAAAATCGAGGTGAGCGACGTCCTGATGAAAGTTCCCGAACCGACCCGGCTTTCTGCCGGAGTGATTGTTTTGATATTGAAATCGCTTTACGACCCCTCAAATTCTGGACATTTGGCTCGTTGTTTTGAAGTTTTCTACCGGAACTACCAGGAAAATGCCGATCTTTACCGAATGGTCAAGGCAACCAGCCAGCTGATCAGGCAGTTGCAAGCAACTGAAAATTATCTTTATCCTGATGATATTGATTGGCTGCAAGAACTGGAAGCCGATGAGTCAAATCCCGGGTCGCTTGAGATGTTGAAGGATTTCCGTGCGGTCATCCAACGCTGGCATGCTGCCATGATTCTGCCCCTCGACCAATTAGTGCTGGTGATCGCCCAGGACCTGGCCCTCGATAATTCAGAAATTGCCATCATCCACAAATTATCCGGTTTCATAAAATCGCTGTTAGAAAATAACCCGCAATGGTCAGAAATGGATGTCATGGATGAGTTGATCGGGATTTCCAAGAACAACCGCGGTTTTGCTACTTTCAGTCAGGCGGAAGGAAGCCTTAACCCCGATAGTTATCCTGGAAAGGTGATGGTCGCGACGGTGCACAAATCCAAAGGGCTCGAATGGGATAAGGTCTTCCTCAGCTCTGCCAACAATTACGATTATCCCAGCGGAGATGTTGACGAGGTGTATGCCTCGGAAAGATGGTTTATTGTGGACCGGCGCAACCTGGAAGCTGAGCTTTTTTATGACCTGGATTCTTTGCAAACAGCACATTCCGGTGGGATCATGCTGCGTCAATATGACAAGCAGAATGCCCGGGATGACATTGTCCGCGATCGCCTGCGCCTTTTCTACGTCGGCATGACCAGAGCGCGCCGGTCATTGACGGTCAGCTGGAATACAGGGACAAGAAATAACCTGAATATGTGCCTGCCGTTACAATATCTGTCAACCTTGGAGAAAGATAATGGCTGAACTTATCCCTGCCGAATTCGTTTTCTCGCAGAGCAATTTGCAGACTTTCTCACATTGCCGGCGCCAATTCTTACTCAGATTTGTAAAAAGGTTGGTATGGCCGGCTCAACTGGTTAGCGATCAAAGCTACGTTCGTGACCGCGAAGCCGGAGTTCGTTTTCACCGACTGGTGCACCAGTATTTTTTAGGCTTTGAAACCCCACTGCTGATACAGGTTGCAGCCGCCGACCCGGATCAGCGTGTCCTGACCTGGCTGGAGGCATTCTTATCGAGCCCGTTTGCCAGTCTCGAAGGCCATCTTCAGCCCGAGACCCTCTTCACAACCCTCCTGCGGGACCGTCCATTAAGTGCAAAATTTGATCTGCTGCAGATTAACGAGAGGACTCTCAAGATCTATGACTGGAAGACCTCGCGCCGGTTGCCAAACGTCTCAGTCCTGAAAAAAAAGGTTCAAAGCATGGTCTACCCCATGGTGATCTCGCGAGTTCTCGCCGTCAGGGACGAGATGGTAAATCTTGAGAGTCTGACCATGGTCTATTGGGGGGCAAATTACCCAGACCAGCCAATGGAAATCGTCAGCCGCCAGGAAGACTGGGAAGCCTTTGAGTCCAACATCACTTCTTTGATCGAGTTGATCCTCAGTCTCAAAGAAGAGGAGTTTATCAAAACTCCCGAAGTACGCAGATGCTCCTGGTGTGAATATCGATCTTATTGCTACCGAGGAAAGACGGCAGGATCTCTCGAGGAAAATCTGGAAGACAGTTTTTTGGATGATGGAATAAAAATCCCCGGGGAGATACTTGATCCCTGGGGCTGAGCTGAAAATTGAATTCGATGAAGTGGGCAGAACAGGGCTCGAACCTGCGACCTCATCTGTGTAAAAGATGCGCTCTGACCAACTGAGCTATCCGCCCGGAAAGGCTATTATAAACGATAAATGAAATTAGTCAGATTTAAAACCAACAATCAAGAAGCCCAGTATGGTTGGATCCACCAGGAAAAAGTTGGTCTGATCCAGGGTGACCCTTTTGGGGAGTTTCAGCGCCTTGATGCGACCATCCTGCTGACCGACCTGGAACTTTTATTGCCCTGCCAGCCATCCAAAATCATTGCGGTGGGTCGAAATTATCCGGAACATGCGGCTGAAATGAATGCCGTCTTACCTACTTATCCACTGCTCTTCCTCAAGCCTCCTTCCGCCTTGATCACCAATGGTGAGCCGATTCAACTGCCTGGACAATCCAATCAGGTGGAGCACGAGGCAGAACTGGCGGTCGTGGTGGCAAAAGAGTCCAAAAACCTGGATAAGGACAATGTAAAAGACGCCATCTTTGGATACACCGTTGCCAACGACATCACAGCTCGCGATTTGCAGGCCATCGATGGTCAGTGGACTCGTGCCAAGGGTTTTGACAGCTTTTGTCCGCTGGGTCCGTGGATCGATACACAATTCGACCCCAGCGATGCTATGATCAGTTGCCATGTCAACCAGGCACTGCGACAAATGGGTTCGACCAAAGACATGACTTTCAAGCCTGATCAACTTCTGATTTTTATCAGTTCCATCATGACCCTCTACCCTGGTGATGTAATCCTGACCGGCACGCCCCCTGGCGTGGGGCCCCTCACAGAGGGTGATTTGGTTACGGTCCATATCGACGGGTTAGGCTCACTGGTCAACCCTGTCAGGAAAAGTGAGTAGAACCTGATATGGCCTTTTCCTACTGTAAATTAAAGTTCAAAATTGACCGTTGTGGAAGCCTAAAAGAGAAACGTACAAACCTGGCAGCTTTACTAACGCGCTTAAAAAAGTATAATCTTTCAGTCATCGAAACAGCCAGCCAGGATAACCATCAGCAGATTGAGCTTGAAATCGTGCTGGTCAGGGCCAACCAGAGCCTGCTCAACCAGGATTTGTGCTCACTGTCCGACCTGATCGAGAGAGAATTTCCGCATCTGGCGCTGTTTGAGTTCGACAAAGAAATTTACCTATAGGGTGTCTTGTGCCAAATAATATTAGTTTGATTGAAAAGATTCTTTATTCCGTTGAGAAACCCGGCAGGTATGTCGGCGGTGAACATAACCAGATTGTGAAAGATTGGGACTCGGTTGATCTCCGCTGGTGCCTGATCTTTCCGGATATTTATGACCTCGGTCAGGCAAATTTGGGATTGGCCATACTCTACCAGATTTTGAATGCGGAAGAGTCAGTGCTGGCTGAGCGCAGTTTTGCCCCCTGGGTGGATATGGAGATTGAACTCAGGAGACATCAGCTTCCTCTGTTCTCATTGGAAAGCAAGCAAAGCCTGCGTGATTTTGACATCCTGGGTTTCACCCTGCCCTATGAATCCATCTACACCAATGTCTTAAACATTCTCGACCTGGCTGGAATCAAGGTGCGCTCAGAGGAACGTGCCGAAAATGACCCGCTGGTGCTGGGTGGTGGGCAGGCTTGTTATAACCCTGAACCCATGGCGGAATTTTTTGACGCTTTTGTTATTGGCGAAGGAGAAGAAGTCGTTCTTGAAATCTCGCAAGTATATAAAGATGGGAAAAAAACAGGCAAGAATAAAAGCGAACTTTTGCTCAACCTGGCAAAGATCCCGGGTGTTTATATACCTTCCCTTTATGATGTTTCCTATAATCCCGATGGCACCATCGCCATGTTTTGGCCCAAACATCTAGATGCGCCAGAAAAAATCACAAAAAGAATCGTCGCGGTTCTGCCGCCCCATCCGACAAAATTCCTGGTTCCGAACGTTGAGATCATACATGACCGCATGTCTGTCGAGATCATGCGCGGCTGCACACGGGGTTGCCGCTTTTGCCACGCCGGCATGGTCAACCGCCCGGTCCGGCAGCGAAGTGTGGATGACATCATACCGGTGATTGAAGACGCCCTGGATTCAACCGGCTTTGATGAAGTCGGGCTTCTCTCGCTGTCATCGTCGGACCACACCCAAATTCTGGACCTCACCAGGCAGGTGCACGAGCATTTTCATGACTGCAGTCTGGCTTTTAGTCTGCCCTCGTTGCGCATCGAATCGTTCTCTCTGGACCTTATGGATGAATTGAAGGATTTAAAACCCGGCGGCGGCTTTACTCTCGCGCCAGAAGCGGCTACAGAGAGAATGAGAGCGGTGATTAACAAACCGCTGGAAGATGAAGAGTTCTACCAAACAATAACCAGGATTTTCGAAAACGGCTGGCGGAGTATTAAACTCTATTATATGATTGGCTTGCCTACCGAGACAATGGTAGACGTGGAAGCCATTTTACAGGCTGCAATCAAAATCAAGCAGGTTGGCAGACAGGTGATTGGAAAAGGGGTAAAAATTCACCTTGGCGTTGCCACGCTGATCCCAAAACCACACACTCCTTTCCAGTGGCTTCCGGTCGAAAGACCTGAACAGATTCAGGAGAAACTTGATTATCTCAAAGTCGGCGCCCGAAAGGCAGGGATTAAAATTTCCTACAACCTTCCCGATTCCACCCTGCTTGAAGCCTGGCTTTCCCGCGGGGATCGCAAGCTGGGTTCTGTCATCCAGACCGCCTGGGAAAACGGCGCCAAATTTGATGCCTGGGGTGAACGCGAAAACCTGCAGATTTGGCGCAATGCCTTTAGCGCCCATCAGCTTGATCCCGATTTTTACGCTTACCGCGAAAGAGACCTGACAGAAACTCTTCCCTGGGACCATATCAACATCGGTGTCACCAGGCGCTTCCTGCAGCGAGATTACGAATGGAGCCTGATGGGACGCACCCGTCCGGATTGCCGCAACGTCTGTTTCTCATGTGGCATCCTGGATGTTTTCGGGGACCAACGCCCTGCAGAGGCCATCGGCTACTGGGGGTGCCCGTGAATGACACACCCATCCGAATTCGGGTTCGCTATTCCAAGGTCGGAAACCTGCGCTTTGTCGGGCATCTTGACACACAGCGTCTTTTCGAACGTGCGCTGCGTCGCGCCAACCTGCCCCTGCGCTACACGCAGGGGTTCAATAAACGTATAAGGTTAAACCTCGCAAGCGCGCTGCCGTTGGGTTTCACCAGCAGCGCTGAGGTGTTAGATTTTTGGCTGGACGAAGCATTGGATTCTCGAGAGATCTTCCAGAAGCTGCAGGAAGCCCTGCCTGCTGAAATCCGCATTATCGATCTTAATCCTGTCAGCAACTCCTTGCCATCGCTGCAGGCTTCAGTGCTGTCCAGCGATTATCGCATTTGGTTGCCCCGGAATCTAAGACCGGAAGACTTCCAACAAAAGCTGGACCAGTTACTGCAAGCGCCGGAGATTCTGGTCTCCAGGAGAAATAAAAGCGTTGACTACAAACCACTCATTTTCGAGAGTGACTTGCAGACAGATTCGGATTCAAAGTTGGTATGGAATCTAAGACTTTCTTCAACGCCAGAAGGGAACGCCAGACCGGATGACATCCTGAATCTTCTGGAAATCAACCCGGCCGTTTGTCTGATTGAACGCGTCGGCTTAAATTTTATAACAGAGGTGGAATGATGCGAGTTTGTGCTTTTTGTGGTATGGCTGAGAAGAAAATTCCTTCCTGGGTTGTGATGGAAAGCCAGTCTTGCATGGCGTTTCTGGATAACAACCCCGTGGCTCCCTATCACACTTTGGTGATCCCAAAAGCCCATTTTGAAAACATACTGGATGTTCCCAGGTCAGTTTTGCAGGATGTAACCGAGATGACGCGCCAGGTTTCATTGCTCTACCAGCAAAAGCTCGGGTTCGACAGCTTCCAGATTTTTACTAACGCCGGACCGCACAGCGCTCAGTCCGTCTGGCACCTTCATTTTCATGTCCTGCCCAGAATAAACGGCGATTCAATCAAATTTCAAGCCACTCCCATGCCAGAATTGGTCCATCAGTATCCTGAAATGCTCAAGCGGTTGCAGTAATCTACGGTACCTTCAGCATCTACTCAGATTTGAGACTCTGCCCAATTCCTGCAGCGATAAATTTTGGCGATTTGGCTGTTCGTTGATATAATAGCATTTTACGTCTCCGTGGCCTAATGGACAAGGCACTGGCCTCCGGAGCCAGCAATCTGGGTTCGAGTCCCAGCGGAGATATTTCTAATTAATGTCCAGCGGAGGTTACCGATGACAGCCGATCTCAATGTCTCGCAGGAAATCGAGGAGTTACGCCGCCAGATTAATTACCATAATTACCTCTATAACACCCTGGACCAGCCTCAAATCAGTGATTACGATTACGATCTGCTTTTCAACCGGCTGAAAGAGCTTGAGACACTCCACCCCGATCTGGTCACTCCTGATTCCCCCACCCAACGTGTCGGTAGCAAACTCTCTGAAAAATTCCGCAAAGTAAAACACCCGGCACCCATCCTCAGCCTGGCTAATGGTTTTGGTCCTCAGGCCACTTTGGATTGGTACGAACGCATTGCCAGGCTCGAGCCCAGAGTCAAAACAGCCAACTTTGTTCTCGAACCCAAGCTGGACGGGCTGACCGTTGTCATCCACTACCAGAATGGTCTTCTGACCCTCGCTGCAACCCGGGGCGACGGGTTGGTTGGCGAGGATGTGACCGAAAATATCAAGACTATTGCCACAGTTCCGCTGCGAATACCAGTTGTCGGTGATGCAAAAGCGCCAGATGAGATCGTATTCAGGGGGGAGGTTTTTATCACCAAGTCCGATTTCGCGCGTCTCAACCAGGAAATCGAAGCTAAAGGTCAAAAGCCCTATCTGAACCCGCGCAACACTGCCGCCGGCTCTCTGAGGCAACTTGACCCCGCGATCACCGCCTCCAGACCGTTAAAGCTCTACCTTTACCAAATTGTAACTTCCACGGATCCCCTGCCGGCCTCTCAGTCTGCCACATTGGAGTACATCAGCCAGTTGGGTTTACCTGTTAATCCTTTGTACTGGTATGCCGATAGTATTGAAGAGGTCATCCGGATTTGCGAAGAACAAGGTTTGAAACGTCATAGCTGGGACTTTGAGGCAGACGGCATAGTCATAAAAATTGACGACAAAGATTTATTTGAATCCCTCGGTGTGGCCGGCAAGGATCCCCGCGGATCGCTGGCATACAAATATCCCGGTGAAGAAGTCGAAACCAAGCTGCTGGACATCCAGATCAATGTCGGTCGCACGGGGGTGCTCACTCCTTCGGCTGTGCTCGAAGCGGTAAATATTGGCGGTGTGGTCGTCAGACAAGCCACGCTGCACAACTTTGATTTTATCGCCGAGAAAGACATTCGCGTTGGTGACCAGGTTTTGCTCAAACGCGCCGGCGAGGTGATCCCGTATATTGTCGCGTCGCTGCCCGACAAGCGAGACGGCAGCCAGGTGCCTTACATTCCACCCACTGTGTGTCCGTCTTGCGGCGCGCCAGTTGAAAAAGACGAGGGCACAGTGGCATATTACTGCATCAATGCCAGCTGCCCGGCCCAATTGAGCCGTAATATTGAACATTTTGCTTCGCGCGGAGCCATGGATATCGTCGGATTGGGCGAAAAAATTGTTCAACAACTTATTGAAGCCGATCTGATCCATTCAGCAGCAGATCTTTACGGGCTGCAAGAGTCTGATTTGCTTCACCTGGACAAATTTGGTCCCAGGAAAGCCCAGAACCTGGTTGAGGCCATACAGACTTCAAAGACACAGAGCCTGACCCGATTTATCATCGCTTTGGGCATCCGCGGAGTAGGCGAGGTTGCCGCAGAAAAATTAAGTGAAGCCTTCCACGATCTCGATACCCTCTCCAGGGCCAGCGTAGAAGAATTGCAGATTGTGGAAGGAGTCGGTGAGATCATTGCCAGGGATATTCATGCCTGGTTTGCGGAAACTGATAATCAGGAGCTGCTGCAAGCCTTCCGGCAGGTTGGGTTATGGCCTGTCAGAGAGGATTTGCCGCCAAAGGGCGAGCAAACTCTGGAGGGGTTGAGCTTCGTGATCACCGGCACTTTGCCCTCCTTATCCCGCGAACAGGCCGAAGAACTGATTAAAGACCACGGTGGCAAAGTGGTTGGCTCCGTGAGTAAGAAAACAGATTATCTGCTCTTAGGAGAGAACCCGGGCTCGAAGCACGCCAAAGCCCTCCAGTTGGGCATCCCTGTGCTGAGCCAGGCAGAATTGTTGAAACTGATCGCAGCGGAATAATTTCTAAACTACAGACAGGTTGCCAGCCAGGAGCTTTACTCCCGATCTTATGATGGACTCTCCTACGCGAAGGACTCGGCCCTTCCGTGATTATAGATAAACCATCATTGTGTGCCTTCGAATTCCTGCTCCTGTGATGGAGTCTTGGTATGTAGAGGCCTTGGTCCTTGCGCTATGTTGTCCTATCGTGGCTTGTTTAAACTTCCTCATGCAGCGAGGTTCGTTATCAAACAGCCGGCAGCTCAACGTCAGTATCAGGGAGCACGGAAAACTCATTTCGATAAAACTGAATCAAGGCTACAACAACAAGCACCGACATACCCACGAGAGAGACTGTCTGCAGGGTTGAAAATTCACCGCTAAAGCCCTCCGGTGATTTTAAGAACTGGTAGATTCCGAAATAAGCCCAGGCAATTGGCAGTGGAAAAGCAGCGTTTCGCAGGATCAACACTACCCCAAGCACCAGCAGCACCGCCACAGCCAATATTATGATCGCCCAATTCTCCTGGCTCAGCCCAAACCCTGACCAATTCAATTTAACCAAAGCGGCGGCAATATTGACGACTGTCGCGATAAACAGCCAGCCTGTGTAGAGCCCAAAGGTCAAAGGCAGTAACCATCGTTTGCCTTCCTGAATCTCAAGCAGTTTCTTCAATATCAAAGCCAGCGCGATCACAAAACTGAATATGAAAAGCACAGAAAGTTCAACCAATTCATAAGAAAACGAAACGATCCAGGCGATATTCAGGATGCTGGAAATTATGAAGAGTGAAGAAATACGGTCAATGGCCTTTTGATAATATGGGTCATCTTTCTTGATGATCATGATAATCACCGATACCAGAAGCAGCAGATAGATGACACTCCATATGCTGAAGGTAGAAGGGCCCGGCGTTATCAAGGTCATGTACTTGTCAGATATTTCTTTTTGCGTCAATCCGTTGATGAAGCCGAAGGCTCCCAGGGCATTGACCGCCAGTGTGATAATCAGAAATATTGCATTGATCCATGCTTTACTGGTCCTGTTCATTAGAAAATCCTCCTTGTGTATTTCTATAGGTTCAATCTGGTTCTAAAGTCCAGCTCTAAAAATAGTTTACACCACGCAAAGCTAAAATAGTTTGCGTGCATAAGCAATTATTCGAAGCATTTTGCGGTCTGACCCAACCTTTATAATTATTAGGATTTGCAGAGGGAACTTTTTCGACAGTTCTGGTGGAGGCGTTTTCTCCGATTTTAGCCTTGATGATCTTCCGGCCCTCTCCTCACTCATGTTCTCACTCCTCTTGCAAAATATCGTGTCGAGAGGCCTTGGTCCTCCCGCCAATCTTTCCCTTACAATTTTCGCTTCTACAATGAAGCTTTGTAGGGAAGGAGCTTTAACCTATGGCTTTCGGTAGGTCTCATGGCTACCACCCTCGGCATGGCGAGATGGCGCGCCCCCAATTAATTTTTCTCCGAAGTTCGCCCTGAACCCAGCTTTCCTGTTGATGAGGACCCAAGCGATAAACCTTGGCTCCCTCAACTTCCCATAACTTTAAAAAGAAATAAAAAAAAGCCCCCGAATGGGGGCTAAAGGTGGAGATGGCGGGAATCGAACCCGCGTCCGAAAGATTAGACTCTCGAATATCTACGAGCGTAGCAGAAAATTTGGTCTCGTTCGCTTTAAGGTGTTCTGCGCAACTACAGGCAAACCATTCGCTTGAACCGTGAGGCTCTCTTAGGGGCATCCCGCGAATTGATACCCGGCATTCTGACTTCTATGACGTCCTTGCTGGATTCGGTCAGAAAAACGACTCCAGGGGACGGTACCTCGGATTAGGAGGTATCGCAACCAACTTCAGTTAGCTTATGCAGCTAAAGGAAGAGATGCATAACTTGTGCGATTGGCACTTGTTGTTTTGTACTGATTTCACGAGTTCGGTACCTCTCGGCTCGCAATCCGGAACCAGCTTCTCCCGTCGAGACCTGGCATCCCCATGCTTTTTTATTATAGCAAATCAAAAGCCTCCCTGCAAGTACAGGGAGGCTTTATTACAGTTCTCTTACAAAACTTACTCGGCAATTTGCTCGAGTTGTTCAGCCAGAATCCTGTTACCAAATTGGTTCAGCTTGTCAAACTCGGTCTGGACGTCCAGGCTCGGGTTGTCGACAACGGCGGCCATGACAACTTCAATCTCGTCACGAACAAAGTCGTATCCAGGCACGGCAGGTTCAAACCAGCCATACTCCAGGAGGTCCCAGGAGGCCTTGTAGGTCGGGTTGGCAGCCATGTAGTCAGACATCATGTCAGCAACCGACTTGCGCACAGGGAAATAGCCAGAGGCTTCCGCCCACAGTTTCTGAACTTCGGGGCTGGTGTAGTACTTGATGAAGATCCAGGCCGCTAATTCGCGTTCAGGGGTAGATTTGGGGATTGAAACACTCGCGCCATAAACATCTTGTTTGGGGGTGCCAGTGCTGGGTAGAGCGGCTACAGACCAGTCGAAGGCAGCGCCTTCATCAACAGCCTGAGTGTAGTAGGGCAAACCAGAGCTTGAACCAACGGTAAACAGCAGTGTGCCGTTGCCAAAGTCAGACTGATCGCCGTAGTTCTCAGAGACCAGGCGAGCGCAACCATCTTCAAACAGGTCCTGCAGGAATTCAAATGCAGCCACGGCTGCGGGGCTGTTCAGAGTGTATTCGTTGGCAGTCCCATCATAAATGTCGCCACCGAAAGCATAGGTCCAGGAGGCAAAACGGGAAGTATCAATGCTCAACTGATAGCCCATTGAACCTTCTGCTTTAGCACCACTGAAGGGTTGTTCAGCTGCTTTGCATGCCATTGCGCGGAATTCTTCCGGTGTGGCGGGAGGAGCGTCAAAACCAAGTTCTTTCAGCCAATCCATGTTGTAATACAGAACTTCCATGGAGCGGTTAGGAGCCAGCCCTAAACGTTGGTTGTCGTACAATGGATAGACATCCTGCTGGAAGAAGGCGTCAATGAAATCATCCTGGTCAGCCTGGGGCATGCCATAATCCGGGTCATTGATGACTGTGTTCATATCGAACATGGCATCGGCCAGTTGGTAGGTGGCGATTTGATTCTGATAACCAACCACAATGTCAGGAACATCAGGAGTGTTCAGCAGGGCCAGCATCTTGGTATAGATGTCGCCATAGCCACCGGCATATTCGGCTGTCAGGGTAATACCGTATTCATTTGTGGCATTGAAGTCGTTGATAATCTTTGCCATCGCCTCTTCACGAGCCGAACCGGTGTGTTGATGCCAAAAGGTAATATTCTTGGCGGGGGTAACAGTCGACCAGTCCACAGCGCCATCAACTACAGGCTCTTTGGTTTCAGTCGCTGGAGTGGTGCAGGCACTCAGCACCATTGCTGCAATCATCACAATTGCAATTAAACTAAACAGTTTTCTCTTCATTATTCAAAACCTCCATTTTGAATCTAATAATTTGATAACGAGAGTCTTCTCGCATCATCCAAAGTATAATCCTAACCTTTCAAACCAGTTGTTGCAATCCCTTGAGTAAACTGTTTTTGGGTCAGGAAATAGATAATCAGGATCGGAATCAACGAGATCACCGCTCCTGCCATCAACAAGTGTGTCTGGGGTCCGGCTTCGTTAACGAAGGACCACAAGCCGACCATAATCGGCCTCCAGGTATCATTTGTGGTCACCAACAGAGGCCATTGGAATGCGTTCCATGAGCCGGTAAAACCGAACAAGAGAACGGTCATGATTGGCGCTTTGCTGATCGGCAATACGATCTGGATCAGGAAGCGCAAATGGTCCGCGCCATCTATACGGGCTGCGTCCCACAGTTCCTTGGGAATTTGTGCGAAGAACTGCCTCAATAGAAAGATACTGAAGGCATTGGCAATAAACGGTATGGTTAGAGACCAGTATTTATTCAGCCAGGTTCCACCTGGAATCGGGAATATGCTTCCCCGGATAAGCAGGTAATTTGGGATCAAAGTAACGGATTCAGGAATCATCATGGTCGCCAGGAACAATCCGAAGAGGATATTCTTGCCTTTGAAATCAATTCTACCGAAAGCATATCCAGCCAGGATCGAGGTCATCAACAAGCCTGCCAGGGTTCCTACTGTAATCAAAACACTGTTGAAAAAGTATTTTGAGAATTTTGCCTGATTCCAGGCTTCAATGTAATTCTCCCACTGGGGCACCTTGGGTAACAACACTCTGGTGATCGTCTCGCCCAAAGTCATCAGTGAACTGGAGATCATCCAGAAAAAAGGAAAAATAAAAATAATCGCGCCAAAGATCAGGACGGCATAGGTCAGAAGTCTGCCCACAAAATGAAAACTGGAGCGCTTGGCACGGGTCACTAAAACGACCGGTGGTGGTTTGATCTCTAATTTACCCATAGAAGACCCTCTCTCCCATCAGTTTATTCTGCGCCAGGGTCAGGCCAAGTATCACCAGAAACAGGATGATGGCCTGGGCTGTGGCGATGCCATATTGATTGGCTTTGTAAAAGTTATCGAAGATCAACAGGCTGGTCGTGATCACAGAATCGCCCGCGCTCGGTGTTCGCAAAACATAAATATGGTTGAAGGCTTTGAATGTGCCGATAAAACCAACCAGGGTCAGATAAAATGTTGTCGGCGAGAGAAGCGGCATGGTAATCAGGCGGAAGATTTGCCCTCTGGTAGCTCCATCGATCTCAGCGGCCTCATAGGTCTCCTTGGGTATATTCCCCAATCCAGCCAGAAAAATAACCGTGTTATAGCCAACAAACGACCAAATGCCATAGAGCATAATCGATATCAACGCCAGGCTTGGACCAGCCAAAAAGCCATCAATATTTAGCCCGATCAGATTCAGCAGGGGTCTTGGCTCAAAACGCCACTTTTGGGGACTGATGCCAAACCACCCAATAATCATATTGGCGATGGACGTCTCCCTGAGCGAAAAAATGATCTGGAAGACCACCGCGGTTGTCACCGATGGCGTTACATAGGGCAGGAAGTAGATCATCCTGAAGATATCTTTGCCCACAATTTCCTGGTAAAGCAAAAAAGCCAGCATCATTCCCAGCAGCACCTCAGCCGGGACTGTTCCAAGAGCATAGTATAAGGTAACAATCAGAGATTTCAGGAAACTCTTGTTACCGGACTCGTACATGAACCCCCAGCCAGTCACAAAGATCACCCCGCCGATAATCATAATTACGGCGGCGATCAGTTTGGCAATCTTTTGGCTTTTATCCAAAGATTTATAGGCATTGCTCCAAACCCAGAAAGCGAGCATGATCAGGGCAAGCCCGGCCAGAGTGATTAAGAGGTTTGTCCAGGTTCCAAAAATGAGCAGATAATTACTTCCGCCGATAAAGGCTCCTTTGGTCACACGCCAGTTAAACAGACTCATATAAAACGAGTATCCAATAGGGAAAAGACCAAATATTAGAATAATGATCAGGGCGGGTAATGTGAACAAATAGCCAGTTATCTGTTCCTTGGTTCGCAAACTGCGCAGGGTCGAACCTGATTTAGTTGGCTTAGTGGTGATCGTCACTTCACTCAAAGAGATCTCCTCTCTTTCTCATCGTATCAACCTTCCAAACTTAGATTATAAACAATAATATCATTTTTGACCTTAAATTTTTTAAATTGACAACCCTGATCGCAAAAACCCATTCCTCATTTAAAAGCCAGGAAGCCAAATATTGATTCTGGAAAGGAATCCGTTATCAACAAGAAGCCCAGATCTTCCAGATTAGCCAGACCTTCCCAGTTACGCGCATCTCCATTGTCGAGCAAACTGAGATACAGCGGTGCTTCGTCCAACAGTTCAATTCTTTCAGACGTCGACCTGAATTTCACTAAACGTTCTACAGGCTCACTGAGGTGGTGGCTTTCTCCCAGTCCGTATCGTGCAGCCAGGGGGTCTTGTTTGACCGCCAGGTGACTGTCGCCAGGGAAAAAGTAATTCATCACCCAAAAAATACCCTCCTGATCCATCACAGTAGCATCGGTCAGCCGATAGTTGAGGGCGTCCATGGGGATTTCCTGATAATTATTTAGATCCGCATCCAGCCTGATGGCAAAAGGGGCCGGGTTTTGTTTCACGCCGTTTTGCTCATACAAGGCATAAATATACTGACCGTCAGTAGTTAAGGCCTCATAGCTGGCATTGCGGCTGCTGTTTTGAACCGGTAATTCGGTCAAACTGGCCCCATCCAAAACGACCGCGTTTATCAGACTAGCGCTAGTCTTAAGCATGCCTTTCACCACAAAGGCTTTCATCGGGTTCCCGCCGTGAGTTTCAATGGTCAGATAAATGAAATCTCCGATAAAGACAAGGGATTCAAAGCCCTCAAAACCGTCTAATTTCTCAGAAAGCCCGCCATCATCGAAGGGAATAAGGCGAACAGTGATATCAATATTTCCCTCTGTGAGGTATTCAAGCAAATTGTCAGCGCTGACGGCAAATAGCTGCCCCTCACGGTCTCCACTGATACCGTTGGGGTATTGGGGCAATAATATTAACTCCTGTCGGTACCAGGCTAATCCGGAATACTCCATTTGAGCTGCGGCGAGTTCCTCGGGCAGTGGAATTTCCACCAGATCATACTCGCTGCCTCGGAACCTAGAGGTGAGCAGCGCTGTAACATTGCCGTCTTCAGCATTCTCAGGGCGGTCAAGTCTACCCGCAGCATTACAACTACAGGCAGCGAGCAAGAATATTACACCAAAAACCTGGAGGAAGCGTCGGGAGGATAAATTACTCATAATACGCAAAATCGAAAATTGCAATGATAGGATCGTGGTCGCTGATCTGTTCGGAGGCAGGCAACACCGAATTAATATGAAGAGGCTTGAACTCGACCAGGTTGTCCATAAATGACTGCGAGAGCAGCATCTGATCCATCACCTGCCCATTGCCCTGGTAAATATAGGTGAACCATTTCCCGGGAGCGACAGTCTGGAATAAATTTATCAGTTGACTGCCAGCCAAAGTTTGGACCGGCTCACTCCAGGGGAAATCATTCAAGTCTCCTGCCAGCAGAACTTTTGCCTGTGGATCCCGCTCAAGGATGTCTTTGATAAAACCATTGACGGCTTTAGCCTGAGCTGCTCGCTGAGGCTGGCTCTCGAGCTCAGGCGGCTGTCTGTCGCCATAAAAAGGACCATCAGGACCTTTAGAGTTGAAATGAACGCCAATCACAAAGAAGTTTTGATCTTTGAACTGGAACTGGGCGATGATAGGCTTGCGGCTTCTACTGAATGCGGAATTGTTTGGCCAGATCAAGCCTGGATTATGCGTCAACATCAGATTTAAACCCTCTCCACGCAGACCGACTTCTTGCCCGGCTTTTCCAGCTGGTGCCGAAAGAAATTTTAAACCTCGATCCAACCTAAACAGAATTACCACCCGGATATTTCCGCCCTGCAGACCTCCATCAGCATTTCTCCGCGGGTCAATGTCAAACCAACGGTAAGCCGGACCTCCTTTGTTGCTGATGGCTTCAATCAGGCAGGTGATGTTCTCAACCGCACTTACCACCTCAGAATCCAGGCGCCCGTCACCATCCATCACTTCTTGCAGAACCAGGATGTCAGGTGCACCCAGTTGTTGCGTGATCATGCTGGCAAGGCTTTCCACCCGCTCTGGAGATTCACGATGACTGAGGTTAAACACATTCAAACTTGCTACCAATATCTGGGAACTCTTTAATTCGGTTAATCCGGGCGTTACGAAACTCACAAGCGCATTCTGGGGCTGGAAGACAAGTTTTTCGGTTGGATAAATCCGATAGTTACTAAAGTCGTAAGCAAGGATACCGGTGATTGGTTGGGTGAAGACATCCCCCAACCTGATATCTGGCATGCGGATAAATTTGTCATCCAGAATCAGACGTTCGGGGTTTGGGTCGTCCTCACGCAACAGCAGAACCCCATCCGGACTCAACCCGCTGGCGTTTTTCCCCAAATCGGCCAGAACCGCCACTTCGTTATACGAATTAATTGAACTGATCGCGAGAGCATTATTAACCTGCACGCGCATACTTTCCAGGCTTTCATAGAAATCCATGCCGTCCTCTTCCGGATCAAATCCGGCATTGTCCCGGCCTACATAGCCCTGCACATCGTTTTCGATGACTCGATCGGGTATGGCCCTTCCCCCTTCACCAAGCAGAATTGGCGCTGGCAAGGCATTGTCCCGGCTCAGAATTTCCAAATCTTTCGTGCGCAGGCTGGTGATGGTTAACGAATTTTCCCCCAGACCGGCAGGGTTGAATTCCCGAACCGTCCCACTCAAAATCATCACCTCGTCGCCCACCCTCACACTGGCAAAACTGAGTAAGTCGACATAAATTGCCTCTGAAGTGCTCGGGTCTTTGTCCGGCTGTCTGGATTGGAGGTAAAAGCCGCCAGCATCGATGGCGGTTACGATCCCGCTCACACAACCAACTTCATCTCCCTCAAACGGTGAGCGGTGTCCTGAGCCTTGGACTTGGCTGATGCTTAACTGGTTTTGCTGGTTCAGACAGCCCTTTTGACCGACATTTTGGCTTGCTGTTGGGATGGCAATGCAGGCCGAAAGCAATATCAGACCAAATAAAATTGCGAAAATCTTTTTGCGCTGCCCATGGGTGAGTTTGATATCTGCTGTCATAGCATTTATTTTACTTTATCAAGCCAGATTAATTTTGGAGGATGCGATTAATGGTTTAGAATCTATGGCATGGAAATTCACGCAGCTATCTCAAAAATTGATCGTTACTCGTCTACCGAGCAAGGTAACAAGGTGGAGATCATCGAACGCCCCAATGGCGGAGTCTCGATTATTATGGCAGAGGGTAAACTGAGCGGCAGGAGCTCCAAAGCCATCACCATTAAAGCCGTGCATGATGTCCTCTACTTAATCTCTGAAGGCGTTCCAGACGGAGCCTCCGCCCGACTGGTACTCTCCCGAATCCGTGAAGAACACCGCGAGAAGGCGATGGTAAACATTTCAATCATCTCCTGTGATCTGCGCTCAAAAACGATTGTCATCACAAAAAATAACTCAGTGCCAGTATTAATCTATGAAAATGAAGAGAGCCGATTCCTACCGATTGATGGCAGCCCGGAAGACCGGCGCCATGACCCGGGGGTCTATCAGTTTGAATTCAGGCCAGAGCAAACTTTTATTCTCATCTCTGAAGGTGTCATGAACGCTGGTTTATATAGTGAAAATAAAATTGACCTTCGCGTTGCTCTCGACTCAATTTACGACGATGACAACGATGAAATGGACGTGGGCGATGTTTCAGATTATCTGCTCAAGCAAGCCATCGGTCATGACAACGGCCGGCCCCGTGATGATATGACGGTGATTATCCTCAGAGTCTCATCTGCAACAAATGAGGAAATTCATCGTGAATGTGTTTGTTTTCCCATCAAGAGCGAGAATCTATAAGGAGAGAAAATGCGAGAAGACGTTGTTTTGATCACTGGTGCCGATGGAGAAATTGGTCACGGACTGATCGATTATCTTTCAGAACATGATTACACCATTGTTGCTCTCGACCTCAACCCCCTTGATAAAAAGTTGCGTTCAAAAGTCGCTCATTATATGGTAGGAGATATTTTGGACCAGTTATTGTTGGGTAGATTGGTCGTTGAGCATAAGATCAGGACCATCTATCACCTCGCTTCCATTCTTTCTACTAAAGCTGAATACAACCCCGAGACCGCCCACAAGATCAATGTGGAAGGGACCTTAAACCTGCTGCGCCTGGCCGTAGAACAATCCAAGTGGCAAGGAGAACCTGTTAAATTTATTTATCCAAGTTCAATCGCGGTTTATGGTCTGCCATCCGTGGAAGACAAACTGAAGGCAGGAAAAGTTCACGAAGACCAATACACACAGCCAACCACAATGTACGGATGCAACAAGCTCTACTGTGAAAACCTGGGGCGTTATTACAGCAAATATTATCGCCAGTTAGCTGTCGATTATGACCCGGCAGTGTCGGTGGACTTCCGCTCGATCCGTTTCCCCGGGTTAATCAGCGCGCATACCATCCCCACAGGTGGGACCAGCGATTACGGTCCTGAAATGCTGCATGCCGCTGCCAAAGGCGCGGAATATGCCTGTTTTGTCCGCCCCGACACGGTCCTCCCCTTCATGGTCATGCCAGATGCGGTCAAGTCCCTGATCATGCTTGAGTCTGTCGATCGAGGCAGGTTGAGCCAGGATGTCTATAATGTGACCAGTTTTAATCCAACCGCTCAGGATATATTCGACATGACCATCGACGCTTTCCCAGATGCAAGAATTAATTTTGTTGCGGACAAAAAACGCCAGCAAATTGTGGATACCTGGCCCGCCGATACCGATGATTCAGCGGCCCGTCATGATTGGGACTGGCAGCCAGATTACGATCAAACCCGTGCTTTCGGAGAATACTTGATTCCGTCGATCCGAAAGCAGTACGAATAGAATTCAGAAGGTAATATGCCGATATACGAATATTGCTGCCAGTCTTGTGGCAAAAAATTTGAACTTTTGCGCTCTTTTTCACAAGCCGACTCTCCAGCAATTTGCGAATCTTGTGGTTCAATAGAAGTCAGTCGTCAATTGTCCAGGATAAACGCTTTTAGCGACGGTGCCAGCCTCACCAATAGCGCTGCATGCGGCTCCTGCTCGTCGGGCAATTGCTCAAGTTGCGGCGGCTAAGCCATGATCGCTGAATATTACCGAGGTAAATCCGCGCTGATCACAGGTGGATCCAGTGGTATTGGGCTGGCTCTGGCCACAGAGCTGGCTGGTTTTTGCGCGAAGGTGACCCTTCTTGCCAGGAACCCCGAAAAACTGCAAGTCAGCAGAGCTGCGATCATCCAGCAACACCCCCAGGCGCAGGTTGGAACTATATCAGCCGATGTAACTGATGCCGATGCGCTCTCAGAGCTGCTTGAAAACTATGTCCGGGTGCATGGCACGCCCGACATCCTGATTAATTCGGCCGGGGTCGCACGTCCCGGTTACGTGGAAGAAATCCCATTAGACGTTTTTCGCTGGACCATGGATATCGACTATCACGGCACGGTCAATACCGTCAAATTACTTATCCCAGGCATGCTGGAGAGGGGCAGCGGACACATCATCAATGTCTCCTCACTGGCTGGGGTTCTCGGTGTGTATGGCTATACGGCTTATTCGGGCGCGAAATTTGCGGTAAAAGGCTTCAGCGACACGCTCAGAGCAGAGCTTAAACCCAGGGGCATCCGGGTTTCGGTCATCTTCCCTCCTGATACCGACACCCCTCAACTGAGGTGGGAAAATCAGTTTAAACCCAAAGAGACCAGCAGTATCTCCGGCGGCACCAAACCAATCAGCGCGGAGTTTGTCGCCCGCGAGACACTGAAAGCTGCGTCCAAGGGCAAATATGCGATCGTGCCCGGATTTGAGGCGAAGTTGACCTACTTCGCCGCTACGAGACTTGGCAATTGGGTGTACCCGATCATGGATCTGTTGGTCCGGAAAGCAATAAAAAATAAAAAATAATCCCCCTGGATTTAAAATGGATATCGAACGAACCTTAGACACATGGCTCACTCAGGCAGATTTTGCTGATAATGTCGCCTTTCATCAATTGCAGCCTGCCCGAGAGGCTGTCTTAAAACTCTTTCCAGCGACCATCCACCCCACCCTCCAGCAGATCTTGAGAGAAAAAGGCATCACAGCGCTGTACTCCCATCAGGCTGAAGCGCTCAGCCGGCTCAATTCAGGCGAGAATGTGATTATTTCGACCGGCACATCGAGTGGAAAAAGCCTTTGCTACAGCATTCCTATCTTGAACCAGCAATTCTCGCAACCAGGTACGACTGCGCTACTGCTCTTTCCGACCAAGGCACTGACCAACGATCAACACAAAAATTTCTCAGAATACGCAAAAGCTCTGCCGGTCGAAACCATTAAGCCAGCCATCTATGATGGTGATACGCCCAGCCACCAACGCTCGGCTATACGCAAATCAGCGACAATTTTAATGACTAACCCCGATATGCTGCACCAGGGTATCCTTCCACACCATACCAACTGGGCGCGGTTCTTTTCAAAACTTCGTTATGTAGTCATTGACGAGACCCATATTTACCGTGGGGTTTTTGGCTCTCACTTCGCCAACGTGGTCCGCAGGCTGAAGCGTATCTGTGCCTTCTATGGCGCCTATCCGCAATTCATCCTGACTTCCGCCACAATTGGCAACCCAGAAGAACTCGCGCGGAGCTTGATTGAACAAGACGTCCGCTTGATCGACCAGGATGGCTCCCCAAAAGGTCCAGCTCACCTGCTCGTCTTCAACCCTCCCTTTGTCGATGAAAAGCTGGGCATTCGCAAAAGCAGTCTTGATTTTGGCGTGACTTTCACTCAGCGACTAATCAGAGCGGGTCATCAGTCTCTAATTTTCGCGCGTACCCGGCGAACGGTCGAGATGCTGCTGACTTACTTGCGCAACAGGCTGTCGAATGAGGAACGTGACCTCGCGCGGGGATACCGCAGCGGCTATCTTAAAACAGAACGACGTGAAATCGAACAGGGGCTGAAATCCGGCAGCCTGCGTGCCGTTTTTTCCACGTCGGCGCTGGAGCTGGGGGTGGATATTGGTGACCTGGATGCCGTCATTCTGGTGGGCTTCCCGGGCACAATCGCTACCGCTCGCCAACGCATAGGTAGGGCTGGTCGTAAGCAGCAAACCGCTTTGGCGATCATGATAGCCACCAACGAAGCCATGGATCAATATCTGGCCAGTCACCCTAAATATCTGGTGGATCAGAACCCAGAGCAAGCACTGGTTGACCCTCAAAATCTGGTGATTCTGCTGCAGCATATCAGCTGCGCGGCGTTTGAATTGCCTTTCGCCAACAACGAAAACTTTGGTTCGATCAAAGCTGACCAGCTTACGCAATTTTTAGCTGTTCTGGAGCAATCCGGAACGATCACACGTCAGGGAGAGAACTATTACTGGTTGGCAGACAGTTATCCTGCCGCGGAAGTGTCACTGCGTTCTTCCACGCCCGATGTAGTCAGTTTGAACGTCACCGAAGAAAACCAAAGCACCAGGCTGATTGGTCAGGTTGATGCTAACGCCGCCCGCTGGTTTGTGCACAAAGAGGCCATTTATCTGCACGATGCGGAAATGTACGAAGTATTGGAACTCGATCTTGAACAGGGGGTCTGCCTGCTCAAGCCAAGCAATGCCGAATACTTCACTATTCCTGTAGTTGAAACCAGGATAATCAATTACGAACTGACATCATCGGTCGCCTATTATAACTTTTCTGCCAATTATGGCAGTTTGGATCTGGAGATCTCAATCAATACCTTCCAGAAGAAACGCTGGGTAAGCAACGAACTTCTCGGTGTCGGGGATATCGACTTGCCACCTCAAAATCTGCATACCACTGGCTTCTGGTTGGGGCTTTCGCCAGAAATTGTTGAGACATTGCGCGCCCAAAACTTATGGGGCTCCGACCGCAATGTTTACGGTCCTGACTGGAATCGTTTGCGCCAAAAAATTCTGCTGCGTGACAATTTCAGCTGCCGTGGCTGCGGAAAAATCTTAGAGCCAGCCCAGCTGCATGTCCACCATGTGCAGCCTTTCCGCAGCTTTGCGGACTCTGGCCTGGCCAACCAGGCTTCCAACCTGGTAGCTTTGTGCGCCTCCTGCCACCACAAGGCAGAAGCGGGGGTGATGATCCGCAGTGGGCTGGCTGCCGCTGCCTATGCGCTGCACAGTATCGCCCCGCTTTTGATCATGTGCGACCGGGAGGATATCTCACTGCTTTCGGAAAGCCGCTCTGTTTTGAATGACTCCAACCCAGCCATTCTGGTTTACGATAACATTCCAGGGGGCATCGGGCTTTCGAGAAAACTGTACGATTCACGAACTTTCTGGATCGAGAGGGCGATTGAGGTTATCGGGACTTGTAAGTGCGAATCTGGCTGCCCTGCTTGTGTCGGTCCGGTTGGTGAACCTGGTTATGGTGGCAAAAAAGAAGCATTGGCGTTATTAATGGGATTGCGCAATGGATAAGTGGAAAGACCTTTCTGAACAGCTGAAAAAGTTCGGGGTTCAGTTTGGAAAAGATAAGCCCCTGATTGCTGCGGCGAAAAAGAAAATTCCAATCGAGGAGCTGGTACCGGGCCATGAATTTGACACAACTTTTGGCAAAATCTTTTCTTCCAGCCACCAATACCCGCACCAACATCAACACGGCACTGCGCCACTCAGGCCTTTTACCGCTTACGAGGTTTTGTGCGAGTGGGCCCAGGTCAAAGTGTTGGCACAAAGCGACATTTCTGAATTTGTTTTTCTGGACACCGAGACTACCGGTCTTTCAGGTGGAACCGGGACCATTCCTTTCATGATTGGCGCGGCGCGTTTCAGTGGCGATCAATTCAAACTTGAACAATTTTTTCTGCGCAATCCGTCAGAAGAAAAAGCCCAATTGGCCGCGCTGAGCCAGTTTGTGGACGGCGCTCATGCTGTAGTCAGTTATAATGGCAAATCCTTTGACCTTCCAATAATCAACACGCGTTACATACTCAACAGACTCTCAAACCCCTTTGACGAGATGGGCCACATCGACCTTTTGCATATCACCAGGCGGGTCTGGAAACGCCGGCTGAAGCAGTGCAATCTCGCTAATAT
>Ga0172382_10001101_pt1 | contig 49162 bp, 37 predicted proteins | sample Leawel138RmetaG_FD_122245 | JGI IMG/M metagenome (GOLD analysis project Ga0172382, IMG submission 122245) | Leachate microbial communities from a municipal landfill in Southern Ontario, Canada - Leachate well 138R metaG | ecosystem: Engineered > Solid waste > Landfill > Unclassified | place... | reverse complement strand
TATGTGAGTGCCGAAAGATTGAACATTAATGTGCCGGAGCAGAAAGCTCAATTGAACACCGACGGTATGCGAACAACCAGAAGCTACGCAACTGGAGAACCAACAATTGAATTTGGTCCATTAACATCAAATTCGAGAAGCTACATGGAAGTTGCAAGTAGTTACACAGGATACAGTGAAGTACAAAATGCCGATGCTATTTACAGTTTGTTCCAGGAGCCTATTGGTCTAAGAAGTTGTGACGCTTGGTGTTCTGGTTATGCAAACAGAGTCTTTAGTGATGTTGGAGTGAATGGCACAGGTTCGGGCATGGCCAGGAGCTGGTTGAATTGGGGATCATCGGCGATGGATCCTTGTAAGATTCTTGATCCACAGTATGGAATGGTGGCGGTTTTTTCCAGAGGCGCAAGTTCTGTGTCGGGGCACGTAGGGTTTGTTGTCGGGCAAAATGGAAATAATTTGCTAATACTTGGAGGGAATCAGAGTAACACAATTCGTATTACCCCCTTTGATGTATCAAAATTATTAGATTTAAGATGGCCTTAATTAAAAAAATACTTTTATGAAGTTTTCTAAGCCAATTTTTTCAATTATTTTTTTTCTATGTGTAATTTTCAAAATAGTTGCGAATGACACAGGAAATAGTTACACAAAAAAACGTGTGGAGATTGTTCAAAAGAGAAATTCATCTGATACCATTAAACAATCTAAAATCAATAATGCTGATTCATTTAACGAGTTTTGGTTCACTTTTCGTCATGCTATTCTTCAGGATGACACCTCTTTTATAATTAAACATACTATTTTTCCTATAAAGGTAAGAGGCCCCCTTGACGGTGAACCGATTGTTGAATTAAACAAAGAAAATTTCACAACTATTTTCAACGTTTTTTTGAACCAAATTTCAGGGTTAAATACTGAAAATTACAGCGAAACAGAATTGGAATACATAGTAAGAAATCCTACTTTGCCACTTGAGAATTTAAATAAATTCAATAACCATTGTCCCACAGATATAAGTATGGTAGGTGCTATGGAATTTGAAAACGCTGATAATGAATGGTATTTGAGAATGCTATACCTTGAATATTCGACATTTGAAAAAGCAGGTATTCTTTATCCCGAGTGAGGCTACCCCGATGAAAGGTGAAAGTTTCTAATATCTTACGAAAGCAGAATAAGCAAATGATTAGCACGATGATTCTCTATAGTTTTGCCAGATGGATTATTGAGTTAGGAATGGTGCAGAGACGCCGATTGACAAAAACAACTGCGAGATTGTAGCAAAAAAGTTAAATCGATAAACAAGAAGAGACAGACATTCTATATTTTTCCTACTTTAGCGCAATGAAACGCCTGCCACTCATATCGGTCTGTTTTTTCGGCTGCCGCGCTGCTTCCACCGGCGGCATCAGCGATGATATCCGCGGCTTTACCGGCCACCAACACAAAAAGAAACTAAAAGTGGAGGTTAGTCGTTTACTTGAAATAAAATATAATTTATCATGGAAGTACAAGGACTAAGAAGTGAGATACACGATTTTATTAATCATGCAGACGAAAAGTTTCTGAAGATGATTTACAAAATCATTAAAGCACATAAAAATTCTATAGTTGTTGGCTACAATGCAGATGGCTCGCCAATAACGCAAGAAGAATTAAAAGTAAGGGCTAAGGCTGCTTCTATGCGGGTGAAATCAGGAGATTATTTAACTCAGGAAGAGGTTGAAAAGGAGATCGAAAATTGGTAAAGAAAAAGAACCTTCCAATCCGGTGGGACGGGTTGGCAAAAAAACATCTTGACAGCATTTTCGAATTTATTGCCAAAGACTCAACAACAGCAGCCAGGAAAGTTAAGAAGGAACTAATTAAACTGGCTCATAGTTTAGATGATTTCCCTAAAAAATACTCAATTGAAGAATTTTTGACCGATGAATCTAAAAACTATCGTTCGGTATCAAAATGGAATTACAAAATCATTTACGAGATTACAGATGATTGCTTAATCATAGTAGATGTTTTTCAAACCAGCCAACATCCATCCAAAATGATTTCTGAAGCAGAAGAATGATTGCTTTGCGCAACTTGATGACCTCCCCTTTTTCACACCATCAACCAATTCTTTGAAATCGCTCTTTATAGACGGGTATTTGTTGGAAAGCTTTTTTAGCTCCTTGTCGAAAAAATCGGTGGTATAAACATTAAAGCTCATCAAGTAACTGGTCTGCAGTTTTTAACTTAATTTCTCCTTTTAAGTGTTGCTCAACCTGTTCAAGAGATTTTTTAGTCCCGTCCACAAACTCTTGTTGTTTTTTGTTCAACTCAGCTTCGTCAGGAACTTTAACGAAAGCAAGGTTCTTCACCAGTTCCATAAAAACGGATATTTACTTTCAGGGATATTTAAAATTACTTGCTTCATAACTCTTTTATTTTTTAGCAAACGCCTGATTGGTTTTAAAATTTTGTACGTAGGAATCCATTACTTGGCAAACGCTTAAAAATCGAAGTTCAGGGTTTACTTTCTGACACTAAATATAATCTATCGTCACGGTTTTCAGGAATTTATCTTCGAGCAGGGCGGCAATGCGTTTTACTACGGTGCGGCGTATTTCGAGTTCTACAGGCAGGTTGGGGTCCTGGTGTGCTATGTTGATGCGCGTGCCTACAATAAAGTTGATCTCGTCGCTTTCCAGAATCATCTGCACGATGCTGTCGGCGGGGCCTTTGCCCGGCACCCATTGGTTGTTGTACTGGCGCAGCTGGTTAGCAACTTTCGTCAGGGTAAGGATGCCTTCGGTGATCAGATCGACGCCCTCCATAGAGGAGGTGGGTGGCAGGTCGGGGTCGTCAAACTCAAACGAATCGGTGATTTCTTTGTCCCACTCGCGCGCGATGATGTCGGCGGTGGTGGCGCCGCTGAGTACTTTCAGTCCGTTGAAAGTTTTTACCCGGCGGGCATATTCCTCATCTTTGTCTTTTTCGTAAGGCGGGCCGGTGCAAATGAGCATCTTGCGTGGCTCCCGGAAATAAATCACCGCGCAACTGGTATCGTCTTTCAGCGTAAAGGAGTCGTTGAGCGTGGCGCGTTTTACGGCGCGCTCGCCCAGCTCATAAGCCGAAATCACGGGCTGCCTGTTAACTTCGGCCAGCATAAACTCCGAAAAGTCGTCGCGCCCCCAGCCAAAAGGAAGTTTCTCACTACCCATCCCCGACTGTGTAATACCATCGGAACAAAACACGATGCGGTCTTCCTTTTCAGGAATGAAAGAACAAACGTGTAATTCTTTGCCTTGGTTTTTTTCGCTTTGGAGCACTACTTCCTCCCACTCCGGATCGAACAAAGCGCCGTCGCGGATGATGAAAGTCTGCGGGTTGTCGTACTCCAGAATGCTCACGCGGCCGCCAATCTCTATGTCGACAATAGTAAAAGTAGCATAGCTGATCTTGCGTTCGCTGCACACGGGCAACGTGTTCATGATTATTTCGGCAATCTTACTAAAGTCCTGGTGTTCTTCGGTAAAGTTGAGCGCCATGGTGGCGGTGAGCGTTGCTAGCATGTTGGCTTTTACGCCGTGCCCCATGCCATCGCTCAGCACGGCAATGAGCCGGTTCTCTTCTTTCACTTTCCGATGTACGAACACGTCACCACAGATGCGCTCCCCGTGGTGGTTGCGCTGCTGGCAGTTGACTTCTATGTGAAAATTCTTAGACATACCTTTTTAAAATTCCAAAAAGCAAAAATCAAAAAACAAATAAATTCCAAAAGATAAAAGACAAAAGGCAAAAACAAATAAATCTCAATATTAAAAACTCAATCGCTCTTTACATTTTTGTACGCACGTCCGGTTAGACGCACGTCCCCCGCTTGGGCGGGGCAGGCAGTGCGTCTCTACAAAATATTCATTCTAACCTCAAACCTCTAACCTCTAACTTCTACCTTCTCCCTTCTTCTTGCGGTGCAACTGGATGATGCTGTTGAGCATGGCTTCGGTTTTGGAGGCGCCTTCGCCCAGCAGGAAACCAATTTGCTGCACCATGCCCAGGTTTTGGTCGATTACCTCGGTCACGCGCTGGATGATCTGCTCGTTGCGCACCTCGGGCGAAAACATATCGCGCACAATGCCGCCGGCCACCTTGCCGTGCTTTATCGAGAAAACACTAAGGTTCAAAAAAGCATCTTCAATTTTCACATCACGGCTCAGGATATCCTCACCGGTATCGAGCACGTTCTGGAAAACTTTATAAAACTGCACCGGCACCAGTGTTTTCAGATTGGCACCACGCAGCCCGGGAATGATGTCGTCGATCTCGCGCGCTTCGTCGCCCAGCAAGTCGATGAAGCTATGGTTCGACGAGAGTATCTTCAGCTTTTCATCCACAATCACCACCCCCGAAGGAATCTGGTTGAGAATGGCACGCGAAGTCTCCAGCTTATCATTGATCAATTCGCTGGTAGCACGCAGTTCCAGGAGTTCTTGTTTCAGTTTCTCCAGCTCTGTTGTCTGGCGTGTGTTGCTCTCGCGCAGGGTGACGATATAGTTGTTTTTGTTTTTAATATTAAATTCCTGACACATATCGGTGCGGGTAAGCCCCTGTGCCACGGCTTTGGCAAAAGCATGGCAATTGTCGAATCCACATCCGTGGCAGGCCTCTGTGGTAATAGCCTTTCCGGTTTTTCCGAGCAAGGCCAGCACCTCATCAATGCGTTTTTGGGGCGGATCGGGCATACGTTGGTCGTCGGACACATGGAGGCGGCTGAGATCAAGCGCGGCAAACTCTTCCATGGCTTGTTGCCAGGCAACTTCATCGGTACCGGCCAGGCGCCGCTGCGAATAGCCTGTTACCAAAGCATCGCGCAAATGTTTGTCGCCACCCGCCGTCATGCCAGGCCCCATCACACAGCCATTGTTATAAAAAATATTGAAATGATGCCGGATCTGGTCGATATTTTTACTAAAGGAAGCCACAGCCTGCAATGATTCCGGATCACCTTCGGCTGTTAAGGCGGTACCACCAATCAGATTCTGGCTGATGCCGCCCGCTTCCAGTATGCCGCTGCTGATGGGATACAACGAACCCATACGTCCGTGCGGCGGATCAAAATCAGAATATTCAAGCTGACTTTCGTGGATGTGATGCTCCTGAAACAAAGCGCGCAACTCCGTAAAGGTGATCACGGCATCCACACCTTTTTCGCCATCCACACCGACATAATCCTTGGCAGCGATGCACGGACCTATGAAAACCGTGTGAAACTCTTTCCCAAACTTCTGCCGCACCACGCCTGCCATAGCTTCCATGGGCGTGACGATAGGCGCAAGGTTATCGGTAAGATGTGGGTAAAATTTTGTAACGAAAGCTACGATGGCCGGGCAGTTGGCCATAAGATAAAACTTGCCGCGGGCGCGTTCAAAAAGATTTCTATAGGCGCGTGCCACCAAATCGACGCCAAAGGAAGCATCGGCTACTACTTCAAAGCCAAGCTGGCGTATCATCTCCACAAACTTGCGATAGTCGGTGATGTCGGGAAATTCGCCCGAGATACTCGGATCGACCAAAGCAGCCACTTTATCGTTCGACTGCAGGAGCTGCCGCACCAGGCTTATCGATTCGAGATAAGTGATGGCACCATCGGCGCAGGCGCGCACACAGGCGCCGCAGCCTATGCATCTATGATGCTCGACCACCGGTGGCTCGTTGGCTGCAACAATGCGGATGGCATGCACCGGGCACACCCGCGCACATTGTTGACAGTCGGTGCATTTTTCTGTATCGATCCGGATAAGGTTCATATTTTGGTGGCTAAAGCTTTATCAAGTATTTCGACGATGGTTTCCGATGTAATATTATTGTAGCGGCGCTGGTCGATCTCGATAGCCGGTCCGCTTTCGCAATTCCCAAAGCAGTGTTTCCCTTTGAAAATTACTTTGTGCGTAAGCTGGCGGTCGGCTAAATAAGTTTTAACTAATTGAACCAAATGTTTGTTGCCGCGTGCAAAGCAGGAGCTTCCTAAGCAAATTACGATTTCTGTTTTCTGTAGCATGAATCCATTAAAATTGCGTGAGCAAATATCCATAAAAAAACGATGCAAGGTTTTTTTTACGTTAAAAAAATAACATTGTGAATTTAATAACATAAAAATATTATTTTTGGCAATGCTTTACTAAAAAGATAAAATCGGCTGCATGAGTACTATCCAAAACATTCTGCGCAACTACCCTACCCCTGATCGCAGCCTGCTGTTGCCCATCCTCCAGGAGGTGCAACGCAGCGAAGGCTACATACCGGCGGAAGCCGTAGTTCTGATTAGCGATTACTTAAAAATCCCTACCAGCAAAGTCTATTCTGTGTCGGCATTTTACGAGCGTTTCCGGTTTGCTCCCGGCGCCAAATATGCCATCTGTCTGTGTAGCGGAACGGCCTGTCACATGGAAAAATCCGGACTGCTGATCAAGGAGTTTGAAAAACAACTGGGCATTACCACCGGACAAATTACCCGCGACAAGCTTTTTAGCCTCAACACTTCGCCCTGTATGGGCGCCTGCGGAAAAGCTCCGGTAGTAAGGATCAACAACGAGTTCCATACCGGCGTAACCATCCACCAGGTGGCTGAGCTACTCAATATGATCAAAAATCAGGAGGAGAAATAATGGAAGACGCTACCGCCAACACCCACTTTTTGATCGACAATCTGGTACTCAACTTTACCAACGAGTACAGTGATGAAGTGCTTCGGCGCCGTGAGCTGCTGCTGCACGACAACCTGCGCAAGCCTGTAATTTATGTCGGGATGGGAACCTGCGGCATTGCCGCCGGAGCCGAACAAACCCTCGCGGCCATCAAAGAATACCTGGCCCACAACCGGATTGACGCCGAGGTGGCAGAGGTTGGATGCTTTGGACTGTGCAGCGCCGAGCCACTCATGGATTTTCAGATGCCCGGAAAAGCACGTGTAAGCTTTCAGAAAGTGTACGCTGCCGACGTTGTAAGCCTGCTCGACGAATGCTTCCACAACCAGCTCTCGGGCAGCCATGTGCTGGGACAGGTGCGCAACGAAAGTCATGAATATTATCACAACCTGCCCATCATTAACGACCTGCCGTTTTTTAAAAATCAAAAACGCATCCTGCTCTACGATTGTGGCGAGATAGCGCCTGCCAGCCTCGACGAGTACCTGGCACGCGACGGCTACAAAGCCTTTATGAAAACCATTCTTAACTATCCGCCCGAAGAGGTCTGCGACATCCTGGCGCGCAGCGGCTTGCGCGGACGCGGCGGCGGCGGATATTCCACAGGCGAAAAATGGAAAAAGGTACGTAGCAATGCCGCCGATCAGAAATACCTGATTTGTAATGCCGACGAGAGCGACCCCGGCGCATACATGGACAGAACGCTTGTAGAAGGAAACCCGCACCGCTTGCTCGAAGGTATCGCTATTGCTGCCTATGCCATTGGCGCCACCAAAGCTTACATTTACATACGCTGCGATTATCACATAGCCGTGAAACGCCTGAAGCTGGCACTCGAACAAGCCTACAGCTTTGGCTTGCTGGGCAACAGCATCGGCAAGAGCGGTTTCAAACTACAGATATTTCTGCGCGAAGGCCCTGGCGCTTTTGTGTGCGGCGAGGAGACTGCATTGATAAAAAGCCTGGAAGGACGACGTGGCGTTCCCACCAACAAGCCGCCCTATCCCAGCGAAAAAGGCCTTTTTAATAAACCTACCGCCATCAACAATGTCGAAACGCTTTCTAATGTGGCGCTGATCCTGCTGCATGGCCCGGAATGGTTTCGGCAAATGGGCACCGCCACCAGCACAGGCACCAAACTATTTGCACTTACCGGCGACACCCTCCACACCGGAGTGGTGGAAGTACCCTTTGGCACTACCGTTCACGACATTATTTATAACATCGGCGGTGGCCTCAAAGAAGACAAAAAACTAAAAGCAGTTCAGATTGGCGGCCCCTCAGGAAGTCTGATTCCCGAAAGCCAAACCGACATCACCATCGACTATCAAAGCTTTGGCACCGAAAACCTCATCATGGGGTCGGGAGGTATGGTGGTGATGGACGAAACCAAGTGCATTGTAGATATCGTAAAATACTTTATCAACTTCCTGCAAAAGGAATCGTGCGGCAAGTGCATCCCGTGCCGCGAAGGCACCAACCGGATGTTTAAAATCCTGGAAGCCATCACCCACCGTCCCGGGCAGGACGCCAACCACGAATCGTTGTCGCGTTTCAAGGGCATTATGCAGCTCGAAAGTCTGGCGTCGGTAATAAAAGAAACTTCGCTGTGCGGACTGGGCAAGACGGCACCCAATCCGGTGCTGACGGCACTGAAATGGTTCAGAGAAGAATTTGAAGAGCACATCTACGAGCGCCGTTGTCGTGCCAACGTATGCAAAGACCTGCGCACCTTTCTCATCAGCGCCGAGCGCTGCACCGGCTGCATGGTGTGCCTGCGCAAATGTCCCGAAGATGCCATTGTGGGAGCGGCACTCCAACCCCATTTTATCATTCAGGAGAAATGCAATAGCTGCGGCATCTGCTTCGACGTGTGCAAATTTACAGCTATTGATATTTTATAAAAATGCGATTTATTGCGGAATTTCAACGCCACCGGCTTCACAACAATAAGGCAGAAAGCTCATGATATTTAATATAGAAGTAAACCAAAAGACGATAAAAGCGCGCAAAGGCGACACGATACTGGAGACGCTTAGGCGCAGCGGTATCTCCGTGCCAACGTTGTGCAACATGGAGACATTTACACCAACGGGCGCCTGTCGCATCTGTGTGGTAGAGATAGAAGGGCGCGACGACCTGGTTCCCTCCTGCTCGCATCCTGTAGAAGAATGGATGAAAATCCATACCCATTCTCCGCGTGTAATCCATGCCCGCAAGACGATTGTGGAGCTGCTGCTCTCGAGCCATCCCGACGACTGCCTTTATTGCATCCGCAACGGAAACTGTGAGCTGCAGGATCTGGCCGAGCAACTGGGCATCCGCGAGCGCCGCCTGCCCATGGTGAAAACTTTTATAAAACAAGACCCCTCGAGCGCCAGTGTTGTGCGCGATCCGGCCAAATGCGTCTTGTGCGGACGCTGTGTGCGCTTCTGCAAAGAGCGCATCGGCATCTCCACCTTCGACTTTATTGGCAAAGGAATGAAAACCCTTGTGGGACCTACTTTCAACAACCAGCTCAACGTATCCAACTGCATCACCTGCGGGCAATGCATCATGGTATGCCCTACGGGAGCGCTGCACGAAAAAGACAACATCAGCCAGGTGCAGCACGCCCTGCAAAATCCTCAGAAATATACCGTAGTGCAGATTTCGCCAACGGTGTCGGTGTCGCTGGCCGAAGAATTTAACGTAAAACCAGGCCGTGAGCTTGACGGCTTGCTGGTAGCTACACTGCGGAAAATAGGCTTTCAAAAAGTTTTTAAAACAGCTTTCGGTGCCGATATGATGGTGCTGCAAATTGTGGACGAGCTGATGCAACGCATTGAAAATAAAACGCTCCTGCCCATGTTTTCGAGCGACTGCCCGGCTTTTGTAAAATATATGGAAGAGTACCACCACGACTTGCTGGATCGGCTTTGTACATGCAAATCACCGCAGCAGATTACCGGCAACCTTATCAAGCATCATTTTGCGCGTCAGCAAAAAATCAAAGCCGAGGTCATCTATTCGGTAGCGCTGATGCCCTGCACCGCCAAGAAATTTGAAGCACAACGCGACGAGAACACCCACCGCGGCATAAGTGATGTGGACACTGTGCTCACCACCCGCGAACTGGCGCGACTTATCCGCCTCTATGGCCTCGACATACAGCAGGTTGCCCCCGAGCTGCCCGACTCGCCCTTTGCAATCCGCAGCTCGGCAGGAAAAATTGTGGGTGCCAGCGGCGGCGTGGCAGAAGCCGTTTACCGCACTTTATATTACAAGCTCACCGGCAAACAAATGGTCAATTTCAAAGTCACTGCTTTGCGTGGCAACAAAGCCGTCAAAGAGATACATGCGAAAATAGGAAAAACCAAAATTGGTTTTGCAGCGGTAAACGGGATGGCCAATGCTTTTGATCTGATAAAACAAATCAAAGCCGGACGCGACGACCTGCATTTTATCGAGGTGATGGCCTGCCCCGGCAGTTGCATAAGCGGTGGCGGACAGCCGTTGACCAAAAATGCCGAAGCCGTCAAAGCTCGGATGAAAACACTTTACGACATCGACGAGAAAGAATCGATAAAAGTGGCACACAAAAATCCATCGGTCATCGATCTGCTCGACAAATATCAGGGACGCGAATACGAATCGTTCCGGGAGAATTTCAAGACATCGTTCCGCCCGCGCGAGGTGATGCGGTAGCGTTTTATCATCGCCAACAGGCCTTTTATTTTTTAATAAAATAATTTGATTTTTAAAAACTAAAACATAACCCACAATGAGCCACAGCAAACGCAAGCAATTGGTATTTACGGTAAAAGACCGTTGCAGGGTATGTTACACCTGTGTACGCGAATGCCCTGTAAAAGCTATCCGCATAGAGAACGGCCAGGCCGAGGTGATGAACGAGCGCTGCATAGGCTGCGGCAACTGCACCATCGTATGCAGCCAGGGCGCCAAGGTTTTTTTGCAAACCGCCGACGACATGAAGCTGATGCTCGACAACACCGACAATGTGGTGGCCATAGTAGCGCCGAGCTTCCCGGCAGAGTTTCCCGAGATCGACGACTATAAGAAATTTGTAGGGATGGTGCGTGCCCTGGGCTTCAGCCATGTGTGTGAGGTGGCTTTTGGCGCCGACATGGTAGCGCGCGAATACAAGAAAGTTCATGAGGTAAACTCCTCGGAGGGAAGCATCTCGAGCGACTGCCCGGCCATTGTTTTTTATATCGAACACTACCACCCTGATCTGGTAGGTGACCTGGCAAAGATTGCTTCGCCGATGGTAGCTATGACGCGCATCGTCCGCAAAAAATATGGCAGCGGCACCCGTGTGGTATTTATAGGTCCTTGCATCGCCAAGAAAGCCGAATCAGACGAAATCGACGAAGCCATTACTTTCAGGGAGCTGCGCCAGTTGTTTAAAGAAAACAAAATCCGTCCGGAGCGTGTGGCTCCCAGCGACTTCGACCCGCCCCATGCAGGCAAAGGCGCCATTTTTCCGGTGAGCCGCGGGTTGCTGCAAACGGCCAATATCTCCGAAGACCTGCTCAACGAAAATGTGATTGTTGCCTCGGGACGCATCAACTTTCGCGAGGCAGTGCGCGAGTTTGAGACCGAAACGCACGAGCGGCATCATCTGGAGCTGCTCTGTTGCCGCGGCTGCATCATGGGGCCGGGGATGACAAAACGCGGCTCGCGCTACAGCCGCCGGTCGGAGGTGAGCCAGTTTGTGCGACAGCGTCTGCAGGAAATCGACCTGGAACAATGGCAGCGCGACGTAGATGAATTTAGCACGCTCGACTTTTCACAGACCTTCGAGGTGCACGAACGACGCAACCCCATGCCATCAGAAAACGAGATAGAAGAGGTGCTGCGCTCGATAGGAAAATATGAAGAAAAAGACCACCTCAACTGCGGCGCCTGTGGCTACGACACCTGCTACGAGCATGCTGTGGCCATCGTACAGGGTTTGGCCGAAACAGAGATGTGTCTGCCTTACAGCATCGAAATGCTGCACAGCTCCATTGCGGAGCTTAACGAATCGAATATGAAGCTGGCCAGCACCCAGCAGGCTTTGAAAAAATCAGAGAAACTTGCCAGCATGGGTCAGCTCTCTGCCGGTATCGCACACGAACTCAACAACCCGTTGGGTGTGATCACCATGTACAGCAATATTGTAAAAGATGAAATTGGAGAAGAAAATCCGTTGCGCGAAGATCTCGACCTGATTGTGGAACAAGCTGCACGATGCAAGAAAATAGTGGGCGGCCTGCTCAACTTTGCCCGCAAAAATCAGGTAAACCTCACCGAGACAAACATGATCGACTTTGTGCGCACCAGCTTTCTGTCGATTATGAAACCAGAAAATGTTTCGATAAACTTTAAAAATTTAATAAAAAATCCTTTTGCCAACATCGACAACGATCAGATGATGCAGGTGCTTACCAACCTGGAGAAAAATGGTGTGGAAGCCATGCCCGATGGCGGGCAACTCACCATAACTCTGGATGATGATGCCGACAACATTTTTATTAGCATCGCTGACGAAGGCACTGGCATCAGTAAAGAAAACCTGGAGCATCTCTACACTCCGTTTTTCACCACCAAGGAAATCGGCAAAGGAACCGGGCTGGGGCTGCCGCTGGTGTATGGCATCGTAAAGATGCACAAAGGCAAAATTGAAACCACCACCAATGCTGATCCGAACGTCGGGAAAACCGGGACTACTTTCAGCATCGAGTTGCCCCGCTCCTAAGACTTTGAAATATATTTTGACTACGAATCCCAAAAGATAACTGATCATGAAAAAGACGATTCTTATTGTAGACGACGACATGGATTATCTATATCAGCTAAAGCTGAAAATAGAACGCTTCGGTTTTGAGGTTGTCACCGCCGACAGCCAGCACGAAGGCGAGCAGGTGATAGCAACCTTTAAACCCGACCTGGCGATCTTTGATCTGATGATGGAAAATGAAGACAGTGGCTTTGTGCTTAGCTACAAGATGAAGAAAAAGTATCCCGATGTGCCCGTAATACTGGCTACCGCCGTTACAGCCGAAACCGGCATGTCGTTCGACCTGAGCGAAGAAAGCAATCATCAATGGATAAAAGCCGACCTGTTTCTCGACAAAGGCATCCGCGGCGATCAACTGGAGAAAGAGATTAAGAAACTATTGAAAATATAGCAGCTATGGCAACATTAAAAATCCTGGTGGTCGACGATGAGCCGGGCATCCGTTCAGGGGTGACACGCATTCTGCGCAATTTCAAAGTAGATTATCCTTTTATGGATGAGATGTACGATTTTGAAATTACGGAGGCAGCCACCGGCGAGGAAGCCATCGAACAAATCGACCGGGAGCAGCCCGACATAGTGCTGCTCGACAACAAACTTCCTGGCATACAGGGCGTGACGGTACTCGAGGACATCCGCAACAAAAAGTACGACATCTTTGTAGTGATGATCACCTCATACGCCTCCCTGGAACTGGCCATTAAGGTTACCCACGACGGCGCCGTCGACTTTATTCCGAAGCCATTTACACCACAGGAGCTAAAGTCGTCGCTCGAAACCATTACCAAACAAATTTACCTGAAACGCATGGCGCGAAAGATGAAGCACGAAGGCAAGCAGATACGGTTTCAGTTTCTTTCGGTGCTGTCGCATGAACTAAAGGCTCCGCTCAACGCCGTGGAAGGCTATCTGAACATGGTAAAAGAACGCCAGCTCGGCACCAACCTTAACGATTACAACGACCTGATAGATCGCTCGCTAAAAAGACTGCACGGAATGCGTAACCTGATCTTAGACCTGCTGGATCTTACCAAGATAGAATCGGGTGTGCCAAGCCAAAGACCCATAAATACCGACCTGGTAGAGATTGCCCGCAACGCCATCGACACCATGATGCCGTTCGCCATTCAAAAAGAGGTGACCGTAAACCTGGACGCTCCCGAAAAGCTGGTGTTGATGTTTGATGCCGACGAGATAGAAATTATCTTCAACAACCTTATTTCTAACGCCATCAAATACAACCACCAGGGCGGCACTGTCGACATCACCCTGCAACACGACGACCATCAAACCATGATAAGCGTTAAAGATACGGGCATAGGCATCAGCCAGGAAGATCAGGAGAGGCTTTTCAAAGATTTCGTCCGTATTAAAAACACACAAACCAAAAACATCACCGGCAGCGGCCTGGGATTGTCTATTGTGAAAAAGGTGGTGGAACTCAATCAGGGTCGTATCACGGTGGAAAGCCAGCCCGGGCAGGGAAGCACCTTCAACGTGTGGCTGCCCGCACCCCAAGCCAAAGATGGGAAGCCTTTATCCGCAACCTCCAACACAACTTCTCAATCCTGAAATCATGAAACCCATCCCTGACAAAACCATCGAACGGCTGAGCATCTACAGGCGCAACCTGATGGCTGCTCTAAACAATGGCACTGAATATCTTTTTTCGCATCAGCTGGCAGCACTCATGCACACTACACCGGTACAGGTGCGTCGCGACATCATGCTGATAGGTTATGCCGGCACCATGCGCAAAGGCTATCACGTCGGTAATCTGGTAGAGCGTATCGGCAATATCATCGACAGCCACGACGGGAAAAATGTGGCCGTGGTAGGGGTCGGCAACCTGGGCAAAGCCATCATCAGCCACTTCAATGGCAAGCGCAGCAAGCTCAGCATCATCGCTGCCTTCGACAACGACCCGGAAAAATATGGGCATCTCTTTGCCGGCATACGCACCTATCCGGTATCACAAATCAACGAGGTTGTCAAACAACAAAAGATTTCCATCGGCATCATCGCCGTGCCTGAGGAGAGTGCCGAAGAGGTAGCCGAAAGACTCGTCAACGCAGGGGTGGCGGGCATTCTCAACTACACCTCGCGCCCGCTCAGCGTGCCCGCCCACGTGTACCTCGAAGAGTACGATATGCTCACCTCCATCGAGAAGGTGGCGTATCATGCCAAATCTTTAGTTTAAATACGACGAACATTATGTTTGGGATTAACGACGAAAAGACGAAAAAGGATGTCGCCCCGTTGGGGCTTTGGTGGATCGCGCATTTTCCGAAAAACTCACGGCTATGCCATGGGTTTGCGATGACCCCCCGTTGGAGCTAAAAACATGGAAGCCTTGATCAAAGACACAAAAGAAGCTATTTTGAATATCGAATAATGAATCTTGAAGAATGAATCAAAGCCCAAAGGGGCGACATCAACAACACAGCATGCAGTGCTATGGCAGCAGCTATGGCAGAGGGTATGAATAAACGAATGTCTTAGCCCCAAAGGGGCGACATCAAACAGCATAGCGTGCAACGCTATGATAAGAATAGACGATACGAATAAACGAATGTCTTAGCCCCAAAGGGGCGACATCACCAGCATAGCGTGCAACGCTATGATAAAAACGACGACATGAACAAATGTCTTAGCCCCAAAGGGGCGACATCACCAGCATAGTGCAACGCTATGATAAAAATGACGACAAGAACAAATTGAATTTTATAGCCCCAAAGGGGCGGCATCATTAGCATTTTAAAATTTTAAAACCTATTTCAACCTTAATTTTTCGTGAAGATATACAGAGACATAGAAAGCCTGCCACCCATCCGCAACGCGGTGGTTACCACCGGTTCTTTCGACGGGGTACACATCGGGCATCAGGTGCTGATCAACCGGCTCAACGCGCTGGCACGCTCGGTGGATGGCGAGTCGGTGCTGATCACATTTTATCCGCATGTGCGCAAGGTGCTCTATCCTGCCACTGAGGGAAAGAGCCTGCAGATGATCAACACCCAAACCGAAAAGATAGAGCTGCTCGAAAAAGCCGGCCTCGACAACCTGGTGATCATCAATTTCACTTTGGAATTTGCCAAGACTTCGGCAGAGGATTTTGTGCGCCATCTGTTGATAGGCAAGCTGCACGCCAAAGTTGTGGTGGTAGGCTACAACCATTATTTTGGTCACAACAAAGAAGGCAACTACGACAAGCTAACGGAGCTGGGACGCGAGCTAAACTTTTCGGTAGTAGAGATACCACGCCAGGATCTGGAAAACGAAACTGTTGGCTCCACCCGCATCCGCCAGTCGCTCAGCGATGGCAAAATCATGCACGCCAACGCCTACCTCGATCACATCTATTTTATCGACACCCGATTTTGCGTAGGCAGCCCCCTGTTTGCGCAAGCCGGTTTTGAGACATTTGTCGTGCGAATAGATGAAGACAGCAAGCTGATACCTCCCGACGGCATTTACGCCGTGCGCATACAAAGCAATGGCAACAACACCAAAGGGATGATGCTCAACAATTACCACGGAACGTTGCAGCACCCGCTGTTAAATAAAGATGTAGAGGTAATGCCTTTTGAGATGACCGACGACTTTTGCGAAAAGTGCGGCAAAGTATTCGTCCACCGTGAGCTGAGCCAAAACATGCCTTTGCAGGATATCGACAAGTTGCGCATCTACCTGAACCAACTGCGCGAAATTATCGACGAGATGATTTATTAACACCTGCCACCTGAAAAGCCGATGAAAAAATATCGAATTTTAAAACACAACAACTGATGCTGCAAAAAGACAAAATCACTACCATCACTTTTCTGGGCACCGGCACTTCCATTGGCGTTCCGGTAATAACGTGCGACTGCCCGGTGTGCACCTCTGCCGACCCGCGCGACAACCGCACGCGCACCTCGGTGATGATAGAGAGCCGCAACGAAGTGTTTGTGATCGATTCAGGCCCCGACTTCCGCATGCAGATGCTACGCGAAAAAGTGATGAATCTCTCGGCTATCCTTTTCACCCACGAGCACCGCGACCACATCGCCGGCCTCGACGACGTGCGCGCCTTCAACTATGTGCTCAACAAACGCATCGACATCTATGGCCGCCACCGCACCCTGGAGATGATACAAACGGAGTTTCCCTACATCTTCACCGAGCAACGCTACTTTGGCGCACCACAAATAAATGTGAACGAGATCGACGACCAGCCGCTGCACATCTTTGGGCATACCTTTATCCCCATCACCGTTTATCACGACAAAATTCCTATTACCGGCTACCGTCTGGGCGACTTCTGCTACATCACCGATGCCAGCCGCATCGACGACCAGGAGCTTGAAAAAGTGAAAGGCTCACGCGTACTCGTGCTCAACGCTTTGCGCAATTCAAAACATGCGTCACACTTTTCGGTGGACGAAGCTGTAGAAATCATCGAACGCATACAACCCGAGCGGGCATACCTTACCCACATGAGCCATTTCATTGGCAAACACGCCGACTTGTGCAAACGTCTTCCTGCCCACATTCAGCCCGCCTACGATGGATTGAAAATTACTTTGCAGGAATAATCCGGCTCGTCGTTCAATTTTGTAATACGCGTTTCGCCCTGTTCTGCTGTAATGATCGTTCCTTTGTTATAGCAAAATTTGATATTAATAATAATGAAATTCAATCCAGAAAAATGCGCCATTGCCGATGAACGGATGAAACCCTTTATCGATGCTGACGAGCTGTGGGGACACCTGCAGCAACCCAAACCTGATGCAGCGCGTGTACGCCAAATCATTGCCAAATCGCTCAACAAAGAACGGCTGACCCTGGCAGAGACAGCGGCGCTCATCCTGGCCGATGAGCCGGAGCTGATAGAAGAGATAAAAAACGGCGCCCGGGAGCTGAAGAAAAAAGTGTATGGCAACCGCATCGTGCTTTTTGCCCCTTTGTACATTGGCAACCATTGCATCAACAACTGCAAATATTGTGGTTTTAAAGCTTCTAATAAATTTGCCGTAAGGCGAACGCTCACCGACGAGGAGATCATAAAAGAAACCGAAGCCCTTGAAGACAACGGACAGAAGCGGCTGATCCTGGTTTACGGCGAGCATCCAAAGTACAGCCCCGAGTACATTGCGCATACCGTGCGCCTGGTGTATGGTGTAAAAAAAGGAAACGGAGAAATACGGCGCGTCAACATCAACGCGGCGCCGCTGGAAATTGAAGGCTTCCGCACCGTGAAGGAAGCCGGCATCGGCACCTTCCAGGTTTTTCAGGAGACCTATCACCCGGAGGCCTATAATTTATACCATCCCAGCGGTCCCAAGAAAAACTTCGAATACCGTCTCACCTCCCTCGACCGCGCACAGGAAGCCGGTGTGGACGATGTGGGCATCGGCGCCCTGTTTGGCCTCTACGACTGGCGTTTTGAAGTGATGGGGCTGGTGCGCCACACCAACCACCTCGAAGCCGTTTACAATGTTGGCCCGCACACCATCTCTTTTCCGCGCATCAAGGACGCCTCCGAATTCGATATCGATCCTAAATATGAAGTTAACGACGACGACTTTGTACGCATCATCGCCATCCTCAGGCTGGCAGTGCCTTACACCGGGATGATACTCACAGCCCGCGAAACGCAGCGCGTGCGCACCGAAGTGATGCAGTTTGGCGTGTCGCAGATCGACGGCGGTACCAAGCTCGAAATAGGCAGCTACTCCGACTCGCTCAACGAGGAGCAAAACCTCAACCGCGAGCAGTTTAAGATCAACGACCCCCGCTCACTGGGCGACGTGGTGGATGAGCTGCTCGACCATGGCTATCTGCCTTCGTTTTGTACGGCCTGCTACCGCAAAGGACGCACCGGCGAGCATTTTATGGAGTTCTCGGTGCCGGGATTTATCAAAAGGTTCTGCACCCCCAACGCCATCCTCACCCTTGCCGAATATCTCGAAGACTACGCCAAACCCGAGGTGGTGACCAAAGGCTGGAAGGTAATCGAAGAGAACAAAAAAGAGCTGTCCGGCTTCGACCGGCTGGAGGAGCTAAACCAGCGCATCGAACGCATCAAAAAAGGTGAGCGCGATCTTTATTTTTAATGGTTGATATAATATAGTGTAGCCCACTGATCACTAACCCTGGCCTTTAGGCCGGAGATAAAAGGCAAAACATTTCAGTAAGCTCTATCCCAAATAATAAAAATGTTTTGATAAGTTCATGGAAGGATATTGATGTAAATGTTTGCGGGCTAAAGCCCGCCGGATTCTAACCGGGCTTTCTGCCCCGCCCTGAAGGGCGGGGTTTGACATGGTGCAGATGAGCTACACTCAATACGTAATATCATAGCTTTTTTGATTAATAAAATGGATTTTGATATTTTAATAAAAAACTAATCGTCAATGAAACAAACCAAGATCTTAGGCATTTTGATACAGGATCGTATCAAGGAGGCAGGGCGCACACAGCAAGTGCTCTCCAGGCACCACCACCTCATCCGCTCGCGGCTGGGATTTCATGAGCTGGACGAGGCATCGTGCAGCCGGGCCGGCATTATCACGCTGGTACTTCACGATATGCCCGACGCATGGCGGGCGTTGGAAGAAGAGCTGAAAACCATCGGCGGAATAGAAGTTCAGGAAATGCTGTTTCATTATTAATACAAGCGCTATGGAAATGATGGAAATTTTAGGATTGTATGTTGGCGACAAAGTGACCAACAAAAACCTGCTTCAGCAGGTGCTTACGCAATATGGCAACGTCATCCGCACACGACTGGGACTTAGCGCCACCAGCGGCGCACACGGCATAATCCTGCTTGAGCTTTTGGGCGATGGCAAGGAGATAAAAAACCTGAAAGCTGCCCTGGAAAAAATTGACGGCTTGCAGCTTCAGAAGATGTCGTTCGAGGTCTGATCGGGTGGTTGGTGAACAATTACAAATAAATTCCAATAATGAAAATTAAACCCGGGGCGAAATTTTGATAATTGTTTTAGGAATTTATTTGTGATTTGCCTTGTTGTTTTTTAGGATTTATTTGTGGTTTGTCTCATTGCCGCTGTTCACACCGGCCTCTGACGGTTGGAATTTATTGGTGAACTGCCGCATTTGAGTTAAAAACAAACGCCAGGTCTTTTCTGTTTCCGGGATTCTGCCCCGCCGGACGCAAAACATGTTGCGTTCAAAAAAAATCCCCTCCCCCACTTTTTCTGTAATAATGAACCCTCCTCTGCGTTGGCTCAATTGTATTAATTTTTTAATAAACAATTGCTGCATCGCCTGATGTCATTGAAAAACAAGAACGTTGCAGCACAGCATCGGGTGGGTGTTGATTATTGGTGGAGGCTGGTGCCGTTTTTAAAATTATTTTCGCAGACGAAATTCAGTGTGCGATTCATCGGGCTGACTTCTGGTGAGAGCATACTAACGGCACCTGTTTTCAAAGAAAAATAGAAGAGATAAATTATGATCACATTGCTCAAAAAAGAGGTGAGTGCCTTTTTAAGTTCGTTGATCGGCTACATTGTTATCACGGTGTTTTTGCTCATCAACGGCTTGTTTCTGTGGGTGTTCGCCTCCGATTTCAACATCCCTGATTTCGGCTACGCCAGCCTGGAAGGGTTGTTTATGATTGCTCCGTTTGTATTTCTATTCCTCATCCCGGCCATCACCATGCGGTCGTTTGCCGACGAAAAGCGCAGCGGCACCATTGAGTTGCTCTTCACCCGTCCGCTGAGCGACAACAGCATCATCCTGGCCAAATATTTTGCCGGTGTGGTGTTGGTAATTTTTTCGCTTTTGCCCACACTCATCTACGCCTGGTCGGTGCATCAACTGGGGATGCCCAAAGGCAACCTCGATACCGGCGGCATGTGGGGCTCGTATATCGGGCTGCTGTTTCTGGGCGCCACCTTCGTAGCCATCGGACTGTTTTCGTCATCACTCACCAGCAACGTCATCGTGTCGTTTATTATCGCCGTGTTTCTGAGTTTGTTTTTTTACGTTGGCTTCGATTTTATCCACTCCCTCGAATTGTTTGGTCCGGTTGATTTATTTGTAAAATCCCTTGGCATCAATACGCATTATATCTCCATGAGCCGCGGCGTTATCGACACGCGCGATCTGATCTATTTCGTGAGCATCATCACCTTTTTTATCCTTGTCACGCGCATCTCACTCGAAAGCAGAAAATGGTAAAAGAAAATCATAGCACCCCACCTGTGGCCAATACCCGTAAATTGCGACGCAACAATCTGATGGCGCTGGCGCTGGGGCTTATCATCATTATCCTTGTCAACATCATCGGCGGACACATCTTCACGCGTTTCGATCTGACCAGCGAGAAGCGTTTCACGCTATCCAAAGCCACCAAAGATATGCTTGCGCAAATCGACGACCTGGTGTATTTCAGGGTGTATCTTGAAGGAGAATTTCCGGCCGGCTTCAAAAAGCTGCAGCGCGAAACCCTCGACATGCTCAATGAGTTCAGAGCCTACAATTCCAATATCGAATACGAGTTTATCAATCCCACAGGCAGCAGCAATGCAACGGAGCGGCAACGCATCTTCAGCATGCTGGTCGAAAAAGGTCTGGAACCTACCGACCTGGAGGTAAAAACCAAGGAAGGCACCTCTAATACAATGATTTTTCCGGGCGCCATTGTTGCCTTTCAGGGACGTGAGATGGCAATTTCGCTGCTCGCCTCACAGCGTGGGGTAGGCCCCGAAGAGATTCTGAACAGCTCCATTCAAAACCTGGAGTTTGCTCTGGCCGACGCCATTCGCAAAGTCGTCAGCAACAAGCGCCCTGCTATCGCTTTTATCGAAGGACATGGCGAGCTTACTGCCGAAGAAACTGCCGACGCCTATCTGGTGCTGAGCGAATACTACAGCGTGCAACGCGTACGCCTCGAGGGCAAGCTTACCAGCCTGAGCGAGCGCAAAGGCTCCGACACACTAAACACACGGCTCAGCAATAAATTTCAGGCTATTATCATCGCACAACCCGATTCTGCTTTTTCTGACAAAGACAAATTTATCATCGACCAACACATCATGCGTGGCGGACGCGTGCTGTGGCTCATCGACCCGGTGGCCGCCAGCCTCGACAGCCTGCAGACCAGGCAGGAGTTTATTGCCCTGGCCAAAGACCTCAACCTTACTGATTTGTTTTTTAATTATGGATTTCGTATCAACAATAACCTGGTGATGGACCTCAGCGCCCTGCCCATTCCTGTAAAAGTGGGGCAAACTGCCGGGCAGCCCAAGTTCGATTTCTTCCCGTGGTATTACTTTCCTATTCTCACGCCTACCGCCGACGATCCCATTGTGAAAAACCTTAACGCCATAAAAACGGAATTTATCAGCAGCATCGACTTTGTAGAAACCACTGCCGACCTGCAAAAGGAAGTACTGCTGGCCAGCTCGCGCTACTCGCGCACGGTGAACACGCCCGTGCTCATTACGCTGGAAATGCTGGGAAAGCCCGTAGATGAACGGCTTTACAGCAAAAAACACATTCCTGTAGGCGCCCGGATAGAGGGGCAATTTAAATCGATGTACCACCAGCGCATGCCCCCGGAAATATTGCAAAGCAAAGAGATCGATTTCAAAGCGGAAAGCCCCGCCAACAAAATGATTGTGGTGGCCGATGGCGATCTGATCCGCAACCAGATGCAGCGAACAACGGGCAAATACATGCCACTACCACTGGGCTACGACAAATACACCGATCAGTTATTTGGCAACAAAGACCTGCTGCTCAACATGATGAACTACCTCACCGACGACTCGGGGCTGATTTCTATCCGTTCGCGCGAGCTGAAAATACGCCTGCTCGACCATGCCAAAATAGAAAACGAACGCCTCTTCTGGCAGGTGCTCAACATCGGGCTGCCCATCCTGTTGGTGCTGATTTTTGGTGTGATTCAGGCATGGCTGCGGCGTCGGCGCTACACAAAGTAGCGGTTCTTTTATTTAAAAATTTGAAGGCTTACGCAAAAGAAGGAAGACAAAGGACGAAAGATAAAAGACAAATAAATTCAATTTTAAAAAGGAATTGACAAGGCTGTTTTTTTATTAATATGAAAACCACTACAACAAAAAGATCGCGGCAAGCGCAGCAGCAGAAGCCTCCGGAGCCACCCATGCGCATCACCAAATACCTTGTATGGGTGCCATTTGTTTTTGCTTTTGTGTTGTATGCCAACAGCATCAACAACGAATTTGCCCTCGACGACATCCCGCAGATCACCAACCACCGTTACGTACAGCAGGGCTGGGCAGGCATCGGCGAGCTGATAAGCACCAACTACTGGAGCGCCAGCAACGAAAACCTGGGCTATTACCGGCCGCTGTCGCACGTTTCGTTTGCCATCGAAAATGCTTTGCACGGCAACAATCCGCACATCATGCACTTTGTCAATGTGCTGCTGTATGCCCTTACGGGGATGGTGGTGTTTTTGTTTCTCTCGGCGCTCTTCAGGCGTATGCCGTGGTTTGTGCTGGTGGCCACGCTGCTTTTTATGGCACATCCGGTGCACACCGAAGTGGTGGCCAACATCAAAAGCCGCGACGAAATCCTGAGTTTTCTCAACAGCACGCTGGCGCTGTGGCTTGCTTTTAATTACAGCAAAAACAAATACCTGCCAGCGCTCATCCTCTCGTTGGTGTTTTATTTCCTGGCGCTGATGAGCAAAGAAACCGCTATGACGACCCTGGCGCTGGTGCCGGTTATGATTTATTTTTTCACACCAAAAAAAGGCGGACGCATCGCAAGCATCACTTTGTCGTTTGTGATCGTCTCAGCGCTGTTTTTGGTTTTGAAATACGCGCTCATCGGCACTTTGTCCGGCAACCCGCCCAATGAAATCAATGTGTATCCGTATCAGGAAACGGCGGTACGAATACCCACCACGCTTTACATCTTCGGCATGTACCTCTGGCGGCTGGTGGTGCCGGTGCGGCTGCTTTACGACTATTCGTTCAATCAGATTCCGGCAGCCACCTGGGCAAGTCCTGTCGTATGGCTGAGTTTGCTCATCGCCATAGCGCTTATCGTGATTGCTTTCAAAAGATTAAAACGCAAAGACATCATCTCGTTCTCCATTTTTTATTTTGGGATCACCCTTTCGGTGGGGCTGGCTTTTGTGCTCACACGCGGCGGCATCATGGCCGAGCGTTTCCTGTATGCGCCGGTGCTGGGCTTTTCGCTGGCCGTGACCTATCTGCTCTTTAAACTTTTGCCCCGCGAGGCCAAAACCAAGGCAATTATCTACGATTTCCGCCCGATGGCTTCCAAAGTGATGGCTGCCTCGCTGGTGGTGCTTTTGGTATTTTACAGCGTGCGCACCATTGCCCGCAACCCGGTGTGGAAAAATAACTTCACGCTTTTTTCAAATGATGTACGCTATGGCGGCAGCAGCGCTTTACTCACCAAACATTACGGCAGCGAACTCATCAACCAGTCGGTGGCCGCCACCGATCAGGCAGAGAAAGATTCGCTGATGCAGCTTGGCATTGCACAGGTAGTGCGTTCATTAGAAATCAATCCTGCCTTCAGCGAAGCCTGGTTTAAGCTTGGGTATGCTTATTACCAACTGCGCGACTACGACAAGTCGATTGATTATTATAAAAAGACAAACCAAAACAACTCGATGAACCTGTCGAATATGGCGCTGGCTTATTATATGAAAGGGGAGCATGGCGAGGCTTTGCGGCTGCTGAACCGCTCGCTGGAGCTTGACCCGTACAATGGAAATGCCCGCAGCAACCTGCCGTTGGTGCAGCGTGCCTTCGACCAGAAATTGCAGATGCTCAAACGAAATCCTTCCAACGACCCAAAGCATTATTACGAGCTGGGCAACCTGCTCATCGACATGAATAACTACCAGGAGGCGCTGGTACAATTTCGCCAGGCTGCCGACCTGAAACCCGACTTCACCGCAGCGCTCATCCAATTGGGAAATACCTATTATGCGCTTCAGGATTACAACAATGCCATCGTTGCTTTCAGGCAGGTAGTGGAACATGAACCCGAAAACAGTGAGGCGCGCAGCAAGCTCAGCCATCTTTATGGATTGATTGGCAACGCACAGATGCAACAGTATTACAGCCAAAGCCCGCCGAAATAGCAAATAGCAGAATTAATAATTATAAAATTTAAATAGAAAAGGATACTGATAAGCATGAAAAAAAATAAGATATTAATCATCATCGTGGCAGTGCTGGCCGTGGCAGCGGTAATATTAATCTTCCAAAACCGAAGAAACACGTTACGAAAGGATCGGGTAGAATTTGCCATCGACGACACCAGCAGTGTTACAAAAATTTACATGGCCGATATGCAGGGCAACGATGTGCTGCTGCAGAGAGAATCGCCGTCGCGCTGGACGCTCAACGACAGCATGACGGCCCGCAAAGATGGCGTAGAGATGCTGCTGAACACCATGTCGAGGCTGGCTGTAAAAGCTCCCGTGCCACGCGCCAGCTACAACACAGTGATAAAACGCCTGGCGGCCACCTCGATAAAGGTGGAGGTTTATCAACAGATATACCGCATCAATCTTTTCAACAGCATCAGGCTTTTCCCACACGAAAAACGCACACGCACCTATTACGTAGGAGGCGCCACTCCCGACAACCAGGGATCGTTTATGCTCAAAGAGGGCAGCGACACACCTTTTGTGGTGTACCTGCCTGGCCTCAGAGGCTACATCTCGGCACGCTACACCGCCTTTGCCAGCGACTGGCGCGACCACACCATCTTTGCCAAAAACCCTGAAGAAATTCGTAAGATAAAACTGGATTTCCTCCAGGAACCCGACCAGTCGTTTACAGTGGAAAAACCCAGCACCAACGAAGTGATACTGACACCTGCCGGCAGCCGGGAGCCTCTCGACAACTTCGACACAACACGCGTCATTGAGTTTTTTAATGCTTTTCGCAATATCCGTTTCGAGGCAGCTTTCGAAAATATCACCGCAAGGCATAAAGATTCTATCCTGCAACAACCACCTGTGCACCGCATCACCGTTACCGACACCGCCGGCAAGAGCCGCACCATCACCACCTACAATCGCGGCAACCCGAATCAGCAGGAGGAAGACATCGACGGCGATTTGATACCCAACGACCTGGACCGCTTTTATGCACTGCTGCCCGAAAACAATGAGCTGGTGATCGTGCAATACTTCGTATTCTATCCCATCACCCACCCCCTCGACTGGTTTAAAAAAAGTAGCCGGCAGGAGGAAGTCAGCAGTCAATAGCCATAAGTTTTCATTCCAAAGTCTTGAGATCTCAGCCGGAAAATGCAGAAGATGGTAGCAGGTTGATGACTGCCGATAAAAAGTTGTCTAAACATGGAAATAATTGGTGGAAATCCGCCTCATTAGGGGTGATTCGCGAAAAGCGGTTTTTCTTCCGGCTTTCGCCAAATAAAACCTCAGAGGCTCAGCTCAGTGTCCTTTGTCTTTTCTTTGCGTTCTCTGTGGTGAATTCACATGGACAAGCAGCAACACTTCCCTAAAACTGCACGACGAGTTTTAGATTGACCTGGCGTGGTGTAAGGAAATTAGGCACCGCATATTTGAGACCTGAAACGTCGGTGATCCAAAGATAAGAAATGGTATTGTTGACCTGCAGGATATTAAAAATCTCCAAGCTCAGCCACATCGACTTGAGGTGTCCCAGCGGATTGCCTTCTTTAAAACTGGTATGGTCGCCGATGAGCTGCTTGGAAAAACCAATGTCTACGCGGCGATAGGGAGGCATGCGGAAAGTCTGTTGGTAGCGCTGCGACTTCGGCGGGCCAAAAGGCAGGCTGCTTCCAAAATACAAGGCCAGGTGCATTTTGTAGGTAGGATTCATGGGCAGGTAATCCTGGAAAAACATGCTGAAGCGCACGCGCTGATCGGTAGGACGCGGGATATAACCCGGCTCCACCTTTTCGTTTGCAGCCATTTCCGGGTTGGGCGCAGAGCCTGACCCTGACGGTTCGCCCTCTGCATTAAAATATTGATAATAAAAATCGCCGTGGATGTCTTCTTGGGTCTTCATCACCGAAAGGCTTGCCCACGATTCGATGCCGGGCACAAACTCCCCGTTGATCTTCATGTCGATGCCTGTAGCATAGCCGCGGGCACGCTCGTTGGCGTAGTAGCGGATGCGCACATTATCAACTTCGTAAGGAATCAGATCGTCAAGGAATTTGTAATAAACTTCGGTAACAAATTTAAAAGGGCGCCCCCAGATGGTGAGGTTCCAGTCGGCGCCACCCACCAGGTGTATCGACTTCTGAGCTTTTTGTCCTGCCACAATGCTACCATCGAAGTTGCGCAACTCACGATAAAAAGCGGGCTGATAATAATATCCGGCAGCCAGCCGAAACAAAATGTCGTGTGTCCATTTGGGATGGTACGACAGCGAAGCCCGCGGGCTTACCAGAAACTCCTCGCTATAATCCCAATACTGGCTGCGCACCCCCGCGGTTATAGCAAAGTCGCGACTGTTGTCGCCCAGATTCCAGGTATTTTGAACATATCCGCTGTAACGATTTGACGATAACCTCACATCCGAAGCGGCAAAGAAATTCATCGTCAGTGGCGTCACAGGCTGGAAAGATGATCCGATATTGTCGGGAGGATGCGGCAGGGTAAAGCCCGCCGAGTCGATAAGCTCCCATTCGTGTAGTTCATCATCGATGACTTCGTGCTGGAATTTAACGCCCCAGGTAAGATAGCTGGAGGCCGACTCCCAGGAGCCGCGGTGCTCGGCAGTCACCACCGTTGCGTTGAGGTAATTGCGGGCATGATTCAGGAACGTACCCACTCCATCGGTGCTCACCACCTCGCCAAAGTCGCTTTGCCCCAGCCCTGACTGTACGCGGCCAATCCAGTATTGCCCCTGTATGTCGAAGGTCTCGCTTTCGTCGCTGTTGAAAGCAGAGGTGATAAAATTGAGCTGGGTTTGTTTGGTGGGATTATAAATAAGCTTGAGTGCTCCGAGGTAGGTTTTGTACTGGTCAGTTTCGCGGCCATCGAAATAAACCGTCAGCCGCTTGGCTTCACTGATGGTTCCGAAGTTTGTTTCGCGCGTTGTAGGAATCAGCTCAAACTTATTGTCGGCATAATTACCCAAAAACGACAGCTCCAGCTTTTCGCTCAACTGATAGCGCAAAAGCGTTTGCACATCAAAAAATACTGGCTGGTAATCTCCTTTTGTCTCCAGGCCTTTCAACAGATATTGGTTGCTTTTGTACCGTACGCCGGCCAGATACGAAAAGCGGTTCGACTTATCGACGCCTTCCAGATGCGCCGTAGCTCCCAGCAAGCTGGCCGTAACCGAGCCACCAAACTCCTGCGGGCGCTTGTATTTTATATCCAGTGCCGACGACATCTTGTCGCCATATTTGGCATCGAAACCACCAGCCGAAAAAAGAATGGAGGCCGTAAGGTCGGAGTTGAGGAAACTCATGCCCTCCTGTTGTCCGGAGCGAATAAGAAACGGGCGGTAAATCTCAATATCATTAACATACACCAGGTTTTCGTCGAAATTGCCACCACGCACCGAATATTGCGAACTCAGCTCGTTGTTGCTGGCTACGCCGGGCAGCGTTTTTATCAACGACTCCACACTGCCGGTCACGGTAGGAATCACCGTTACGCTTTTGGGATCGATGCGTTGCAGATTGGTGCTGCGGATGCGCTCATCTTGTATGGTGATGTCGGGGAGCATCTCGGCGGAAGGCTCCAGGGCAGCATTCATTAGCAGGATTTCGCCGGGTGAGAGACGCGCTTTCTTTTCTAATGATTCAAAACCAATAAAAGAAAAAATGATGCGCAGGTTTTCGCCGGCGGGAACGCGAAGCGTGTAATCACCACGCTGGTCAGTTGCCGTTCCGCCCGGCAAGCCAAGTATTGAAACGTTGACAAGCTCCAGTGGCTTGCCTTTTTCGTTGGTCACATTCCCTTTCAAGGTAGCCTGCCCACCGGTTTGTGCCATCAATCCAAAAGATACAGTGCATAGCATCAGCAAGATCAGATGTTTCATGAGCTTGCTGTAACAATGCTTACGGGTGGCTTTCCAAGGGTTCATTTAAAGATTGTATTAATACTTATCGTCGTTTTGTTTTTTAAATTTCCCCTCTTTCCAGGCTTTGATAAAAGCTGCCCAGGCGAAAGGATTCAATACGCTGATGGGCTGGGTTTGCCCAATATAATAGAGTTTGCTGGTCTCGCGGTCGATGTAATTTTTGTAATTCAAACTTCCATCCATCTTAAAGCTTTCGACGCGGTAGCGCATTTCGGCACGGTTCAGGTTTTTACGTGCTATCTCCAGGTCGTCGTCGGGGATGTCGAGATTAACAAAGGCTTCTTTAAACTCTTCGACGGTAGGCCAGGGATAAATGATGGTTGGCTCCAGCAGGATAGTGTCGGCATCCATCACGTGTATCAGCGAATAGCGTTCGCGGGTGATGGTGTCGGGAATCACATAGTAGCTCTCTTTGAAGCCGATTGCTGAAAACTGTACCGTATCCGATTGCATGGCCACAAATGAAAAATAGCCGTAATAGTCGGTGATGGTTCCACGGCGTGTATTTTTGATGATGATGTTGGCAAAAGATACCGGATTGAGGCTGTCGGCAGTCACCACCACGCCGGAGAATTGTATCAGGCGCTTGTCGCGCTCGGCGGTTTGCGAAAATCCACGTACATGCACCAGGAGCGTTAGCAGCAGCAGATACATAAGGGATTTTGTGGCCATCAGAATTTGTTGTGGATTTGTTATCCGGAAATGATAAATCTTACAAACGGCACGGCCTGCTATTTATTTTTGTTGCCATCAGGCCTTTGGGAGTAGTATTACAAAAAAAAGCCGTTGCATATCAAAATAGCAACAGCTCATGTTGTGTAAATTTTTTTGACTACCTGCTGTTTACACCAGACAGGTGCCTTTTTCGCGGTACTCTTTCAGCACAGCATCAATACCGTTTTTGTTGATAGTTCTCAATACAGAAGTGGTAATATTGAGTGTAATCCAACGATTTTCTTCAGCAATGAAGAGTCTTTTCTTTTGGAGGTTGGGATAAAATCTTCTCTTAGACTTACGGTTCGAGTGTGAAACCTTGTTGCCAACCATCATTCTTTTACCTGTAATATCGCATTTACGTGCCATTGTATTCTATTTTTCGGGTTACTTTCCAAAAAGGGAGTGCAAAGAACGCTTTAATTTTTTAATTGACAAAGCAAAGAATACAATTTTTTATAAAATGATAGTTTACAACAGATTGTTAAAGAAAAGTTCAGCACCAAAGCGCACAGCCCGCGCGGATTGTTATTTTTGCATTTTTAAAAAGATTGCAGCGCATGAAAAAAGATGTAAGTAAAATCCTGATGATTCCACTCCTGTCGTTGATGCTTTTGATCGTTGCCTCTAACGCCACAGCGCAGGAATATAAAAAGGTGACTCCCGAAAAAGGAGAAGGCATTTTTATGATGCTGCGCCGTTACAACCTGGAACCCAACGATTATTTTGATGCTTTTATCGAACTCAACAAGAAAAATCTTGGAGATGATCTGCTGCTAAAAACCGGACAGAATTATCTATTGCCCATACAGATAGAAGATGCGCAGGGAAATCCAATAGAATCGGGAGTTTTTCCAATATTTGGCCCTAAGTATGAGCGGGTAGAATTTAAAGACAACGACTTGCAGGGCGCTGTTTTTTATATCGTGCCGGGGCATGGCGGCCCCGACCCAGGCGCCATGGGACGCAGCGGCGGACATGTACTATGCGAAGACGAATACGCCTACGACATCGGGCTGCGTCTGGCGCGCAACCTGCTCGAGCACAACGCTACCGTTTACATCATCACCCGCGATCCCGACGATGGCATCAGAGACGAACGCTACCTGAAATGTGACAAAGACGAATACTGCTGGCCCGATGATGCAATTCCGCTCAACCAGACACGCCGCCTAAAACAACGGGTTGACGCCATCAATGCGCTTGCTAAAAAATATGGCGGACAATACCAACGCACCGTTGAGCTGCACGTCGATTCGCGCTACGAAGAGCACAACGTCGACATCTTCTTTTATCATCATCCCAACAGCAAGCGCGGCGAAGCGCTCAACAACACCCTCTTCAGCACCATCAAAGAGATGTACCAACGCCACCAGCCCGGACGCGGCTACAAAGGATCCATCAGCGGACGGCGTCTTTACATGTTGCGACACGCCGACCCTGTGTCGACTTACATAGAGCTGGGAAACATCAACCATCCCCGCGACCAGAAGCGCCTGCTCGAAGTGAGCAACCGGCAAGCCATCGCTAACTGGCTGACGCTGGGACTTCTCAAGGATTATGCTAACTCGAAGAAGTAAGGAGGCCGTTTTGTATTCAGAAGGGAATTGAGATTAGAATTTGAACAAAAAACTCCGAACCCCACCTGACCTTTTGTTACATCATTATTACCCGACCGTTTGCTGCGGTTTATAAAATAGCAGCGACATGAGCAAATAAAGCAAAATGATAAGCGGCAAAGCGTAAGCCGAGAGCGTGACGACAAGCACGAGGACCAGCGCTGCAAAAATATATCGGAGTTTATTGGTGTGCCAGCTTAGATTTTTTAGCTTGAGCGAAAAAAGCGGTACTGGCGCAACCATCAACAAAGAAAAAATACTTGCCTGCCAAAGCAGTAGCCAATAGTCGTCGATTAGCCACAATAACAGCGAATGATCGTGTGTGGCAGCCTGCGCAGTAACCAATGGCAACGAAGCAAAATACAAGGCATTTGCCGGGGTGGGTAAGCCTACAAACCCATCGGTTTGCCCCGGATCGATGTTGAACCGAGCCAAACGCAACGCCGAAAAAGCCGGGATTAGAAAAGCAGCAAATGCCATCGCTTCATACCCCCCGACAGCAGCAGCAGGCATATTTGAAGCAGCCAGCATCATTTGATAAAGGATAAAGGCAGGCGCCAGCCCAAAGCTGATGACGTCGGCAAGGGAATCGAGCTGCAAGCCGATGTCGGATTTGGCATGCAGCAGCCGCGCCAGCATGCCATCCATAAAATCAAAAATCGCGGCCAGCGCAATAAAATAGGCTGCCGCCACCAGCGCCTGATCAAAACTCAGCACAATGGCAATGGCGCCACAGGTGAGGTTGAGCAGTGTAACAAAATTAGGGATGTGTCGGTGCATAATGTTTTTTAGTGCGCAAATGTAGGTAAAAACCAGGCAGCTCTTAGTTCTCAATCAGCAGGCCTCGGCTGGCAGTTTATGATGAAAATCAATTTAAAAAATTTTATTTTTTAGAACCCTCATCCGGCAACTCCCAAGCAACGACAGAATTATAGCCGGAATAATTGACAAGCGGCCTCATCGGGCAGCTCCTGAGGAGTGACATTATTTCTTCACCCAACACCTTGCCCTTTCCCATTCCCAAATTTATCAGGATATTTGCAGCGTTAAAGTCAAGATCATTGCTATTAATATTAATAAAAAAGAGATGAAAAAAATCTTAATCGTTGTTGTTTTGCTCCTGTCGGCATACTATGCGCAGGCGCAGTTCAGCGTTTCGGCACAATTACGCACCCGCGCCGAAATGGACCGCGGCATCGTGAAGCCCGTTCACGACACTATGAGCACCTTTTACTATGTTACCCAGCGCACGCGCCTCAGCTTCGACTACAACCAGCCCAAATACCAGATGCGCTTTTCGCTGCAGGATGTGCGCGTTTGGGGCGATGGCAACGTGTATTCATCCACGGGATTGTTTGCCGCCACCAACAGCTTCAACGTTCATGAAGCCTGGTTTAAAATACGGTTTGGCCAATACAGCAACCTTACCATCGGTCGGCAGGAACTTAAATACGACGACCAGCGCCTGATTTCCTGGCGCAACTGGAACCAATACGGTCTTAGCTACGACGCTGCGGTTTTTAATTATCTTAAAAATGATTTTGAAATAAATGCGGGGGCATCGTACAACAACCAGATGCTTCAGCAGAGCGGGAAACCGGTCTTCGAAAATGATCTGTATGATGCTAACAACCTGATGAAGACGCTGAGTTTTTTGCGTATTAAAGGCAAATTAAGTGAGGCCGTTTCTGCCTCAGCAATTGTTACGGCAGCCGGCTATCAGAAGTCTACCGATGCCCGCATTCTTTATCTGATGCCCACCGCAGGCTTTTGGATGGGCATCAAAAGCGGCCGCTTCGACGCTACCATCAACGCCTACTACCAAACCGGCCACGCGCAGTCGGGCAAAGAGGTAAGCGCCTTTATGCTCACGGCAAACCCGGGAGTTAGCATCGGCAAATTCCGCTTGGGTGCAGGCATCGACTACGTTTCGGGCCACGATGCCTCCAATGATGATTATCTGACAAAAGAAAAAACATTCAATCAAATGTACGGCGCAGTATTTTCGTATTATGGCTGGATGAACCAATATTCCTACATGAAATCATCTACTGCCAATGGGGGTCTCATCGACGTTTATCCCAACATCGAAATGAATTTTAACAAACAACATACAGCACGGGTCTATTTCCACTTTTTTAATCTTGCCAACGATGTGATGATCGAAAACCTGCTCATCGACGACAGAAACCTGGGGCAGGAGCTTGATCTGATGTACATTTACAAATACAACTCCGACCTGATGCTGCAAGCCGGGTTCTCCTACTATTTCGTTACCGACACGTTTGAACGCGTCAAAAAATACGATCTCGGCCATACGCAGTCGCCGCTATGGGGCTGGGTGATGCTCACCTTTAAGCCCACACTTTTTACCACAAAAAACAACTAAACGATAATGAAACATCTGATGAGCAAAAATGAATTTCTCGCGCAACCAAAGCCTGAGCAGGTGCACCGCGTAATGAAAGATGGCGAGGAGCTGATGAGTCGGATTTTTGCTTATTACAACATAAAACTTTTTAAGTACGCTGATTTTTTTGTGGAGATTTGGTACCAACAGGTTTCTAACACCATCGATAAAGTAGTGGTGGTAGATGATGACGATGTGTTGCATCTTTACGACAAAAAAATCGACATTTCAGACCTTTTCCGCTAATGCCAGAAACATCATTTCTCTCGACCATCCACATCGACGATTACGACTATCCGCTTCCCACCGGGCGCATCGCTAAATTCCCGCTGCCCCACCGCGACGCCTCCAAACTGCTGATACATTCCGACGGCCAGATTGCGGAGGATCATTTTTATAATGTTGCCCGATATCTTCCCGCCGATTCGCTGCTGGTGCTCAACAATACGCGTGTGGTGCGGGCGCGTTTGCAGTTTCATAAACCTACCGGTGCTGCCATCGAAATATTTTGTCTGGAACCGGTAGCCGAAATAGAGCAAGCTTTTGCGCAACAGGAGCAGTCGGTGTGGAAATGTTTGGTAGGAAATGCGCGTCGTTGGAAAGATGAGACACTCCGCCTGGAGCTGCCTCACAAAGAAGGTACATTCGTACTCGAGGCTGAAAAGCAAGGTCGCGATGGCGATGCGTTTTTGGTTTTATTAAAATGGCAGCCGCAAGCGCTCACTTTTTCGAAGGTGCTGGAGCTGGCAGGGCAAGTTCCGCTGCCGCCTTATCTCAATCGCGAGGCCGTGAACAGCGATGCAAACACCTATCAAACGGTTTATGCTCAGCACAACGGTTCGGTGGCTGCTCCTACGGCGGGGCTTCATTTTACCGACGCCGTCTTTGAGCAGCTTATCGCAAAAAACATTGCCACAAGCCACCTGACACTTCATGTGGGCGCCGGCACTTTTAAGCCTGTCGGGCAAGAGGGAATCGCCCGCCACCAGATGCATACCGAGCAGTTAGTCATTTCCCGGCAGTTGATAGAAACTCTGCTTTCGCAAAATGGCAAGACCATCGCAGTGGGCACCACCTCGGTACGCACGCTCGAAAGTTTGTACTGGTATGGCGTGCAACTCATCCACAATCCCGACGCTCCTTTTTATGTTTCTCAATACGATCCTTATCAAAATCTGCCGGAGGTGCCAGTATCCCAATCTTTGACAGCAATAGCAGATGCCATGGATCGCCGGCAATCGCCACTGCTGCCGGGCGCAACGCAGTTGCTCATCGTTCCGGGCTATCGTTTCAACATCATCAACGGCATGATCACCAACTTCCACCAGCCGCGCAGCACACTGCTGTTACTCATCGCTGCCTGGCTGGGGCCAAAATGGAAAGAGGTTTATGAATACGCCCTCAGCCATCAGTTCCGCTTTTTGAGCTACGGCGACAGTTGCTTGTTCTTATAGAAGTAGTTGCCGAAAGAAAAAACCCCGACAATCCAAAAGGACGCCGGGGCTCATCATGAAAAACTCTACTCAATTTTATTTAATAACCACTTTGCGGATGGTTACGTTCTGATCCGTTTCCACGCGAAGATAATAAATTCCCGCAGCATATCCGGAAATATCGAGCTGCTGTGTAGCAAATCCTGACAATTTCCCAATTACATCATTGTAAACAGCACTGCCCTGGTAGTTGAGCAGCTTGAAACGTACCGTGGTGGCAGCGCCAGTGATGTTGATGTTGAGAACAGTAGAAGCCGGGTTGGGATAAACTACCAAACGGAAAGTGTTGCCCAGCTCGTCGAGATTAACGCAAGGATCGAAAATAACGGTGATATCGTCTTCGCCTACACAGTCGTTGGCATTGGTAACCTTCAGGTTAAAAGTGATGGTTCCTATTCCTACGCCGGTGGTATCTACTTCGATAACCGGGGTGGTATATCCGCCGGGAGTCCACAGATAACTAACAGCACCGGCGGTAGTACCGTCGATCACTGCAGTGTGGTTGGCACAAACGGTGATGTCGTCGCCCAGATCAACTGCCGGCAACTCGAATACGGTAACCGTAACCTGATCGGTGACAATATTTTCGCCATCGTCGATGGTAACGGTATAGGTGGTGGTAACGTCGGGCGTAGCTATCGGATTCATGGCGCTGGGATCGTTAAGCGAAGCAGCCGGCGACCAGGTGCACTCGTAAGTGCCTGTACCACCCGAAACAATAGCCTGCAACATCGATGACTCGCCGGCACAGATCTCTTCCGGAGTAGCGGATACAGTGCAGGTGAGCACGCCTTTCGACTCAAAATTGGCTACCCACCCGGCTTTAGTCACCGAATAATCGGAAGTAAAAACAAAGGTGATGGCGCCGCTTTCGTGTGTAGAGGTGAGTGTTCCCGGGCTGGTGGTTCCGGTAAACGGACTGCCTGCAAATTCAGGAGCGCTCGCTGTCGGGCCGTTATAGGCGCGCAACTTATCGTAGTTGTTTTCGATTTCAAAAGCTGTAAAAACAAACTCCAGATGCTGTCCCTGCACAGCCGGGGTAAATGCCATCGTATAATTTTCGTTGCTGCTGTATGGGGCACTGGGACCACCCGAATCGTAGAACATTCCGTTGGTAACGGTTACCGAGCCATTGCTCATCAGGTATTCAGGCCCGCCGGTAGTAAACGACCAAACCGGACAATCTTCGGCCTGCCCATTGGCATTCTTGGGTATCACCTTCCAATAATAGGTTGTATTAGCCTGCATAGTAGGTTGATAGGAGTTATTACCCACAGTCTCTACAAAACCAGGATTGGCAGTAAGCCCAAAATAGACATCAAATTCGACAGCATCAAAAGAAGCCCATTGGAGCGTTGAGGCAATGCCAACATTTGTGGCCCCGTCAGCAGGTTGCGGATCAGAAGCGCATTCGGGTGTACCGGAGATGTTGTGGCAACTTATCGCAGCTTCCCACCCTGCTTTGGTAACAGAACCATCCGAATGAAATTTGAAAGTCAGCGCGCCGGTACTATTCAAGCCGACAACGGTGCCAGGGCCGGAAGTGCCACTGAAAGGGCTACCCGAAATCTGTGGAGCCGAAGTGCTGTTACCATTGTATACATACAAAAAGTCGTAATTGTTTTCCGTCTCAAAAGAGAGAAATTCAGCTTTGATGATGGCATCCGGGGTGGCTGGCAGGAAAGTCATCACAAAATCCTGGCTGCTACCGTACTGGCCATTAGGGCCGCCCGAATCGTAAAATAAACCTACACAGGTTGTCACAGTTTCGTTCGACATCAGGTATTCCGGAATCAAACCAATTACGACCATGATCGTCTGTTCGGCAGTATAAAGACCCGATGGGCCGGCAGTAGCGTCCAGATCAACATTTACAGGCCAGCCAATGGGTGCACTGGCGTCGGCGGTAACGTTGATGGCTATTTGTGCTGAAGCACCTGCTTCCAGTGAAGCAACGTTGAGATTCTGCGAGTTGATCACCAGCAAGGGATCGCTGGAGGCGATGGCAATATTGATGTTGCTAATGGCGCTGTGGCCAGTGTTTGAAACGTTGAGTTTTACCAATCCTGTTTCGCCCGGATCGAGGATACCGTCGCCATTACCACCTTGTGAATCATCAATTACAAAATCTTCAGCAATTTTTACTACGGGTGCTTGTATGGTGATGAAAAGGTTGGATGTCCAGGTATCGTTGCCGTCGGTAATTTCCAATACAAACTGCGCTTTGTACTGGTCGGGAACAAAGCTATCGATGCTGAAGCTAAATGCATTATTAACAACAATTGCCTCTCCGGCAGCGATCGAACCAAAAGTTTGTGTTGCGCTCCCGGTAAGGGTTACATACTCATCGGTTCCGGTGATTGTAGCCATCACATTTACAGCAGGATCGGATCCAACGTTTGACAAAGTCATGTTCAGCATGATATTCTCGTCGTAGTCAGCCAAGCCATTGTTGTTGCCGGAAGCATCGTTGATGGTATAGCCACCGAGCACGATGTATGGGCCTTCGAGCGCTGCGGCGGGCACCTGCATCATGTATGGTTTGTATTGCGGCTTGGTAACCACAATATCAACAGGACCTCCGGAGAGAACAGGAGTAAGCGGCACTTCTACCACGCCGGTTTCGTCAACAAGCGCTGAACCGTGCAATACACCATCTTTAGAAATACCAATGTAAGAACCTGGCTCGGCAGTAACTTCATAAGTTTCCATTCCGATAGGCAAAATAGGCATGTGCGAAACGGTGTTGTCAGCGCCTTCGGTATAAAAAGGTACCAGCGAAGGGTCGCCCAACACGTTGTAGGCCTGCCAGTAGTAGGTGGGGCTGCTGTGGCTGGGATAATTCTGAATATGAACTTCGGTAACGGCAAGGTTGCCCACCAAAACGGTTCCTCCGGTAGTAACATAATCACCGTTGAAAGGAGCATCGTACGAACCCCAGGTGGTTTCTGCAAAAGTAGGAACATAGCCATTGTTGTTGCCCTGGAGTGGGAAAGCACCCACCACCCAGTAGAAATCCTCGAACCAATAGCTGCTGGGCGAAGAGCCGATGTAGGCTACCGAGCCTTTGTTGACGCCGCGCTGCCACGTTTCGCCGATACATTCGGTGTACCCGAAGTCGGCTGCCAGACAGCAGTTACCCACAGCCACAGGATATTTCCCGTTGTTAGCAAAAGCATTTACTGCGCTTTGCGACAGGTTGGGGTCGCCCCAGGATGTCTCGTTGCAATGTGCTGTGTAGTTGATCATGCTTACAGCAATTTTTTCGGCGCTGTAGCACCCGGTATAAGGGCTGGTGAGATAGGTATTAATGTTAACAAAACCATGCGCCGCGTTGAAATAATTTTCGGTGCCGTAATGTATGGTAGGCTGGCCTACCCGTGGATTCCAGGTACCATCGGCACCAGCAATAAGCGTAATGTCGTTGAGGTAGCCGGGATCGGTAAATTCATACTTTTCGTAATAAAGTGTCTTGGCTATCTGCGTAAGCAACTGTGCCGAGTTGGTGGCTGAAAACCTTCCGTAATACATCTCCGGGAAGTAGTCGCCATCGACACTGGCATAATAGAGGTCGGTCATTTTGCTGGAAGATGATCCCATCGTAGCCGGAACTTGTGGCGTATCGCCAACGAGCAAAACAAAACTTGGCGCCGGGTCGGTAGGAGTTCCTGCGTTGTATTGTGCGTGAATCCAGGTTTGGATGGCTGAATAGGTAGTTCCGATTACGTCGGTGTAACCTACGATCACTTCAAAACCTTTCATGGTTTTCCACTCGATGAAACTCTGCAGATCGTTCTCGAACATGCGCGGAGCAACGATCAGATATTTCACCGGATATTTGGTAAGATCGGGATGTGCTGGATATCCGCCGCCACCCAGGGTGTTGAGCAGGCTCTGATGAACCACATCAAAATAGGGTGAATAGGTGGAGGTCTTTACATACTCCGTCAAAGCCTGATCCACATTATCAAAAGTAACTTCCACCTCTATGTCGTTGTAAACGCGGATGATGCCTTTTACAGGATTGTAGTTGACGGGCGCCACCGTAACGCGGGCAATGCGGTAGCCGCGCAACACGCCAAGCACCTCTACCGATGCCAGCTCGGGGCTGATAAAATGATCTTTCTGGTAAATCTTTGCGTCGAATTCAAAAGGCACATCCGAGACCTCCTGATCCTTACGTAGCGAAGGCTGCACCGGCATAATCGGGCTGGTAAGACCATATTCGGCCAATTGGTACTCGGTAACGGAGAAACTTTTGACTTTTACTGAAACTTCGGCACCAAAAGGTATCTCGATAAGTTTTTTGAAAGCCGGCAACTTTGGGGTTCCTAATGTGCCTACTGAATAAGCACCCGGGAGGTAAAGCTCGTTGAACAAGCCACGATCAGTCTCTATGTTGAGGCTGTTAAGACCTTTTAATGTAAAAGTAGCATCGAGCTGCTTCATATTGTCGGTGCCTACCTGCACCTCATCGGCCTGCCGGTTGAAGTCGATAGCAAGGCTCTGAGCCTGCACGTGAAGGCTGAAAAACAATCCTGTAGCAAAGAAAATGATTGCCAGGATTTGCATTGTAAATCTTTTCATGATAAAATTGAGATTTAAATTATTAATTAGTTTTAGAACAAGTTTACAAAACGCAAAATTACATTATTTTAAAAAAGCATAATATTTTTATTAAAAAAGCCCTCCCACCACCCGGCAATCCGCCCGCAGCCAGAAAGTCACTTCATTTCACCAACCAAAAAAACCCCGACAATCCAATAGGACGCCGGGGCTTATCATGAAAAAAAAATAACTCTTTTTTTATTTAATAACCACTTTTCTGATGGTTACATTTTGATCAGTTTCTAATCGCAGGTAATAAATCCCGGCAGCATATTCGGAAATGTCGAGCTGCTGAACGGCAAATCCTGACAGCTCACCAATTTCATGAGTGTAAACAGTGCTGCCCTGATAGTTGAGCAGCGTGTAGCGTGCCGAAGAGGCAGCGCCTGTGATGCTGATATTGAGAACAGTTGAAGCCGGGTTGGGATAAATGCTCAAATCTTCGGTGTCGTACTTGCCGATGCCGGTAGTGGTACCTTCGCCATAGCTGTCGGTGGGCATGAGGTAGAAATTCACCGTTGTGGTTCCGCCATTTTCTAAGGTTATTCCATTGTGCGTCGCCGAGGTGTATCCCTGCGCATTGCAGATGACGTTGTAGGTTCCGCCCATGAGGTGCAGCGTGTAATGGCTGCCGAAGGGTGTGCTGTACGACACTGCGCCATAGTCGCCGTTGACGGTGGTAACCCACGCATCATTTATCACCAGGTTGGTGGCAGCATCGCGGATGAAGCCCTGCAGTTTGCCCTGAATGTTTCCAACCTCTACGTGCACCGGTTGTGCAATTTCCGATTCCCCTTCGGGATAAACCGCCGACACCGAGAACCAGTGGCTACCTGCCGGACAGTTGTTGTGAACATAGGTTAGGCCGGTTTCTACGGCTGCTACCATTTCATCATCCATATAAATGCGATATCCGCTCACTGATGAAGCCATAGGCAATGGAGCTTCCCATGATAGTGAAACGTTGCTTCCGGTTACCGAACACGAAACATTTTGCGGAGGTTCCAGATACATCGGTGCTCCGATCAAAATTGTGTAATCTTCTACTTCACCATAGTTTGAATTGCCGCATGGCTGTGGGTCAGAGCTGTAGGTCATTCGGATGCGCATGCGATACTGGCCGGATTGCTGCCCTGCGGGAGCTACGATGTTTCCGGTAAAGGTTGCGCCACCGCCATTGCTTGTCAGCACGAAGGTCTCGTTGGGATTATTTCCAAGATCCTTGTCGAGATTCCAGTCGATCCACACCGTTACTTTATCACTGCTCCAGGCGTTTCCGTTGGTGATGGTAATAGGTACCGGCACGCCGGGTTCGAGGGTAGTGGTGATGTCGGTGTAGTTGGCAACGGCATTTTGCCACCCGCTGCTGTTGTTGATATCGCCACAAACAACTTTTGAGATGAATTCATCCTGGTAGGTTGTTGAAGCCTCACAATAGTCAGAAAATTCTATCAACAGGACATCCTGCTGGCTAATGCCCATAGCTGCGGTCATGTTGAGCGTCAACTCGGCCGTATGTCCAAAAGGAGTATTGGCAGCGGCATGAACTGTAAAGGTAGCCGTACCGGTAATACCGGGAGCTAAGGTGCCAATTGCCTGTGGAGCAGAAGTAATTACAGATACATAAAGATCAGTGCTGGTGAGCTGCGCCATTACAGCAGAAGCATTTGAGGAACCGGCATTTTGAATGGTCACTACCATCGAAGCCGTTTCGCCCGGATCAAGGAAGCCATTGTTGTTTCCACCAGCATCATTAATAACATAACTCGAGAATTTGAGATTAGGAGCGTGTGCCAGCACCGTAGCATAGCTTTCCCAAACCTCTGTGCCGTCGGAGGCGTTAAGTTTCAGACTGGCACTATATCCGTCGGGAATATTTTCGGCAGCTTCGATAGCAAAAGCATTGCTTATGGTTACAGTTGCGCCGGCTGCGATGTTTCCAAAAGAAGCACTTCCGCCGGTGATGGTAATATAGGGGTCAGTGGTTGTCATGGTAACGTTAACATTAGTAGCAGCATCTACACCCACATTTTTCATGGTTACGTCCAGAGTAACACTTTCGCCATAGTCGAGTTGGCCATTATTGTTTCCTGTAGGGTCGTTGATGATTAGATTATCAAAAACTATATAAGGGCCTTCGAGGGCTGCGGCGGGAACCTGCGCCATGTAAGGTTTAAATTGCGGTTTGGTAACCACGATATCAACAGAACCTCCCGAAAGGACAGGAGTAAGCGGAACCTGCACGATGCCTGTTGGGCCAACCAATGCGGAGCCATGCAATACGCCATCTTTAGAAATACCAACATACGAACCGGGTTCGGCGGTAACCTCATAGGATGGGAGGCCGATGGGCAGAATGGCCATGTGCGACACGTTATTATTGGTACCTTCGGTGTAGAATGGTACCAGCGAGGGGTCGCCCAACACATTGTAGGCCTGCCAGTAATACAGCGGGCTGCTGTGGCTGGGGTAATTTTGAATATGAACTTCCGTTACGGCAAGGTTGCCCACCAAAACAGTTCCTCCGGTAGTAACGTAATCACCATTGAAAGGTGCGTCGTACGAGCCCCAGGTGGTTTCAGCAAAAGTAGGCACATAACCGTTGTTGTTGCCCTGGAGTGGGAAAGCACCCACCGACCAGTAAAAGTCTTCGAACCAGTAGCTGCTGGGCGAAGAGCCTATGTAAGCTACCGAGCCTTTGTTGACACCGCGCTGCCACGTTTCGCCGATACATTCGGCATACCCGAAGTCGGCTGCCAGGCAGCAGTTGCCCACGGCCACAGGATATTTTCCGTTATTAACAAAAGCATTTACAGCACTTTGCGACAGGCTGGGGTCGCCCCAGGAAGTCTGGCCGCAATGTGCTGAATAATTAATCATCGAAACAGCAATTTTTTCGGGACTGTAACAACCCGAATAAGGGCTGGTGAGATAATCGTTAACATTAACAAAACCATGAGCAGCATTGAAATAATTTATCGTACCATACTTAACGGTAGGCTGTCCTACCCGAGGGTTCCAGGTACCGTCAGCACCGGCGATCAGCGTTACGTCGTTGAGGTAGCCGGGATCAGTAAATTCATATTTTTCGTAATAAAGCGTTTTGGCTATCTGCGTAAGCAACTGCGCCGAAGTAGTAGCCGAAAACCTTCCGTAATACATCTCCGGGAAGTAGTCGCCATCGACGCTGGCATAATAGAGGTCGGTCATTTTGCCTGACGACGAGCCCATGTTGGAGGGGAGTTGTGGGGTATCGCCGACAAGCAGAACAAAACTTGGCGCCGGGTCGGTGGGTGTTCCTGCGTTGTATTGTGCGTGAATCCAGGTTTGGATGGCAGAATACGAATTTCCGATAACGTCGGTATAGGCTGTGATCACTTCAAAACCTTTCATGGTTTTCCATTCGATGAAAGTCTGCAATTCGTTCTCGAACATGCGCGGGGCGACGATCAGATATTTCACCGGATATTTGGTAAGATCGGGATGTGCGGGATATCCGCCGCCACCCAGAGTGTTGATGAGGCTTTGATGAACGACATCGAAATACGGCGAATAGGTGGATGCTTTTACATACTCCGTCAAAGCCTGATCCACGTTATCAAAAGTAACTTCCACCTCTATGTCGTTGTACACGCGGATGATGCCTTTTACAGGATTGTAGTTGACGGGCGCCACCGTAACGCGGGCGATGCGGTAGCCACGCAACACGCCAAGCACTTCTACCGTCGCCAGCTCGGGGCTGATGAACGCATCGTTTTGATAAACCTTTGCATCAAATTCAAAAGGCACATCCGAAGCCTCCTGATCTTTGCGCAGCGAAGGCTGTACCGGCATAATGGGGTTTGCAAGACCATAGTCGGCAAGCTGATACTCGGTCACCGCGAAGCTTTTTACTTTTACTGAAACATCGGCGCCAAAAGGTATCTCGATAAGTTTTTTGAAAGCCGGCAATTTGGGAGTACCCAACGTACCCACAGCATAGGCGCCGGGGATGTAGAGTTCGCTAAAGGTACCACCGTCGGTCTCTACATTAAGGCTGTTGAGACCTTTTAATGTAAAAGTAGCATCGAGCTGATTCATGTTGTCGGTGCCCACCTGCACCTCAGGGGCTTGCCGGTCGAAGTCGATGGCAAGGCTCTGTGCCTGCGCATGAAGGCCAAAAAATAGTCCTGTAACAAGAAGCATCGTTGCCAGGAGTTGCATTGTAAATCTTTTCATAATAAAAATTTTGGTTTAAAAATTAGTTTAATGCTTACAAAACGCAAAGCTACAGTATTTAGAAATTACCACCCGTTTTTCTTTGGAGAAATTCAAAAAAGTTCATTTTGCCCGCAATTGTAAGGTTGGCGTAAAGTATTTTAAAGTGGCCATGACAGGCCAATCCGAATAATCGTTGTTATTTTGCAAACAGAAATTTTATCACTTTTTCTTCAACTTTTATGTCTACCAATCTTTACATCGCTGCCGCCGAATCAGGGGCAGGAAAATCGCTCGTCGTACTGGGTTTCATGGAGCTGCTCTCGCGTCATGTGAAGCGCATCGGTTTTTTCAGACCTGTGGTTCGTGCCAACGACGAAACCGATTCGCATCTCCGGCTTATCGCCGAGCACTATCAGTTGCCTTTCAAATACGACGACATGGTTGGGATGAACAGCAACCAGGCACTGGAACTCATGCAAGCCGGCGATCTGGATACCCTCTACACCACCATCATTAATAAATATAAAAATCTGGAGAAAGAGTGTGATTTTATTCTGATAGAAGGCACCGACTTTAGAGGCTCCATAGTACCCTTCGAGTTTGACATCAACGCACGGTTTGCCAACAACCTTGGCGCACCCATCCTGGCTGTAATCAACGGCCATGGAAAGTCGGCAACAGAGATTGGCGAAAACCTCCACATAGTCCGCGACACATTAGCACAGGAAAAATGCGACCAGATAGGCACCTGTATTAATCGCGTGGATGAGAAAAACCTGGAGGCAGCCAAAAACATTTTCGCACAACACGGGAAGCCCGGCGAAATAAATTTCATAATTCCAGAGAAAAGCCTGCTGCAAAAGCTCACCATGCGACAGATTGTAAAAGCCCTCGGCGCCCGACATATTTATGGCGACGATGAGTACTTGAACCATGATGTGATGGAGTTTAAGGTGGCCGCTATGGGTCTGGAAAAAGTGCTCAAACTCTCCACCGACCAGATGCTGGTTATCACCCCTGGCGACCGCACCGACGTGCTGACAGGACTTTTTATGAGTATGCTCGCCGACAACTTTCCCCGCATCTCCGGAATTTTGCTCACAGGCGGCATACAGCCCAGCGAGCAATTGCAACGACTGATGGAGGGTGTCAGACAACTTCCTATGACTGTGTACGGCGTTGAAACCGACACTTTCGAAACGGCCATGCAGGTGGGCGCCATCCATCCGGTGCTTACCCCTGAAAACGATCGCCGATTGACAGCAGCACTCAGCCACTTCGAAGCCAACGTGGACGTGGATGTGCTGGGACAAATCCTGCGCATCACCCGCTCGCGCATGATCACACCCATTATGTTCGAGTATGCGCTTTTTGAACGCGCCCGCGCCAACCGAAAACATATCGTGCTGCCCGAATCGGAGGACGAACGCATATTGCGCGCCACCGAAATACTGCTCAAACGCAATGTTGTGGACATCACCCTGCTGGGAAACGAAGAAAAAATATTGAAACAAGCACACGCCCTGCAACTAAGCCTCCAGGGGGTAAACATCATCGACCCTTACGACAACGATCTGGTACACGAATATGCTGCCGAATATTACCGTCTGCGCAAGCACAAAGGAATTACCAAAGAACAAGCTTTCGAGCTGATGCATGACGTGAGCTATCTGGGAACCATGATGGTGCACAAAGGCCACGCCGACGGAATGGTGTCAGGAGCAGCAAACACCACGCAGCACACCATCCGTCCTGCTTTTGAATTTATTAAAACAAAACCCGGCGTTTCTATCGTCAGCAGCTCATTTTTGATGTGTTTCGACGACCGCGTACTGGTGTATGGCGACTGTGCCATAAACCCCAACCCCAACGCTGACCAGCTTGCCGACATCGCCATCAGCAGCGCCGAAACAGCTATGAACTTTGGCATAGAGCCACGCATCGCCATGTTATCATATTCTACGGGCGAATCGGGCAAAGGCGAAGATGTGGAAAAAGTACGCAACGCCACACGCATAGCACGCGAGCGGCGCCCCGACCTAAAGATCGCAGGCCCCATACAATATGATGCCGCCATTGAACCTACCGTGGCACGCCAGAAAATGCCCGGCAGCGATGTGGCCGGCAAAGCCACCGTGTTTATCTTCCCCGATCTGAACACCGGCAACAACACCTACAAAGCCGTTCAGCGTGCTGCCAACGCCGTAGCCATCGGCCCGGTGCTGCAAGGCCTCAACAAACCCGTGAACGATCTTAGCCGCGGATGCCTCGTAAAAGATATCGTCAATACAGTGGTGATTACAGCCATCCAGGCGCAAGGGATGGAGAACTGATTCTCGTTTCCGGCCGCTGAAAGCTCAACGCAGTTTAGTCCTGACGATGGCGCCGGTGAATATTCTCAGCATCCCACTCAAATAAAGATCTCATCCTTTCGTAATTTAAGCTCACCAGCTAAATAGTGTCGGTTCATAAGGTCACACTTTTTGAATAATTGATTTGTCATTTTTGCTCGCCCCTCGCTGGGATTGCCTTTGGCAATCCCAGCGAGGGGCGGGTTGTTACAACCCTTCGTTTCAAACCAAGGCAAAATGCCCGGGATATGGATTGTCACAATAAAACCTTTCTCGAAAGACAAACACTAAATAATTTCACAAAACAGGTATTTCTACCCGTTGCTCAACCCTGGGCGCAGAATATTTTTGCAGAATATTTTTACTTATGAAAACTCATTTTTTAATGAAAGTAATCATAGCCGATGACCACACGATGTTTCGCCACGCTTTCCGCATGCAGCTCATGGAGATCGAAAATCTGGAAGTGGTGGGCGAAGCTGCGGATGCCAGCGAGCTGTGGCGTGTGTTGCAAAACACGGATGCCTGTCTGCTTTTTCTCGACATCCGTCTGGGCGACGACAATGGTCTGAAGCTGTGTCGCGAGATCACCGAGAAATATCCCTTTCTTAAAGTTATAATTATCACCATGTATGAAGAGGAAAACTATTTCATCTCCGCCATTGGAGCAGGAGCCAAGGGCTTCCTATTGAAACCTTTTAGCATTGGCGAACTGCGCCAGGCCATTGAGGCACTATCTGCAGGGCGCTATCATTACCGCGCCGGCGCCTATCATCGGCTCAAAAATACGCCCAAACCTTAGCTTGTTGTTGCTTTTGCTAATTATAAATCTTGTAAAATATTTTTATTTTAAATATTCATTAATATCGTAACTCTTAGGAAAAAACATGTACACCTTTTCCGATTGATTGCCGTAGTGCTCATTGCAATAAACGGGTGGAATTTGAAAGCTCAAATTCAGTTTACAGAAATTCTGGAAGGCCCTGTAGCCACTGCCACTGACGACACTTACGGCGCTGTGTGGGCCGATTTCAACAACGATGGCTTCGATGATCTTTTTACCTGCAACAACGACGCGGGCGAACTAAACCGCTTCTTTTGGAACAACGGCGACGGCACCTTTACGCGCGACACCTTAATATTGCCAGCCACCGAAATGCTTACTTCGATGGGTGCTACTGCCGGCGACTACGACAACGACGGATACATCGATTTGTATGTTGTTAATCTGGCCAATCCTAATGCCCCTTCGCAAAACGTGCTCTACCACAACCAGGGCGACGGCACCTTTAGCAGGGTAATGTCGGGCGCTATTGTAGAAGATCCGGGCTGGTCGCTCAGCGGATCGTGGGTAGATTACGACAACGATGGCTGGCTGGATATGTTTGTGGCCAACTTCGACGGTCCAAATTATTTGTACCATAACAATGGCGATGGTACTTTTACTAAAATTACCGAAGGAGAGATCGTTACCGAAACGGGAACTTCCTATTGTGGCGCCTGGGGCGACTACGATAACGATGGATGGCAGGATCTGTATGTTGCCAACAATTTTGCCACTACGCTTCCTCCCGAAAAAGATTTTCTTTACCACAACAATGGCGACGGCACCTTTACCAAAATTACCGAAGGCGATATTGTTAACGACACACTGCTCTCGCACAGCGCCTCCTGGGGCGACTACGATAACGATGGCGACCTTGACCTGTACGTGGCCTGCCACGACTGGTACAACGACAAAAAGAATCATTTTTATGAAAATAATGGCGATGGTACTTTTACCAGCCGCAACGACATGGCCATAACGCAGGACGAAACTACCAGCCTGGGTAGCTCCTGGGGCGACATCAACAATGATGGATGGCTCGACCTGGTAGTGGCCAGCGCACGCTCCTCGGCACGCAGCAACTTACTCTATCTCAACAACCAGGACGGAACCTTTACACTCATGACCGAAGACCCCGTATACCTCGATTGGGAAAAATCCACAAGCGTTGTTTTTTCTGACTTCGACCACGACGGATACATCGACCTATACAGTGGCACACAGTCGGGAAGCCGTCCCGATGGGTTTTTTCACAACAATGGCGGCAGCAACCACTGGCTCGGCCTCCGACTTACCGGCACCACAAGCAATCGCAGCGCCATCGGTGCCCGCATTGTAGCGTATGTTGGCGAAGAGGTTATTATGCGCGACGTTACGGGAAGCACAGGACTCTATAGCCAGGGTTCGCTTGCGCAAATCATCGGCCTGGGCAATATCACCGAAAACATTCTTGTCGAGGTGCATTGGCCTTCCGGTATTGTACAGGAATTCCCAAATCTGCAGGTGGATCAGTACCATCAGCTTACCGAATCATCAACTTTTACACACGGAACAATTCAGGGCTTTGTGCGCGACGCTGAAAGCAACCTTGCCATTAGCGGTGCTACCATTTCTGCAATAGAAAACGGACAGCAAAACATTTCCACCCCAACACCATTTGGCGATCATTACTCGATGATGCTACAGCAGGGAAACTATACTTTTACCTGCTCTGCCAGCGGCTATGAAATCGGGGAATTTTCGGATGCGGAAATCGTTGCAGGTGAAATCCTGAATCACGACTTTTACCTTACTCCTTCCAAAAACATCACTTCCGTCGCCGAATTGCTCTCAACTGCTGTTATCAGCCCCAACCCGGCTGACGACTATTTTGTAATTGATGCAAATGAAGCCATGCAGCAAATCGAAATTATCAACAGCGCCGGGCAGCTGGTTTATCGGCAGGAAGCAAATTCCAATTCAGTGCGGATATCGACAGCATCGCTAAAGGCGGGTATTTATTTTGTGAAGATGAGCCATAGAAATTCTGTAACACTCCACAAACTTTTTGTCCGGTAAAAGCTGGTACAAATTTGCTCTTAGCAAAAAGGCCGCTCTTCAGGAGTGGCCTTTTTGTTTTAATATCATTAGAAATTGTCACATTCAGGTGGTAATACGCTCCAGCACCAGATCTATCAGACTATCGACAGCCTTGTGATGATCTTTGGAATAGGTGCTGTTGGCGCGGTTGGCGATGATGGCGCAAACGGTGAGCGTCTGGTGTCCGAGAAGTTTACCAAGGCCATAGAGTGCTGATGTCTCCATTTCAAAATTGATAATCCGATGGCCATTGTAACGCAGTGCGGCCATTTTATCCATGAGCTGCGGGTGCTGCAACGG
>Ga0172382_10001100_pt1 | contig 49221 bp, 39 predicted proteins | sample Leawel138RmetaG_FD_122245 | JGI IMG/M metagenome (GOLD analysis project Ga0172382, IMG submission 122245) | Leachate microbial communities from a municipal landfill in Southern Ontario, Canada - Leachate well 138R metaG | ecosystem: Engineered > Solid waste > Landfill > Unclassified | place... | reverse complement strand
GGGATCGTGCGTTTCGAGGACCATGCCGGAACGATCGAGCATTGCGTCTTCGGCGGCGGCGCCAAGCTGCAGTGGAAGGTCGACTGGGCGATGCGCTGGGTCGACCTCGGCGTCGACTACGAGATGTGCGGCAAGGACCTGACCGACAGCGTCACACAGTCGGGCAAGATCGCGCGGATCCTCGGCGGCCGCCGGCCCGAGGGCATGATCTACGAGCTGTTCCTCGACGAGAAGGGCGAGAAGATCTCCAAGTCGAAGGGCAACGGCCTGACGATCGAGCAATGGCTGACCTACGGCAGCGAGGAGAGCCTGGGCTTCTACCTGTTCCGCGACCCCAAGAGCGCCAAGCAGCTTCACATCGGGGTGATCCCGCGCGCGGTGGACGAATACTGGCAGTTCCGCGAGAAGCTGCCCACGCAGCCAGTCGAACAGCAGCTCGGCAATCCCGTCTGGCACCTGCTGCGCGCCGCGGGCGAGGGGCAGGGCGGCGGCGACAAACTGCCGGTCACCTATGGCCTGCTGCTCAACCTCGTCGGCGTGCTGGGCGCCAATGCCACGCGCGAGCAGGTCTGGTCGTACCTCGCCAACTACGTCGAGGACGCGCGGCCCGAGGCGCACCCGGCGCTCGACACGCTGGTGACATGCGCGCTCGCTTACAACCGCGACTTCATCGCGCCGACGCTGCAGCGCCGCGCGCCCGATGCGAACGAGGCGGCGGCGCTGGCCGCGCTCGACGAGGAACTCGCCGCGACATCCGAGGGCGTCACCGCCGAGGAAATGCAGAACATCGTCTACGAGATCGGCAAGGACCCGCATTACGGCTTCGAGCAGTTGCGCGACTGGTTCAAGGCGCTCTACGAGACGCTGCTGGGCTCCAGCCAGGGGCCGCGCATGGGCAGCTTCATCGCGCTCTACGGCGTGGCGAACACGCGCGCGCTGATCGCGGAGGCGCTGGGGTCCAAACCCGATCAGGTCATCGTCGAGGTTTGAAGCAAAATGGCTCAGCACAAGGAGAGAGGGCGCAGGAATATGTCGGGCGCGCATTTCGGCCCGATATGTTCGCCATTTGCGCGCCTCGATGATGACCTGATCGGGCTTGGACCCTAGATGCACAATCCCGGTAGAACGGCTGAACAACTCGCCGAGGAATTGCTCGGCCGCGTCTTCGACGAGTTGGAGGCGGAGGAGCAGAACGTCCTGCGCCGCATCTCGTCGGGCATGGTGATCGGCCTCGACCGCGAGGAGGAGGCGGCCCTGCACGCGAGATTCGGCGAACGGCTGGCCGACCGGGTCGCCGCCGTCGGCGGAAGCTGGTCGTTCATCGTTGCCTTCGCGCTGGTGCTGTTCGGCTGGATGCTGATCAACAGCCGCGTACTCGAAAGCTTCGGGCTGCGGCCCTTCGACGCCTACCCCTATATCTTCCTCAACCTCATGCTTTCGATGCTGGCGGCGATCCAGGCGCCGGTGATCATGATGAGCCAGAACCGACAGGCGGCGAAGGACCGCATTTCGGCGCGGCACGACTATGAGGTGAACCTGCGCACCCAGCTTGAGATCATCCGCCTGCAGCGCCGCTTCGACCGGCTGCTGGCGCGGCTGGACCGCCCCGAGGAACCGGGCGAGCAATAGCGCTTCCTAGAGGCTGTCCGGTTCTGATTGAACCGGATAGCCTCTGGATTATCTTTTGTTTGCCGTGATTTCCGAGTCGCCAGATGATGCCATCTGGCTCGAAATCACTCTACCGCTCCGCTGCGATCCAGCGGTCGATCTTTGCTTCCAGTACCGGCAGGGGCAGCGCGCCGGAGCTGAGCACCTGGTCGTGGAAGGCGCGGATGTCGAACTTGTCGCCCAGCGCGTTTTCCGCCTTGGCGCGCAGGCGCTGGATGGTCAGTGCGCCGATCTTGTAGCTCAAGGCCTGCGCCGGCATGGCGATGTAGCGCTCGACTTCCGCGGTCGCGTCGGTGCGGCCCATGCCGGAATTGGCCAGCATGTAGTCGATCGCCTGCTCGCGCGACCAGCCCTTGGCGTGGAGGCCGGTGTCGACCACCAGCCGCATGGCGCGCAGCATCTCGTCGTCGAGCGTGCCCCAGTGCTGTCCGGGGTCCTTGTAGAAGCCCATCGCATAGCCCAGCGTCTCGGCATAGAGCGCCCAGCCCTCGACGAACGCGTTGTTGCCGTCGAAGCGCTGAAAGCCGGGCAGGCTCGTATCCTCCTGCGCCAGGCTGATCTGGAAATGATGGCCCGGGATGCCTTCGTGCAGGTAGAGCGTGGTCATGCCGGTCAGGAAGCGGCTCGGCAGGTCATATGTGTTGAAATAGAAGATGCCGGGCCGCGAGCCGTCCGAGGCGCCCTGGTTGTAGCTGCCGCCCGCTTCATACTTCGCGCGGAATTCGGGGTAGGGCTGGATGACGAGCGGGGTCCTGGGCACCTTGAGGAAGAAGCGTGGCACCTGTGCGTCCACTTCGCGGCGGATCGCGGCGAAGCCGTCGGACAGTTCCTGCGCGGTCCCGGGGTGGAACCGCGGGTCGGTGCGGATGTGGTCGAAGAATTCCTGCAGGCTTCCGGTAAAACCCATGTCCTGTCGCACGCCGTCCATCTCGCGTCGGATGCGGGCCACTTCGGAAAGACCGAGTCGGTGGACGTCCTCGGGATCGAGCCCGAGCGTCGTCTCGTGCTCGATCAGCCGGCGATAGAGGCCGGCGCCGCCCTTCATTGCCGACATGCCGACCGGTTCGCGCGCGGCCGGCAGGTATTGCTCGACCAGGAACCGGCGCAGCCGCCGGTAGGCCGGATAGATCGTCTGGCCGATCGTCGCGGCATAGGCCGCGCGCAGCTCCGCGCGGCGCGCTTCGGGCACGGCGTCGGGGAAGTCGAGCACCGGCGAGTAGAACGGCGACTGCTCGACCGGCTGGGCCATCAGCGCGTCGATCTGGCCGATCATGTTGCGTGTCGTCAGCCTGGTCTCGACCACGCCGCTTGCCACGCCTTCGCGGAAGCGGACCACTGCGTTGTCGAGCACCTGGGCGAAGGCGGCGGCGAGCAGCAGCGCCTGGCGGTAATCGGCCTCGTTCTCGTAGCGCAGGGGGCCGTCGCTGGACATCAGTGAGGGAAACTCGACGTGCAGGCCGCCGAAGTGGTTGAACGGGCGCACGGCGGTGAGCGCGCGCATGCCGGGCCGGAGCCAGGCGATCTCCTCGCGCTTGGCGCGGTCGAACACGTCGTAGGAAATCCGGCTCTGGTCGCCGAGCTTGTTTCGGTCGATCTGGCCGAGCGCGCGCAGGCTCTGCTCGGCCGAGGCGAGCAGGCGTCGGTCGAGCGCGTCGGTATAGAGCTGCCGCAGCGTTCCGGGGGCCACCCTGGCGCCGCGGTAGAGCGCGTCGAGGGGATCGAGCGTGTCCTCGCGGCGAGCGTCGTCGGTGAAGATGCGCGCCAGCCGCTCGTCCTCGCCGAGGCGCGCGGCGCGCGCCGGCGTGCCGTCGGCGGCCAGGACGGGCGTGGCGGAAAACGATGCCAGCGCCAGCCCGGCGAGCAGGGGCAGGGCTGCGCGCGTCAGCACCAGGGGCGGGTCCTGAACCATTTGGTGATGACGTACTTGACGCCGTGCAGCACCGGCATGGCGGCGTGGCGGGCATCGAGGTTGGGGGTGCCGTCGGGCCGGGCGTTGTTCCAGATCAGCAGCGCCCCCGCTTGCGGCTGGACGTTGACGCCCAGTTCGGTGAAGACGGTGGCACCGCCTTCCTCCATGTCGTTGAGATAGGCCATGGCCGTCCAGCTCCGCTGCCCGCCGCGGGCGATCTCGCCGGCCCAGTAGGCGCCGCCGGTGTCGAACCAGTCGAAATGCGCCTTGAACTCCTGCCCCGTCGTATAGCGCTGTCCCTGCAGCGTCTCGCCCCAGCTCGGGTCGATGCCGAGGAGGTCGCACAGTCGCCGCTCGATCATGCGGACGAAGGTATCGTCGGGATCGACGTCGCCCGAGTAGCTGGTCCGGTAGGGCACCGGATTGTCCGGGTCATAGGTGGACGACGGGCGGGCGACGCGGTCGATCATCGCCATCAGGTGGGCGCATTCCTGCGCGCTGAGGAAATCGCCCACGGCGAAGATTTCGGCCCGGTCGTCCGGCACGCGGTGGACCATGGGGTCGGCCTCCAGCCGCTGACGCACCGCGGCTCCGAGGCGCGCCAGCGCGACGGTATCGTCGTGCCGGGCGGTGCTCATGCGGTCGGGCGGGAAGGGCGGGTCATCGTCCGGCCATGCCTATCCGAAGCGGCGCGAAGGGCAAGGAAAAGCAGCGGGAAAATGTAGAGCCCCCGCACCGGAATGCGGGGGCTCGGCACCGGTCCACTCTACCGGTGGAACTTACCAGAAGAAGTTGTAGATCACATCCACGACTTCACCGGAATAGATGTCGACGAGCAGCGCGTCGTCGTAATAGCGAACCCAGCGATACGGGCCGTCGGCCGGAGGCAGGCGATAGTACCAGGGATCGTCGATCCAGTAACTGCTGCCGAAGAACAGCGGCTGGAGGAAGAACCCGGCCGTGAGCCGGCGATAGCTGTAGTTCCGGTATGGCGCATGGTAGGGGCTCAGCCGGTAGACGCCGCGGTTGGAGTTGCGATAGCCGCGCCAGTCGTAGCGACTGTCCCGCCGCCAGTCGCGATTCCAGTTGCGCGCCTGATTCCGTTGGTCGTTCCGCCAGCGGTCGTTGCGGTTGGGGGTGTTGTCCCGCCACCGGGCGTCGCGGTTGGCGTCGTTGTCGCGGTTGCCCCGCCAGCGTTGGTTGCGGTTCGCATCTTCGCCGCGCTGCCGCGACGCGTTGTCGCGCGCGCGCGCTGCCTGGCGGTTGGACTGGATCGTGGCCTGGTTTCCGACCTGCCAGCCGCGACGGGCCGCCTCGGCCTGCGGCGTGGTTGGGGCCTGCCTCTGATTCTGAACCTGTCTCCGATTCTGGGCCTGGCTCCGATTCTGGGCTTGCCTCTGATTCTGGGCCTGCGTCTGGGCGCGGTTCTGCGCGTTGCCGCTGCGCTGGTTCCAGCGCTCGCCGCGCTCGCCGGCATTTCCTTGCCAGCGGGTGCGTTCCCCGCGTTCGCTGCGCGAGGCGCGGCGCTGCTGTACGTCCGTTTGCGGGGCGGGCGCTCGCGTCTGCGCCGGCCGTTCGGCGCGGAAGCTGCGGCCGGCGCTTTCGCCACCGCCGCGCCAGCCCCCGCTCTGCTGGGCCGAAGTGTTGCCGCCGCCCTGACCGCGCCAGCCGCCACGGTCTTGCGCCTGCGCGCTCATCGGCAACGTCAGCAGCGCCAGCGCCGCCACCAGAGCGGTCGCGCCGCCCGCCTTCAAGACCTCTTTCACGGCCATCGCCGTTCTCCATTCGCGCTGCCGCACCGATTGCGGCAATTGTTGACGAATGGTTACGCGAGTCGCGCTGTCGGCAGACTGAACCGGACTGGTTGCCTTTCGTTCAGGTTCGCTGACGGTTTCCTGAAGGTCAGCGCGTCAGCTTCTTGTACGCGAGCCGCGTCGGCCGGTCGGCCGCGTCGCCCAGCCGACGGCGCTTGTCCTCCTCGTAAGCCTCGAAGTTGCCTTCGAACCATTCGACGTGGCTGTTGCCCTCGAAGGCGAGGATATGCGTCGCCAGACGGTCGAGGAAGAAGCGGTCGTGGCTGATGACCACGGCGCAGCCGGCGAAGTTCTCGATCGCCTCTTCCAGCGCGCCCAGCGTCTCGACGTCGAGGTCGTTGGTCGGCTCGTCGAGCAGCAGGACGTTGCCGCCGCGCTTGAGCATCTTGGCGATGTTGACGCGGTTGCGCTCACCGCCCGAAAGCTTGCCGACGTTCTTCTGCTGGTCCTGGCCCTTGAAGTTGAACGCGCCGACATAGGCGCGCGTCGACTGATCGTGACCGTTGATCTTCATGTAATCGAGCCCGTCGGAGATTTCCTCCCAGACGTTCTTCGAGTTGTCGAGGTGGTCGCGGCTCTGGTCGACATAGCCGAGGCGCACGGTCGAGCCGATGTCGATCTCGCCCGAATCCGGCGTCTCCTGCCCGGTGATGATCTTGAACAGCGTCGACTTGCCGGCGCCGTTCGGGCCGATCACGCCGACGATGCCGCCCGGCGGGAGGGTGAACGACAGGTCCTCGAACAGCAGCTTGTCGCCATAGGCCTTGGAGATGTTCTTCGCCTCGATGACCTTGCCGCCCAGGCGCTCCGGCACCTGGATGACGATCTGCGCCTTGCCGGGGGTGCGGTTCTCCTGCGCGGAGACGAGCTGGTCGAACTTGGCGATACGCGCCTTGCTCTTGGTCTGGCGACCCTTGGGGCCCTGCCGGATCCATTCGAGTTCGTCCTTGATCGCCTTCTGGCGGCCGGACTCCTCGCGCTCCTCCTGCTCCAGGCGCTTGGCCTTCTTTTCCAGGTAGGTCGAGTAGTTGCCCTCGTAGGGGAAATACTTGCCGCGATCGAGTTCGAGAATCCAGCCGACCACATTGTCGAGGAAGTAGCGGTCGTGGGTGATCATCAGCACCGCGCCCGCGTATTCCTTGAGGTGGTTTTCCAGCCACTCGACGCTTTCGGCGTCGAGGTGGTTGGTCGGTTCGTCCAGCAGCAGGATGTCGGGCTTCTGGATCAGCAGGCGGGTGAGCGCGACGCGGCGCTTCTCGCCGCCCGAGAGGTTTTCGACCGACCAGTCGCCCGGCGGGCAGCGCAGCGCTTCCATGGCGATTTCGAGCTGGTTGTCGAGCGTCCAGCCGTCAACCGCGTCGATCTTCTCCTGGAGCGTGCCCATCTCTTCCATCAGCGCGTCGAAATCGGCGTCCTCCGGCGGATCGGCCATGATCATGCTGATCTCGTTGAAGCGGTCGACGAGATCGGCGACCTGGCGCGCGCCGTCCTTGACGTTCTCCAGCACGGTCTTGGTCGGATCGAGCTGCGGTTCCTGCTCCAGATAACCGACGGTGATGTTCTCGCCGGGCCAGGCCTCGCCGGTGAAATCGGTGTCGATGCCCGCCATGATCTTCATCAGCGTCGACTTGCCGGCGCCGTTGGGGCCGACGATGCCGATCTTGGCGCCCTGGTAGAACTGCAGGTTGATGTTGCTCAGCACCGGCTTCTGCGCGCCGGGGAACGATTTGGTCATGTCCTTCATGACGAAGGCGTATTGCGCGGCCATCGGGTTCCTCTGGGGATTGGCTGTATGGGAAAGTCGCGTGGCCTCTACAGGGCCGCGCGAGGCGCTGCAAGCGGGGCGCGCCGCGAAGATGGGGAGGCGGGACGTGGATTGCAATCGCGCGTGCGGCGCGTAACGCTGTCGGCCGGAAGGCAGAGACCGGGAGAGAGCGATGGCGGAAGGCAGGATCGGCTTCGACGGCAGGGTAATCCTCGTCACCGGCGGCGGCAGGGGACTGGGCCGGGCGACGGCGCTGCTGCTGGCGGAGCGCGGCGCCGCGGTCGTCGTCGCGGACAACGGCGCGGCGATGGACGGCGCGGCAGCCAGCAGCGGCCCGGCCGAGACGGTGGCGGCAGAGATTGCCGCCGGCGGCGGCAAGGCCATCGCCTGCACGGCCGATCTGGCGGTCGAGGCGGGCGCCGAGGCGGCGGTCCAGGCCGGCGTCGATGCCTTCGGCCGGATCGACGGCCTGATCCATTTCGCCAGCCCGTGCCCTGACCTCAAGGCCGCGGACAGGCTGTCCACTCACGATCTGGAACTGGTGATGCGGGTCAATCCCTTCGCTGCCCTATGGATGGCGCGCGCCGCCTGGCCACACATGGTGCGCCAGCGCTATGGCCGCTTCGTCTTCATGCCCTCGGGCGCAATCTATGGCGCAATGGGCAACACCGACTATGCGGCGGCGAAGGCGGCTTATCTGGGCATCACCCGTTGCCTGGCGCTGGAAGGGCCCAGGGACGGCATCCGGGTCAACGCGATCTCGCCCTCGGCGCGCACGCGCATGACGGACAGGTTCCACCCGTCAGCCTACGCGGAATGGTTCTATGCGACGATGCCGCCGGAAAAAGTCGCCGTCGCGGCGGCCTGGCTGCTCAGCGAGGCGTGCACCGTCAACGGCGAGATATTCGCCGTGGGCGGCGGGCGCATTGCCCGCATGGCGATCGCCGAGAACGAGGGCGCGATCGGCTCGGGTGCCTCGATCGAGGAAGTCGGCGATCTGATGCCGCGGGTCATGGCCGACGACCGGTTCTTCCATCCCAAGGACCTGGGCGAGCGCTCGGCCCGGGTGGCGGCGCTGTTCGGTTTCGACGGGCGGCTGTCCTCGGACAAGGAATTCGCGGTCAAGCCGGCGGCCGGGGCCGGGGATTGATCGCGCCAGTCCTGCGCTACTTTCTGCCGAAACGCGCAATGCGTTCCTGCGAATCCGGCGCCGGGCCGGGGGCGGTGTAGTGCTCGTGCGCCAGCGCGGCGGCGAGGGCCATGCCCTCGGTCTCGCGCAGCATGCGCTTGGCGGCGAAGTTGGTGTGCCAGGAATTGGCGAGGATCTCGTTGGAAAGGCCGGCGGTCGCAGCTTCGAGGTCGCCGGCCTCGACCAGCATGTCGACAAGGCCGAGGTCGCGCGCCTCTTCGGCGGCGATGGTCCGCGCGGTCATCATCAGGCGCTTGGCGGCCGGCGTTCCGATCCGCCGCGACAGGCGCTGGCCCATGCCCCAGGCGCCGACCAGGCCGAAGCGCCCGTGCGTGTCGGCAAAGCGGGCGGCTGCATCGGCGACGATGAAGTCGCAGGCCAGTGCCAGCTCCAGCCCGCCGGTGTAGCAGACGCCGTGCACCGCCGCGATCACCGGCTGCGGCAGCCGACCGAAGCGGTCGATCACGCCGGGCTTGAAGCGCGGGTCGATCGGCCGCCCGGCGCGATCCACGCCCATCGCGCCAAGGTCCGCGCCAGCGCAGAAGGCGCGCCCGCTGCCGCGCAGAACGACACAGCCGATGCTGTCGGTCTGCAGCTCCAGCGCCGCGCAATGCGCGTCCAGTTCCTCGAACGCGGCGGTGTCGAGCGCGTTCAGCTTGTCGGGGCGATCGAGAGTGAGCGTGCACAGCCCGCCGGCGTCGTTGCGGGTGACGCGCTGTTCCGTCATCACGCCTGCTCCAGCGCGGCGCGCGCGGCGGCGGCCATGTCGGGCACGGCGCAGGCGGCTAGGTACTCGCGTTGCAGCCGGGCAACGAGTTCGGCGACGCCTGGCAGGTCGTGGATCAGGCCGATGCCCTGGCCGCCGCTCCAGATGTCGCGCCAGGGCGTCTTGCTCGGCGGCAGATGGTCAGTACTGCGGCCTTCGGGGATGAACAGGTTGTCCGGATCGAGCCCGGCCGCGCGCAGCGATGCCTTGAGCCAGCTTGCCGGCAGGCCGTTGACCCCGCGCGTGTAGATCACGTCGGTGACGCCGCCTTCGACGAGCATGGCCTTGTAGGCCTCGGGCGCGGCGGATTCGCGCGTCGCGATCATCCGCGTGCCGAGATAGGCAAGGTCCGCCCCCAGCACTTCGGCCGCGCGGATCACCGCGCCGGTCGAGACGGCGCCGGCCATCACGATCATGCCGTCGAACATCGCGCGCACCCGCGGAATGAAGGCAAGATGGCTGATCGTCCCGGCATGGCCGCCGCCGCCCGCGCCGATACAGACAATGCCGTCGGCGCCGGCCGCCGCCGCTTTCTCGGCGAAGCGAATGGTCGTCGCGTCGTGGAAATGGAGCATGCCGTATTCCTGCACCAGCGGCGCGTTCTGCGTCGGATCGCCCACCGAGGTGACGATGATCCGCACGCCATGGCGGCGGCAGCAGTCGAGGTGGCGGCGGAACTCGTCCTGGCTGAATGTCGGCGAGATGTTCATGGCGAGCGGGCCCACGGTCCGGCCTGGATGTGTATCGGCGAAGCGCGCGAGCGTTTCGCTCACGATGCCGAGCTGTGCTTCCATCTCCTCCAAGTCACGGCAGTGGTTGCGCGTCAGCGAACCGATAATGCCCGCCTGGCAGCAGGCTACGGCAAGCTCGGTGCCGCTGACCAGGAACATCGGCGCGGCGAATGCCGGCAAGGTCAGCCTGCTGCGCAATTCCTCGGGCAGCGCCATTGGATATTCTCCCCATTCCCGCGTGGTACCGGCCGCAGCCTATAGGCGCGACCCGGCGCGCGCACTATCCCCCATACTGATACTCGGGCTGGCGCTGCTATCGCCGCGCCGAGACGGAATATTAATCCGCATCGCCTAAGCAGGGCGCATGCGATTGCAGCGTCCCCGTGAACTCCGCCATGCCACCGCTGCGAAGGCGCGCCTCGACGACGGTCAGCGCCAATCGGACATCGTGATCGGCAATGTCTCGTCGCGAGGGCTGATGGCCAAGTGCGAGGTACCCCTCGCCGAGGGCGCGCGGATCGAGATCCTCTATCGCGAACTCCGCATCGCCGGCCGCGTAGCCTGGGCGCGGAGTGGTTGCTTCGGGCTGGAGAGCGACGAGGCCATCGATCTCGCCGGTCTGTTCGCGCCGCGTGCGCCACGCGCCGCGCCGCGGCGTTTCGTGCCGCCGCATGCCGTTACCCGGCGCACGGCGGCGAGCGCCGGGCCGGGCTTCCTGCCGTGGACCTCGGCGAGCGGCGGGTGAGGCGCCGGGCCTAACCTTTCCTGATGCCGAGGGTCTGACCGACCGGCGCCGGGGTCTTGGCGCTGAAGCCGCCGGCCGCGAGGTAGCCGCCGTCCACCGCCAGCGTCTGGCCGGTGATGTACGTCGCCATGTCGGACAGCAGGAACGTCACCGCCTTTGCGATCTCCTCCGTCGTCCCGCGCCGCTTCATCGGCACGAGCGCCATGCCTTGGGCTTCCTGCTCCGGCGATCCCAGCGGAATGCGTGGCGTGACGACGCCGCCGGGCGCCACGCAGTTCGCACGAATGCTATGCGATGCCCATTCCTGCGCCATCGTCCGCACCAGGTTGAGCAGGCCTGCCTTGGCCGCGCCGTAGGAGGCATGGTTCTGCGCCGAACGGACACCGTCGACCGATGCGATCGTCACCAGCGAGCCCGGCGCGCCGCGCGCGATCAGCGAGCGTGCGAATTCGCGGGCCGCGATGAAGACATAGCGCAGGTTCCGGTTATGGTCCTGATCCCAGATCTCGGTCGTCATGTCGGTGATCGGCGCCCAGGCGGCCATGCCGATGATCGTCACCAGACCGTCTACGGGGCCGAACTCGCGCTCCACTTGCGCCATGGCGGCGGTGAGCGAAGCTTCATCGGTAACGTCGGCCTGTATGGCGTAGGCGGACACGCCCAGCGCTTCGACATCCGCCTTCACACGCTGGGCCCGCTCCACCTCTATGTCGAGCAGGGCAAGGTCGGCGCCCAGGCTTGCGAGCAGCCGGGCGGTCGCTTCGCCCATGCCCTGTCCGCCACCGACGATCAGCACGCGGCGGCCCTGCATTCCGAACAGTTCGTTCATCGCTTCTCTCCCCGATGGCCCGGTTTTCCCCGATGGCCCGGTCGCCGGACCGTCAAATCGGCTTTTCGGGCGTCTCGTGCCAGTGCCTGTGCGTCACCGATTCCGCTTCGGCTTGCCTGATACCCAGCTCCAGGCTGGCGGCGACGGCCGAGGACCCGCGCTTCCTGAGTTCGGGAATGACCCGGGTACCCAGCAACTCGATCGAATTCATCACCGCGTCATGCGGCAGGTAGCCGAAGTTGAGATAGCACAGGAGCTGGTCGACCCCGGCTTCTTCGTAGCGGGCGAGCTTGGCCAGGCATTCGTCCGGCGTCCCGACCACCACCATATCCTCGCGGTCGAACTCGGTGATGTCGAACTCACCGCGCGCGCGCGCCGACATCAGCGGAAACACCTGCTCCTGCTGCTCGGGCGTCAGATGGGTGAATTCCCACTTGAGATGGAATTCGGCGAGCCCCCGGTACCACCACCACATCGATTCCCACAGGCGGTTGGTGCCGAAATCGTCGCGCGATTCCGCGCAGTGGACCAGGGTATAGGCGGCGACCTTGTTGGTGTGAACGCCGGTCAACGGGACCGCCCGCTTCTGCGCCTCGCGATAGGTGTCGATCACCTTCTTGAGCGCGTCGAGCGGCTGCAGCAGGCTGAACACCAGCAGGCCGCAGCCGTTCTCGCCGGCCAGCGTCGCGCTGGATTCGGTCGAAGCCGCCAGCCAGGCTGGCGGATGCGGAAACTGGTAGGGCTTCGGCGTCACCATGCGTTTGGGGAACTTGAGGAATTCGGAATCCTCCTCGTAGTATTCCTGTTCCCACATGCCGACGACCGATCGCGCCGCGGCCAGCATCTTCTCCTTGCTGCGCGGGATGTCGACGCCGAAAGCCTGCTGTTCCATCGGGGTCGAGCGGCCCATGCCCCAGATGACCCGGCCTTTCGAAAGCAGGTCGACGGTCGCCACCTTTTCCGCGACGCGTGCGGGGTGGATGAATTCGTGCGGCATCAGGACCACGCCGAAGCCCAGCTTGATACGCTCGGTAACCTGCGAAAGCGCGCCCAGCACGGCTTCGCTGCAAGGCATGTGGCTACGGTTCTCGCGGAAATGGTGCTCGACCAGCCAGACAGCCTCGAAGCCCAGCTTGTCGGCCAGCTTTATCTGCTCGATGTTGTCCTGGTAGACCTGCCGCTCCAGCGTGCGCTGCCCCCACGGGTGCTCGCCAGCCCAGGGCTGGGGCACGTCGAATTCGTAAAGCATGCCCAGTTCCATAGCCAATCCCTTCCCCGTGTTGTGCTGTGGCGGAGGGTGTCAGGATACGGAGGGGCGCCCTTGCAGCAATCACAATCCGGCCGTCGGAACCAAATATGTAATCATGCAGTTCAGAGCGGCTTGCGCGCGGATATGGGGGTTCGTCCCGCTGATGATCGGACCCATTCCGGTGTTTCGCCGCTTCTGACAGGGTTTTGCCTGTTGCGTGGAGCCCACGTTGCACCGCACAAACCAAATCTATCGTTGACTGCCAAATACCTACCAATTAAGTAGGGAATTGCGCTTGGGGTCTGATCCCGCTCCTCGCATTCGTTCAGGGATCCGCGGCTTTTGATCGGGAAGCAGCTTGCTCCGCGTCACCAACGGCTAAAGCGCGCGATGCTAAGGCGACAGCGCCATGCGTCGTGTTCCCTCCAGAAGAGGTGATACGATGCGTGTGTATTCAGGCAGTTTTATCCCTGCGAATCAAAGTGCCGATTTGCATGCTCCGCTGCTCTTGACCATTCCCGGCATCGACAACAGTGGCCCGGGGCACTGGCAAAGCATTTGGGAACGTGAGCTTGACGATTGCAGGCGCGTCGACCTCGGTTCCTGGGACAGGCCGCAACGCAACCTTTGGGTGACCAGGCTCAATGCTACCATTTCTGCGGTTTCGCGCCCGGTGGTGCTGGTGGCGCATAGCCTCGGCTGCCATGTGGTTGGCTGGTGGAACGCCCTGGAGCAGCCGCTTGCGTCCAAGGTTGTCGGCGCGTTGCTCGTGGCTCCGCCAGAGGTGGAGGACGCGCCCATCGATGAACGGCTGCGGCCTTTCGGTTCCATTGCGCGTCAACGTCTGTCCTTTCCGTCGTTGCTCGTCGCCAGTCAAAACGATCCTTACGCAAGTTTCGGCCGGTCGAAGCGTATGGCGCGAATTTGGGGGAGCCGGCTGATCGATGCCGGGCCGATGGGGCATATCAATGCGGAGTCCGGCGTCCGGGATTGGCCATATGGGCTCTTTCTGCTGCGTCGGTTGATCGCTGCGGTAACGCCCGAGCGCACTCCTCTTGTACCGGGCGGTGCGGCGGCGTTTTTCGCACGACCGGCCGGTTTCCTACCGGAAAATGCTGTATGAGGCAGAAGCGTGCACTGGTCATCCGTCACGTCCCCTATGAAGGCCTTGCCGGCTTTCCATATCGCCACGAAGCCTCCGTTCTCGGTGCTTGGGCAGCACGCAAATTTTGCCGGAGTAAACCAAATCTATAGTTGACCACCTAATCTCCACTAATTAGGTAGGGATTGTGCTTGGGGTTTGATCCCGCTCCTCGCAGTCGTTCAGGGATCCGCGGCTTTTGATCGGGAAGCAGCTTGCTCCGCGTCACCAACGGCTAAAGCGCGCGATGCTAAGGCGACAGCGCCAGGCGTCGTGTTCCCTCCAGAAGGAGTGATACGATGCGCATGACCAAGAACTTCTAGCACATCCAGCCGCAGGCCGCAGGCGACGACTGCGACCCGCCGGGGTGAAGTTTCACCACAGGCTCGTCGCGACCGAACGTTTGCGGCCTGCGCGAATTCGTCTGCCGTTGTCGCGCTGTTGCGCCGGCAAGATCGCTGTGTGTCCTCTTCGACGCACGCCTGGAAGATGTCGTCTCGACAACATCTTATAATCATATGAAAAATTGAGGGAAACTTTATGGCTAATCGCCGTCAGATACTGATTGGCGCCTCCAGCCTGGTCGCGGTCTCTGCACCATTGACTAGCTACGCGGCGTCGAGCCTTGGCGGGTCGCAACCGAACGCCAGTGACTACATCTACGACTATGTGTTCGTCGATCTCAAGCCCGCCGAGCGGGGCGCCTCGCAGAAGGCGTTTCTGGGGGCGCTTCCCGGCATCGTCGCGGCCGTGCGCGCCGCCGGCGGGGAAGCCCTCGGCTATTTCACGCCGCTGATCGGCTGGAGTTCCCAGAATATTGCAGTCCTTCTGCGCTGGACGCGGGAGGCGTCCGGACGCGAGCCGGCGGTGCGCGCGATCGAGACGCATCCCGCCGTTCGCAAGGTGGAGCGCGCCAGACTGGCGGCGACGATCCGGCCTGCGCCCGCCGATCTTCCCCTGACCACCGGAATCTATACCCACCGCTGGTTCGAGGTGAAAACCCCGGACGTGCCCGAGTTCGTCGACTTGTCCAATCGCGCCTGGCCGGCGTTCGAGCGCGAGTTCGCCAGCCGGGTCTTCGGCCTGTTCCGCGCCAGCCCGGACGCCGGCGATTCCAGCCGGGGCATCACCCGGATGCTGCTCAACACCCAGTACGACAGTCATGCTGTCTGGGAAGACTCGCGGCGGCCGTCATCCGAGCCGGCGAACCTGTTCCAGCGGCGCGGCGAGCTGACCATCACCACGCGCGTGGCGAGCCTGCGCTTCAACCGCTTCGCCTGACGCAGCGATCAACATCCAGTCGAGGGCACGCCGCACGTCCCGCTCCATGCCGGGGCGGTCCCCGGCCTGCTGCCCGCGACAGACCGACCCAAGGACATTTTTCGATGATATCCCGATCCAGTAGCCGTTTTCTCGGCACGTGCGCGTTTGGCGTATTCACGCTGTTGACCATCCCTTCCGCTTTGGCCGATGCAGCCGATTCTCGCGCGCTTGTCGATGCCGTTGCCGAAACCACCGCCGAAGCGGCGGCAAATCTCCCCGGCCAGGGAGAGATCCTGGTGACGGCGCGCCGCCGCAGCGAGCGCGCGCAGGACGTCCCCGTCGCATTGTCGGTGATCGGCGGCGATCTTGTCGACCGCCGCGGCGACTACACGCTGGCGGCGATCCAGCAGGTCGCGCCAAGCCTGCAGGTGTTCAGCTTCAATCCGCGCAACACCAACGTCAATATCCGCGGTCTCGGCTCGAATATCGCCAACTCCAACGACGGCCTTGAGAACGGAGTGGGGTTCTATATTGACGACGTCTATTACGGCCGCACCGGCCAGTCGCAATTCGATCTCGTCGATCTTGAGCGCATCGAAGTCCTGCGCGGGCCGCAGGGCACCTTGTTCGGCAAGAACACCACTGCCGGCGCGATCAACATCACCACGCGCAAGCCGGAATTCGAATGGGGCGGCTTTGGCGAGGCCACGCTTGGCGACTATGGCTTCCACCAGCTGCGCGGCAGCATCACCGGGCCGTTGACAGACTGGCTCGCCGTCCGGGTGAGCATCGCCGACACGCATCGTAACGGTTTGCTGGCCAACGTTACCACGGGCAAGAAGGTTGGCGATTATGATAATTTCACCGCCCGGGGACAATTACTTGCGAATTTCGCCGAGAACGTCTCGCTGCGCCTTATCGGGGATTACGGCAAGCAGACTATGAACTGCTGCTTGCGTGTACCCGCCGCCTTCTTCTCCACCTATGGCGACGGCAACCGCATCGCCAATAATTTCTACGATCGGACAGCGCGTGCCGGCTACACGCCTCTGCCGATTGATCCCTGGGCCCGGCGGGTTGAAGGCGAGGCGCCGGTCCAGGCCAACATGAACACCTGGGGCGTGTCGGGTAAGCTCGACTGGGACGTCGGCGCGGTCACGCTGTCCTCGATCACCGCCTATCGCAAATGGAACTGGTATCCCAAGAACGACAGCGACGGCACCGGCCTGGCCGTCCAACTTTTCAATCAGCGTGAGAATTTCCAGCGCCAGTTCAGTCAGGAGCTGCGCCTTGCATCCAACGGGGACTCGCGCCTCAACTACGTGATCGGCGCCTATTATTTCTGGCAGGTCATCCGGGGGCCGAGCATTGCGGGATACGGCGCAGACGCTCCGTTGTGGCAGGCGCCAACCGTGCCCGACAAGGTGCGCATCCCGGCGCTCAGCGGCTTTATCTCACAGTCGCTTTCCGACCCGGTAACGCGCAGCTATGCGCTATTCGGTCAAGCGAACTACCAGATCATACCCGACAAGCTGACCCTTACGCTCGGCGGGCGCTACACCCACGAGGACAAGCACGGCAGCTTTACCCAGATCTGGACGGGCGGCGCCGACCTTGACGATCCCGCGCTCGGGCTGACAGCCGCGGAACGTACGCAGGCCATTGCCCTGCGGACCGCGCTGAATCCGCGCACGTCCTATTCGCTCTCCACCAAAGACGACAGCTTCTCGGGTCTGGCCACGCTGTCATACAAGATAGCGCCCGACGTGATGATTTATGCTTCCTATTCGCGAGGCAGCAAGTCGGGTGGCCTCAACCTCGCCAACCTGCCGGCGGGCGTCACCGCCGAGGTCGATCCCGAGAAGGTCGATAACTGGGAAGCGGGCATCAAGAGCCAGTTGTTCGACCGACGCCTGACCCTGAACGCTACCGCGTTCCATTCCAGGATCACCGACTATCAGACCGGTATCACCGAACAGGTCGTCGGCACCAACAGTACACGCTACTATATTGCCAACATCCCTGAGGTGATCTCGCGCGGATTCGAGCTGGACGGCTATTTCGCGGTCAGTCCGAACATCAGCCTGAACGGCTCTCTGGCTTATACCGACGCCTACTACGTCGACTTCGCCAACGGCCCCACGCCAGTGGAAGAACTGAATCCGATGACCGGCGGTTCCAAAATCAAGGACCTGTCGGGCCAGCCGATCTCCGGTTCGCCGAAATGGGCGTGGAACATCGGCACTGATTTCCAGTTCCCGGTCGGCGCAACGCCAATCGGGGATTCCGAGATTTACGGCCGTGCTGACTATAGCTGGCGGTCTTCATACTTCACCGCGGTGTCGAACAGCCGATATTCGGAAGTTCCGGCCTTCGGAGTCGCCAATGCGCGTCTGGGCGTGCGGGCGGCGGACGGGCTGATAGATGTGTCGATCTGGGCGAAGAATATTTTCGACAAGAAGTACTTCACCACGCTTTCGGTCGCCAACACCGGGCTCGTCACGGCGACGATCGGCGATCCACGCACCTATGGCGTGACCCTGCGCTCCAGCTTCTGATCCCAACTATCGCGCTGCCCGGCGGTGCCGGGCCATTTTCAAGGGAGTGATTCTCCATGACGCGTTTCAAGCCTTTGGCGCTCATCGCCGCCCTCGCTGCCTCGGCCGCCTTTATCCCCGCCCATGCGGATGCGGCGGAGCCGGACAGTCGCCCCAACTTCCTGATCATCGTCGCGGATGATCTGGGCTATACCGATCTCGGTGCGTTCGGCGGGGAAATCGCGACGCCCAATCTCGATGCGCTGGCGCTGTCGGGCCTGCGGCTGACCGATTTCCATACCGCGCCGGCCTGCTCGCCGACTCGTTCGATGCTGCTGAGCGGCACCGACAACCACCTTGCCGGCCTTGGCAACATGGCCGAGTTCACCGCGCCGAACCAGAAGGGCCGGCCCGGTCACGAGGGCTATCTCCGCGCGGACGTGGCGAGCCTTGCCGAGCTGCTTGGTGCGAACGGCTATCGCACGCTCCAGTCCGGCAAGTGGCACCTCGGCTTGCGGCCGCAGGACGATCCGCACGCGCGCGGGTTCCAGCACAGCTTCACGATGCTGCAAGGCAGCCACAATCATTTCGGAACCGATATCGGCAAGGACGCGACTTATCGGGAGGACGGCCGCACGCTGACGTCGCTGCCGGCGAACTTTTATTCGTCAGATACGTTCACCACCAAGCTGATAGAGCAGTTGCAGACGACCTCGCGGGGAGCAGAGGGGCGCAAGCCGTTCTTTGCCTATCTGACGTTTACCGCGCCCCATTTCCCCCTGCAGGCGCCGCCGGCTGAGATCGCCAGATATCGCGGCCGTTACGACGCCGGCTTCGAGGCGCTTCGTCAAGCACGGCTCAAGCGGCAGGTCGAGCTTGGTCTGGTTGACGCGAGCGTGGTCGCGCACGCACCGGCCCTGCCGAAGGGGCCGTGGGAAGACTATACGCCGGAGCAGAAGCGCTTCGCCTCGCGCAACATGGAAGTGTTCGCGGCGATGGTGGATCGCCTGGACCAGAACGTCGGCCGCGTCATCGCCGAACTGAAGCGCAGCGGCGAGTATGACAATACGGTCATTCTGTTCCTTTCGGATAACGGTGCGGCCGGGCGCGGCGTTAATGACGTTACGCTTGGGCGCATCGCGGAGAGACTCGCCGTAGCGGACAATAGCATCGACAATCTGGGTTCCGCGACATCCTACAGTTCGTACGACCGCGGCTTCGCCCAAGCGGCGACCACGCCGTCCTGGCTGCACAAGTCTTTCCCCACGCAGGGCGGAACGCGTACGGTGTCCTTCTTCGCCGGCAAGCCCTTCACTCGGCGTGGCATCGGTCGCGCCTACGGCAATGTCATGGACGTGGTGCCGACTTTCCTGGAGCTGGCCGCCGTTCCGGCTCCGCAAGGCGAGTTCGACGGTCGGCGGGTCCAGCCCATCCGGGGCAAGAGCTGGGTGCCCTACCTTCAGGGCCGCAGCGACAGGGTCTATGCGCCGGATGACGCCATCGGGACGGAACTGTTCGGCACGCGCGCCTTGCGGCAAGGCGACTGGAAGATCACCGACATCGGGGACGGCCAATGGCGCCTGTTCAATCTGGCGCGCGATCCGGGTGAGACATGGGATCTTTCGGGGCAGGAGCCCGAACGGTTGCGGGTACTGGTGACGCGGTGGGATCAGTATGCCCGCGAGGTGGGGGTGATCATGCCGCAGCCGGCGCTCGATCACTACAAGCAGCTTCAGGGCCAGTAACGCAGCGTCTGGTGACGTTTCGTCGAAGGTGTGAACTTTGGCGGTATCCGGCCGGGTCAAGTAAAAGAAAAACTTGCCCGAGCGGCCATACTGCACGCTCGCACCAAGTCGGTCGCGAAGCGCGCCGATATTGTCCTCAAGATGGCTGGCTGGAAGCTGGATATCGCACAGACCATCAGCCGCCAGCAGATTAGCGAGATGGGGCAGCGACTTGCGCGGCAAATGGCGGCCATCGGACGGTTCCCGCCACCTGCCCGCGCCGAATCCGTCGAAAAGCAGGACGCAATGCTGGTCGTCCAACTCACGCGCAAGCGCTTGCATCAAGACGGTTTTGCCAACGCCTCCTGCAGCATGAACCAACAAGGCACGCGTGTCGGCGAACAGCGCCGCAACAAGGTCCTTCAGGACCGGGCGCGCTATGGGCGTTTCGATTGCGGGGAAGGCCGCCTCTACCGGCTAGAGATCGCGTTCATAGGCAACGTCGAGCGCTCCGAGGACGTCGACCCTGCCGATGACGTTGTCGTCTTGTCCGCGCATGCCGGCGCGGTCGCTCACCAGCCTGCGCAAAATTCGCCAGGCGAGCATGGCTGAGATTGTCAGTCGCTCCTGACCAGGACGCGAGCACTTTAAGATTGCTATGTTCGGTCGCGTCGAGCGCCTCGCCAGTTCCGACAAAACTGAGCTTCCGAGCAAACGCGTGCAGTGCTTCGCCCTTAAGACCTATCGCGTCAGTGAGCTGATGGAGATGGCGCTTTACCCGCCCCTCAGCCGTGGTGCCGCCGCGCAATGCACTGAGGGCAGCAATCGTATCGCGATCAATGGGCCGATTGGTAATCAGCGTGGAATGTTGCCAAATCCGGTTCGCCCGCCCGGACCGCTTCGATATCCTTGTTGGCCAACGCGAATTTGCCAAGGGTCTTTGCCATTTCCACAGCACGCATCGGCTCATCGGCCGAGGCGACTGAATACTTGAACTGTATAGCTTCGATGCACGTAGCGGAGGCGATCCGGACGCCTCCGTAATATCGGGTGAGATCAGCAACCTCGTGCGTCGCCTCCGAAACATCTCCCGCTTCCTCGTGGGAGAAACCCTCAATGGCGACCGCACTGAGAGTGGTGTCAGGGGGGAGTAACTCGAGGCAAATGCGCGCAGCCCAAGCCTCGTGGAATTGGTGCCCATCTCGGGACGCCCGGACTACGTCTATTTGGCCTGAATCTTCGCTCATAAGGTTCTCAAGGACATGCGAGAACGGAGATGGAACATATGCAAGTGATGAACAAGGCGAGGGACGGCATCTCTGAAGAAGATAGAGGCATAGACTTGGTGAGCGCAGCGGAGGCTTTCACCACTCTCATACTAGGACCGAACGATCCGCTCACGGCCCAGCCATGCCGCCGCGCGCCCCCGTTGCCGTGCTTTTCTGACCGATAGGCCGCTGCGCAGCTTGATTAAAGGCGGCCATCTATGTCTCGACCGGCTCTGCGACTACCCGTGATCTGCCGGCGGGACGGAGCGGATGTGAAAGCGGGCGTGATCTATTTCCGTAATAGAACGCGCCGGCCAGAGCCCGCCGCGTGTGGTCAGGAAGATAGGCTGGCAGCGGTGCATGAAGTGCCGCCGTCCATTTTTCTCAGAGGACGTGCTGCGCCTGCGGCTATGCGATGGCACGCAAGGATGCCGGGGAGACGAGGACAGGTTTGCGTGACGAGTTAGCGCGGCGGTTCCATTTTGACGCGGCGTGGAGGGTTAAGGCCACCGACCCCTCGCTCACAACATCGGGGCCAGCAGCGGGGAGACGGACACTCCTTTCCGCCCTGACGCTGTCAGCACCCTGCGCCTCTCGGTGCGGGGTGCTGCTATGAGCGAGATTCGCCATGCTAGCGCGTGCCCTGCGCCGCTAGCATAGTGCTAGCATGGAAATGCTAGCGGCCTGCGCTGCCGCGTTGGACCTTCGCTAAGTGGCTGTTTTTGCTAGGAAGTTTTGGTGGACGCACTAGGGCTCGAACCTAGGACCCGCTGATTAAGAGTCCGGATCAGTGTGTCCTTGCGCATCCATACGCTTCCAGAAACGACGGAAATCTCAGGTTTTCGGTCCACATAGTTCTTGATATGTTCACCAGTATCTGGCACCAAAAGCTACCTAAGGTAGCAGGTACATATGGCGAACAAAGTGGGGTTGACTGACGCCCGGATCGCGGGAGTGAAGGCTCCCGCGCAAGGGCAAATTGAGTTGGCCGATGGCATTGTCCCCGGCCTTCGGCTGCGGGTCGGCGCCAGCGGCATCAAAACCTACATCCTGCGCAAGCGGGTTCAAGGCAAGTGGCTGAACGTAACGATCGGTCGTCATGGAACGAACTTCACACTGGCGAACGCGCGTCGGAAGGCACGTGACCTGTTGGTCGATGTTGAGCAAGGTAAGAACATTGCCCGGAAGGAAGGGGCAAGGAGGAAGGGCAGCAAGGGCGTCGGCACCGTTGCTGAACTCTATGAGATTTACCTAGCTCAGCAGATTGAGGGCAAGAAGCGCAGCGCGCGAGAATTTGACCGGGTCTTCAGGAAGTACATCGAGCCGGAGCTGGGCGACCGGATCGCCGACTCTGTCACGCGAGGCGATGTCAGTCGCTTCGTGGAGAAAGTTGCTTTCGAACGTGGCAGCGAAACCCTCACGATGGCGCGCATCGTCTATCGACACTTATCGACGTTCTACTCCTGGGCGCTGACGAGGCTGGAAAACCTCCCCTACAATCCGTGTCGCGATGCATGGCGTCCGAAGAAGAGCATTCCGAGAGACCGGGTGCTCAGCGACCGGGAACTCGCCGCGTTGTGGCAAGCGGCTGAGGAAGATGGATATCCATTCGGCCATTTGACGCGAATGCTCATCCTCACGGCACAACGGCGCGGCGAGGTATTGGGCGCGACCAGCGATGAATTCGATTTCAAGGGCAAGGTTTGGACTGTTCCGGGCAGCCGGGCCAAGAACGGCAAGGCCAATGTGGTCCCGCTGTCTGCCCAGGCGGTGACGGTAGCCAAGGAAGTATTCCTGGCAGCCAACATCGATCCGGATCAAGCGCATTCTCAGAACGCGCTTCTCTTCGCTTCGAAAGTCACCGCGTCGAACAGCGTGAGCGGCCTGCCGAAAGCCTGGAAGCGCATAAGGGCAAATGTCGATGAGAAGCTGGGTTACGAGGCAGCGCACTTCACCATGCACGACATTCGGCGAACTGTAGCGACGGGTTTGCAGCGCCTGGGGGTACAACTGGTAGTCTCAGAAGCGGTCCTCAACCATCAATCGGGGTCAGCGATGGCCGGCGTCGCAGGGGTGTACCATCGGCACCAATACACCAATGAAAAGCGGGAAGCGCTCGCTTTGTGGGGTAGGGAAGTTCTTCAGATCGTCGCGAGATACCCGCCTCAGCAAAGCTAGGCGGCATCAGGCGACGCTCCGATCCAATCCGCGCGCAAGCGGTAGGCGCCTGCAATGACACCTTCGACGACAACCGTGGCGCCGATGAGATCGCCGGCGGGCTCCTCGCTCTCGACGATCCATACCTCATCATCGTTCGTCGTCAGGATCATTCCGCGTCGTCCCAGACTGAGCGTTCCTGACACGCGCTTGCGCCCGCAATTCACACCTTCCTCCGCTCAGTAGCGCCAATGGCGTAGCACATCGCGCACATAGGCCGGCGTCTCACCGTTGCGTGGGATCCCGCCGGCTCGCTCGACAGCGCGAGGGCCTGCATTGTAGGCGGCGAGGGCCAGATGCACTACTCCGAACTTGTCGAGCATTTGGCGAAGATACCGCGCCGCACCGAAGATGTTGGACATCGGATCGAAGCGGTTGGAAACGCCAAGGTCGCGGGCGGTCCCCGGCATCAATTGGCCCAAGCCAGCAGCACCGGCCTTGCTGATCGCCAAAGGATTATAGCGCGATTCCGTCCATACCAGGGCGTCGAGAAGACCACTCGGCAGCGAATATTGAGCCTCCGCAGCATAGACATGGGGAAGGTAGCTAGCCCGCCGAAAGCCGGAGGGGCCACCGCCTTTGGGCTTCGCGAAACCAGAGGGAGGATAGGTCCTGCCCGCTTCGAGAACTGGCACGTCGGACGAAGGTGGCGCGGGCTGTCGCCAGATCCCATGTTCCACGAGCTGAAAACCGTTCGCCCCCTGGGCTACGCGGAAGCCGTCAGTTCCAAGTTCACGCGCAGTTGCAGCCTCAGCAGCTATTTGCTCCTGCGCGTGAGCCGGCACCACCAATGCGAACCACGCCGCTATCAAGGTCGTCGTAGCCCATCTCGATCCCATTTTCCGATTCCTTGTTTGGCCGAATCGGACGCGAACATATATAGAACATGGAATGTAGGAAAACGCATTGGCGTCGGCGCAGAGGGGGAGGCTGCGCGGGGAGGCATGTCACGAAGGAGCTGCCTCATGTCCCAAGTTCACAGGGCGTCGCTCGAAGCTCGCGCCAAGAAGATCGTCGAGGCTCTCGGTGGTACCTGGTCGCGTTCGCGCGGCATGTGTTGCTGTCCGGCGCATGCGGACCGCACCCCCTCGTTGAGCATCACGCTCGGTAAGCGCGCGATCCTGGTCCATTGCTTTGCCGGTTGCGCCAACGAGGCGGTCATCGCCGGAATGGCCAAGCTGGGCGTGCGGATCTCGGACCTGTTCGATGGTCCGGGCGGCCCGATCACCTCGGAGCCGCGCGAGGAAGTCGCCGATCGCAATGCGCTGAGACTGTGGCGCGAGGCATCGATCCTCCCCGGTAGCCCGGCCGCTCGTTATCTCTCGGCAAGAGGCATTTCGACCGCATCATCCGAACTGCGTTTTCACGCGCGCATGCCGCTGGGGCCGAAGGGTGCGGTGCGGTTCTTACCGGCTCTGGTGGCGGGGGTACGCAACGACGCTGGCATTCTGGCGTTGCACCGAACCTTTATCGATATCGATCGCGACCGTCTTGCCATGTTCGAGCAGCCTAAGCGCGCGCTAGGCAGTCTCGGCTCAGGTGCCGTGCGCCTGGCCAACCCGCGCGATGGCCGCCTTGGTCTTGCCGAAGGAAACGAGTCCGCTCTCTCGGCCATGCAGCTGTTCGACATCCCCTGTTGGGCGACGCTTGGCAACGAGCGGTTCGGCCTAGTCACGATCCCGGAGTCGGTGCGCGAACTCCATCTATTCGTCGACAATGATGCGGGAGGCCTGCTCGCAGAAGACCGCGCGCGCGAAGCCTATGGCTGCGAGGGGCGCCGCATCGTCACCCGGCGCCCTGAGCGGGCGGACGACGACTGGAACGATGTGCTGATGGGACGATTGCGGTCGTCGGCTTGAGCATCGCAGAGAGGAAAGATGGCTTGGGGCCTCTTGAGGCCTCCAAACGGATTTGGGCCTCGTCAGGAGGTTCCCATGTCTCATGCTTCACCCGCTTTCGCATTTTCATGCCCCGTCGAGCCGCAAGCCTTGACGACGGCCAGGTCGCTTGCTGCCCGGATCAGTGCCGATCAGGCAATCTCACGCGCCGCGCTGAACGCGGCAATGCGCGAGAATTTCGGCGGCAGCGATGCCCAAGGCCGCTGGTCGGCGCGAGATGCCCACGCTGCGCTGGAACTGGCGCAGGTGCTGTTTCTGCAGGACCAGCCCGAACTCGTCACCACCGTGGCGCCCGAATTGGCCGACCGAACCTTTTCACATCTGGAAGCGCTGGTGCCGAGCCAGACCACTCGGAGCGACGAGCAGATGGAGTGGCAGCAGTTCGCGACGCCGCCCCGCATCGCCTGGCTTGCCGCGCGGGCCTGCCGGATTTCCGCCGAGGAATTGGTGCTCGAACCCTCGGCCGGAACCGGAATGCTCGCGGTCTGGGCCGCGAAGGCCGGTGCTCGTCTCGCGTTGAACGAAATTTCGCCGCTGCGCCGTGAATGTCTTTGGAGCCTTTTCCCGGCAGCGCGCGTCACCGCCCTCGACGGTGAACTGATCGACGAACTGCTCGATCCGCTGGTCGCACCAAGTGTGGTGCTGATGAACCCGCCCTATTCACACGGGATCGAGCGCGGCCACGACGGACGCACCGGGGCGCGTCACATGCGCTCGGCCTGGAACCGGCTGCTCCCCGGTGGACGCCTTGTCGCGGTGATGCCCGACTGGTTTGATCTGCCGCGCTTCCTCGCCGGGATCGTCGGCCCGGTGGCGCTACGGCTCAACGCCACGGTTGAGCGCGGCTTCGTGAAGCAGGGCACCTCGATTACCACCCGGCTGCTGGTGCTCGACAAGGCCGACGGCGGTGATGTTCCAATGATGGCCAAGCCGGCGAACTTCACAGAACTGTGCCAGGCGGTCGAAATGTTGCCCGATAGGGCGGCCCGGATGGCCGAGCCGATCATCGCGGCGCGGCCCGCCTTGCCGCTGCGCCTCGTTTCGTCGGCAAGGAAGCCGGTTCCGCTAGCCGTTCGGCCCGTTGCTGCGCCCCCGTCGATCCTGCCGCTCGCCTACCAGCCACTCGAAGCGCCGGCCGCGATCGCCGAGCAGATCGGGCACTATCTCCCTTACCGGCCGAGCCGGATCACGATTCAGGACGCGGTCGAGCATCCCACCCCTCTCGTCGAATCCGTAGCGATGGGTTCGATCACCGCACCGGTGCCTGAGGTGGTGCCCCAGCTTCCTTCGGCAGTGATCGGCAACGGCATACTCTCGGTCGCCCAGGCCGAGACCCTGATCTACGCCGCGAGCGCCCACGCGCGCGATTTACCCGGTCGCTTCGAGCCCGAAGATAAGGGCTGTGCCTTGAAGGCGAGCGCCGAAGGCAAAGTCTTCCGCATGGGTTATTTCCTTGGCGACGGGACGGGTGCGGGCAAGGGCCGCCAAGTCGCATCGGTTATCCTTGATCGCTGGGTGAGGGGCGAACGCCGCCACATCTGGATCTCGAAGAACGAGGCCTTGCTCGAAGACGCGCGCCGCGACTGGACAGCGCTCGGTGGCCTGCCAATAGATATCCAGCCACTCGGGCAATGGAAGCTCGGGACTCCGGTTGGGATGCGCGAGGGCATTCTCTTCGTCACCTACCCAACCCTTCGGTCCGGGCGCAGTGATGCGACTCGGCCCGAGCAGATCCTTGACTGGGCTGGCGACGACTTCGATGGCGTGATCGTCTTCGACGAGGCCCATGCCATGGCCAATGCTGCCGGCGGCGAAGGATCGCGCGGTAAGGTCAAGGGCTCGAACCAGGGGATCGCGGGGGTGCGCCTCCAAAATCTCCTGCCTCGCGCCCGCGTGCTATATGCTTCTGCGACCGGCGCTTCGGACGTCAACAACCTCGCCTATGCGACCCGGCTTGGCCTCTGGGGACCGGAAACCGCCTTCGCCAACCGCGAGGCCTTCGTCGCCGACATTCGGGATGGCGGCATTGCCGCGATGGAACTGGTCGCCCGCGACCTTAAATCGCTCGGTCTCTACACCGCGCGCGCTCTCTCGTTCGCCGGGGTTGAGTACGAAATTCTCGAGCATTGCCTGACACCCGATCAGATCGCGGTCTACGACGCCTATGCCGATGCATGGTCGATCATCCATGCCAACCTGCGCGAAGCTCTCGAAGCCACCCGGATTGTCGACGCGGACAGCGACGACACCCTGAACTCGGGCGCCAAAGCTGCGGCGCTGTCGATCTTCGAAGGCACCAAGCAGAGGTTTTTTGCGCAGCTGCTGCTTTCGATGAAGTTGCCGAGCCTGCTTCCCGCGATCGACTGCGCTCTGGCCGATGGCAATGCCGTGGTAATCCAACTCGTCTCTACCGCCGAGGCGATGCTCGATCGTCGCCTGGCCGATCTGTCCGACGCTGAACGCGAAGCGCTCGAGGTCGATCTCTCTCCCCGCGAATATGTGGTCGATTACCTTACCAAGAGCTTCCCGGTTCGGCTGATGGCGGTGTTCACCGACGAGAACGGCAATCCGCATTCCGAACCCATGTTAGACGAAGCCGGTGCGCCGGTGCTGTGCAGCTCGGCGCTGGCCGCGCGCGATCGGATGATCGAGCAGCTGTGCGCGCTGCCACCGATCGCTACCGCGCTCGATGCGATCATCGAGCGGTTCGGGGTCGAGAAGGTTGCCGAAGTGACGGGGCGAACCCGGCGCCTGATCGTTGGGCGAGACGGGCGCCAGTTGCTCCAGTCCCGGTCTCCGCGTGCCAATGTCGCCGAGACCCAGGCGTTCATGGACGGGGCAAAGCAGGTCCTCGTCTTCTCCGATGCCGGGGGGACCGGACGCAGCTACCATGCGGACCTTGCCGCCAGGAACCAAGCCCGCCGCGTCCATTTCCTGCTTGAGCCGGGTTGGCGCGCCGACGCTGCGATCCAGGGGCTGGGCCGGACCAACCGCACCAACCAGGCCTCGGCTCCGCTGTTTCGTCCGGTGACCACCGACGTGCGCGGCGAGCGGCGGTTCATCTCGACGATAGCGCGGCGGCTCGACAGCCTCGGCGCGCTGACCCGCGGCCAGCGCCAAACGGGCGGGCAAAACCTGTTCGATCCCGCCGACAATCTCGAAAGCACATACGCGAAGGAGGCGCTTCACCGCTGGTTCGGACTATTGTTCACCGGCAAGCTCGAAGCCGTAACCTTGGCGAAGTTCGAGGAACTGACCGGGCTAAGGATCCAAGGCCCAAATGGATCGATGGTCGACGACCTTCCTTCGATTCAACGCTGGCTCAACCGCATGCTCGCATTGCCGATCGCCTTGCAGAACGGCATTTTCGATGAGTTCCTCGGCCTGGTCGAAGCACGGATCGACGCCGCGCGGCAGGCGGGCACGCTCGATCTCGGGGTCGAGACCATCGCGGTCGAACATTTCGATGTTCTCTCTGACACCTTGCTTCGCACAGACGCCTTGTCGGGCGCGACGACGCACCTGCTCGAACTTGAGATTGCCCGTGCGCTCAAGCCCCTGACATTGGAGCGCCTGGAGGAGTTTTACGGTCTTTCCGGTGCGCTGCAGCAGTTCCTTCGCAACAGCCGCTCGGGCCGGATCGGGCTGCTGGTCCCGGCCCGCAGCCTGCTGGCTGATGATGGGACGCGGGTTGCCCGCTTCGAACTGGTCCGACCGCTGAAGCACGGCCATCTGACCGCCGAGCAGCTTGCGGAAAGCAGCTGGGAGACAGTCGATGCAGGCGAGTTCCGCCGCCTCTGGCAAACGGAAGTCGATGAGGCGGCCACCAGCCACAAACGCGAACGCCTGCATCTTGCTACCGGCCTGCTGCTGCCGGTCTGGGACAAGCTCCCTTCCGACTATGTTCGGGTCAGCCGGATCTCGGCGCGCGATGGACGCTCGTTGCTCGGCCGCGAGGTGCCCCTGCACTGCGTGCCTGAGCTCTGTCAGGCGTTGGGGTTGGAGAACGACACCGCATTCTCGGCTGAACAGATTGTCGATGCCGTCCTCGCTGCCGGACGGCCGATGCACATCAAGGCACGCGAGGCGCTCACGCTCAAGCGCAGCCTCGTCAACGGCGCACAGCGACTTGAACTCACCGGCTGGTCCGCGGCGCGGCTTGACTGGTACAAGGCGCAGGGCTGCTTCACCGAGATCATCCGATATCAGACACGGCTGTTTGTGCCGACCGATGGTGCTGCGCGTATTCTCGCCCGCCTCTCGCAATAGATGCGAGTTGCCAAATGGCATGCAATTCCTTATGTATTGCCATATGGAGAACTGCTATGCTGGCTTTGCAACCCGTTGATACGACCCCGCACGCGTTCCGGCCCGATCCGGTCACGCAGGAGGAAGCCGCAGCGATGTTCCGCGCGGCCCTCAATCTCTTCAGCAAGTGGGAACTTACCGATGAACAGGCGGCGACACTGCTTGATATGCCGGTGCGCTCCTATCGGCGCTGGAAGGCTGAAGGGCCAGGCCGGATCTCGCGCGATGGCGCGGCGCGCCTTTCCAACCTGATGGGCATCCACAAGGCTTTGCGGATCATCTTCACCGAAGCCCAGCTAGGCTACGCCTGGATCAAGGCAGCTAATGAGGCCTTTGCCGGATCGAGCGCGCTCGACGTCATGCTTGGTGGCGAACTCACCGACATCATGCGTGTGCGCCGCTATCTCGATGCCGAGCGCGGTGGCTAGTGACGGTCCCCGAAGGGCTTTCCGTATCGAGAGTTGAATGGAACGGCGCTGTCAGAATCATCCGCAGCGCATTTCCGCCGATCGACCTGTTCGAAGACATCGCTGACCCCGTCGATTGGCCGCTGCTGATCGCCGCAGAACAAAAAACCAATCCCCGGATCATGGCGACGATCGGAAATATCGATCTCGTGCCAGTGAACCGCCGGGTGGGCGGAAACGGTGCTTCCTATCTGATGGCGCCGTTCACCCATGTCAGCATGGACCGGCCGAGCCGGCTCACTGATGGCAGCTACGGCGTCCTCTATGTTGGAAACACCTTCGAGACGGCGCTCTTCGAAACCATTTACCACCATGCCCGGTTCATGGCCCGCACTGCCGAAGCGGCGGGTTGGACCTCTCAATTCCGCGAGATCATCCTTTCGGTCAGTGCCGATCTTCACGACCTCAGAGGGACCGAGCCCGCCAATCCAGCCCTCGATCCTGACAGCTATGTGGCGTCGCAGAAGCTTGCGGCAGAACTTAAAGCGGGTGGGGCTGATGGGATGGTGTATCCGAGCATCCGGCATCCCGGAGGGGAATGCGTCGGACTGTTCTACCCCGACTGCGCTTCCGAGCCCATCCAAGGGCGCCATCTCGACTATCACTGGGATGGGACGCGGGTCGATCTGGTGCGCGATGCGGGGACGGGCGCGGTCTTTCGCGTGGTCGATATTGCGGGAGCCGGCGAGATCTAGACGACCGGCTCTGGGACTTTCGCGCCGTTTCCAAGCAACATGTCGAGCGGCAGTTCTTGTCAGAAGCCGACATGAAGCGAATTGACAGTACTCCGCTCTCACGAGAGATTCCTACTATTCTAGCGGCGCCGTCTGTCTCAATCGCGGGATGATCGCGGCTGCACCACCCATATAGCGACGGTTCAACTTGAGCCAATCGCTCACTGATAGCGGCCCGGCGCCTGCGCACGCTCGAGGAATTGAACAGCCGGCTGAAGAAGCCGCTGGCGGAGGCGATGCTCGACAATGCCGGCCTCAAGGATTTTCTAGCAAAAATGTATGGTTCGCCCCCGTCTGCCAAGCGAGAAGCGGTCGCTCATGTCCATGAGCAACGCGGCCTGGAGCCCGCTGATGGTGTGGAGAGTTGAAAGCGGCTGGCGCCGTGTGTGTCTGAAAGCTTCCTTTCTCCCCGCTGGACAGTCATTTGTCACTTTGTTAGCATGTTGGCCAGCAGCTGCGCCGAGCGGGGCTCAAGTACTTGGGAAGGATCTTGGAATGGCAATCACACTCTCGCCGGAGCGCCCGGCGGAATGGACACTGCACAGCTTTGAGGAACTGGTCGCTATCCCCCGGCTCGAACGGGACGAGCTGCAGCTGGCGGCCCTCCAGCATCGTTTCAAGTCGCTTCGGGGCCGCGTGGAGGCGCTGGATCGGTTGGCAGACCGCCAGAACGTCGATCGCATCGACAGCCTATCGGACGCATTACCGCTGTTCTTCGATCACCGCGTTTACAAGAGCTATCCGCTGTCGCTGCTGGAGAAGCGCGATTTTCGCCGGCTTACGGAGTGGCTCAACCGCTTGACCACGCACGACCTCAGCAAGGTCAATCTCGACGGGCTGAAGACGGTCGACGACTGGCTGACACGGCTCGACCAAGCGGGGATGATCATCGGCCATTCCACCGGCACGACCGGCAAGCTAAGCTTCATCCCGCGCAGCGAGGCCGAATGGCCCGCCTGGCGCTCGGCCTATCTCGAGATGGACCGCGTCGCCACTGGCGTCGATTCAAACGAAATCCAGCTGCCGACGTTCTTTCCCGGCTATCGCTCGGGCCACCACATGCTGACCCGGATGAACTCGTTGTTCGGCGCGATCGCCGCCGGAGGGGCTGAGCATTACCACACCCTCTACGATGCGCCGGTGTCCTCGGACCTGATGTCGCTGGCTGGACGGCTGCAGTCGGCCGAGGACAAGGGCGAGCTGGAGAAGTTGGCTCTCGACCCGGCGTTGCTCGAAGCGCGCAACCAGATGATTGAGGCCGGCCGCCGCCGCGATCAGGACATCGAGGCCTGGTTCAACAAGTTGATCGGCCAGTACCGTGGCCAGCGCGTGCGGATCAATGGTTCATTCGGCGATCTCACCCGCGTGGCGATGACCGGCATGGCGAAGGGTATCAAGTGCGTCTTCGCACGAGATTCGGTCATTATGGCGAGTGGCGGGATGAAGGGCTTCAAGGACGCGCCGGAGGACTGGCGTGGTCTGGTCATGGAGTTCTTCGGCATCAGCAAGATGAGCAGCCTCTACGGCATGGCCGAATGCATGGGCGTGGCGCCCCAATGCGAGGCTGGGCATTTTCACTTCCCGCCATATGCGATCCCGATGCTGCTGGACAAGGACTCGCAGGAGCTGCCTCGCACCGGGGTGCAGCGTGGCCGGATGGTCCTGTTCGACCTGTTGGCCGAAACGTACTGGGGCGGCTTCATCTCGGGCGACGAGATTACGATGTATTGGGACGACGACTGCGCTTGTGGGCACGGTGGCCCGCGGCTCGACGACGACATTCGCCGTTTCGCCGAGAGTGAGGGCGGCGACGACAAGATTACCTGTGCCGGCTCGGCCCAGGCCTACGGCGAATTCATGGACTACATCATGGCCATCTGAAGCGGAGATCCGCGATGTCGAAACTGACTTTCGCCAATTTGTACCAGCTCGGCTACATCGTTCGCGATGTCGATCGGGCGGCCGACCGGTTCCGAATGGTGTTCGGCGTCGGGCGGTTCCGGATCATCCGCCACGGGCCGGACATCGCCACGGCACACGCCTGGATCCGCGACGGGGTGATGGTCGAGCTCGTTGAAGTCAGTCCCGACGGGCCGGCCTATTTCCAGGATTACGTGCCCGACGATCCGATGCAGGCCACGTTCCATCACCACGCCTACCGCGTCCATGACGCGGCGGAATGGGATCGCCTGCGCGTCGCTGTGCGGGAAGGCGGCTTCTGGCACGATGTCGTCACTGCGAAGGGCGGTGAAATGAATGTGATGTTCGTCGACCTGCGCGAGACCACCGGCGCCTATGCCGAATACGTTTATCTCACGGGCGAGATGCTCGGCTACTATGACGACGTCCCGGAGAACTATCTATGACCGAAAGCCCAAGCACACTGAAGGTATTGGCGCCGTTTCTCGAAGACGGCTTCAAGGGCTTTCGCTCCGACGACGTGGCCGCAGTCGTGCGCGAATTGGCTGATCGGGAGGAAATCCGCGAGTTGACCGCGCGTTATGCTTTCCTCGTCGCGCATAGGCGGCCGGCCGCCGAGCTGTTCACCGACGATGGTGGCTTTGTTTTCCGCAAGCCCGACGGCGAGATCGGCATGGCGCGGGGACGGGCGGCGCTCGATGCGGTGTTCGACGACATCCTGCGCGCGCCCAACCATAATCTACCCACGGTGCACAATCACCTGCTCGACATACAGGGCGATAACGCCACCGGCGTCTGCTGGATCGAGCTCCACGCCCGAAAGGCCGACGACGACGGCACGATCAACGACTGGCGCGGATCGGGCTATTACGAAGATGTGTTCCGGCGGGAGAATGGACGATGGAAATTCGAGATGCGCGACTCGACGCTGGTCAAGTGGGAAAGGTTGTCGCGCTGATCGCGGGACTGGCAGTGGCTGCGACGTCGGCATTGGCGCAGGAGTCCGCACCCGTGAACGACCCGGATAAGCGTCAGCAGGAGATCGTAGGCCTGCCCCCGCGCATAGCTCCCTTGGAGACTGCCCGGATGAGCGGTGAGGCCCAGGCCATAGCGGCACGCCTCCGACAGGCGGCGGGCGCACCTGCGACGGGGGAGGTGCCCGATTATGTCGCCACCTTCCTCAAGCATCCCAACCTGTACGAAAAGCACGTTGCGCTCGGCACCGAGCTGCTGGGCAACGCAGCCCTCCCGGTCCGCGATCGGGAGCTGGCCGTGCTGCGCACCGCGTGGCTGCTGGGCGCGCCTTACGAATGGGGCGAGCATGTGGCCATCGGCAAGCGCGCTGGGCTCACCGAGGACGAGATCGCACGCATCGTCCAGGGAGCGCAGGCGCAGGGCTGGAGTACCCGAGACAGTGCCATATTGCGCGCCGCCGAAGAGTTACGCCAAGGCGCGATGGTTTCCGACAGTACCTGGGCCGAACTGGCCTCGTTCCTGGACGAGAAGCAGCTGATCGAACTCGTCTACGTGATCGGCAACTACACCAAGGTCGCGTACTTCCAGAACGCGTTGCGGCTGCGGCTGCAGAAGGGCAACCCAGGTCTGCTTGCGCGTTGACACGTCACGCGCGGGAGGCACCATCTTCGTGGCGATCCGGCAGCGCGTGGGGTGGCGTCGACCTTAAACCGTGCGCTCGCACATCGTGCTTTCGTACGACCCAACGCCCCTCGTGTGGAATCGCCCATCACTTTGCGTGAGGCGACGGCACTATCGTGTGACATCGCTCAAGGCGGCCGACCAGCCTGCGCCACGGCGGCGGCGGTTTCTGGGACACTGAGCTCGAGGTCGGATTATTCCGCCGCGATGCTCAATTCGGCCTCAGCTTCTTCCGGCCGGTGGTCGATGACCCAACGCACATTTCGGCGGAGGGGCTCGATGCCATCGTGGGGCATTCCCGGAGGCATGGCCTGGATGCCCCGGTAGACGCGCATCGGATCGCCGCCTGACAGCGAGACGAGGCGCTGCACACCGGCCAGCGCTAAAGGATCGAGAAGCCGCTCCCGCAGGCTTTCAGGGTAGACGCCGACCGTTTGCGTGGTGTCATCGCACCACTGCACGATGTCGAGGAGGTTCTCGACCGGCACGATGTTCACGACGCGGTTGTTGAGCTGGTCGTAGAAATCGACGCGGTCGTGAAACTTGGAAATCACGACGCCGCCATTCACCGTGTCGCCTTCGACGTGGTAGAAGGCGTCTTCGAACGATACCGCCTCAAGCTCAGATTCGAGGTCGCGGTTGGGCGCTTCCGACGGAGTCGACAGGAACGCGGGAAGAGCCTGGAAGCCCGCGACGACGCGACGGCCAAGCTCCACCAACCGTTCGATCGATTTGTCGTCTGTGCCGCTTTCGACATAGACGAGCCGCGTGTTTACGCAGGCCGATTGGTTGTAGAAGCCGCTGATCACGGCGAGACCGGTTGCCGCTTCGTCCATGGCTTCGTCGCTCTCGAGCGCTTCCTTGCCGATCACGGAGATGGAGAACTTGGGGTTGAGCGCGGTCAAGTCGATGCCGGGCGATAGGAACTTCTGGATGTGTTTGACGGAACTCATACCGCCCCAGGCGGTGATCTTGTCGATCCGGCTGGTGCGCACGATCTGGGAATCCATGAATTCGTCGCCACCTTTCCAGTAGGCGACGGCGATATGCTTGACCACTGGATGGGCCGGATCGACTTCCAGCAGCGTGCGAAGAATGGCGTTCGCGGTCAGCGGATCGTTTGACGGCGCCTTGATCAGGATGTCCGACTTGGTAAGCGCGCCGCGAATGATGGTCAGCGCGGCGACGACCGGGACGTTGCCGGCGGTGATGTGGAGCTGGCGCGTGCCTACCGCGCGAATGCGGCAGTGTCGGCCGGTGGGTTGGGGCACCCAGCCTTCGAGGTATTCGATGCCCACGGTGCTGTCGATCTGCGCTTCCATGTCGGCGGCGTCGAACATCAGCGGCAACGCGTCGTAGACGCCACGCAGGATCGGCTCGGCGAGGCCGCCGGCTTTTAGCGCAAGCGCGAAGCTCTCCTGGAGGTAAACGTTGTCTTCGAGGCGCAGACGCTTGCCGGCTTCCGCCAGGAAACCGATGATGTCGCGGATTGGGGTTGCTTGGAGGTCGGCCAGAAGTGTGGGGTTTCCGAGCACAAGGTCATGGATGTGCTTGTGCGGGTCGGGCGCGCGGAACGTCGCGCCGCCGCGGCCCTTGAATTCGACCGCGTCCTCGCTGGGCTCGATGACGCGACCGCGGGCGATGATGGGAATTTGATAGGCCTCGGTCATGATGCATCTCTCGCGCTGTAGGCGGCCGGATCCAGCCTAGCCGTGCCACTCGTTCTATGTGCTGATCATTTTGTTAGCATCTCGCTCGGGTGAGTCAATGGCTGACTGTCTTGGCATCGTCTCCGGCGTGTTCCAGGCAGGTGCAGCGGGAAGTGTCCAGATCAGGAAGCCGCTGAGCAGGCTGCTGGCTGCGCCGAAGGCCAGGAAAGGCGCGTAGCTTCCGCTGAGGTCGTAGGCGAGGCCGGCCAACAAAGGGCCGACTCCCGAGCCGAGGGCCACTAGGCTCGTGATCACCCCGTAGATCGTGCCGAAGTTCCGCAGCCCGGCGTGCTGCACCGTCAGGAAGCTGCCGACCTGCAGCGCGGTGCCGGCAGCGTAGCCGACGATGACCATCGCTAACGCGATCATGGTGGGAGACTGCGAGGGAGTCAGAAGCAAAAGGAAACCAGCGGTCGTGCCGGCCAGGGTGGCGCTGCCCACCCAGGTAGCGCGATAACGGTCGAGCAGGACCCCGGTGGCAAGCTTGCCGACGATCCCCGCGAGGCCGGCGAGACTGGCGATCCAGGCGGCGTTTAGCGGCGAAAGGCCCGTCGCCGTCAGAATTTCGATTTGATGGATCAACAGCCCGATCGTGACCGTGATCATCAGCAGCGTTGCAAGCGAGATCCGGTGCAGGGCGCTGGAGCGCAGCGCCTGTCTTGGTGTCACGCCGTCCGTGGCCGGCGTCGCGTTCCGGATGTCTCTCGGGCGGCAGCGCGCGTCGTGCAGGAATGGCAGGCAGAGCACCATCGCGAGGCCACCCCAGCTGCATCCCAGCCACAGGTAGGCCGATCGCCATCCGAGGCTCTCGACGAGCCAGGTTACCAAGGGCGGAGCTACTGCCTGGGCCGCCGCGGTGCCCGACAGCGTGATGCCCAGCGCCAGACCCTGCGCCGAGCGGAAGGCGCCTGCCACCGCGGTCGTCCATACCGTGGTCTTCACCGAGATCGAGACGATCGCGTAGAACGTCCAAAGACCCAGCCACTGCACCGGCGAGCCGTTTGCCGTCGCGAAGAGGACAACTGCGACCGTAGTGGCGATGATTCCCGGCAGGGCCACCCTCCTCGATCCGTAGCGGTCTATCAGCAGCCCGAAAAATGGGGAGAGCAGTGCCGTAGTGACCGCGGCGATCGTGATGCCGGCCGAAAGCAGTGTGCGGCTCCAGCCGAATTCGCGGCCCAGTGGGGCCATGAAGGCGCCGATGGAGGCCGACATGAACGAGAAGAAGGAAAAACCCACGAAGCAGGCGATGACCAGCCGCCACCCGTGACGCCACTCTTCGGCCCGGCCTGCCTGCATCGTCACGGCGATCGTCTCCCACTGCGCCGCCTGCCTTTGTGGCGGCCGGTCGGCCGTGCGGCCATCCTGCATCCAGGCATCGCGGATAAGCAACCTGTTTTGTCACTTTATTAGCGATGGTGCAAATTGACCGACCGCCAGAGTGCGTGCTAACAAAATGATCAACAAGGGCGCAATAGCCTTTGCCATTTACGGCAGCTGATCGGAGAGGAAACATGGCCGCACTGCAGACCCACCAGCTGGAGCCGTTTGGGCACGAGGTCGTGCTCTCGTCGGTCGGCGATATCGATGCGGACCGTTCTGCTGCTTTGCGCACGCTTTATCAGCGGGACGGGCTGCTCCTGATCCGGGGGCTCGAATTATCTCAGGCGGACCAGATCGAACTGTGTCGGCACCTTGGGCCGGTCAACGAGAGCCAGTTCGAGAACTTTCTGGTTTCGAACGTCAAGAAGGAAGGCCATCTCGGCACGCGCGAGCTGCTTTGGCATCACGACGTCCCTTACCTGCCCGCCCCCTATTTGGGCGCTTCGCTCCACGCGTTGCAGGTGGATCCGGACGCGGTCGGCACCCGCTTCGCCAGCGGCTTTCGAGCCTACGAGGCGCTGCCGCAGGCGCTCAAGGATCGGGTTGAAGGAATGAAGGCCCTGCACGTGCGCGAGCGGGTCTTCGACCGCCGTAACCGGCTGACCGACCTTCTGGAGGGCGACCTCTGCACCGTGCATGACGTGGTGCGCCGACAACCGAAAACGGGGCGGCCCTACCTTTTCATCAGCGAGAACCTGAGCCCGTGCATCATCGGGCTTTCGGAGGCTGACAGCCAGGCGCTCCTGGAGGAGCTGTTTGGCTACATCTACGAACCGGGGAACGTCTTCGAACATCGTTGGGCGGAGGGCGATATCGTGATTTGGGACAACCAGACCCTTCAGCACGCGCGCGGTCTTGCCGGGGAGGGCACGCGCACACTTCAGCGGGTGACGCTCGCGGCGCTGGGATATGCCGAACAGTATCCAACCGACATCGGCATCTATGACTCCCTCGGCAACGAAACCATGCTGGAGACCGTCTGATGAGCGAGATCACTTTCGAACCGATCAAGGAGCACATCGGCGCCATCGCCCATGTCGAGAGGGCTCGCCTGTGCGACAGCGACATTGTCGCCGCGTGCCGCGCCGAGCTGGACATGCGTGGCATCCTGGTCTTTCCCCGCCTCAACCTGACCGACGCCGAGCAATTGGCCTTCACCGATTCTTTCGGACAGCGTGTGAACTTCTCAAGGACCGTCCCGGGCGGTCAGGATGCGGACGAGGAGGACGTCTACAAGATCACGCTGGATAAGAAGGTCAATGGCGAGCCTGAATACGTCTTGGGCACCTACTTCTGGCATATGGACGGGGTCACGATCGACCAGCCCCTGCCCAAGGCGACGTTCCTCTCGGCGCGCAAACTGTCGCCTTGGGGCGGCCAAACGGAATTTGCGAGCACGTTCGCGGCCTATGAGGCGCTGTCGGACGAGCAGAAGTCCGAGTATGAGGACCTGCAGGTCATCCACCGCATGGAGGCGGGCATGGTGCCGGTGTATCCGATCGAAATGCCGCGCGAGCGCCTGCATCGTTACAGGAATATGGCGACGCACATGGTGCACCCGTTGGTCTGGGAGCAGGCGGGCGGGCGCAAGTCGCTTGTAATAGGCAGGCATGCGGACGAGGTCATCGGCCGTCCGCTGGCGGACGGCCGGGCGCTCATCGCCCGGTTGATCGAATGGGCCGCGCAGCCCGACTTCTCATATAGTCACGAATGGCAGGAGGGTGACTTCGTGGTGTGGGACAACTGCGGCGTCATTCACCGCGTCGTTCCCTATGACGCGGACTCGGGGCGGGTGATGCATCGCACCACCATCATGGGCGACCTGCAGGTTGGCCGTCCGCTCCGGGAACTGCAGCCGACCTGAGAGCCTCCGGCGCTCGGCCGATCCTTTCCATCACCCAGTCGAACAGCGCGCGCACGTCGTCGTGACCGTCGCTCATGCCCATCGCGCTTTCACGGCCGAGCATCAGCGCCGTGCTGTATAGCAAAAAGGCGAGGGCGTCTGGCGTCAGCGGTCCTGGCTCGATGCCGCGCTCCTTGAACTCGCGCGCGATCGCGGCTGCGTGCTTCTTACGCGCGATCCTGCCGAAGCGGTTCACTTCCTCTCGGACGCCATCGTGGTGGTTGGCGAGCGCGACGAATTCGAACACGAGCTTCGCGTCGACCGTGTTGTTCCAGCTTTCCCAGATCGTTTGGGCGGGGGTGCCCGAAGCGGCTTCCTCGTCGATCCGCTCCAACGCCGCGGTGGTGCGGCGGGTGAACGCCGCGAGCAGCAAATCGTCCATGGTGTGGAAGTAGTAGTAGACGAGCTGCTGCTTGACTCCGGCCTCTTCAGCGATCCGCCGCGATGAGGCTGCGGCGTACCCCTCATCGCGCATGACCCGTTCGGTCGCGTCGAGAAGCGCGTTGTAGGTTGCCGAGTCCGGTGCCCCCATTCTGCGGCGCGCTGTCTTCAACGAAGTCTCCAAGCTTGAGGTCGCTCGACCTGGCCCTCAGGCCGCGAATGTCCACTGTGTCTACGCATCTTCGTGCGCGGAGCAAGGGTGTGAATTCCAATACACAGACAATGCATTGTTCTGGGCGCCGCCTGTACCGGCTGAAGCGCTTCGTAGTTTCCCGTCGTGACTGAGCGCCGTCAAATACCACTTGAAAACCACGAAACGCTGATGCTAAGAAAATGACAAACAAATAATGGGCATGCCGTATGTTCCGCTTCAGGTGGGCATGGCCGGCGCGAGGGAGATGGAAAATGCACAATTTCTCGAGGTTGCTGGGGCTATCGGGTTCAGCGCTCGCCGTTCTCGGTTTCGTCGAAAACGCCAATGCTCAGGAAGTGCCTGTACCTTTAGAGGCGGCCTCGGTTGAGGGGGCCGATATCATCGTGACCGCACGCAAGCGGCAGGAATCGATCCTCAAGGTTCCCGTCGTCATGTCGGCAGTGTCCGATGAGAAGCTCGATATAGTTCATGCTTCGGACCTGACCGATCTGCCCAAGCTCGTTCCTGGGCTCAGCATCGGCGGCGGCATTCTGTCCGTCGGCGCGCAGGTTACCATCCGCGGCGTGGGTACTTCGTCCAATGACCCTGGGATAGATCAGTCGGTTTCCCTCAACGTCGATGGTCTCTCGCTGGGGCAGGGCCTGGCCTTCACCAGCGGCATGTTCGATCTCCAGCAGATCGAAGTGCTGAAGGGGCCGCAGGCGCTGTTCTACGGAAAGAGCAGCCCCGGTGGCGTGATTTCCATGCGGACGGCCGACCCCACCGACCGTCTCGAGATGATGGTTCGCGCCGGATATGAGTTCGAGGGGCGTGAGGGACGGGGAGAGCTGATCCTGTCAGGCCCGTTGTCCGACACGCTGAAGGCTCGCTTTGCTGGAATGTACGCGGCTGGCGACGGCTATTTCCGGAACAACGCGATTGCGGTGCCTGGCACCGGCGCGCTGACGCCGTTGTCGCGAGAGCCTCGACCCCGCAACTACCAGATGCGCGGCACGCTCCTGTGGAACCCCAGCGACACGTTCAGCGCCCGGCTGAAGGTCAACATCGTGCGGGACAAGTCCGTGAACGCGTCGGCCTTCCAGCTGCGGAACTGCCCCGAGGGGACGGGCGCCGTCACGGGCACGGCATTTGCATTTGCCGCTGGCGACGATTGCCGCCTTAATCGGACCCTCCACACCGTCTACATGGACCCCGCCGCATTCCCAGGCATTCCGAACAACGGCGTTTCGTTTCTGGAGAACCAGCAGCGTTACGGAACGCTGGAGCTCAACTACGAGATGGCGGAAGGGCTGTCGCTTACCTCCACGAGCGCCTACTACAGCCTGCGGTCCCGAAGCCTGACCAACACTGCACAGACGACCGGCGTCGGCGCGACCCTAGCGATCTGGAATCGCTACAAGCGCGATGAATTCACGCAGGAGTTAAGGCTCAACAGCGATTTTACCGGTCCCCTCAACTTCACACTCGGCGCCTTTTACCAGAAGGGCGACGTCTACATCCGCACGACCACGGGCGGAAATCCGACCCTTGGCCTTGCGAGCCTGTCGAACGACGGGCACAACGAGCTGAACATCGAGACGGTTTCGCTGTTCGGCCAGGCGCGCTACAAGATCCTGCCTGACCTCGAGTTGTCCGCTGGCGCCCGCTGGACGGACGAGAAGCGCACGCAGGATCCACTGAACCTCGTCAACGGCATCGCCCCGCCGATCCGCACCGATCAGATCCGGGCGCGCAACGTGTCACCGGAAGTCACGATCAACTACACGCCGACCGACGATCTTACGCTCTTCGCCTCGTTCAAGCAGGGGTACAAGTCGGGCTCGTTCAGCATCGCCACTCTGCCTCGCGCGGGCATTCCCAACGATTTCGGCGATGAGAAGGTGCAGGGCGGCGAGCTGGGCATGAAGGCGCGGCTGTTCGACCGCAGTCTGGTCCTGAACGTCGCGGCGTATGATTACCGTTACAAGGGGCTGCAGGTCGGAGCTAGCCAGCCCTCAATCGCCGGCACGCCGATCATCACCACGATCAACGCCGGACGCGCGCGCACCTATGGCATCGATGTGGACGCTGCCTACCGCCCGGCCAGTGTCGACGGGTTGGGCCTTAACGCGTCGGTGAACTGGAACCATGGTCGGTACACTCAGCTCGACAACGCGACCTGCTGGACCGGGCAGACCATCGCTCTCGGTTGCGATCGCAACCCCAATCCGACGACCGGACTGTTCACCGCCCAGGACATTTCCGGTTTGCCGCTGATCCGTGCGGCGAAATGGCAGGCGAATTTCGGTTTCGATTACGAATTTCCGATCGGTTTAGGTCTCACAGCGGTGGTCGCCAATAACAACCAGTACTCCTCGCGGTATCTGGTGATCCTTGGTAAGAATCGGCCGAACAACGACAACTTCATGCCGGGATTCGTGAAGACGGACCTCACCTTTGCGCTTCGTGGCCCGGAGAACCGCTGGGAGATCGCCGCGATCGGGAAGAACATCACCGACAAGATCACTGCGGCAAACTGCTCGGCATCGAACTTTCAAGGCGGCTTGGTCTATGGCCAGGTCACTGGCGCCGCAGCGCCCGGCGCCGCCGGATTTGCGGAAAGCGGATGCTACACCGAGCGTGGTCGCTCGGTGTGGCTGCGGCTGACCTACAGACCATTTCAATGATCACGATGGCGAGGATTACGGCCCGTTCGGTCAAATGCTAACAAAATGACCAGCAATCCCGGAAGGCGGCTGTTGTACAGGAGAGTGAAGTGAGCAGTGTGCAGATCAGCAAGTTGTCCCTCGCCGACCTACCGATCGAGACGCCTGCGTTCGCTCGGGATCCTAATCCCGAGTTGGCCAAGGCGCGGTTGCAGCACCCTTGGCTTGCGAAGTTCAGCCACGGCTACGTCGTGCACAGCTATCGCGCGATCCGCGACCTTCTGCCGCGCGACGACAAGCTGCACATCGCCATCAGCGCGGTCGTTGAGATCATGGGGGCGACCGGATCGCCCTGGGGCAATTTCATGCGCGACATGATGATCGGCATGCGCGGCCCCGATCACGTTCGCGTGCGCGGCGCTGTCGCCGGCTTTTTCAAGCCGCGCCGCGTCGCCGCTCAGCTCGACCGCATCCGCTCGACTATCTCCGATCTGCTCGACAAGTGGGCGCCCAAGGGCGAGTTCGATTTCGCCGAATTCTCCGCGAAGTTCCCGATCACTGTGATGTTCGGTCTGATTGGCGGGAGTCCGGCCGACCTGCCGCGCATCCAGCAAGCGCTCGAGACCCAGGGGCTCAGCTTCAGCATGGACCCGTCGCTGCTGCCTGATCTGGAGGCGGGTCTGCGGGTGATGATGGCCTTCACCGACGAACTGATCGCCGCGCGCCGCGAGGACGGCGGGGTGCGCGACGATTTGCTGCAGGCGTTGATCGAGGCGGAGGATAGCGGCGTTCTCACGCCCCGCGAAGTCCGCGAACTGCTCTTTTTCCTGTTTGGGGCCGGCTACGACACGTCGAAGAACCAGCTTACCCTTGCGGTCTCAATGCTGCTCGAGCGCCCGGATCTGTGGGAGCGGTGCGCGACGGATCGCGACTATTGCATCCTCGCCGTCGAGGAGGCGTTCCGCCTCGCCAGTCCGAGCAACGTGCCCCGGGTGGTGATTGACGACATCGAGTACGAAGGCGTGTTCATCCCCAAGGGGACACATCTGATCTTCCTCAACAACCTGGCGACGCGCGATCCCGCGGTCGTGACCGACCCGATGACCTATGATCCCGAGCGTGACCAGTCCAACCGCCATCTGGCCTTCGGCCGCGGCGATCATCAGTGCCTGGGCATGCACCTGGCGCGGCTCCAGATCGAGGAAGGGCTCCACCTGATCGCACAGCGGCTGCAGAACCCGATGCTCGCGGGCGAGATCAGGTGGCGGCGCTTCCCTGGTGTGTGGGGCATCGAATCGCTGCCGATACGTTTCGATGCCGCGCCCGCCGCAGTGCGGTCGTCGGTCACGGCAAGGGCCTAAGAAAGTATCGTCTGAAGGAAACAGCTATGAGTCAGAATGGACAGGGGCGCGTCGCGGTGATCACCGGCGCGAGCGCCGGCATCGGCAAGGCGGCGGCGAAGGAGCTTGCGGGTCAAGGCTGGCGTGTGATCGGCGTCGGCCGCAATCCCCAGCGCAGCGAGGCGGCACTCGCGGAGATCCGCAGCGCCGTGCCAAGCGCTCAGGTCGACATGGTGGTGGCCGACCTCGCTGAACTCGCACAGGCCAAGAATGCCGCGCGCGAGATCCGGGAGCTGACCGATCGTATCGACGTGCTGGTGAACAACGCGGGGGGAATCGGCAAGGAGGTGGTGGTGACCTCCGAGGGCAACGAAGCGGTGTTTGCCGGTAATCACCTCGGCCCGTTTGTGCTGACCCAGGAACTGCTTCCGCTGCTGCGCGCGGCCGCAAAGGATGCACCAGCCGGGAGCGTTCGCGTGATCAACACGGCCTCAAGTGCGGCCGACCTGTCTCCCGGGCTCGATTGGGCCAACCTGCAGATGCTGGACGGCTACGAGGCGAACTCGGCCTACTGCAACGTGAAGCTGGCCAACGTCATGTTCACCCGCTCGCTCGACGAACGCCTCGCGGCCGACGGCATCGCGGTGAGGGCAGTGCATCCCGGCACGGTCGCTACCAATTTCGCCAGCTACGGCACCGAGGAGTTGCAGGCGATGGTCGCGACGATGAAGGACGTAGAGGTCAGCGCGGAGCAGGGCGCGGACACGATCGTCTGGCTGGCGACCCAAACCCAGGTCCCAGCCGAGCCCTACTTTCACGAACGGGCGCCCTATGCGGTTCCCGCCTTCGCGCGTGACGACGCGAACTGCGCTCGGCTCTGGGCCGAAACCGAAACGATCATCGCGCGCACGTTGGCGCACTGAATTCGAAGCCGGAGAGACGAAATGACCGATGCGACCACCAAAACCCGCCTCTCTCCCGAAACTCCATGGACGTGGATCGATGACGGGTTCGAGCCACTCTACGCAATGAGTTGGCGCGAGTGCGAAGCTGCGCAACTCGCGGCGCTGAAGCTGCAGTTCGACAAGATGAACGGACCCGTCGCTGCCCTGGAGAAACTGGCGAAGCGCGAAGGCGTCACGTCGGTAGACAGCGTGGAGGATGCACTGCCGCTGCTGTTCGATCACCGGATCTACAAGAGCTATCCTCTGTCGATCATCGAGAAGCGTGAAATAGGGAAGCTTAACACCTGGCTGGACCGTCTGACGACGCACGATCTGACGAAGGTCGACCTGTCAGGCGTCACCATGATTGACGACTGGCTGGACCGGCTGGATGAAGCCGGCATGCTGATCGGCACCTCCTCGGGCACAACGGGCAAGCTCAGCTTCGTGCCGCGCTCGAAGGTGGAGCTGCCGTCGTGGCAGCACTCCTACTTCGAGGCCCAGCGCGCCACGACGGGCGTCGACGCCTACACCGACCATGTCGATACCTTCTTCCCCGGTTACCGGGGCGGGCATCACATGCTGCTCAAGATGCTAAGCCTGTTCAACATCCCTGCGGCAGGCGGGCCTGACCGCTATCACACGCTCTACCAGACTCATATCCCTGCCGATCTCATGTCGCTCGCCGGGCGGATGCAGGCCGCCGAGGACCGTGGCGAGTTGGCCCAGCTTGGCCTAGATCCGGCACTGCTAAAGGCGCGCGAACTGATGATCGAGCAGGGCCGCAATCGCGATCGGGACATCGAGGCGTGGTTCTTCAAGCTGTTCGAGGAGTTCCGCGGCCAGCGGGTGAAGCTAGGCGGATCCTTCGCGGACCTCGTGAAGACCGCGCGGAGCGGAATCGAGAAAGGACTTAAGCCCGAGTTCGGAGCGGGATCGTTCATGATGACCGGCGGCGGGATGAAGGGCTTCAAGGATGCGCCAGACGACTGGGAGGGGTATGTCAAGGACTACTTCGGGATCGACACCATCGGCATGTTCTACGGCATGTCGGAGGTGATGAGCATGTCGCCGCGCTGCTCTGAGGGCAATTTCCACATCCTGCCGGTCACGATCCCGCTGCTGTTCGACAGCGACATGAACTTGCTTCCCCGCGAAGGCGCACAAACAGGCCGCTACGCCTTCTTCGACCTTATGGCGCAGACCTATTGGGGCGGTTTCATCTCGGGGGACGAAGTCACGGTGCATTGGGATGAGGACTGTGGCTGCGGTTGGAAGCAACCCTACGTCGGTCCCTCCATCCGACGCTATTCCGAGATGGAGGGCGGCGACGACAAGATCACGTGCGCCGGCACGGCCCAGGCCTACAACGAGTTCATGGACTACGTATCGCAGACCTGAGCTCGACAGGCGGGCCGGCCAATGCGGAGGGCGGCTAGCGCGTGTGTCCTGACGAGCCGATGGTTTCGAGCGGTACGCGCTGGCTATGAAGCATTTGCGGGACTGGCAAGAGCGGACGTGTTGTGGCTCCGCCACTCGCCTGGATGCGTCGCTGCTGGGCGACCAGGGAGACGACACGCTGATCCTGTGCGGCAACCGCATCGATCACAGTGACGCGGCCAAGGTATGGCGGAGGCCGAGCGGTTGGGCGTGCCGCCGCTGAGTTGCAGCACCGACACCGCACGCGCTGCTGCCGGTCCGTTCAAGCAGGTGGAATGGCGGGTTTAACCAAATTACCGCCGTTCCGAGGCACCATCAGAACGGCGTATGCTGGTCGAAACTTGCCTATGAGTAGACTGCCGAGCTGCAGACATCAGAGGGGAGGTGGCTTTGCCTTGATTGAGCCGGTTGGGTGTCGAAGGTCGATGCGCGAGGCTCGCAATCAGGAGTATTTGCCATGATCAAGACGATCCCGCTGAACAAGCTAGTTCCTTCCGCGCGCAATGTCCGCCGCCATAGTGACCCGGCGGCCGACGCCGAGCTCAAGGCCAGCATTGCCGCGAGAGGATTGCTGCAGAACCTCATCGTGCGCCCGGGCGCCAAGGGCAAATTCGAGGTCGAGGCCGGCGAGCGCCGCCGCAAGGCGATGCTGGCGCTGGCCGACGACAAGGTCCTGCCCAAGGATCAGGAGGTGACCTGCGTCGTACTCGAGGACACCGCCGAAGGCGCCATCGAGACCAGCCTGGCGGAGAACTTCCACCGTCTGGCGATGAACCCGGCCGACGAGGCACAGGCCTTCGCGTCGCTGATTGAAGCGGGCGCCTCGATCGAGGATGTGGCGCGCCGTTTCGGCCTGACTGTCCGGTTTGTCGAAGGCCGCCTGCGCCTCGCCAAGCTCGCGCCGGTGGTGTTCGATGCGCTGGCTTCGGGCGAGATCACGCTGGACCTCGCCAAGGCCTACGGCGCAACATCGGACCAGGCGATCCAGGCCCGGGTCTTTGAGCAGGTCTCGACTGGCTACTATGCCCCGAACCCGGACTCGATCCGCCGCATGGTGCTCTCGGGCACGGTGCGGGGAAGCGACCCCCGTGCTCGGCTAGTTGGGCGCGATGCCTATATCGCCGCCGGTGGCCTGATCGAGCGCGAGCTGTTCGACGACGAGGACAGCGAAGCCTGGGCCGATATCGCATTGCTCGAGACCCTCGCCGCGGCGAAGATGGAGGAACAGGCCAAAGTCCTCGCCGAAGAACAGGGCCTCGCGTGGGTCAAGCCGACGCTCGATCCTTACGCCAGTCATGACCTCGTCGAGGGACTGGTCCGGCTCCCGGCCGAACCGGCGCCCCTCACGGAAGCCGAACTCGCTCGGCTCGATGAACTCGACAGCTCCTACGACGAACATGCCGCGATCCTCGAAGACGAGGACAGTGCCGAAGAAGCCGTGGCCGCGGCCGAAGCGGCGATCGAGGCGATCGAACGCGAGTGTCAGGATATCCGGGCTCGTCCGCCGGTGATCGCGCCCGAACTCAAGTCCGAGGCGGGGATGATCCTCGTGCTGTCGCGCGATGGCACGCCGGTGCTCCAGCCGGTGTTCTACGGCGAGCGGGAGGTCGGTGGCGGCGGAAACGATGACGCGGTCGAGATAGCCTCGGAAGAAGCCGGGGAGGGCGAACGCCGTGCGGCGCTCTCGAAGCGCCTTGTCGATGAACTGGCGATGCAGCGCCGCGATGTCCTTGCGCTGCATGTCGCATCGGATCCTGGTCTCGCGCTTGATCTGCTGGTCTTCACGCTCGCCGACGCGGATACCGTCGATTACCGGGCGCGTTCGGCCACGACGCTCCGGGGCGGGGCCCCTGCCGGCCCGATCATCGGCTTTGAGGCAAAGGATGCCGCGGCAACTGCCTCGCTCGCGGAGTTCAGGTCAGGCCTCGACGAGAACTGGCGTGGCGGCGCGGACGTGTCGGAGCGCTTCGACCGCTTCCGGGCGCTCTCCGAGGAAGCCCGTGCCGCCTGGCTCGGTCATGTCGTCGGCCGCTCCCTGGAAGCAAGCCTCAACATGCCCGGCGAGCGCAGGATCGACTTCCACGATCATCTGGCCACCCTCGTCGGCATCGACATGGCCGCCTGGTGGCGCCCGACCGCGGCAAACTACTTCGATCGGGTGCCGAAGGCGGTGATCCTCGACGCGTTGGCTGCGGTCGGTGGTCCGGACCTGTCCAGCCGGTTCGCCTCGGTCAAGAAGGGTGATCTCGCGATGAGCGCCGAGCGCGTCTTCGCCGGGACCTACATCACCGAAGTCGAGGTGCGCGAACGCGCGCTCGGGTGGGTGCCCGAGGTCATGCGCTTTGCAGGCGCAGCGGCCGCCAGTGTCGAAGCCGACGATGCGCAGATCCCCGAGCCCACCGGCGAAGCGGTCGCGAGCGCCTCAGGTACCAACGACGACAATCAACCTCCCCGCGAGCTGGCTGCCTGACCTCCTCCTGACAGGCAGACCACTCGCCTCTCGCGAAGCGGTCCCTTGGCCTTGCTCAAGGGGCCGCTTCCTTCATGGGAAGAGAGCGGAGGGAGCGCGAGGCTGAGCGGAACTGACCGGCGAACCTGCCGGCAGGCCAGATCAGGAGACCCCTCATGGCCCAGCGCAAACCCTCGCCCGGCGGATTGTCGCCCGCGACCCGCATCACTCAGGAAATCATCGCCCGGCTTGAAGCCGGAACCAAGCCGTGGATCCAGCCCTGGCGCGGCGTGCCTGTGTCGCGGCCCTTGCGTGCCTGCGGCATTCCCTATCGCGGCATGAATGTATTCTGGCTGTGGATGGTCGCGGACATGTGCGGCTACGCCTCGCCTTACTGGATGACTTACAACCAGGCCAAAAGCCTCGGCGCCCAGGTCCGCAAGGGTGAGAAGTCGACCATCGCCATTTTCTACAAGAGCTACACCAAGGAGGTCGAAGCGCCGGATACCGGCGAGAAGAGCGACGAGACGCGCCGGGTTCTGAAAGCCTATCCGGTGTTCAACGCCGACCAGGTCGAGGGTTTGCCCGAGCGGTTTCATCCGACCGTCTCGCTCGATCTGGTCGAGCCCGCAGGGCGCGAGGCCGAGCTCGACGCCTTCTTTGCCGCGATCCCTGTCCATCTGCGCCATCAGGGCTGCGAGGCCTATTACGAACCAATCCCTGACCGCGTGACCATGCCGCCCGCCAGCCTGTTTGCCGGCTTCGACCACTACTACGCGACGCTCGCTCACGAGCTGTCGCATTATGCCCAGCGCCGGATTATGCCGCATGGCCTTTCAGAGCGGCGGATTTCTGCGGATCATCCGTGAGGCGCTTCGGCATAATCAGAGCTTTGTAAGCGGTGGCGTCATCCCACGGCAGTCCAGGGCATGAGCTCGCCGACGCCATTTGCGGGGTGACCGTTGGCGAGCTTGCTCAGCGTCTCCGCCAGCCAAGCGTGCGGGTCGATGGCGCT
>Ga0172382_10001099_pt1 | contig 49248 bp, 48 predicted proteins | sample Leawel138RmetaG_FD_122245 | JGI IMG/M metagenome (GOLD analysis project Ga0172382, IMG submission 122245) | Leachate microbial communities from a municipal landfill in Southern Ontario, Canada - Leachate well 138R metaG | ecosystem: Engineered > Solid waste > Landfill > Unclassified | place... | reverse complement strand
ATTCTATTTTGCGTCTTTTTCACTCATACTGCTGCAAAATTTTCTTAAATAGCTATGGCTATTCGCGTCAATTTTGCCTTGTCTGAGCAAAAAACAGATCAAAATATTTCTAAAAAACAAAATGAAAACAGTCTCTAACTAGAATAATTATTATCCATGAATATGAAGTATCGATTTTTTTCAATTATAGTAGTTAGCGTGGTTATGTTGTCATCGCTTACACTATCAGCTCAAAAGAAGGTTTTTCATGGTGAAAAAACGACAATACCCCGGATTCCACCCAAAAATGAACGTATAAGAGTGGTAATAGTCTCCGATGCAGCGAATGAAATTGACGATATTTATGCTATTGCATTGGCTATATTGCATCCTGAAAGGTTTGATATAGAAGGTTTTGTTGGAAGTAACTGGGATCACACTCACTCCGGTGTCGGGCCTGAAAGCGTGGGACTTTCAGTACAGGAAATTGAAACGATTCTGGAAAAAGCAGGGATGAAGGGTAAATATCCCGTATTTGCAGGGGGACATCCCATGAGATATGAGTTTGAGAGAAGTGAATCAGATGGTGTCGATTTTATCATTGAGCGGGCTATGGCCGGAACCCCGGATAATCCTTTGTGGATTGTGGGTTTGGGCTCAGCTACAGATCTCGCTTCTGCCTATCTGAAAGCACCCAAAATCAAGGACAGAGTGGTTATGTTCTGGCATGCAAGAACTGAAAATACCTGGCCCCGCCAGGCTTATAACTACAACGTTAAGGGTGATATTCATGCTGCCAGAATGATGTTCCTTGCCCCATTCCCAACGGTAATATTTGATACAGGTACACATCTGATTGCAGGAACACTTGAAGAATCAGCTGAATATATCAAACCATATGGAGAATTGGGGCGATATTTATATGAATACAGGTTAAAGAATCCCTATTTTACGCAACCTGATAAAGGGTATTTCGATATGGGTGACATGGCTGTTTTGATCGACCCTTCCGTTGGAACCTGGGAGGAAATCGATTGCCCTACCGTAAATTATTATATGGATTATAACTTTGAACAGACGAACGGAAAAGTTCTAAGATGTATTGATGTAGACCGCGATGAAACTTTTAAATTCCTGTATGATAAACTGAAGGCCAATTATTCTGACAGATAGAATAAATGGATAAATTTAAAACAGTCTCTCAGAACTAAATTATTTTTACTGCTTTACTTATTTATCATGTTACGTAGAGTAAGCAACTTCTGAAAAGAATTAGATTTGGAAAAAATGTTACGTCACAAAAATGGATCATTATTTAGCGATTTCAATCGACAACAATAAATAATATTTAGGATGAATAAAAATATCTGTTTAATAGCAGCAGCCCTGCTTGCGCTCTTTTTTTGTCAAGCTGTTTCGGGACAACAAAATGGCGAGATAAAGGTGAGAGGCACCGGTTTTGAGTATAAGGGTGAGCCCTTTGAATACACCGGGATCAGTTTTTTCAATGCCCTGTACAATGCTGAATTCAACCGTTCTTCTGCATCCAGACTGGAGTATATTAAAAAGTTTAATGAGTATGGCATTAATGTCATACGTGTATGGTGCCAGTGGGATAATGCGCGTGGTTTTATCGATGGAGGTCAGGGACAGACACTATATAATGAAGATGGCAGCATTAAACCTGAAATATTCAGTCGACTGACAGGATTACTGGACGATGCAAATAAATCAGGCACTATAATACTGCTGGCATTGTTTTCACGTGAAAGCTGGAATGAGAACATTCGCCTGAGCGATGGTGCCTCCGACAAGGCTGTCCAAGCCCTTACTGTAGCATTGAAACCCTACCGGAACCTGATTTTTCAGGTATGGAACGAGCATGATTATCGTACGGTGGATTACCTGAAGATCATCAAGGAAACAGACCAAAACAGGCTGGTTACCAATTCGCCAGGATATGGTGGTGTTTTGGGGTCTCCTGCAGAAAACTGGGCTTTGGATTTTTTATCACCTCACACGTCACGCGACGATCATCGTCACTGGCAACTCGCAGAAGAGGAAATCCGGTACCTGATCAGTAAATACCAAAAACCGGTGGTTGACGATGAACCTGCCCGTCGGGGTACTCCGCAATTTGGTGGTCCGAGATCTCCAACATTCCCGGCTGATCAAATCGTGCATATATTTAATGTCTGGAAAGCTGGAGGTTTTGCGGTGTACCATCACGATATGTTTCAAACAGGCTACGGTACCGATGCTATTCCACCAAACGGGATACCCCTGCCCGGTTTTAGTCCTTACCACGACCAGGTATTCGAACTGTTTAAAAATAAAGACAGATATCTCAGGCTAATCAGAGGGAAAGAATAATTAAAACATAAATGGAATGACAAACAATTCACGCCGAAGGTTTATTAACCGTATTGTTGGTGGTAGTTTGGGAATGAGTGCTTTTCCTTCCCTGGCTTTTGCAGGGAGGAAGGACAGGAGCTATGCTGTTCAACTAAAAAATTTACCTGTTATTGATGAAGTGGATATCTGTGTGCTGGGAGGAAGCTGTACAGGTGTTTTTGCTGCCATCAGAGCTTCCCGTTTGAGGGCTAAAGTGGCCATCATAGAGAAACAAAATGCTTTTGGGGGGGTAGCAACCCATGCATTGGTTAACATCTGGCACTCCATATACGATGCGGAATTTAAACAACAAATCATTGCCGGCCTTACTACTGAAACCATGGAACGGCTTGCTCGCCGTAATGCAGTAGTGAAAACATCCAATAATCATAGTAAAGCTTTTACCTTTAATTCGCAGGAACTAAAGATAGAATTGGATGAAATGGTTCTTGAATCGAACATACATCCTTATTTACATACACTATTCTCCGAGCCATTTTTTGATGAGGACAAAAGGCTGACCGGGATTATTGTCGACAATAAATCGGGCAGAGGGATTATAAAAGCAAAATATTTTATTGACGCCACCGGCGATGGAGACCTCTGCCAACGCCTGGGACTGGATACCTATGCACATGATTTAATTCAGCCGCCAACAACATGTGCCCATTTTGAAGGATTAAATATTGAAAAGGTGAATAACCTGCTGAAGGAACACAGGGAGGAATTCAACATCCCTGATGGATTTCTCTGGGGATCAGATCTACCGGGAACCAACACATTTATGATGGCCGGAACCAGGGTGTATGGTGTGAATTGTTCGGTAGCCGACGACCTGACAAGGGCAGAAATGGAGGGCAGAAGACAAATTCGCGCCATCATGGATATGGTACGTAAATATGCTCCTCAGGAACAACCCGGACTTGTTGCTTTGCCTTCCTCTATCGGTATCCGCGAAACCAGACACGTGAGATGTCGTTATCAGGTAACTGACCATGATGCCCTGGATGGGAAACGGTTTGAAGATGCTATCGCCAATGGGAGCTACCGGCTCGATATTCATCACCAGGATAAACCGGGTTTGACCTTTATGTACCTCGACGGCACTCAGGTTTATTCCCGGCCGGGATACCCGAATGTTACATCCAGATGGAGGGAAGATGCCGGAGAAAATACAGGTTTTTACCAGGTTCCCCTGCGGTCGCTGATACCTCCGAAATACAATAACCTAATGATTGCCGGAAGAATGCTCGATGCCCAAATGATAGCGTTTTCAGGAATTCGGGTGATGGTGAATATGAACCAGCTGGGTGAAGCAGCAGGAGTGACCTCTTCCCTGGCATTGCATAAAAACAAAGCCATTCACGAAGTCGATTCCAAGGATGTCAGAAATGAGTTGAAAAAAGGAGGCTCAATCATTGTTTAAGAGATGGGAGCGTGCATATTTGTTGTGTTTTCCATAACTTATTTGTCGAAGCGTGTTGAGCAATAAATTTTTGAAAGAATATCTGACCAGGTAAAACCATTCTTTGGGGTTCTAAAAATGGTGCGTTATTTTTGAAGGAGTATCAGTGTTTTATTGTTTGCTGAAAAATTTATTTAAAAATGAAGATACTGCCCTTTTCGCTTTTTATTGCTTTATCTCTGTTTAGTTACTTCTTTTCCAACGGAGATAATGACAGCATGGACTTTGTTCGTCAGTCTGAACGGGAAATTCCCTTGATCAGTTCGGTGGATGTGGTTGTGGTTGGAGGCACTACATATGCTGTCAGCGCAGCTGTCTCTGCCGCAGAGAAGGGAGCAAAAGTGTACCTGATTGCGCCAAAACCCTATCTGGGAGAAGACCTGTGCGCAACGCTCCGGTTGAAAATCGATGAGAACCGGGAGCTAACGTCTGAGATAGAAAAACGGATTTTCCGGGATAAACAGCAGGTAACCCCTTTAGAGGTAAAAGCAGCTCTAAGTGAGGCATTGCTTGAAGCGGATGTGAAATTTATTTATGGTTCGTTTGTGACCGATGTTCTTTGGGATCAGGATAACGATCCGGCAGGGGTGGTCATTGTCAACCGTGCAGGCAGACAAGCCATAAAAGCAAAGGCGATCATTGATGCCACCGACCATGCGTGGGTCTGCCGGAAGGCCGGCGCTGATGTGTATCCCCGGAAGGCCGAAGAAATTGATTTTCAGCGGACAGTCGTTATGCCGGGAGAAGTGGAAGATACTCCAAATTACCTGATACGAAAATTGAAAATCACGATGCCTGATCTGCATTTTTCTTCCTTTGCACAGGCAGAAATCATCACCCGTGAAAGAACCTATTCTGAGGGCCAGCTTCGGGCAGGTGAGTCGCTTTTTTATATTCCTCCTGATCCGGTAGTCTGTGAAAAAAAGGCGGCAGACTGGAATCATTATTCAGCATTGAATCCCGATCATTTTCAGGTGAAGGGATATGAAAATCTTTTTGTTTTAAGTGGCAGTGCAGATGTTCCGCGTTCGGTTGCCGAATCATTGTTAAAGCCGGCTGCCCTGACAGGAATAGCCGCTGAGATTGGAAAGGCAGTTGCTGTTCAGACAAGACAGGTTGGGAATCCGGGAGAAGTTTTTTTCGAAAGTATTTCCAGAGATCAAACGATGAATGGTGATATCCGGGAGATTCTGACCGGATTAAGGCCAACCAACAACATACAGCAGACCATAACCTGTCCGGAGACAATGGTTCCTGTTTCCGGAAATTACGATGTCGTTGTTGTCGGAGGAGGAACCTCCGGAACTGCGGCGGCGATCGGAGCAGGCCGCCGGGGGATGAAGGTGCTGGTTTTGGAATTCCTGGAGGGTTTAGGCGGAACAGGAACCCTGGGTATGATTGGAAAGCCTTATCATGGGAAAAAAGTCGGGTTTGCTGTGGAAGTGCCTTTCCCTTCGAAGAATATTGAACCGAAAATGGAGTGGTATCGTTCGGAAATTGTGAAAGCCGGGGGAGATATCTGGCTGGGTGTTTTGGGAGCCGGCGCTTATACAGTGAACAAGAGTGTAAAAGGTGTTGTGGTTTGTTCGCCTGAAGGCAGAAGTGTTGTTACAGCCGACATCGTTATTGATGCCACGGGCAATGCCGACATTGCCATTGCTGCCGGTGCTGAATATATGTACGGGGATATTGAACGGGACGACATTGCTCTGCAGGGAACAGGCTTTTCTTCCCGTCCGTTAAAAGGCAATTATTACAACAGCGACTATCTGCTGGTGGATGAAACGGATATGACTGATGTGTGGCGTACCCTTGTGAGTATTCACATGACCAAAGCATCAGAGAATATCTATGATGTGGTTCCAATGGTTCAGAACCGCGAACGAAGAAGGGTTGTGGGGCAGTATGTTTTAGACTACCTGGACCAGATTGCAGGTCGTACTTTCCCGGATGCCATTGTTTTTTCAAAAAGTGATTATGATTCGCACGGATACCCCAGTTCTCCCTATTTTGCCCTCCTGCCACACGATGAGGTTTCCCGGAAAGAAAACCACCCGGCTCCGGGAGGTATCTGTTTTACCCCTTACCGGTGTCTGCTGCCCAAAGGCCTGAAAGGCATGCTGGTTACCGGACTTGGCATCAGCATGGACCGCGATGCATCGGCCATGATCAGAATGCAGTTCGATCTGGCCAATCAGGGATATGCCGCTGGTGTTGCAGCATCGCTGGCTGTTAAAAACAACGTGTCGCCTGAAAATATTGATGTGAAGGAGTTACAGAAATTATTGGTCGAAAAAGGAAATCTTCCTGACTCGGTGCTGACCATGGGCGATTCTTTTCCGCTTCAAGGGAGGATCATAGAACAGGCTGTTCATTCATACGGCGAAGCAACAAATCCGCAAACCGCCGGAAAACCCTTAGCCATCATCTTGTCGCACAAGGATAAAACCATGCCGTTTGTTAAAGAGGCATATAACAGGGCTGAAGGGAAAAGCAAATTGCTTTACGCCCAGGTTTTGGGGATGTGTGGCGAAAAGAATGGAGTTCCAACACTTTTGAAGGAGTTGGAGAAATTCTCCGGATGGGATGAGAAGATTTTTCAGGGATCCATGGCCGATTATGCCCATTTACCCACCCCCGTCGATGCATTGATCCTGGCATCAGGGTATAGCGGAGATGAGTCTGCTGTGCCGGTGCTCTTGGGGTTGGTGAAAAGGCTGAATCGGGATGTTACTCTTTCACATCACCGGTCACTGGCGTTGGCATTGGAAAAGCTGGCTGATCCTTCTGCTGCTCCTGCGTTGGCTGAATTGTTACAAAAACCGGGAATGCAGGGGCACGCCATGACAGATATGGATGATGCTCTCACGGAACTGGAGAATAACGGGAAAGGACCAAAGCCGGTCAGGAATGCCTCCCTGGAGAAGCGGACCCGTGCATTGCGGGAGATCGTGTTGGCAAGGGCGCTTTACCGGTGCGGTGATTATAACGGTTTAGGAAAACGTGTTCTGGAAAATTATCAAAAAGACATGCGCGGACTGTTTGCCCGTCATGCTTATCAGGTGTTACAATGAATTTCTCGACGTGGCGGGTAGGATCATGCAAGCAACCAATATAATGGAGGAATCAGGTCATGTTTGAACAGGCCGTGAAAGCATCTTTTGATGGAAATATTATTTGCCGGGATCAATTCACTGAATCTGGATAGAATTTGTTGAATAGATTGTATTTTTGGCCAGGATAAAATGAGGCACATGTTCCATTTTTATGATACAGGGAGTTCGCACAGGTTTTATTTGCTCTGTTTTTCCATGATTTTACGTGCCAGGCAGAATTCGCAAGCTCACTCTATTTTTTTATTATTTGTTAATAATACTCGTTTCGTATGAACAATAAAATTACACAAGGCATCATTTTTTCTGTTTTAACAGGTATTTTGGTAATAGCTTCTTCCTGTCGGGAGTCGAAACCGGACCCTCAATCCCCCAATGTTTTAATGATCTGTATCGATGATCTGAACGACTGGCTGGGTTGTATGAACGGGCATCCGAATGCTAAAACTCCGAACATCGACCGGCTGGCGGAACAGGGTGTACTGTTTAACAATGCCCATTGTCAGGCTCCCCTTTGCGGGCCGTCGCGTGCCTCGTTGATGACCGGTATGAGGCCATCCACGACAGGTATTTACGGGATGATCGATGACAACAAGATCAGAAGTGATAATCCGGTGACAAGTGATATTGTTTTCCTGCCCGAATATTTTAAGAATAACGGATACTATACCATGGGCATCGGGAAGATTTTTCACGGACATGCTCCGGATGGTGTCCTTGATGAATCAGGGGGACGGGCTCCCGGTTTTGGACCGGTGCCGGAAGAACGGTTTGTCTGGTCAGGTAAAGCGGACAAGGAGGGATATTCCATGACCAGCACTGATTGGGGGGCATTCCCCGAAGCCGATTCCCTGATGCCCGATTACCGGTCGGCCCAATGGACCATTGAACGATTGAACCGGGATTATGACCGGCCGTTTTTTCTGGCTGTTGGCTTTTTACGTCCTCACGTGCCCTGGTACGTTCCGCAAAAATGGTTTGATATGCATCCGTTGGAAAACATTCAAACTCCTCCTTACCTGGAGGGTGATCGGGACGACCTGCCGGCGATCGTTTCTGAAATAGATGACCTGCCCATGATGCCCACAACGGAGTGGGCCATAGAAAGTGGAGAATGGCCCAAAATGGTTCAGGCTTACCTGGCTTGTGTGTCGTTCGTCGATTTTTATGTGGGAGAAATTTTAAACGCACTTGAAAACAGTCCACATGCGCAAAATACAATCGTCGTGCTTTGGAGCGATCACGGGTACCGCCTCGGAGAAAAAGGAACTTTTGCAAAACATTGTCTGTGGGACCGGGGAACCAAGGTGCCATTGATTTTTGCCGGTCCTGGTATCGGGAGGGGGCAAAAAATAAGCGCCCCTGTCGGACTGCTGGATATTTATCCCACCCTGGTGGAACTTGCCGGTCTTGAGTCTTATGGGAAGAATGAAGGGGTAAGTCTGGTCACTGTGCTGAGGGGAGAAAAGGCATCTGCCCATGATTGCGCCATAACAACCTACGGTTGGAACAACCACGGCATCCGAACTGAAAAATACCGGTATATCCGTTATCAGGATGGTTCGGAAGAGCTGTATGACCATACGAATGATCCCAATGAATGGCATAACCTGGCTCAAAAAAGTGATGCTCAGAAAACATTGGATCATCTGAAAAAATACCTTCCAGGTATAGATGCTCCTTATGCCAAACATTCGGTGTATCATTTTAATCCTTTTTTTTCAAACGATAAATTAATTCATTCGGAATGATTTTTTGATCATAAGGGTTCGATGCCAGCAATAAAAATGGTTTATGCCGCATCATCGTATCTCTTTTTTTGAGATCAGCAATCTTTTCTGTCTGCGATTTTATAGCCGTTGTAAGACGTTGATTCCGTGATATCTTATCCCACATGATTTTTCTCATTAAGGAATTATTCTTAGAGACTGTTTTTACGGGGAGATTCCCTGCACCCGCAAGATGACTGCCAAGGAAATGGAAGCGAATTATGAGTTGGAAACCGGGAATGTCATCGTGGAACGGTTTCGGAATTTAAATCCCGGGCAGGTATCCGGAGTGCTTGTAAATAATCATGGACCCTTTGCCTGGGGAGACTCTCCTGCTGATGCGATGTATCATGCTGTGGTATTGGAAGAAGTGGCAAAACTGACCTGTCGCACTTTGCAGTTAAATTCTGACAGCACGATGAATCAGGTGTTGCTGGATAAATACTTCTTGCGAAAACATGGTAAAAATGCCTACTACAGCCAATAAATGATGCCCGATTCTGCCGGAATTTCATTAAACTTGCATCAGCTTACAGAGGAGGCTGTTCCGGTAAAAATTGGCATCCGGTCACTTTAGGTAGTATACAATTTTAATCATATGAAGAATCTGCTCATTTTACTCTTAGGAATTGCTCTTTTCTCCGGGTGTACTTCCCGGACTGAAAAGACATCACCAGCCGGCCGGCCGAATATCATTTTTATTCTCACCGACGACCAGCGCTGGGATGCATTGGGGTATGCGGGAAACGATGTCATCCATACCCCTGAGATGGACCGGATGGCAAGGGAAGGAATCTATTTCCGTAATGCTTTTGTCACCACCCCGATTTGTGCGGCAAGCCGGGCCAGCATTTTTACCGGTATGCAGGAACGCACACATGGATATACCTTTCAGCAGGGTAACCTGAAACAACCCTATGCGGATGTTTCCTATCCTGCCCTGATGAGGAAATCGGATTATTATACCGGCTTTTTTGGAAAGTTTGGTGTGGAATATGAATATGTGGATTCGCTGTTTGATGTGGTGGAATCATACGACCGTAACGGAAAATTTAGTGACAGGCGGGGGTACTACTACAAAACCATCGGACAAGATACGGTCCACCTGACCCGGTATACCGGCTGGCAGGCCATGCAGTTTATTGAAAATGTGCCGGAGGGAAAACCTTTTTGCCTCTCATTGAGTTTCAGTGCTCCCCACGCCCATGATCCGGCAGATGAGCAGTATTTTTGGCAGCAGGAAATGAATGCGCTCTATGAAGAACATCTTTTCGGCCCACCCAAAATGGCGGAAGATTGTTGGTTTGAAGCTCAACCCGATTATGTCAGGAACGGATTCAACCGCACCCGGTGGCACTGGCGATTTGACACCCCCGATAAGTATCAACACAGTATGAAAGGATATTACCGCATGATATCTGGAGTCGACCGCGAGATTGGAAATATAAGACAACTCCTGGAGGAAAAAGGACTGGCTGAAAATACGATCATCATCCTGATGGGGGATAACGGTTACTTCCTGGGAGAACGACAGCTGGCCGGTAAATGGCTGATGTACGAAAATTCCTTGCGGGTTCCCCTGATCATTTTTGATCCGCGAAGTGACATCCACAGAGAGGTGGAAGACCTGGCCCTTAACATAGATATTCCTTCTACCCTATTTGAAATGGCCGGACTGGATATTCCTGAAGCCTGGCAGGGCACAAGCCTGGCGGGATATACCAGAAACGAATCACCGGCAGCACAGCGGGAAATTTTTCTTTGTGAACACTTGTGGGATTTTGATCCGATTCATCCAAGCGAGGGGGTGCGGACAAAAAAATGGAAGTACTTCCGGTATCAGAGAGATTTAAACCACGAAGAACTTTATGATCTTGAAAATGATCCGGATGAAATGAATAACCTGGCTTCATTATCCCAACATTTAAAAATATTGGAAAAATTGCGAATCGAAACAGACAGCCTGTCTTTAGTCTATGAGATGAGGAAAAAATAATCAGAGAGGCTCCTCAAAATGAATAATTCGAATTCGTGATCAAATGATTCGAAATTTCTATAAACAATTGAATATCAGCAATTATATTTGTTGTTAAAAAAATAATTATACATTTGCTTTTGAAATAATTGACCACCCCGTTTGGATGTGGTTAAGAATTATAATTTTAAGTGAAGATTTGTTTATTTTTTTTAATATTAAATGAGTTTCATCGTCCATGGTGAGGGGAAAAAACTCAATTTTATCTTAGTAAAAACGATACATTAAATTAATTCTTTATTCTCATGAAAAAATTAGCATTTATTACAGCATTATTCATGCTTTCCCAATTGATTTATGCCGGAGGTTTGTTAACCAACACGAATCAGAGTGCACAGTTCATCCGTATGATGTCGAGGAATGCTTCTACTGGTATTGATGCGGTTTATTTTAATCCTGCAGGATTAACTACGATGGAAAATGGTTTTCATTTTGCCGTTTACAATCAAACTATTTTTCAGACCAAGCCGGTTGATAGTGAATTTCTATTATTAAATAATGGGAGTTATGAAGGCATTGTGAATGTTCCTGTCTTCCCAACGGCATTTGCCGTGTATAAAATGGACAAGTGGGCTTTTTCCCTTGGTTTTGGTCCGAATGCCGGTGGGGGATCAGCTGATTATGAGCGAGGATTGCCATCGTTTGAGATTCCGATCACGAAGGTTGTTCCCGGCCTGGCTCCTCTTGTTCAAATTGATCCGGCTATGAACGTAACCGGTTATTCTGCCGACATTGCCTTTGAAGGAAGGTCTGTTTTTTGGGGACTTCAACTGGGAGCAACGTATAAGGTGAATGATATTTTTTCCGTGTATGGAGGAGTAAGATATTTGCCGTCAAAAACTACTTATCAGGGATATATTCAGAATATTCAGCTGGAGTTGAATAACGATCAGTTTGTCTCTGCTCCATCCTGGTTGACAGGTGTTTCCGGTACTTTGGGTGGTCAGGCTTCTCAACTTGAAGGTGTAGCCAATGATTTACAGCAATATGTGCCTCAGGGAGGTTCATTTACCCTTTCTCAGTTACAAAATTTTGGGGTTATTACATCAGCCCAAAAAGCACAACTGGAAGGTGTGTTAACAGGACTGGGATATAATTCTTCGCAGGTTGATGCAATGAACCTGGAAACCATACAGCAAACATTTGCCGGTACAGCTGATCAGTTAAGTAACGTTTCCCAAACCCTTTCCGGCACCGCCGGAATGTTAGGCGATAAAAAAGTGGATACAGAACAAACCGGAAACGCATTTACTCCTATGTTAGGCATTAATATTTCACCAATGGAGAACCTGAACATTGGTCTGAAGTATGAAATGAAAACATCCCTGACCCTGAAGAATACTCCGAATGAAGGAGATAATTACAGCACTACACTGTTTGGTGATAATGTGAACAGTGATATCCCTGCTATACTGGGTGCCGGTGTGGGGTACAATACCGGCTTGATTGAAGCTCAATTTTCTTACACCATGTATTTTAACAAAGATGTGAACTGGGGGCCAAATATCAGGGACCGTTCCGCCGGTCACGATGTTGTCCGTAACCGCGAAATTGACCGTAATGGCATGGAATTCGCCCTTGGACTTCAATTCAATGTACTGGACAACTTCGCTTTTAGTGTAGGCGGCATGTATGGTGACATGGGAATTGCAGAAAGTTATCAGAGCGATTTCAGCTATAGCAATCCATCAACTACTGCCGGCGCGGGCTTCGCCTGGAATATCACCGACGCCCTGACATTCGACGCAGGTGTATCCAATACATTTTACCAGGATCAAACCGTCTCTTTTAATGATCCTGATCTGGGATTATACCGAGAGCACCTGAAAAAGACTACTCTGAATTTTGCCGTAGGGCTCTCTTACAGTATTTTTTAACAGGTCATGACCTATTGAAAACTTAGATAAAAAATATATTAGAAAAGGCCGCTTGCATTCATACAGGCGGCCTTTTATTTCTCTGTGTTCATCTGAGTAATCTATGGTTTTCTTATCCATTTGGATTTTTTACTGTTCCCATAAACAACACCGCTCCGGTGCTCTCTTCCGTAATAATATAGAGGAACGGACGGTTCACATAGAACGGAGTTTTTCTGGATTCACCCACAGAGGTATATGTAATGGCCACTATGGTCACCGCGGCGGCCTCGGTACCTTTTTCATTAACTTCTATGAATGATTTGTGCTTAACATAATCAATTGCCAGCCTGTTATTCCTGCTGATGCCAGAAAAATCCGCCATTTCGCTAAATGCGATTCCCATGCCCATTTCTGTAAGCACATCATTCAGCATGATCTCATATTTATAGTTAAAGCGTGGCAGCTTAATATCAACCTGTTGGGTTTCCTGAAAACTCTGCTTCCAACTGTTCCAGTTTTCTTCGTTTAGTTCTTCCACAACGTCTTTTAGCTTTTTTTCTGGTCCAGGAAGAAAGATGTACATATTGTAGTCACCTTTTCCATATGAAAGTTTGATGGCGCTAAACAGGTTATTCGATGTATAGGGTAGGGTATCAAGTCGTTGCATGGTTTGGGTGTGAATGCTTGTTCCGTTTTCGAGGTAGAAAGGCAGCAACTCTGTTCCCTCCTCGTTGAATTTTTTTTGCCAGATTCCCTTGAAGTAAATAGCATTCAGCAGAAACATGACGTGGTCAGGGGAGATGCGGTCGAGTATTGTCTCTATTTTATCGTGTGTTTTATCACCTACCCACCCGTTAATGGTCTCTAACGCTTGTTGCTCTCTGCTGAAATCTAATGCTGAAACTTCAGCATCGAAATAATATTCGTTTGTAGAAATAAATTCTTTTTCTGCAGTAAAATCATTGCGATAAAAAATGGCATTGGCGATTTCAAGTAATACTTTTTGATCAAGCTTTTTAAGTGCAACAACCAGATCGTGGTATGAATTGTTGATCTCCTCCGGAGTTAACCCATACACCTTCAGCGTTTTTTCCATCGCTTCCCTGGTTTCCTTCCGGGCTCCGTTATAGGTCATGGCAAGTGCCAGACTTATACTAAGAGGAGAAACCATGATGTTTTCCTGTTCTGTTTCGTAATGAAAAACATGCTGGTAAAGCTCGAATCCAAAAATGTTTTCCGTTTTTATCAGCTGAGCTGTCTTTGTTGTAATGGCCAGCTCATCATTTGATACCTCTTCAGGAACATTACATGCAGTTATGACTATCCATGTGCAAAGAATCAGGAACGATAGTGTTTTCATCTCATTATGCTTAATGGTTTTCTAATGCATCAGTTGGAACTCCCATATTTTTTATCCTGCTTGTTTGTGGCAAAACTTGTCATGGTTGTTTCACGCGTATTATTTTTTATTCATGAATTGTTATTACACAGATGATTTCAAATCAATAAAGGTTGCGTAGAATGTTTTTTTTAAACGCAACCCCGAATCATTTTGTTTCGTCTTTACCATGTTTTTACTTGTTATGGAGGTCGTGTGATCAGTTAAGGTTGGATTTATCCTTACTTTTGAGGGTACAATTGCAAGCCAGGTTTGGAAGATTTAAAAAATATTATAAAAGGTTGTATTTCTGGGAATGCGCGTGATCAGGAAAAGCTTTACCAGATGTTTGCACCGAAAATGTTCGGGGTTTGTTTGCGTTATGCTAGAGATCGTGGAGAAGCTGAAGATAATTTGCAGGAAGGGTTTATAAAGATTTTCAACAATTTAAAAACTTTTCGTCACGAAGGTTCATTTGAAGGATGGATGAGAAAAATAATGGTAAATGTTTCATTGGAAAAATTTCGGAAACAGCAACGGATAACTCCGGTTGAAGACATGGGAAAATATGAAGGTCAACCTGTTGCTGAAGATGCTCTATCAAAAATGGGAGTGGAGGAACTTCTTGGTCTGGTGCAACAATTACCTCCACGATACCGCATGGTGTTTAATTTGTTTGTGATGGAGGGAATGGATCATCAGGCAATCAGCAAAGCACTGGATATCTCTGTGGGTACATCCAAATCAAACCTTTCGCGCGCCAGAGATATTCTAAAACGAAATGTGACTGAAATCTATGGAGAAGTGGAATCAAAGACAAAATATCCGGCATGATAAATGAAGAACATATAGATAAAATTTTTCGTGAAAAGCTGGAGAGTTTTTCGGAAGAGCCACCCCTATACATTTGGCAGGGTGTCCGGGAAAATTTGAAGCCTGAAGCAAAAAAAAGAATACTGACCTGGTATTACTGGTCTGCTGTAGCTGCTGTGTTGGCTCTGGCGTTTGTTGCCGGTTGGTATTTTAGGGAAGAAATGTCAACTCCCCGGCATCCAATAGTGAAAAATGAAACACCTGTTGAGAAAAAGGATCCTGTCCTTCATGAAAACATTACGACACCTCTTTTGGCAGACGAGAAAAGGGCTGATATTTCTCCCACGCGGCCAGCTATCCATTTCCCTGAACCAGTGCTTAACCGTGTAGAACGCCCTTCTCTTCCTGATGATAATATCTTCCTGTCAGAAAACAGAATGATTAAGCATTCTGTTCCGCCAGACATGAGTTTTATGGACAGGATCGAAGCTTTCCCGGTTAGGCATCCGGATCCGGTTTCTTCCATTACTGTCAGGGAAATGAAGAAAGATGGATTGGCTTCGAACCCGGCATTCAGGGAAAGGGATCTTATTGATGTTAACAGAGAGGAGCTGGCTCTTGTGCAGAGCGAGCGGAGGAAATGGAAAATGGGTTTAAGCGTTTCTCCCGGATATTCATCGTACCGTGCCAGTCATGGATCGTTGTATGCCAGTAATATGGCACTCAACTCATCAGAAGGAAACAGCAACATCAGTGGAGGAATAGCGGTGCAATTCAAAACCCGTGGAAAATGGAGTTTCGAAAGTGGTGTGTACTATGCTCAAAATGGGCAGCAAACCAGCAGCTCAGCTCAATTATTCGGAAGCAGAAAGGAATCCTATTATAAAGAAAGCCCCCCGGTTGATCAATTCTATTTCAATACAGCCGTAACCATAAATGACAACAACCTGACAATGAACAGTACTGCCGGAGTTATCGTGCTGGATAACCTCCCCCCCGGGGTAGAACTAAATGCAAGTCCAGAAACGTATGCGGTAAATTCCAATTCTATTTTAATGCAGGGAGAGGTTTCCCAGGTGTTCGATTTTGTGGAAATCCCTCTTTATGTCCGGTATCTCCTCTTCGAGTCAAAGGTCGATGTTGAACTCGTTGGAGGTATTAGTGCCGGGGTGTTATCGGGGAATGATGTATTCATAAAAAACGAAAATGGGTTACAGAATATTGGGAAAACACGTGACATTTCTTCTGTGAATGTGTCGGGAACTATTGGATTCGGGATGACGTATGTCTTGAATAATAATCTCTCCCTGGCGGTTGAACCCCGGTTGAATTATTATCTCAATTCAATCAATCGCAATCCGGATGTCGAATTCAGACCATACCGTGTAGGCGTATACACCGGATTGTATTATGCTTTCTAGTAATTTTTTATTCTACGCCACTATGCCACATCAGTTCCATACCTTTTTATGACGGCAGGTTACCAGATTCCGCTGGAAGAATCCCGGTGAAAAAGGATGAATAAAATCAGAAAGGATTTTTTTCATTCCGTGAATCAATCATGACAAGTTTTGCCATAAAAAAACAGGATTAAAACTACGGGAGTTTCATTTTATACCTTAATCAATAAGCAATTTAATCAGATAAATTGAAAAATATTCCCGATTCCAGCAGAAATTTATGTTGAGGGTTCTATGGTAATTCCCTTTAGTTTTTATCACTTACTTCAACACTCTCAGATTGAGTCCGTATCCAACAAGGAAGATAACTGAAAAAATGGCGTTAGCGGTGGAGAAAGCCCCCCAGTTAAGCCAGATAACCGGAACAAAAAGAATGGCCAGCTGCGCAAATGCATACAGGAGAAATCCGTCACGATGAAGTTTCCACATCCGGATAGAACCGGTGAGTGAAAGGGCAAAAAGTGCCATGAGCAGGGTGAAGTAAACAGGTGAAATGGATTCTGTTGTATGCCATGAAGAATAGTTGACAATGAAAGAAGCACTTTTTTCAAAAAATAGTGCAGCAAAAAAAAATCCTAAAAATCCTATGCTGCTGCCTATAAAGGTAAGTCCGCATAAAGCACGAAGAAGAGGGGGGCGTTTTTTTGTGTGGATAGTATTTTTCATATTTTAATCGTATATTTTCTATGGTATTTTCCTCTTTATTTTCGGTTTCCCGTTTAGATGCTTAAGTTTAATTGTTCAAAAATAGTGAGTTTTTCTGTGAATCAAATTCCACCGGCTTTTTTAAAATGTATTACCTTTGGGCTGAAATTCAAAGATTGTGCACAAATGAAGAGAGATACACTGGTTTTTGACATCATCCAGAAAGAGAGAGAGAGGCAGTTAGGGGGCATCGAACTGATTGCCTCTGAAAATTTTGTTAGCGACCAGGTTTTGGAAGCTATGGGTTCGGTAATGACCAATAAATATGCTGAGGGTTATCCTGGCAGAAGGTATTATGGTGGTTGTCAGTTTGTTGATATGACTGAACAGTTGGCAATAGACCGCATCAAAGCACTTTACGATGCCGAATGGGCCAATGTACAGCCACACTCCGGAGCTCAAGCCAATGCAGCTGTGCTTAGTGTTATATTGAAACCTGGGGACACTTTCCTGGGCCTTGATCTTTCTCATGGCGGCCATCTCTCGCATGGATCTCTGGTGAACAGCTCCGGTATACTTTATAACCCGGTTGGATACCGAGTAAAGGAAGATACAGGACTGGTAGATTACGATGAAATGGAATCACTGGCCCTGGAGCACAAACCAAAACTCATTATTGGTGGTGCATCAGCATACAGTCGGGAGTGGAATTATAAACGCATGCGTGACATTGCCGAAAAAGTGGGAGCTATGTTGATGATCGATATGGCACATCCGGCAGGACTGATTGCAGCCGGTTTGCTTCAAAACCCGGTGAAGTATGCACATGTAGTGACGTCCACGACCCATAAAACGCTTCGGGGGCCACGTGGAGGAATTATTCTGATGGGTAAGGACTTTGAGAATCCATGGGGCATTACTACTTCCAAAGGAGCTTTGAGAACCATGTCGTCACTTTTCGATTCTGCAGTATTCCCCGGACAGCAGGGTGGCCCCCTCGAACATGTTATTGCAGCAAAAGCAGTGGCATTCGGTGAGGCTCTTGCTCCTGAATTTAAGGACTATCAATTGCAGGTACTTAAAAATGCCCAGGCCATGGCACAAGCATTTGTCAACCTGGGATATAACGTAATTTCCGGAGGAACCGATAACCATTCCATGCTGATTGATTTGAGAACAAAATTTCCGGATATTACCGGTAAACAAGTTGAAAATGCACTGGTAAAGGCGGATATCACTGTGAATAAAAATATGGTGCCTTTTGACAGCCGGTCACCTTTCCAAACCTCAGGTCTTCGCGTGGGAACCCCAGCAATTACTACCCGAGGCGTTAAGGAAAATATGATGCCCGTAATTGTGCAGCTCATCGATGAAGGGATCTCCCATGTCGATGACGAAAAAAATCTGCAGGCCGTAGGAGAAAAAGTTCATCGGTTGATGAAAGATTTTCCGCTTTTTGCTTACTGATTTGCCACAGCCTTCTTCGATTAACCCAGATTACGGCAAAAACGAACAACAAACAACGAACAATTCCTCCAGGTTTGAACCCTGGTGCAACAATATATTTTTTTAGAGCATGGAATGGTATATGGTACTGGCACTTTTAGGAACTGGTCTTTTTGCCGGTTTTATTAATACTACTGCTGGTGGGGGCTCTATGCTTTCGTTACCTCTTCTCATGTTTTTAGGTCTTCCTGCCAATGTAGCCAATGGTACGAATCGTGTTGCCGTATTATTTCAAAGTGTGGTTGGTACTCATACGTTTCGGAAGAAGAAAGTACTTGATCTGACATCCGATTCCAGGTTAGTTCTTCCGGCACTTGTGGGGTCAATTATTGGTGCGTTGATTGCTGTTGAGATGGATGTGCTGCTTCTGGAAAAGGTGATTGCCGGATTAATGGTTGTCATGTTGCTGTTGGTTGTCATCAAGCCGGGTGCCTGGGTTGCCGGACATGCCGGGATCACTAATCCCAAACCAACTCTTTTGCAATATATTCTTTTCTTTTTTATTGGAGTGTATGGTGGATTTATCCAGATGGGTGTAGGTTTTTTCCTACTTGCCGGATTGGTGCTGGGGTGTGGTTATAACCTGGTGAAGGCTAATGCTGTAAAGGTATACATCATATTGGGATTAACGGTTTTTACCATTGGGATTTTCATGTATTATCAGCAAATCGACTGGCTTGCCGGATTGATCCTGGCGGTCGGGAATGCTGTCGGTGCCTGGATTGGCGTTCATTTCACCATAAGAGGGGGAGCCAGGTATGTTCGTATTGTTCTCATTCTTGCCCTGGTGATCGTAATTCTGAATCTTTTTGGTGTATTCTGAAAGGTATCTGCACTCCTGGTAGCATACACTTCAGGGATGTAACCATTCACCATAATTGATATAAGGACGCACGTCAGTAACTATCATTCCTGCCACTTGAGCGGCTTCCAAACCCAGGTCTCCATCTTCAAAAACCTGACATGTTTCAGGAGCAACAGCCAATAGTCGTGCACATTCTAAAAACGTGTCGGGATGCGGTTTATGCCGGGTTACATCATCGGCCGATACTATTGCATCAAAGAAATGGGCAAGCTGCAACTGTTTAAGTTGTACGTCCGTACTTCTTCTGCTCGCTCCGGTACCAACGGCCATGGGCAATTTTCCGAAATACTCCCTGACGATAGAGGTGATCTCATTAATCGGTTCCAACAATTCAGCAGAATCCCAGAAAGCTTGTTGCTTAAGTTTTACGATCACTTCGGGGGCAACTGATAATTTGTATCTATTCACAACGTGCCGGGCAAATTCTATAGTAGCCCGCCCTGTCATCTCCTGCAGGATTTGTGGATCAAACCTGAATCCATACAGATCACCCACCACATTCCATGTGGCTAAATGCACGGGCAAGGAATTGGACAAGGTGCCATCAAGATCGAATATTAATGCCCTGGCGCCAGGGTGAACCTTTATTTCCATGTAAATATTTTTAAACAAATGTAATACTTCAGAAGTTATTGCCTGCCCATTCTGCAAGATTTGGTACAGATCTTAAAATACCTTTAAAATGGAGCAATTCAAAGTCAGGTAGATCACACAACCTATGGTTAAGGTATCATTGAGCCCGTTTTTGTATTTGGTAAAAGAATTTATCTTCTGGATCTGTCAGGGGTAGCGGGAAGGTTCGTCAGCTGATTGATTTGAAAGAAAATCAAGTTTTTTTGAAATTGTGATTTTTTTTGTATTTCGATCGGCATTTTTCGAAATTTAAGGGCATTTTTGTGAGATATTTCAATTAAGTCATTTAAATACTATTTTATGCCAAAACGGGAAGATCTTCATAAGGTACTTATCATCGGATCGGGCCCAATTGTTATCGGGCAGGCTTGTGAGTTTGATTATTCAGGCACTCAGGCTTGTAAGGCGCTTCGTTCACTGGGTTACGAAATTGTATTGGTTAATTCCAATCCGGCCACTATCATGACCGATCCGGAGATGGCGGATTATACCTATATAGAACCACTCAATGAATATGCATTAACTGAGATCATCAAGAAGGAGCGTCCCGATGCGTTATTACCAAATCTGGGTGGACAAACAGCTTTGAATCTATCATTGCAACTGGCAAAAAAAGGAATTCTGGACATGTATCATGTTGAAGTGATTGGTGTTAATCTGGAGGCTATTGAGAAAGGAGAGGATCGTACAGCATTTAAGAATTCAATGAACCGTTTAGGTGTAGAAATGCCCAGGAGTACTGCTGTTACATCGGTTGATGCAGCAGAGCAGGTTGCTGAAGCGCTTGGTTATCCGGTAGTTATACGTCCTGCATACACGATGGGCGGGACAGGAGGCGGCCTGGTATACAATGTTGAAGAACTGCGAACCATTGCTGCCCGCGGAATTGCTGCCAGTATGGTGGGACAGATCCTTGTGGAGGAGTCAGTACTTGGCTGGGAAGAGCTGGAGTTGGAGGTTGTCCGTGATGCTAAAAACCAAATGATTACTGTGTGTTTCATAGAGAATGTTGATGCTATTGGAGTACACACCGGTGATTCTTTTTGCACAGCACCAATGCTTACCATTTCAGAAGGGCTGCAAAAGCGGCTTCAGGAGCTTGCTTATCGTATAGTGGAGGATATCGGTGTGATTGGCGGAACCAATGTGCAATTTGCGCACGACCCCAAATCCGGACGTATTGTGGTGATTGAGATCAATCCCCGCACATCCCGTTCTTCGGCACTGGCCTCTAAAGCTACAGGCTTTCCCATTGCATTAATTTCGGCTCTGCTGGCCGGTGGAATGACTCTTGATGAAATTCCATACTGGAGAGAGGGAACACTTGAAAAATATACCCCATGGGGTGACTATGTTGTAGTTAAATTTGCCAAATGGGCTTTTGAAAAGTTTGACGGCCTCCGGGATAAGTTAGGCACTCAAATGCAGGCTGTAGGTGAAGTGATGAGTATTGGTAAAAACTACAAGGAAGCACTGCAAAAGGCTATTCGCTCGTTGGAAACCGGCAGGTATGGACTTGGTTTTGTTAAGGATTTTAACAGGAAAACACTGGATGAATTATTGTTGATGCTCTCTGATCCAACCAGTGAACGTCAGTATTTAATGTATGAAGCTTTACGCAAGGGAGCTACAACAGAACAATTACAGGAGAAAACCTTCATCAAGGCCTGGTTTATTGACCAAATGAGAGAACTTGTTGAACTGGAAGAACAGATTTTATTGTTTAAAGGGAGTGACTTGCCTGATCAATTACTGATTCAAGCCAAAAAAGATGGATTTGCCGATAAATACCTTTCGAAATTATTAGATATTCCAGAAAACAAGATCAGACAGCAAAGGAAGGCACTTGGAGTAGAGGAAGCCTGGGAGCCTGTGCCCGTAAGCGGTGCTGACTCGGCCTATTACTTTTCTACTTACAATGGGACCGACAAGGTGCCAACTGATCAAAAAAAGAAAATAATGGTACTTGGTGGAGGTCCAAACCGTATCGGTCAGGGGATTGAGTTTGATTACTGTTGCGTGCATGCTGCCTTTGCTATTCGCGATTCCGGTTATGAATCCATCATGGTAAACTGTAATCCCGAGACTGTTTCCACCGACTATGATACTTCTCATAAATTATACTTTGAACCCCTCACCGTGGAGGATGTACTGAGTATCTATGAAAAAGAAAAACCTGATGGAGTAGTGGTTCAGTTTGGAGGGCAAACCCCTTTGAATATTGCCGGAGAGTTGCAGGCTAACGGAGTAAAAATTATAGGAACCAGCCCCGAAACAATCGATCTGGCTGAAGACCGTGACCAGTTCAGGAAGATTATGGAGAAATTAAATATCCCGCAACCAGCCTCCGGGATGGCCAGTAACCTGGAAGAAGCCCTGGAAATAGCAAGTCGCATTGGCTATCCGCTGATGGTCAGACCTTCGTATGTGCTTGGTGGCAGGGGGATGAAAATTGTCCTTGATGAAGAAATGCTGTTGCAGTATGTGACAGCTGCAGTGGATGTAACTCCCGACCGCCCCCTTCTCATAGATATGTTTCTTGAAGATGCCATCGAAGCCGAATCAGATGCTATTGCCGACGGAGAGGATGCATTCGTTCCCGCAGTTATGCAACACATCGAATATGCCGGGATCCACTCCGGTGATTCGGCATGTGTTATCCCACCGGTAATCATTAAAGAAGAACTGATCCAGACCATTGAAGACTATACCCGCCGAATTGCTATTGAAATGAAAGTGGTGGGATTGATGAATATTCAATATGCTATTTATAAGGATGAGGTGTATATATTAGAGGCAAATCCCAGAGCTTCACGAACGGTTCCTCTGGTTTCGAAAATCTGCAATATCCCGATGGCAAAAATTGCTACGGAGATTATGTTGGGGAAAAAACTTGCTGATTTTAACCTTGAACGAAAAAAGATCAACCATTTTGGTGTCAAAGAGGCTATTTTCCCATTTAATATGTTCCCTGATGTTGATCCTGTTTTGGGGCCTGAAATGCGTTCAACCGGCGAGGTATTGGGACTGGCCGATTCGTTTGGTCTGGCCTTTTTTAAATCGCAGGAAGCAACAAAAACGCCACTTCCTATTCAGGGGAAGGTGCTCATTACCATTGGCGACCGCGATAAGGAGAGAATTGTTCAAACTGCCCGTAGTTTTCATGAAATGGGATTTGATATCCTGGCAACAGGTGGTACGAAAAATTTTCTTGAAAAGCATGGAATACCTTCACGATTCATCAATAAGATTTACGAGAAAAGACCAAATATTGTTGATGCCCTGGTGAATGGTGAAATTGACCTCGTGGTCAATACCCCTGCAGGAAAAATGAGTGAATACGATGATTCCTATATCCGGAAAACTGCGATAAGATGCAATGTGCCGTATATTACAACTACTGCTGCTGCATTTGCTGCAACCCAGGGGATCAAAGAACGTAGAAACGGAGCTTATAAAGTAAAGTCGTTACAGCAATATCATAAAGAAATCATTTAATATGGCTGTGGTGGTTGATGAAACGGATTTACGTCTGTTTTTCCGTAAGGTATCTCCAAAACCTCCGGGGCATTTGTTGCCGTTGTAACCTCAGGTTTTTCCGTTCCTTTATGCTGATGTGATCAAAATATTTTTTCCACAAGGTTTGGTATAAAACATCTCCTTCCTCCAGGAGGTTTGACCGGATTTGACCGGTATTCCGGTTAATTTCCCTGCTTGTTAGGGTAACTTCGCACACCGTTTTTTTGTCATAAAATGCACCGTAATTTCGTTTCATGTCGTAAAGCAACCATGACTGGTCGGCAAACCGGTTTTGAAAATGACCTGTTAACATGGGAATCACATCGTATAAAGGTTCAATGCCACAGAAATATAATCCTTCCCTGGTTTGCTGAAAACGTACGAACTGCATCATCCGCCTGGCTTCCATTTTATTGAAAAGTGACTTTTAACTAATCAGTACAAGATGATTCGCCAGACGGGAATTATATCGTTATTCGTTGGTTACTCCTTTGTCGGTTTATTTTTAAAGAGAGAGGCCAGGTGCATAAATGCCTCTTTGAATGAATCGGCGCTTTTAGAAAAAGCCTCTTTTGTTTCTGACCACTTGCTGTCACCAGATTCTTCCCATTTTTGATATTTGGCTTCCAGGTCAGATTTAATTTGCTTTATCTCAGCCATTAACTCGTTGTACTTTTCTTTGGATTTTTCTTTTAGTTCTCCTTTTTTTGAAGTCAGTTCTTCAATTTGGTCAAAAAGGTCGTCGATGCCTTTTTTTGCTTCTTCCCTAAATTTTTCTTTGTCCATTTTATTTTCTTTTTTTTCTTCTCAAAAGTAGTAAATTTAGGCTTTTAAAATTGATGAATTATATGCCAATTGCAACAAAAAAGTTTGGAACCGGGCCTGTATTTTTTACAGCAATTTCAACCATTCTTGGAGCGATATTATTTCTCCGCTTTGGTTTTGCCGTGGGTACCCTTGGATTTTGGGGAGTAATTCTCATTATTCTCTTAGGACATTTAGTAACCATTCCTACTGCTCTGGCGATTTCCGAAATTGCCACCAACAAGCGGGTGGAGGGGGGAGGAGAATACTTTATCATTTCCCGTTCTTTTGGCTTGAATATTGGGGCAACCATTGGTATGGCTCTTTTCTTTTCTCAAGCCATCAGTGTAGCTTTTTATGTGATTGCCTTTACCGAATCGTTCGAATTTTTATTTACTTATTTGGCTGGAAAATTTGACCTTGTTCTTCCGAGGCAGGTAGTCAGTTTGCCGGTAATGGCCGGACTGGCATTTCTTATTATTAAGAAAGGGGCAAATTTAGGGGTTAAGGCACTCTATATTGTTGTTGTCATTCTATTCGTATCGTTAGCCATGTTTTTTTTGGGGAAAACAAGTTATGCCGGGGAGTCTTTATTTAGTTTAGGGACAGCCCAGTTTCGTAACTCCAAGGATTTTTTCATGGTATTTGCCATAGTTTTTCCTGCATTTACAGGAATGACTGCCGGAGTGGGGTTGTCGGGCGACTTAAAGGATCCGTCGAAATCTATTCCGTTAGGAACAACCCTGGCCACTCTATCAGGGATGATACTTTATTTTTTCGTTGTTTATAAGCTGGCTTTGTCGGCTTCAGTAGATGACCTTTTGGAGCATCAGCTCATAATGGCCCGAATTGCGCTAGGTGGAGCAGTGGTAATTCCCTTAGGCCTGGCTGCCTCAACGATTTCTTCTGCTCTGGGGTCGGTTATGGTAGCTCCGCGAACACTCCAGGCCCTGGCACTTGATAAAGCGTTCCCCTCTAAAAAGTTCAATCTCTGGCTGGCAAAAGGAAGGCCGATGGATCAGGAGCCTGTGAATGCATCTCTTGTTACCTGCATCATCGCATTTGTTTTTGTTGCCCTGGGTGACGTGAATGCGGTTGCCACGGTCATATCCATGTTCTTTATGGTTACCTATGGTTCCTTGTGTCTCATTTCATTCCTGAACCATTTTGGATCATCTCCTTCCTATCGTCCTTCTTTCAGATCTCGCTGGTATATTTCTTTAACCGGTTTTGTCGTGTCTGTCTGGGTTATGTTTAAAATCAGTACCCTTTATGCTCTAATCTCTTTTATTCTGATTGCTGCTATATACCTGTTGATTGATCATTACCATAAATCGAGAAAAGGTTTTGCCTCCATCTTTGCCAATGCTATGTTTCAGCTGAACCGAAACCTTCAGGTATTGCTACAAAAAAAACAAGCAAAAAAAGAAAACAGCGAATGGCGACCTAGTGTGATCTGTATTTCCAAAGATTCATTAAAGCGCGATAAGGCATTTCGATTGTTGAACTGGATTTCTTATAAATATGGTTTTGGAACTTACCTGCACCATATTGTGGGGTATTACTCCAAGTCAACAGCTGAACAAGCCCGGCAGGAACTGAAAAAACTGTTTGAGAATGTCAGCGGTTTGGAAAACCATGTGTATGTTGACACCCTTATCTCTCCTTCTAATACATCGGCTATCGCCCAGGCAATTCAAATTCCGGGGATTGCAGGAATGGAAAACAACATGATTCTGTTTGAGTATGATAAGGAAAATCCGTCTAACCTGAATGAAATCATTGATAATTTTGCATTGGTCAATTCCGGCGATTTTGATATTTGCATTCTGTCTAGTAGTCATCGCGAAATTTCATACAATAAAGGAATTCATATTTGGATCAATTCATTGGATACTGAGAACTCCAATCTTATGATTTTGTTGGGATTTATCATTCTGGGGCATCCCGACTGGAAGAAAGCTCAGATTCAAATTTTTAATATTTGCCGGCCGGGTGAAGAGGAAAATACAAGAAAAGCCATGGATCAACTGGTGCTTTCAGGGCGGTTGCCCATATCCGGCAAGAATATCCGTCTGTTGATACAGGAACCAAACGTTTCGGCTAAGTCGATCATTGGTAAACATTCGGCTTATGCCGGATTAACACTGATCGGACTCCGTGAAGAGCTTATTAAAAAAGAGAAAGAAAAGCTTTTTGATGGTTATGGTGAATTGAGCACCATTTTGTTTGTGCATTCCAAGGATCAAAAAAACATAAACTAATAGCATGTCATCCTGAGCAGAAAGAAAATGGGGGGGAAGAAATTACAGAAATCAGAACCCTAGAATTCCACATTTCCCGATTCGTATTCTTTAAAGCGTTGCGACAAATAGGAAAGCCACTGGCTTAACCGCTTTAATGCCTCCTGTGTTTGAGAAGAAATATCTTGTTGTTTGATTTTCAGCAGAAGATAGCCATAAACTCCATCAATAGCCACCTGGACTTCGCTGATAGCATCGGGATTTTTTAGTTTCAGTTCAGCGATTAGCCCAGTCACTGCCTGGTAAATCTGCACATACGTTTGGTCTGTTTTTGATTGTAATAACCTCAAATGAAATTCGTTAAGTTCGTTCAACAGATTTGAAAGAAACTGCAGATGTCCTTTTTCCTGTTTGCCTTCCTTTTCCATCATGAGGGTGAGATTTCTATACCATTCTGAAATATTTTTTGCCTCCTCTTCTTCGGCATCATATTTTTTTATCAGGTGTTCATTGATCATGCCCATATCAAGTTGAAAAGCTCTGATCAGGTTTTCTACCTGGTAGAGATACAAGATGTATTCCGCAATGTTTTCTTTTCTTTTTTGTTGGGCTATTCGCATTTTCTTCCAATAATAGATATGATTTGTACTGCTGAAGTTTTGCTTGATCTGAGTGCTGAAAGATACCCAATACGTTTTACAAATCAAAAAAATCGTCGAGTTTACGTCGTTCTTTTTTTGTTGGTCTTCCAGCTCCCTTGTCACGGGTCAGCCAGTTCATTTGTTTCTGCATGTTTAAAATTTCCAGTTCTTCAGGGGGTGTAATATTTTCTACAAATTCAACGGCTAGTTTTGCTGACATACGTTTTTCCGCGAGGGCGAGAACTTTAAAGCTATAAGTAACCGGAGATTTACGTATTTTTATTACTTCACCTGTATGTATTTCCCGCGATGCTTTAACGGGTATGTTTCCGATAATTACTTTACCTTTTTTACATGCTTCGGTTGCCTGGCTGCGTGTTTTAAATAATCGAACAGCCCATAGCCATTTGTCGATACGCGTCGATTCTGCCATGTTATTTTTTGGTATTGAAAATATTCATGGTACGTTCAATTCCGATGGTTCCATAGCTTTGAATGATTTCTATGCAGGAATCGATTTTTTCGGGGAGTAGTTTTTTTTCATCTGCTGACCATTCGCCTAAAACATAATTAACCTGAAATCCGGGGTGAAACTTATCATCGATGCCGAATCTCAGCCGGGCGTAGTCGTTTCTCCCCAATACTTCAGAAATATTACGAAGTCCGTTGTGACCTCCATGGCTGCCTTTTGCTTTCAGTCGAAGTGTACCAAAGGGAAGAGCCAGGTCATCCATCAGTACAAGAAGGTTTTCGATTGGGATGTTTTCTTTTTGGAGCCAGTAATTCACCGCGCGGCCACTCAGGTTTACATAGGTTGTGGGTTTTAATAGCAGAAAGCTTCTCCCTTTGAATTTATAGTCTCCAATAAACCCATACCGCTTATCATGAAAAGCAATATTGGACACTCCTGCAAGAGCGTCCAATATTTGAAAACCTATATTGTGACGTGTATTTTTATACTCCGGACCGATGTTTCCAAGTCCTGCAATTAAATACTTCACAATAAATTATTTTTTATTCTGTAGCTGCCGGTTCAGAGGATTCTTCTGTTCCGCCTTCAGCTTCTTCTTCATCTTCTGGTAGTGGTGACGACGATTTAGCTGCTCTTGTTGAAATTACACCCACAATGAGGTTTGATTTATTGTCGAGGAACTCAAGTTTTTCCCGTTGCAGTTCTGCTACTTTAATGCTATCGCCAATACCCAGTGAAGATACATCTATCTCAATGGCATCGGGAAGATCGTCGGCCAGCGCCTTCACCTGCAATTTACGCATATTCATCTTCAACTTTCCACCAGCTTTTATCCCTTTGGCCAATCCAATTATTTGTACAGGAACGCCAATTTTTACCGGTTTATCATCCTCTACTTTCAGGAAATCAACATGCATGATTTGTTCCTCAACCGGATGCCATTGCACATCCTGAACCATAGCCTTGAATGTTTTGTCTTCAACTTCAAGATCGACTAGGAATACATTAGGTGTATAGATGAAGGGTTTTAATTCAGTGGAAGCAATTTGAAGGTGAACAACTTCATTTTTCCCATATAAGACACCAGGGACTAATCCCTGTTCACGCAATTTTTTGGTGTCTTTTTTACCCAGGTTTTCTCTTTGTTTTGCCTCAATTTTTTGTGTTTTCATTTTTAAAATTTACGTTAATAATTATGGTACTCAGTCCTTCCCGATAACCATCGGGACAAACAGCATGCATAATTAAAAGTGGGTATCCTCTGAAAGTCAGTTGGATGAATCATTAATATGTTCGTTAAAGACCATCCTGAATGAAGGAAACACACCCTAAGTGCTCATGCTTTTGGAAAAAGCGATGCAAAGATATAAATTACCGGTAATATAAAGAACTTATCGACTGATTTTTATAGACTCTTCGGATAGCTTCACCCAATGCATCGGCAACGGTAATATATTTCACTTTAGGGCTTTGCTGTTTGGGTGGCAGTGAGTCAGTAAAGTAGACCTCTTCGAGTTCTGATCGTTCGATACGTTCAACAGCCGGGCCTGAGAGAACGCCATGTGCAGCAAAAGCCCTAACACTTTTTGCTCCTTCTTTTTTCATGAGGTTAGCGGCCTTTGTAATTGTTCCGGCAGTATCAATCATGTCGTCCACAATGATCACGTCCTTTCCTTTTACATCACCAATAACAGTCATACTGTTCACTTCATTAGCCTTTGCCCGTGTTTTATGGCAAATGACCATGTCTGATTCAAGCATCCTTGCGTATGTATTGGCTCTTTTTGTACCACCGACGTCGGGTGAGGCAATGGTAATGTTTCCCAGTCCCATTTTACTGATAAACGGGATGAACAATGCCGAAGCAAAAAGATGATCAACCGGAACGTCGAAAAAACCCTGGATTTGATCAGCATGCAAATCCATTGTAATCACCCGGTCAATTCCTGCAGCTGACAGTAGGTCAGCCATAAGTTTTGCTCCAATTGAAACACGGGGTTTGTCTTTTCTGTCCTGCCGGGCAAATCCAAAATATGGGATTACCGCTACTACATGTGATGCGCTGGCCCGTTTGGCAGCATCTACCATCAACAGTAGTTCTAACAGGTTTTCAGCTGGTGGAGGTGTGGATTGCACGATAAAAACATGGGAACCCCGGATAGTTTCCTCATAACATGGTTCAAATTCTCCGTCGGCAAACACCGGACATGACGATAACCCCAGGTCCAGGTCCAGGCTGTCACAAATTTTTTCTGAAAGATAACGGGTTGCCCTACCTGAAAAAATTTTTAAGGGATGATTTTTATTGCCCATAGGTATATTGTTTATATTTTCATTCTGAAAATAGTGTAAAGTTAATGTATTCGTCCTTTTTTTTTGATGAAAGATGGCATCAAATCGTTTTTTTCTAAGCACTTGTTATCGTTTTCCGGTTAATATTTTTAATAAAACTAAGGATATCTGACCGTCCTTCTCCTGTTTTCGATGAGGAAACATACCATGTGGGTAGTGACTCCCATGATTCCTGCATTTTATTTTGGTATAAGAGTAATTTTTCGTCCAGCTCTTCCTGCTTTAATTTATCTTTTTTGGTAAAGATTATAGCAAAAGGCACCTCATTGATTCCCAGCCATTCCATAAAATGGAGGTCAATTTCCTGAGGTTCATGCCTTGAATCGATCAGTACAAATAAACAAAAAAGATTTTCACGAAAGAGGATGTAGTCTTTGAACGTTTTCTCCCATTTCTTACGTTCTTGTTTGGGAACCTTGGCATAACCATATCCGGGAAGATCAACCAGAAACCATTCATCATTGATAAGAAAATGGTTGATTAATCGGGTTTTTCCGGGTTTCCCTGATGTCTTTGCCAGCGATTTCCGGCCTGTGATCATATTTATCAATGATGATTTACCCACATTGGAGCGGCCAATAAAAGCATATTCAGGCTTTTGGGTCTGAGGACATTTCTTATAATCAGAATTACTTATTATAAAACGGGCCTCTATTATCTGCATAAATCAGTATTTATTCTGGGTTAATTTCTTCAAAAATACTATTTTATATACACTTCCAGTGCTTTTGCTTCCGATGATAATGGTATCATCCTGAAAACCTTAAGTGATGCTGGAACTAAGACCGTCTCTCCCTTTTCGACAATCTCCTTCCCTGATTCTGATTCAATACAGAACCTTCCCTGCAGGTTCATGTATACGATGAAGGAATCAAGCTGACTGTAATTTTTTTCTATGTTTTGGGATAAATGAAGGATATTGGTGGTGAAATATTTACAACTGATTATTTCAGATGATTCATTTTTTTTGATCTCGTAATTTGTTTTGTTCTCTTTTTGCCAGGTGAAATGTATCGCTTCCAAAGCCAGATCAGTGTGCAGTTCGCGGATATTCCCTTTTTCGTCTTTTCTGTTGTAATCGAAAATACGATACGTGATATCAGAGGTTTGCTGTATCTCAGCAATTAAAACACCTTTACAAATGGCATGGACCCTGCCGGCAGGAATAAAAAACACATCGCCCGGAGCTGTTACGTCATAATGTAAAACTTCATCAAGTTCTCCTTTTGCCTGAATCTCGAGAAATTCCTCCCGTGTTAATATTCTGTTGAATCCTGAATTGATAAGGGCATGCTGGTCGGCATCAACGACATACCACATTTCTGTTTTCCCATAGGAGTTGTGTTTTTCTTTTGCCATCTCATCACCGGGGTGTACCTGAATGGACAGATCATCATTGGCATCAATAAACTTGAAGAGTAATGGAAATTCATCCCCAAACTTCCGATAAATTTTCTGGCCTGTTAGTTCGCCCTTATAAATTCTAATCAGTTCATCAAGTTTTTCTCCTTTAAACGGGCCATTACTAACTTCTGAAATATTATTTTCCAGGGTTGAAAGTTCCCAGCTTTCACCACAATTGGGTAAAGGGTCGAAATTTTTTCCCAATACAGTTTTTAACCGGTCTCCACCCCAGATTTTTTCGTGGAAAATGGGTTTGAATTTTAAAGGGTATAAAACCGGCATGACTTGAAATTTAAAAAGTGGATTAAGGTTAATTATATCGCAATGATTTTTTGTACCTTCGTTTTTCGTCAGCGAAAATAGTGTTTTCCTGACAGCGTTTGAAGGAAATTTTTTAAAATCAGCATTTTTTAACATTAAACTAAAGGGGAGATGCTTATAATTGGAATAGCCGGAGGCACGGGATCCGGAAAAACTACTGTAGTAAAAAGGATCGCAGAACGGTTTTCGGATAATGAGGTCGCACTTCTGTCGCAAGATTCGTATTATCTTGATAATGGGCATCTGTCACTGGAGGAAAGGCGGGCAAAAAATTTTGACCACCCCGACTCAGTTGAATTTGATTTATTGATTGACCATATAAAAAAGTTACATAACGGAGAAACAGTTCAGGAACCGGTATATTCATTTATTACCTGTTTGCGGCAACCCGAAACCCGATGTGTTGAGCCTCGAAAAGTTATCATTGTTGAAGGAATTTTATGTCTGGTAAACCAGGATCTTCGTGACTTGATGGACATTAAGGTGTATGTAGACTGTGATTCAGATCTGAGACTTGCCCGTGTAATCAGGCGAGATATAAATGAGCGAGGAAGAAATATTAACCAGGTGCTGGATCGTTATGAAAAGACTGTCCGGCCAAGTCATTTGCAGTTCATTGAACCAACCAAACGGTTTGCCGATATTATTATTCCTCAGGGAGGCCGGAACCAGGTGGCAATAAAAATTTTAACAAATCATATTACACATACTTTAAATCATTTGTAAATGCTTCGTAATTTAAACATCGAAGAAGTCCTTTTTCTTGACATTGAAACTGTCCCTCTAAACCCGGAATACAATGGCCTCAATGAAAAATGGAAGCAATTGTGGGAGCATAAGATGAGGTCTCATTCCGAAGGCGATGAGCCTGCCGAAGTGCTTTATGATCGAGCAGGAATTTATGCCGAATTCGGACGAATCATATGTATATCAGTAGGTTATGTTTTTCAAAAGAAAGGAGATCCTCATTTTCGGGTAAAATCCTTTTACGATGATGACGAAAAAATCCTTATTCAGAATTTTTTCGATGCACTGGATGGTTTTTCACGAAAAGGGAAAAGGAGACTGTGTGCGCATAACGGGCAGGAATTTGATTTTCCTTATATTTCCAGACGAGCGTTGGTGAATAATCTGTCTCTTCCTGCTATTCTGGATATTTCAAGTGCTAAGCCGTGGGAAATTAAAGACAATTTGATCGATACGCTGCAGCTTTGGAAATTTGGAGATTATAAACATTACACATCATTATCCCTGCTATGTGAGCTGTTCAATATCCCCACTCCCAAAGATGATATCGATGGAAGCCAGGTAGCCCGTATTTACTGGGAGGGGAAAGATATTGACCGTATTGTCAGGTATTGTGAAAAAGACACCCTGGCAGTTGCTAATTTGTTATTGAAATATAAAGGGAATAAAATTATTCCACATGATCAGATGGAGATCGTTTGACCTGCTCGATTTGTTGGTTAATGATTTGTTATTGTGAAGAGTGTGTTTGTATGAACTGATTCCTTCACCACCGTTAAAATTTTCTCATTCGGTCCATCTCCCGGCTTGAATCTTTTTGTTTGAGACTTTCCCGTTTGTCGTACAGCTTTTTGCCCCGGGCAAGGGCAATCTCCAGCTTTGCCAATCCCCGTTCCTGGATAAATAATCTCGTAGGAACAATTGTTAACCCCGATTCTTTTATTTTGCGTTCCCATTTTTGGATCTCTCTTTTAGTTAAGAGTAATTTTCGATCGCGTTTGGCGGGATGGTTGTTGCAGGTTCCGAGTTCATATTCCGAAATGTGAATATTTTTAGCAAATAATTCACCGGCATGAAACTGACAGTAGGCATCATTCAGGCTAACTTTACCATTTCGTACCGATTTAATTTCCGTTCCTGTAAGTTGTATTCCTGCGATCAGCTTTTCAATGAGTTCGTACTCAAAATATGCTTTTCTGTTTTTAATATTGATATTTACTTTAGTATGTGCCACTTCATTCCCTTTTAAGTTTCAAACTTCCTGTTATTTCCGGTCTGAAAGCCAGATTACCTGTTGGTCAGGCTGGTGTGTTTTACCAATAATATCTCTGTATAATTCAGGCCTTCGTGCATTTAAATAGCGATATCCTCCTGCCTGTTTGGTTTTTTCAGGTATGAGGATGGATGATACCATGTCATCCCCTAAATTTTGGCATTCAGCCACAACATCTCCAAATGGGTCAATAATCATGGAACACCCATTCTTTAACTGATCATCGTCCATGCCAATAGCGTTGGCAAAAATAACATAAACCGCATTATCATATGCTCTCGATGGCAACCATTTCATTAACCATTCCCTGCCCTTCATGCCATGGAATTCCAACCGCAAAGAGGTGGGGTCACTTTCACGGTTATACCAGAGTCTGGGGTCGACAAATCCAGCACCGGGTCGTGTAGAAGGAGTGCACATGGTTACATGTGGCATGAATATGATATCAGCTCCCAGGATTTTTGTAGCGCGGACATTTTCTATAATATTATTGTCGTAGCAAATCAGGATTCCGCACTTCCAACCATTCAGATCAAAAACACAATACTCATTTCCCGGCTTCAGGTGTGGATTGATAAAAGGATGCTGCTTGCGATAATGGGCAACTATTCCTTTTTTGTTCACACAAACACATGTGTTGTAAAGCTGGACAGCTTCATCCTTTTCAAATAATCCGGCAAGGATAGAAATGTTGTATTGCTCAGATAGTTTTATTAATCGTTGAATACTAGTACTGTCAGACAGGGGTTCTGCCAGGTCAAGCATTTGCTCTTTTGTAAGCTTCTGTGCAAATGAATACCCAGTAATTGAACATTCATGAAATAAAATGGCTTTTGATTTTTCTTCGGAGGCTTTTTGAACAAATTTTTCAATGACCGACAGATTGTAATCTTTGTCTCCACTACGGGTTTCAAACTGAACTGTCGATATTTTCATTTTTTCCATGACGAATGATTTATTCTGATTCAAATTCGGGAAGCAATATTAATTGTTACTTTTGAGAAAAGATAATAATTATTGGAATTTTAGAGACTATTTTAAATTTATCGATTTATTCTATTTTGCGTCTTTTTCACTCGTACTGCTGCAAAATTTCCTTAAATAGCTATGGCTATTCGCGTCAATTTTGCCTTGTCTGAGCAAAAAACAGATCAAAATATTTCTAAAAAACAAAATCAAAACAGTCTCTTATAAAATTGGATATTGAGCAGAAACTGAATAGCAGGTTAAAATGAGATTAAAATTATCGTTTCCCTACCCGGTTATATCCTTTTGTGTATTTTTGTATTGTCGTTTATCTGAAGAAGATATGAATAAACTTATTGTATTGTTTTTTTTGTTTTTTGGATTGGCTGAGTTAAGAGGTCAGTCAGTAGAAGTACAGGCAAATTATAACAGTGTAGGAGATGTTGATTTTATCGCGTATAACAATACCTCAGCTCCGGTCTATTTGAATATTGATTTTGCTGATTTGGAGAATACTGTATTTCATGAACCGTTACCATACATTAAATTTTTAGAGCCGGGATTTAATACCTTGTTTACTTTATTTCGCGAACCGGATGCCGAAGTGCCCCGGTTTAACTACCAACTGAAAGTTTTTCGTTCGGATCCCATGTCACTTACGGATCTTAATTTTCCCTATTTAATACCTTTTTCAGAAGGCCTTGAAGTTTTGGTTAAGGAAGTAAAGAATCTGGATGGATTTTGGGGTTCTATAGCACCCGGATCGTGGAATGCTACCGGGTTTGTGACAAAATCGGGAGAAGCAGTATTTGCCAGCCGTAGTGGAATTGTTGTGGAAGTTGTTGGAGCAAAGCGCACCGGTGATCCACAAAACTGGTATCATACCTGGAACCATTCCGTTACTTTACTCCATCCCGATGGAACACTTATCTGCTACCGGAATGTTTTTGACAACGGGGAAAAGTTACGTGTTGGAGAAAAAATATTCGCAGGACAGCAAATCGGAGAGGTTACAAAAGGCGCTGATGAGCTGATCATCCTTATTTATCAGCAGAAATTGAATTCTTCCGACTTGCGATTTATTATTCCTCAGTTTGTTACCAGTGAGGATGAAGTCAGTTTGCTGCTTTCATCAAAAAAATATACTGTTATCCATCCCAAGGATATTAAAGGTTTGGAAATGAATAGCCGAGAAAAACGCCGCTTTTTAAGATAATATTTACGCAAGCTGTTACCTGCTAAATATTAAACATGTTGTGTGAGTGCAGAACGCCACCACAAATAATGTTTTGATTCCAAATCTTCAATGGAAGGGAAAGGATAAAAAATGAATTGATCTTTCCCTCCAATAAAAAATCCGTTTTTGATTGTTCTGTAAGTAAGGTCGCCACGCATAAACCTCAACACGGTTTTTGTGAGCTTGCCTTTCGTTTCATTCAGTTTGATCAGGCATTCGCGCAGATGATCGGGATTGGGGTAGGGAAGGTTACTCAAAGGAGCATTAGGATCGCTAGCCAAATCGTTTAGGAGCAGTTCGGCAAAGAACACTTTTGGAGTAGATACCGGTTTTGTGGTATCAGTTAAAAATGCAATAAATTCATCTGGCGTCAGTTTGCTGGCGACACGAGTTGTTACAGGGTTGAATTGCTGATAAAGATGACTTTCGTTTGAATCCATTTTTTCGTATTCTGAAGGACTAATACCAAGCACTTTGCCAACGTCAGTAGCCAGATATAATTTCTTAAGGGCGGCTAATGGAGTTTGTTCCAGCACCCGGTAAATACCAAAAAATACAGATCTTTTCGGTTCTCCTTCAGGATATGGGATCAGTTTCGACTGGATATACGCATGAGGGATGTTCTCCATTTTTCCGGGATCCAATTCGAAAAAAATGTTTTGACTGCGGATACGTTTTTTCGTTCCGACTGAGAGATAATGCCCGAATTCTTCCGGGGCAAGGTGCGAAGCAATAAAGGATTCGGGTGTGAATAACAGGTAATAATACTGTTTCATGAGAATTGAATTAATTTAATGTTTTGTGCCTATTGGAATTTTAAAATAGAGGCTGGAACACGATTCCTGGCCTTCGGAACTCTCATAGTAAATATTTCCCCTTTTGTATTGATCAGAACATACTTGTTCGCTGTGTACAATCTTTTATTTCATCATATAAAATTAATCGTTTTCTAAGGTATTTTCCTCATTCTATCGTTTATTTTAAAGGTATTTGCCTCATTATTAGTGTTTGTTTAAGCGGTATTCGATAGAATGCTTACGCATTTCGAGAGAATTCGCAAGCTCATTTCGATGGAACTCTCATAATTTTAAGCATACTTGTTGGTGTCATGAATCGTCATAATCGTTTCATTAAAGTTAATGAAAAATGTTATTCATGTCAATACTTTTTAGATAAGAAGTTGAGCGATTTTCGCTCACGACAAAAAACTGGATCGGACTCGCCTCACTCATTCGGTGAATACCTGCAATTTTTTCATGGGGGTTATCCCAGGTAAAACACTTTTTTATTTGGCTCAGATTGCTCAACTTAAGCAGGTACGGCACAAGCAGCTATACCCTTACGGGGAGGGCATAAATTTTTATGGAAATGTTTTTCAAAAAAACAGATTCGTTATATCTGAGGTTGAATCAGTCTGAAAAACAGATCAATCAAAGATATGTTTTTGAGGAGGGGTATCTTTATCAGAATTTATCTGCAGACCTTTTTCGTATTGTTGAAGTGCACGTAAACTCATTCCCATATTTGAAAAGCCCCCATCATTAAACAGATTTTGCATGGTAACTTTTCGTGTAAGATCAGAAAACAGGGTAATGCAATAATCTGCACATTCTTCTGCAGAAGCATTTCCGAGGGGTGACATCCGCTCGGCAAAGTCGAGTAACCGGTCGAATCCTTTTATCCCGCTTCCTGCAGTTGTTAGGGTTGGTGATTGTGAAACCGTATTGACGCGAACACGTCGTTCGCGGCCATAAATGTACCCGAAACTACGAGCAACAGATTCCAGAAGAGCTTTGGCGTCGGCCATGTCATTGTATCCATAAAAAGTGCGTTGTGCTGCTACATAGGAAAGAGCAACAACAGACCCCCATTCATTGATGGCATCAAGTTTGCGTGCTGTTTGAAGCATTTTATGAAAAGAAATGGCTGAAACATCCAGCGTTTTATTCAAATAGTTGTAGTCAAGATCACTGTAATGCCTCTCTTTCCGAACATTCGGGGACATGCCGATGGAGTGAAGAACAAAGTCAATTTTCCCTCCTAAAAAATCCATGGATTGGATAAAGAGATTATTCAAATCATCAACATTTGTTGCATCAGCAGGTATGGTAATGGTGTTGAGTTTATCAGCCAGATTTTGTGTCTCTCCCATACGCATGGCAACTAATGTGTTGGTTAAAGTGAGTGTGGCTCCTTCTTCAACTGCACGTTCAGCAATCTTCCAGGCAATAGATTCGGAATTAAGCGCGCCAAATACGATGCCCCTTTTCCCTTTCAGTAATTGATAACTCATAAATGTTTTCTCTGAATTTTTGTGGTGCAAAATTAATCGAGTTTAATTAGAATAAAAAAGTTAAAGACAATTCTCTCTGAAATTTCCTTAAATTTAATCCCAAAATTTAAATATTCTTCAGTTTTGTAGCAAAATTTGAATGTTATTTTTATCTAAACTCATTCCATATAAGTTTGGTTATTTTAAAGAAGTATTTATATTTGCCTCATACAAAATCGGTAGAAAATGAATTTTGGATTTCAATATATACTTCAATTGCTCACTGCTTCAACAGCTTGTGACATCCAATTCATGCTGCCGTCGGATCACATGTCTATGCGCTAGCCTTCTTTTGGTGAATCTACACCAGCAGAAGGCACAAAAAAAGCAGCGTTAATTCACGGGAAAATTTACTTATTTTTTTATTATGTCGGATAGAGTGATTCGATTGAATGGTATCCATGCCGGCGATACCAGGTCGATAAATAATTTAATCACATTTTTGAATAAGCAGGAAGGACGGACTTTTATAATATGTTCTGCTTATCCGGAGTTTCAGGACATTATTGATGCTTCCCTTGGTGATATTTTTTCTATTAATCCAAAAGAAATAGATGAGCAGTTAGGCTTTCATTTTTTCAAAATTACCGGTAGCCGGGTGACTGCTGATTATGTTGAACTATCGCGGCAGGCAGAAGATATTCTCAGAGGCATCAGGCTCACAGGAGATTATTCCAGAGCCTTAAAAGATCAGGTAGAATGTTTTAGTGAGAAATTAACCGCAGTTGTTTTTAGCGAACAGTTCAGGTTGTTGGGTCGGGATGCTGAAATAATCTATCCGGAGGCGATTTCAATGGCTGTTACCCCGGAGTACGGAAGTGCGACATATCTTTCCCTGGATAAAGAAGTTTTGTCTTCATTAAAAAATGGTGTATACCTGTTACCCGGTTCTTATGGTATTACAGAAAACGGTAAGATTGCCCGTGCCGGGGAAAATGCGGCTGATTATACTGCAGCGTTTTTTACCAGGGAAACGGGGGTTCACAAGTTGGAACTTTGGGGACTGACCGGATCATTTTACCGGGCTGATCCGGAGATTGTTAGCCAGGTGCAAATGCTCAGCAGGCTTACCTATTCTGAAGCGAGTGAACTGGCCTATTTTGATCATGTTTCCTTTCATCCCAGGACAGTTGAGCCGCTTGAAGCAGAGCATATTCCTGTTCAGGTGATTTATACAGGATCAGGTGACGGGTGTGTTGAAACGATTATTAACGCAGAAACGTATATTGAACCACAAATTGTGAAAGGTGTGGCATGTACCGATGATATTTCATTGCTTCGTCTCAGCGGACCGGGTGTTGGTCTTAAGCCTGGTATACTGGCAAGAGTTGCTTCCCGGTTGAATAGCTCTGGAATTAATATTAAATCGGTGATTACTTCCCAGATATCCATTCATTTGCTTCTGGATAAATTATCGGGAAGTAAGGCTCTTCAACTGATGCATCAATTAGATTTTGAAGCTGTACAGGAAATAGTCCTGATCGATGATGTATCACTCATTGGCGTAATCGGTCATGGTATGCAACAAAGCTATGGTGTGTCAGCTAAAATTTTTAGTGCTATTGCTGCCCAAAAGATCAATGTTGTGCTTAGTGGTTCAGGAGCTTCTGATTTAGCAAGCTACCTCGTTGTTCGGTCATCCGATAAAGAAAAAAGTGTGCGTGAAATTTACAAGACATTTTTTACTCCGGAATGTTAATCATTGGTGAAACGAGCAGGAGAATGACAGATTACGCATTCTGTCGGGCACCATTAAAGTAAACAATAGAGTGAGGCCAATACTTTTAAAAAAAACGATATGATTGAGGCAAACATCTTAGAGAATTAAAAATATTAATTAGAAACAATAAGTTGAGAACACGAATTTTTAACAATTAAAATGAAACAAAATGACAACAAGAAAATTACAATTTGAAACCCTTCAGTTACATGCAGGACATCAGCCTGACCAAACCACTCATTCAAGAGCTGTTCCTGTTTATCAGACTTCTTCCTATGTATTTAAGGATGCAGATCATGCTGCCAACCTGTTTTCACTCAAAGAATTTGGTAATATTTACACCCGCATTATGAATCCTACTTCCGATGTTTTTGAGCAGCGTATTGCTGCGCTGGAAGGAGGGGTAGCAGCATTGGCAGTAGCTTCGGGGCACGCAGCCCAGTTTTTAACTTTTAATACGTTACTGGAAGCCGGTGATAATTTTGTCAGTTCCCCATTTTTATATGGAGGTTCATATAATCAGTTCAGGGTTTCCTTCAAGCGACTTGGCATAGAAGCCCGATTTGCTGAAAACTTAAATGTGGAGGCTTTTGAAAAGCTGATTGATGAAAATACCAAAGCGATCTATTTTGAAACAATAGGTAATCCGGGATATGTTATTCCCGACTTTGAAGCCTTTGGTGCGTTGGCTAAGAAGTATGATATTCCTCTGGTGGTGGATAATACCTTTGCTGCTGGAGGCTATCTGTTCCGTCCGATAGATTACGGTGCAGATATTGTTGTTGAGTCTGCAACGAAATGGATTTGCGGACATGGCACCAGCATAGGAGGAGTGATTGTAGATGCAGGTACTTATAACTGGGGAAATGGAAAATTTCCCGGATTCACCGAGCCTTCTGAAGGTTACCATGGATTAAAATTCTGGGATGTTTTTAATTTTGACAGTCCAATGGGAAATATAGGTTTTATTATTAAAGCCCGTGTGGAGGGATTGCGTGATTTCGGCCCGGCTATCAGTCCTTTTAATTCCTTTTTGTTGATTCAGGGACTTGAGACTCTATCCCTTCGGATGGATCGGCATGTTGAAAATACATTGGCTCTGGCTCAATGGCTGGAACAACATCCCAAAGTGGAGAGTGTGAATTACCCCGGACTGGTAAGCAGTCCTTCATTCCAGCTGGCAAAAAAATATTTCAAACGGGGTGTCGGAGGCATGTTGTCATTTATTGTCAGGGGAGATAAAGAAACGGCAAATAAATTAGTGAACAACCTGCAGCTTGTGAGCCACCTGGCCAATGTAGGCGATGCTAAAACACTGATCATCCAGCCTTCAGTGACAACGCATCAGCAACTTTCAGATGAAGCTCAAATTGCTGCTGGAGTAATGCCTTCACAACTTCGCGTAAGTGTCGGATTGGAACATATCGATGACATTATTGCTGATTTTGAACAAGCATTGGAAAATTTGTAAATTGGTGGAACGGGAAGGATAATTACGAATGACGAATGACTAGATTAAAATTTATATTCATTCACTAATAATTAAAAGAGATGCCAGTAAATGTACCCGACAAATTGCCAGCCATAAAAATTCTCGAGGAAGAGAATATTTTTGTGATGGATGAGACGCGAGCCTTACATCAGGATATTCGCCCTTTAAAGATTATCATTTTGAATTTGATGCCATTAAAAGTTTCTACAGAAACTGACTTGTTGCGACTGCTGTCAAATTCTCCTTTGCAGATTGAGATTGATTTTATGAAGATGTCAGGGTATACTCCTAAAAATACTCCTGCCGAACATATGAAGCAATTTTATCGCAGTTTTGATGAGCTGAGGGGGAAAAAGTATGATGGTTTGATCATTACCGGTGCTCCGGTGGAATTGTTACCGTTTGAAAAGGTTACTTACTGGAGTGAATTTAAGGAAGTACTCAACTGGGCAGATACCCATGTGTATTCATCTCTTTTTATTTGCTGGGCAGCTCAAGCCGGATTGTTTCATTACTATAACATTCCCAAATATGAGTTACCCCAAAAACTTTTCGGTGTTTTTGAACATACCCATGCCGATATGCATTTACCTATTCTACGGGGGTTTGACGATCGGTTTTTTATGCCTCATTCACGGTATACCGAAGTGAGGGCAGCTGATGTCGAAAAAGTGAAAGAACTCCAGGTAATTGCCCATTCGGAGGATGCCGGTGTTGCCATGGTGAAAGCCAAAAATGGAAGACAGCTATTTCTTACAGGCCACTTAGAGTATTCCCGTTTTACATTGGATAAAGAGTACAAAAGGGATAGAAGAAAAAAAATTCCTATTCAGATCCCTCAAAACTATTACCCGGGAAATGATTCCTCAGGTACTCCATGTATGCGCTGGGGATCAGCGGCTAATCTTTTGTTTGCCAATTGGTTGAATTATTATGTGTATCAGGAAACTCCCTATAATCTGGAGGAAATTAGCTGAAGCTATTTCATTTTTAGCCATAAAGCTTTAAATTTGTTCACTATTGGAAAAAGAGAAAAGAGAAATGACGATAAAACATTGACGAATGACGAATATGGGATGAGGAAAATGCATAGAAAACTAACAATTTTAATATGATGAAAAAGATAGCGGTTGTTCTGTCCGGGAGTGGGGTTTTTGATGGAGCAGAAATTCATGAAGCCACTCTGACATTATTAGCTATTGCAAGAAATGGGGCTGCTTATGAGTGTTTTGCCCCGGATGTAGAGCAGGCTCATGTGATCAATCACCTGACAGGCGAAGTGATGCCTGAAAAACGCAATGTTCTGGTTGAATCGGCCCGAATTGCTCGTGGAAAAATTAAACCTCTGTCGGAATATAATGCCAAAAACTTTGATGCAATTATTTTTCCCGGTGGTTTTGGAGCCGCCAAGAACCTCTGTACTTTCGCGTTTGACGGTATAAACTGCCAGGTAAATGCCGATGTGGAGGTGGCTGTTCGCTCGACAGTAGATGCGAAAAAACCAGTGGGTGCACTCTGTATCTCTCCTGTGTTGATTACAAAAATTCTGGGGGCTGTACATGTAACAATTGGACAGGAAGAGGATACAATTCAGGCTGTTCGGGAGATGGGAGGCCAACATGAAAAGACAACCCATGGACAAATTATAGTGGACAAAAAATATAAAGTGGTAACTAGTCCCTGTTACATGCTGAATGCAACCATTGATCAAATTGCTGACGGCGCAGAAAATGTAGTGAAGAAGATATTGGAATTGATATAATTCAGGAGATGGTAAATTCACTCCCATTCATCGATGTTCACACGCATCGTTTTCATCAGGATAATGGGGTAGTCAGGGTTCAGAATCTGATGCCAGGTGGAATTATCCCAGCTTTTTCAGGTAGAAATTTTTATTCTGTGGGTTTGCATCCATGGAACATAAAAACAGTTGATGAAAACAGTCGTTTCCTTGAGATAATGGAAGATGCACTTGAACTTGACCATGTGATTTTTGTTGGCGAGTGTGGCCTGGATAAATTGGCAGAAACCAATTATAATGAACAACGTCGTATTTTCGAAGCTCAGGCATTTATGGCTGAAGAATATCAAAAGCCATTGATCATTCACTGTGTGAAGGCCTGGGACGATTTGATCGGATACCATGTTCAAAACAGACCAACTGTTCCATGGATATTGCACGGGTATAATGGTAGCCTTGAATTGACCCAACAGCTTTCAAAAATGAATTTTTTCTTCTCCTTTGGTGAATTGATTTTCAGAGAGAACAGTAAAGCCACAGAATCGGTTAAATGGCTGCCTTCTGATAAAATATTTTTTGAAACAGATGAAAGTGGGGAGCTGATAGAAAAAATTTATTTAAAGGGAGCTGAGCTGAAAAATCTTTCTTTAGAACGATTAAAAGAGGAGGTTTGGGAGAATTTTAACCGGCTTGAAAATGTCAGTTTCGAGTGTGAATAGGTTTACTCGATGTCCGAAATTTAAAATAGTATACTTAAGTGTATTGGCTCGAACGTACTGAATTGCTTATAAAACCTGAAAACCTGGACCGGTTGAAGCAGGCGAATGTACTTGTAGTTGGATTAGGAGGTGTAGGAGCGTACGCGGCAGAAATGATTTGTCGTGCCGGGGTTGGAAAAATGACAATAGCCGATGGTGACAGGATTGATGTAACGAATCGTAACCGCCAGTTGCCGGCTCTGATTAGTACTAGCGGGATGTTAAAAACTGAAATCATGGCTCATCGTGTCCGAGATATCAATCCTGAAATTGTCATCAGAGAGGTAAGTGAGTTTATTTGTGATGAAGGAACAGTGGAGTTGATTGAAAGCGAGTCGTTCGATTACGTCATTGATGCAATTGATACGCTTTCTCCTAAGGTGCTTCTGATCAACAGTTGCATCGAGCGGGGATTAAGAGTGGTCAGTTCCATGGGAGCAGGTGGCAGGTTAGATCCTTCTATGGTACAGGTGTCGGATATTTCGGAAACATATAACTGTGGATTAGCCAGAATGCTACGTAAGCGTTTGTCAAAACTTGGAATCCGCCAGGGTGTAAAGGTGGTATTTTCTTCTGAGGAAATATCACGGGAGGCCATCAGATCAGAGACCGGTCAAAATAAGCAATCGACAGTAGGAACAATTTCATATATGCCTGCCGTATTTGGGTGCTTTGTTGCCAGTGTAGTGATTCGTGATCTTCTGAAGTAGAAAAATTATCAGGAATAAGTCTTCTCACATAGAAACCTATAACATGGTGGATGCTCCGGAAATGAGTCTGTAGATTTCATTTAGTAGTCCGCAGTGCAAGGCAAAAAAAAATAATTCCCGTAAGAATGGGATAAAATTTGGGGATTAAAATCAGGTTAGTTTGGAAGAGTTGAGGGGTTCTGAAATGGTTTATCTGACCTGTAGTTTAAGTATCAACGAGATAGGATAAGTAATTAATTTACGAATAAAATTCATTTTTTTTAAATAAGAGCTGCAAAAAAGTTTGTGAATTCCATTTTTAGTTTAACTTTGCGGTGCGAATGAATAGATAATTTTGAACTTTTTTCGATTTCGATTGTCTGGTAGTAAGCAAATTGGTCTTTATTTTTTGAATTTTTAAGGTATTCTGCAGCCGGGCATGTTTTTCCTTCCATATATTCACCACGATTTTTTTGGGTTTCTGAACTTTTCATTTCGCTATTCATTTAAATCCGGTAAAAAGAAAATTTGTGGAGGTTTACTGTTTTGTCGCAGGGCCTGTTTTATTAATTTAATTTTTTTTTACAGATGAACATTTATGTTGGAAATCTTCCCTACAATGTAGTTGAGGAAGATTTAAGAGAAATTTTCGAAGAGTATGGTGAAGTTGCATCGGTTAAGATTATCTCTGATAAGCTTACCGGACGCAGTAAAGGTTTTGGATTCGTTGAAATGGACAACGATCTGGAAGCAAAAAAAGCCATCGATGAACTAAACAATGCTGAGATTAGCGGGCGCAACATTAAAGTTAATGAGTCTCGTCCCAAATCAAACGATTCACGTGGAGGCGGCAACCGCAGAAGTGGTGGTGGCGGCGGCTTCAATCGTGGAGGTCGTTATTAAACGAAAGATTATGCAAGGAAAAGTAAAATGGTACAATACTGTCAAAGGTTTTGGATTTATCCATACCGATGAGGGTAAGGACGTGTTTGTCCATCGTACCGGTATCAAAGACGCGAGGTTTGGATTGGAAACAGACCAGGCTGTGCAGTTTGAAATTAAAGAAAGTGACCGTGGACCGGTAGCTTTTGATGTGGAAAAGATCTGACAACAATAGTACTCGGTAAAATAAAGCCGTCTCATTTTGGGACGGCTTTTTTTGTGTGCCGTGCATGGTAAATAACCTGGTGGTGAAAGTTCACTATGGACATTTAGTTGTGAACTGTCGATCTGTTGCAGCCCACTCTGCTGCAGAACGGAGAATGCAGGAAACAGGAGAAAAGCAGCGAGTGGTCAGTTTTTTAACTTGATTAAAATTCCAGTGTCATGCCTGTTTTCAAGTGAGAGCATTGAAAGGTTTCATAAAACAAGGCTAATGCCGGAAGTTCGGTACAATGCGACGGGAATATTTGTTTGATCTGGTTTTTTTTTATGTATTCTATTGTTTTTTTGGTTTGTACATTTTGGGCTTTTAAATGAAACCCCCCCAATACGGCATGTACTTCTGAGATTCCTGTCACCTTTTTTGCATAATCCACTATGTTACAAATACCCGCATGGGAACAACCGGTGATAACTATCAGTTTGTTATTTGCAACAGCTGCAAGTGCTGAGTCATCCGGTATAAAATCATCATGCCCGTGTCCATCAGTAAATGAAGTTGTCTGGGCCTCGAAGTCGTTTATCCTGGGAATCTCTCCCAGGTAAACCAAATGATTGGTTATTTGCAGAGGAATTTTTGTTTCAGTAATCTGATAGCGGTTTTTTATATCATTTTTTGTCAGGGACAATCCTACCGGAGATAGATCTTTTTTCCTGAAGCGTTTGATAAATGCTTCGGGGTGTGTGATCAGTTGTTTGTTTTGCAGGTAACGCAATCCATCCCCGTGATCCCAATGGCCATGGCTCAGAATCACTGATTTTACTTCTTTTTCCAGATTGATTCCCATTTGTGCAGCATTCTTCAGGAACACAACTGAAGAGCCTGTATCAAATAGAATCATTTGTTCGTCTATTTGAATGAGGTAGGAGAGGCCATGTTCAGCAAGAAAATGGCCACCTGCGCAATTTTCTGTCAGGATATAGATCTTCATGGATTTAATAGTTAATAATATATTTCCAGGCAGTTGCAAATTCTTTAGAAGAAGTTGATTCCGGATTATATTCGATAATACTTTTACCTGCTACCATCGAATCGATAAATTGGGTGTCAAACGGAATTTTCCCGATAATTGGGATAGCATATTTTTTCAGAAATTCTTCCACCTGGGAAGTGATTTTTATGTTGATATCGAATTTATTTATAAGTGCCAGTGCAGGAATATGGAATGTCTCAACCAGTTCGAGTAATCGTTTAGCGTCGTGTAATCCCGAGAGGGTAGGTTCAATAACCATCAGGACAATTCCTGTTCCGGTTACCGAGGCAATTACAGGACAGCCAATTCCGGGCGGGCCATCATTAATGATGTAATCAGCAGCTGTTTGAGTAGCTATTTCTTTCGCTTTTATCCGGATTTTGGTAACCAGTCTGCCGGAGTTTTCTTCACCGGCTCCCATACGTGCATGGATCAGTGGTCCGAAGCGCGTATCAGAAATGAACCATTTATTTTTTTTAAATGTAAAAATTTGTATGGCATCAACGGGGCAGATTCGTTCACAAAGCCGGCATCCCTCACACTGAAAGGGATTGACCTCAGGTATTCCGTCATGATTGGGATGTATAGCCTCAAATCTACATTGATCTATGCACAGTCCGCAACTTGAGCAGCTATCCTGATCAATTTTCGCTTTACTTCCACTGCTAAATGGGTGTTCTTCTTTAATTTCCGGATTAAATATGAGATGAAGGTCTGCCGCATCCACATCATTATCACAAAAAACAGCATTTTTGGCCAGGGAAGCTAAGGCTGCTGTCACACTGGTTTTCCCTGTGCCACCCTTTCCGCTTAGAATCGTTATTTCGGTTATTTTTTTATTCATCCTTCCTTTTTCCTTGTATTAAAGCCGGAATTTTGATTCAATTTTTTGGACTATTTCCCGGTATATATTTTCTAATTCTTCGGGAAAATCTTTTAAAATTTCCCCGGTTGAATACTTGCCGGCAAAGTTTCTGGAAAACGGTATTTCTCCCAAAAATTCAAAATTGTTTTGTTGGATATATGAATAAACTTCATGAGAGCCCAGGCCTGCTTTGTTCACCAGAATGCCAAATGGCTTTTTCAATTCATTTAACAACTCAGTCATGATTTTCAGGTCGTGTAATCCGAATGGCGTTGGTTCAGTAACCAGGATCACATAATCCACATCAGAAATGGTTTCCACAACGGGGCAGCTGGTTCCTGGGGGTGCATCCAAAATTTGGATATCAGTTGGATTGTTTTCTTCACGTTTTAGTTTTTTAATCAATAGGGTTTGCATAGCTGACCCTACTGTCAGCCGGCCTTCTGTGAATTCGCTTCCGTTTTCCGTTATGTACCGGGTGATTGTCCCCAGCGGATGAGGTTTTTCGGTGATAGCATTTTCCGGACAAGCTATTAAGCAGGCCCCGCAGGAATGGCACAAACTTGCATCTATATGGGCAAATTGATGATTTTTAATGATAGAAATAGCGTTGAATGCACACCAATCGGCACACTTTTTACAAAAAGTGCATATTGTAGCATCAATAACAGGAACAAGCTGGTGCGTCATTTTTTGAGACACCAGATTCAGAGGGGAAAGAAACAGGGCATCGTTTGGTTCTTCTACATCACAATCCAGCAGATGTACTTTTTTTTTACAGACTTCTCCTATATAATGAAACAAGGTCACTGCAACGGTTGTTTTGCCTGTGCCTCCCTTTCCGCTTGCAATAGCTATCTTCATCTAGTTATTCTTCGTGTGTTATCTTTTTTGCTTTTCTTTTTACCGGATTAGTGGTCACAATAATTTGCTGAAAATTCTATGGTGTCATTTAAAAAACCGTTTATCAGTTCGCGGGCATCCATTTCAGGAGCTCCTGTGAAAACATTAATACCTAATTTGTTAAAATGTTGAATAGCCCGGTTTCCCATACCTCCGGCCAGCACTTCAGTAATCCCAAGGTCTGCCAGCCAGTTTGGTAATACACCCGGTTCATGGGGAGGGGGTTGAACGATTTCGTCCGTGACAATTATTTTATCCTCCACCTCATGGATGGCAAAATACTTACAGTGACCAAAATGAGGATCCAGTTTCCCTGAATTATCTACTGGAATGGCAATTTTGTTTTTCATATATTTATTCGAATAAAAATTAAATGGATATTTTGTATTTTAGGTAAATATGTAGCCGGGTTCGTATCACATTTTCAAAATTTATAGAACTAGCATAATTCATATCATTTGGTTTTTTGTCACATATTTGTCAAGCTCATTTAGCCTGTTTAATTCATAAAAAATATTTTTGAATTGGTAAAGTGTTATTTGCAAATGATTTATAATACAGATGAACGAAAAACATTTTTCACAAGTGCGTTTATTCCAATCCATCTGCTTCGTTGCGAAACCCTTGAAATAGATAACTATGCCTGCGGGTTCCGGCGCCTTGCATCTGCATCAAACTAAACGCATGAATTAAACAGGTTAGAGACTGTTTTAAATTTAT
>Ga0172382_10001098_pt1 | contig 49253 bp, 52 predicted proteins | sample Leawel138RmetaG_FD_122245 | JGI IMG/M metagenome (GOLD analysis project Ga0172382, IMG submission 122245) | Leachate microbial communities from a municipal landfill in Southern Ontario, Canada - Leachate well 138R metaG | ecosystem: Engineered > Solid waste > Landfill > Unclassified | place... | reverse complement strand
GCGAGTTCGAATCCCGCCGTCCCGACCAGCATTATCAAGGTCTTACAGCGCTTTCTCTGTAGGCCCTTGTTCTTTTGCGCGAGGTTTGCGTGCGTCCATGGCACGATCTTGTGCTGAAGGATGTCACTTATGTCGTTTGCCTGGAATCCGGCCGCGTACGATGCCTGGTATGACAGCCCGAAAGGGCGCTGGATCGGTCAGGCTGAATACCGCCTTATGCTTCGGGAACTCGGTTTTCCCGAAGAAGGCCGCTTGTTGGATGTGGGTTGCGGTACTGGCTGGTTTACCCGTCAGCTGGCATTGCGTGCGGGTCTGCACGTGACCGGCGCGGACCTCAGCGCCGATGCGCTGGATTATGCGCGTAGCCGGGATCCCCGCGCGCTCTATGTACAGGCCGATGCGCTCGATCTGCCGTTTCCCGGTGCCAGCTTCGACTACGTCTGGTCGATTGCGGCTCTTTGTTTCACGACCCACTGGCGTCGGGCGGTGGCCCAGATGGTGCGGGTGACGCGCGGGCGTTTCGCCATCGGCATGCTCAACCGGCATAGCTTGCTCTGGCGCGAGAAAGGCCGTGAGGGGGGCAGCGAGTCGTATCGTGGCGCCGTGTGGCTGTCACCCGATGAATTTGCCGCGGGGTTCGATGGCCTGAATGTGCGGGATTTACGTCTGCGTCACGCTATCTTCTGGCCATCGGCGCATCCGGCTGCCCCTTATGTGGAGCAATGGCTTCCCAGTTGCCTGCCCTATGGCGGCCTGATGGTCATGAGTGGTGGCATCGCCCAATAGAAACGCCCCCGAAGGGGCGTTTCATGGCTGAGGCGAGGGGAGGGGTTTCAATCGGCCTTGCGGATGTACACGAAACCGTCGCCGATCAGGGCATCGTCAGAGATCTTCGGAAGATCGGAAAACAGCCCGGGCTGTTGGTTCATGACCTTGACGATATGCGTGGAATCCATGTGCTTGTTCACGTCGAAGTCGCTTTCCACGAACTTGAGCCGGTGCAGGGTGGCCACGGCATCGTCCAGAGCCTTGTAGTTGTTGGCCGAGAGCCGCCGGTCTGTTTGCTGGACGTTGTATTTCATGGCCTCCTGGGCCACGGCCGGATCCAGGCCCGGGACCCAGCGGGTGGCGACCTGCGCCGCTTCTTCTGGATTTGCGCGCATCCACTGGTCGGCTTCGGAAAGCGCCGCCAGGAATTTCTCGGCCGTCTCGCCGTTGTTCTCGAGCCAGTCCCGCATGGCGACGTTAAAGCCCAGGTATGAAATGAAATTGCCGCCCCGTACGACCTGGTAGGCGCCCGGGACGTCTTTCAGGGCAATGATAGGCCAGGGATCCCAGGTGTCGAACGCATCGATGCCTTTGGTCAGCAGGGCCACGGTCATGTCGGGTGGCGGGGTGCTGACCAGATCCACGTCTTTGATGTCCAGGCCGGCCGCCTCGATCAGCGCCAGTATGTGCAGGTGGTTGATCGAACCAAACGAGGTGGCGATCTTTTTGCCCTTGATCGTGGTCAGGTCTTTGGGATCGATGCCCGAGCCTTCGCGGGCCACGACGGCCAGGGTCGTGTCCGAGCCCAACTGGGCCGCGCTGCCGCTGTAGTTGCCAAAGGCGACGAGATCCATGCCGCGGACCACGGCGCCGATCATGGGAACGCCGACCTGCGCAGTTTCCACCACGCCGCTCTGCAGGGCGTTGAGCAGGTCGACACCGGTGGCGAATGGTTCGGCAATGGTGACATCCAGGCCGTGCTTTTCAAAGAAGCCTTTTTCCTGGGCAATAGGCAGGGCAATCTGGTCGATGCCCGAGACCATGCCGGCGCGCATCTTGACGAGATCATCCTGAGCGTTGGCAGCGATGGGAATGGCCATGGCGATGGCCACGGCCAGGCTGCCGATATGCTTGAGTTTCATGGTTTGTCTCCTTGTTTGATGGGTTCCACTTTGGCCACCCAAAAGGGGCGTGCGAGTTGTGTCAGCCGGTCTGGGGGCACGCCTCGCACCTGAACGGTCGTGCCGGCTGCGCCGGACACACGCCCGAACTCTTGAAATTTCTGAATATGGAAGCGCTCTGGGGGAAAGCGCAGCGTGACCAGGACGTCGACGCGCCGCGCATCGAGTGCAAACTGGTCGCCGACTTTCCAGATGGATGCCATGCTGAGCCACACCTGCCACAACAACATGGCCAGGATCGCCAACAGGACGATTCTGCCACGGGTCGAGTGAAGCAGGGCGCGGATCATGTCAGGCCGTCCGCACCAGTTGAAGCACCTGGTTCACCAGGGCCTTGAAGTTTTCATCTTCGTTGAGCAGGTCCCACGAGCGGGGCCGGCCGATATCGACCAGGACCTCGTCCATGATCCGGCCCTTGGACAGCACGACCACGCGATTGGCCAGAAAGACGGCCTCGGAGACGTCGTGCGTGATGAAGATCACCGTGGTACGGCGCTCTTCCCAGATACGCGTGAGTTCTTCCTGGAGCGTCATGCGCGTCTGCGCGTCCACGCTGGCGAAAGGCTCGTCCATCAGCAGGACGTCGGGGTTGTTGGCCAGTGCCCGCACGACACCCACACGCTGCTGCATGCCCCCCGAGAGTTCGTTGGGGTACAGGGCGGCGGCGTGCGACAGGCCGGCCAGGGCCAGGTATTCGTCGGCGATCTTCTGGCGTTCGCCCCGCCGTACGCCGCGCATCTTGGGCCCGAACGTGACGTTGTCGGCGACCGTTTTCCAGGGAAACAGGGCGTGTGACTGGAACACGACGCCGCGGTCCGGCCCCGGCCCCTTGACTTCCTGGCCCCCGACGAGCACCCGGCCGCGGGTAGGCTGGAGAAAGCCGGCGATCATGTTGAGGATGGTGGATTTCCCACAGCCGGAAGGGCCCACGACCGAGACGAAATCGCCTGCCTGGACTTCCAGGGAGACGTCGCTCACCGCCACGAAATCCTCGCCGCGATAGGCATCGGAATAGGTCTTGGACAAGGATTCGAGAATGAGATTTTTCATGCCAGCCTGAGTCATTCTTGTGTTACCAGGCCCCAGCGTTGGCCTGTGAGCCGTTCGATGGGCGCCAGTATCCAGCCATCGACGATATACCAGAGAACCCCCAGCACCACCAGCCCGACCAGAATGGCCTCGACCGACCCGGCGCGGCGCGAATCGAACATGAGAAAGCCGATGCCGCTGGTGCCGACGATGATCTCGGCGGCGATCAGGGCGCGCCAGCCGAATGCCAGCCCGTTTCGGATGCCGGTCATGATGTTGGGCAGGGCACCCGGCAGAATGACCTCGAACAGCACGCGACTGCGCGATGCGCCCAGGCTGCGCGCGGCGCGCAGTAACTGCTCTGGAACCGAGCGCACGCCCAGGACGGTGTTCATGGCGACGGGAAACAGCACGGTATAGACCAGCACGAACGTGATCGTCTTGAGCCCGAAACCGAACCAGACGAGCAGGATGGGCAGCCACGCGATGTCACCGATCGCCTGGAAGAACAGCAGGACCGGCCAGCACAGCCAGTGCGCCGTGCGGTTCAGCCCGATCAGCACCCCCAGTGGAATGGCGACGGCGACCCCGGCGGTTGCGCCAACGGCCAGACGCACCAGACTGTCGGACAGGTAGCCGGTGAGGATGCCCTTGTAGACCAGTTCGCCCGCGCGCGCGACGACATCGGCGGGCCCAGGCAGGAACACGCGCGGAAACATGTCGGCCCAGACGACCAGCTGCCAAAGGAAAACGAGCAGGGCAAAGGGCGCCAGCGTAGCCAGGAATGGATGACGCGTTGCCCAATGGGCATACCGGTCTGATAGGGATTGCAGCCAGTTCATGATTTTTGCACCATCCCCCAGCGTTCGACTGTGGCCCGCTCCAGGGGGGCCAGAAGCAGGCTGTCGAGCGCCAGCCAGATCAGGCCGATGATGATCATGGTGAAGACGATGACTTCTGTCCGATAGAAGTCGCGCGCCAGAAAAAGCATGTAGCCGAGCCCCAGGTTGGTGGCGATGATTTCAGCCGCGATCAGGCCGCGCCAGGCAAAGCCCATGCCGGTACGGATGCCCATCACGATGTTGGCCAGGGCGCCGGGCAGTAGGACCTGGAACAGCATCTGTGTACGGCTGGCCCCGAGGGACGCCGCTGCATGGCGCAGCTGCATGGGGATGGTCGATACGCCCAACAAGGTGTTGTAGACGACGATGAAGAACACCGCATTGAAAATGATGAAGGTGATGGCGCCGAAGCCGTAGCCGAACCATAAGGTGGCGATGGGGATCCAGGCGATGCCGGCCAGGGCCGAAAAGAACCGCAGCAGGGGGGTCAGGAAACTGGACACCCCCTTGTTGATGCCCATGAGAATGCCCAGCGGGATGGCCGTGACCAGGGCCAGGGTGGCGCCCACGGCAATACGCCAGAGGCTGGCGGCCGTGTGGGCCAGCAGCGAGCCATCGGACCAGGCCTGCCAGCCGGCCTTGGCCACCATGGGAACGTCGGGGAAGACCCTGGGACTGACTTGAAAAAGGGTGACCACGGCCTGCCAGAAGGCGACTAGCAAGATGAGCGGGACGATGAACCGCAGGGCACGCGAACCGCGTTTTCCTGAAGAGAAGGCAAACCTGCTGAAACCTTTGTACATTATGGATGCCAAAGCCTTAGGTTAGGTACCATAGGGTCGACCTATCTTACTTTGGAACCATTCATCCTTGAGTCAGGGTTTCCATGGATATGCCTGTCAATTTTTTTGCCGACTGGCCCGCCGATACGGCGTCGGAGTCTTTTCAGGACCTGCTCTGCGTGCCGGGCCTGCGCATCGAGCGCATCGTGTCGCATGGCCAGGCCAGCCCGCCGGGATTCTGGTATGACCAGGATTGGGACGAGTGGGTACTGGTGCTGCGCGGCGAGGCGGTTCTGCGCCTCGAAGGCGAGGCCGCGCCGCGTACGCTGGCGCCCGGGGATCATTGCTGGCTGCCGCGGGCATGCCGGCATCGTGTCGAGCGCACGGCCCCGGATGGGCCCACGATATGGCTGGCGGTGCATCACAAAGCGGCGCCCGGTTGCGGTGCATAAATAGGGATGCCGTGGAGGGACGCCGTGGCTGGCCGCAGCCGATGGCGGCCAGTCGGATCAGGGGGCCGGGGCTTTCTTACTCGAGGGTCATGATGTCCTGGCCGACGTCCACCGCGTCGTCGACTTCGACCAGCAGGGTTTTCACGGTGCCCGCATGGGGCGATTCGATTTCCATGTTGACCTTGTCGGTCATGATCTCGGCCACGACGTCGCCCGGCTGTACCGTATCGCCTACGGCCTTGCGCCAGGCCACCAGGGTGCCGGATTGGAAATCGTTGGCCAGTTCAGGGACGCTGATGGTCAGGGGGCTGCTCATTGAGGGTTCTCCGTGTCGAGTTGTTGGATGCGCTGGGCCAGGTCTTCGAGGAACTGGCCCGCGGGCACGCCATTGATGATGCGATGGTCGTAGGTGAAGGAAACGGGCAGGATAGGCGCGACGTGCCAGCCTTGTTCGCTGTCGTCGGCCACCAGCGCCGGGCGGGTGCGCCCCATGCCCAGGACGCCGGATTGCCCCGGTGCGATGATGGGGGTGGCCCAGGTCGTGTACTGCAGGCTGCCGTAATTGCTGATCGTGAAAGTGCCGCCGCGCACGTGCTCGAGCGTGGTCTTGCCGGCGCGTGCGGCGGCGACCAGGGCGTCGGTTTCCCGGACGATATCCGCGAGGCTTTTATGGTCGGCTTCGCGGATGACCACTGTTTGCAGGTCGCCGTTGGGCATGGCAATGGCCAGGGCTACGTTGACTTGCGCGTATTCGTAGACCATGCCCTCGTGCAGCACGCCATTGAGCCGGGGGTACTGCGCCAGGCAGCGCGCCACCAGATGGATCATGTGATGCGTCAGGCTGCTGGCCAGGCCCTGTGCCCGGCTGCGTTGCTGGGCGGCCAGCAGCGGTTGCGCGGGGATCTCGGCCATGGCTGTGACGCTGGCCGTGTCGTGCTGGCTGGCCACCAGCCGCTCGGCCACGAATTTTTGCATGCCGCCCAGCTTGTACTCGCGGGCGACCGGGCAGTGATTGAAAACCTTGTCCATGTCGGGCTCCGGGTGTCAGGCTGTGCGGGCGCCCAGGTTGGCACAGTGGTGGATGGCCGCCAGGATTTCGTCCAGGCTGGGCAGCACCAGTTTGCGCACGGGCCCGGTCGGGATGGGGATCGGCTTGGCGCCCACGCGGGCAATCTGCACCGGCCGGTTTTCGGCACCCAGGACTTCGAGTACCCGTGCGATGACCTCGGCGCCATGGCCAAAGGCCTTCCAGGCCTCGTGCACGGTCAGCAGGCGGCCGGTCTTGCGCACCGATTCGATCACCGTGTCCTCGTCCCAGGGCAGAAGCGAGCGCAAGTTGACGACCTCGACCTCGATGCCCTGTTCGGCTGCGCGCTCTGCCGCGCGCAAGGCATGGGGCAGCTGCGAGCCGTACGCAACCAGGGTGAGATCATGACCACGTCGAGCCACCTCGGCGGGCCCGATGGGCAGGGCGGGGGCATCCAGGTCGACGACTTCCCGCCGCCCGTGGGACAGGGACATGGATTCGATGAACAGCACCGGGGCCGGGTCCTGGATGGCTGCCCGCATGAGCCCGTAGGCATCGGACGGGGTCGCCGGCATGACCACCTTGATGCCCGGCACGTGACAGAACCAGACGGAATAGTCTTGTGGATGGCCGCCGTAGGGGCCGTCTCCCATGCGGGTACGGATGACCGCGCTGGGCGTGACGGCGCCGGCGCTTAGATAGTGTAGATTGGGCGCCTGATTGATGAGCTGGTTCATGGCGGCAGGCAGGAACTCGCCGAAACTGAGCTCGACGATGGGCTTGCAGCCCAGCAGCGACGCGCCCAGCCCGAGCCCGGTCATCGATGACTCGCTGATCGGGGTCTCGAGAATGCGTTGCGGCCCGAATTCGTCGAGCAGGCCCTGGGTGCCCTGCATGACCCCGCCGAACGCGCCCACGTCCTGCCCCAGGTAGAAAATGGATGGATCCGCCTGCATTTCTGTGCGGATGGCTTCCAGTACCGCCTGCGCAAAGGTGAGGCGCGGCTGGCGTGCCGCTGCCGCGTCTTGCGCGGCAGGGGATGTCTTGACCTGATTCATAGTGATCTCGGTGATGAATGGGGGGCGTCAGGCGTTGGCCGCCGTGGCAAAGACTTCGTCGGCGCCCAGCTCGGCCAGCCCGGCGTCGGGTCCGGCCAGGGCGCGTTCGACGGCCTGGTCGACGGTCGCCTCGATGTCCTTGTACAGGGCTTCGAGGTCTGCCTCGGACGCGAGTTTTCGTGCGATCAGCCGCTCGTGCATGAGCTCGAGCGGATCCGTCGGGTGATCCGGCTGGTCGATCGCAGTGCGGTAGGGAGTCTTGTCGTTGGCCCAATGGCCATGCTTGCGCCAGGTACGCGCTTCGATTAGCGTGGGGCCGGCCCCTTCCCGGGCCCGTTCCATGGCTTGCCTGACGGCGGCCTGAACCGCCTCGACGTCGTTGCCGTCGACCGCCACCCCGGGAATGCCGTAGCCTTGGGCACGGTCCACGATCGGCGCGGGCAGGTACGTGCGGGCCGCCTGCGAGATGGCCCAGCCGTTGTTCTGGCAGACGTAGACGATGGGCAGCTTCCAGAGGGCGGCGGTATTGACGTTTTCGTGAAAATCGCCCCGGTTCGAGGTGCCATCGCCAAAGCTGCATACACAGACGTGCCCCTGGCCCTGCCGCTGCAGGGCCAGGGCCGCCCCCGTGGCCATGCCCAGCGAAGTGCCCAGATCGCCCGCCACCCAGGGGATGAACCCGAGCTGGGCGGGCCCGATGAACGGCATGGAGCGCCCCTTGCCATAGCCATCGGCCTTGCCGAAGGCCTGGCAGGCCAGACGTTTCATGTCCGCTCCGCGCATCAGGTAGGCGACGAAGGGCCCGCGGTAGTGGGGCACTGCGATGTCGCCGGTACGCAGTTCTGCAAAGCTGCCGACGATGGCGGCTTCTTCGCCTTCGGTGGAAAACCAGCGCGGGTTTTTTCTGCCCAGGGCGGATTCCAACAGGCGGCTGGTCAGCATCCAGCGGTATAGATCGATCGCATTCACTGGAAGAGGCTCCTCGTGGTGTAATGGCTGGGAACACAATTGTCCCTGAACAACCCTCTTTTTTAACATCTTCGCTGTTTAATTTCTCGATATGGATCTCGTATGACACGCCCAGTTGCCGACACGGCTCCGAGACACGCGCATTATGATTTTTCCGGCCTGGTGGCCGTGGTCACCGGGGCCAGCAAGGGCATTGGCGCCGAGATACGCCGTTATCTGCAGGCGGCCGGCGCCACTACGTGCAATTGGGACATCGCCCCGGACCCCCAGGATGGCCGGGCCTATCAGGTCGACGTGGCCGATCTCGCCGCCGTGCAGGCGGCGACGGATGCGGTGCTTGCCCGCTTCGGGCGGATCGATCTGCTCGTCAACAATGCGGGTTTTGCGGGGCCGACCGTACCGCTGGCCGACTACGATCCGGCGATCTGGGCGCGCATCCTGTCGGTGAACCTGGTGGGCATGTTCCATGTCTGCCATGCCGTGGTGCCGCACATGCGCAAAGCCCGGGCCGGGCGCATCGTCAACATGGCTTCGATCGCCGGCAAGGAAGGCACGCCCAATTCCTCGGCCTACAGTGCCTCGAAAGCGGGCATTCTTGCGCTGACCAAGGCCCTGGGCAAAGAGTTGGCCGGTACGGGGGTATTGGTCAACGCCGTGGCGCCGGCCGCCATTCGCACCGAGCTGCTCGAGCAAATGACGCCCGAACACGTGCGCACCATGGTGGGCAAAAGCCCCCTGGGGCGGCTGGGCGAGCCCGAAGAGGTGGCCGAACTGGTCGCCTGGCTATGCTCGGATTCGTGCAGTTTCAGCACCGGCGCCGTGTTCGATCTATCCGGCGGGCGGGCGACGTCCTGAGCCGTTCAATGCCGCCCGGGCCAAAGCGGCAAAAGAGGCGCCCGGGCAGCTGGTCGGCCATTTATATAAAAATGGGTTTTGGTCTGACCGATATTGTTTCCAGCGTCATCGTTTGTTGCTATGCTGATACAGTTGCCGCCTGAAGAGCCGGCCGGCAACGCGATGACATCGTCTAATAAACAACGGAGCAGACATATGAATCGATTCGTTCTTGGCAAGCTGGCGGCAGCCACTGCGCTGGCCATGATCTCGGCCTCGGCCAGTGCGGCATGGCCCGATCGGCCCATCACGCTGTACCTGTCCTGGTCGCCGGGTGGGGGTACCGACGCCACCGCGCGCATCATCGGTACACTGATGGAAAAAGAGCTCGGCACTCCGGTCAACGTAGTCAACCGGCCCGGCGGCAACGGCGTGGTGGGCAACCAGGCCATGGCGTCGGGCAAGCCAGACGGCTATACCATCGGCCTGATCTCCGTCGAGATCTCGATGCAGCATCACATGGGCCTGACCGAGCTCTCGCCCAACGACTACACCCCCCTGGCGCTCATGAACTACGACCCATCGGGGGTGACCGTCAGCACCCAGTCGCCCTACAAGAAATTCGAAGACCTCATCGAGGCCGCGAAGGCCGAACCGGGCAAACTCAAGGCCTCGGGCACGGGTGAAGGCGGGATCTGGCAGATCGCACTGGCCGGCATGCTCAACAGCATGGGCCTGCAACCCAACCTGATCCGCTGGGTGCCGTCCAATGGTGCGGCGCCGGCCATGCTCGAACTGGTCGCCGGCGGCGTGCAGGTGGCGCCGGTCTCGCTGCCCGAGGCGCGCTCCATGATCGACTCCGGCAAGGCCAAGCCCCTGGCCGTCATGGCCGAAAACCCGGCCGCGCTGTATCCCGACGTGCCCACCCTGAAAGCCCTCACCGGGTCAGACTGGACGATGGGCGCCTGGCGTGGCATCGTCGCGCCCAAGGGGCTGCCCGATGACATCACGGCCAAATACATCGAGGTGCTCGACAAAATCAATCACAGCGAAGAATACCGCGACTTCATGAACAAGCAGGGCTATGGCATCGAATGGGCCGGTGGCAAGGACTTCGCCGAATTCATGGCCAAGAGCGATGCCAGCATGGGCGAAACCATGAAAGCACTGGGTCTGGCAAAATAGGGTGTTTTGCAATCGTCATCCCTCCGGTACAAAAGGATTCCGTTCATGATGTTCATTCCTTATCCTTCCGATCGCAGCCGCGACATAGGCGAGCGTGTCGAGGCGTTTGTGCGTCAAGTGGTCGTGCCCTATGAGCGCGACCCGCGTTGCCTGGGCCACGAGCCCGAAGCAGACTTGGTGCTCGAACTGCGCGAGAAGGCCCGTGCCGAAGGGCTGATGACCCCGCACATTTTTGCCGATGGGCAGCACATGACGCAGCTGGAGACGGCGGCGGTGCTGCAGCGCTCCGGGCTCTCGCCGCTGGGTCCGGTGGCGCTCAACACCATGGCGCCCGATGAAGGCAACATGTATTTGCTGGGCAAGGTGGCCACCGAAGCCCAGAAGCGCCATTTTCTCGACAAGCTCGTCTCCGGGCGCGCACGCTCTGCGTTCTTCATGACCGAACCCTGGGACAAGGGCGGGGCGGGTTCAGACCCCAGCATGCTGCAGACCACGGCGGTCCAGGACGGCGACGACTGGGTCATCAATGGCCGCAAGATTTTCATTACCGGCGCCCACGGCGCAGAGGTGGGGATCGTCATGGCGCGAACCGGTACCGGAGACCGCGTGCAGGCCACGATGTTCCTGGTCGATCTTCCGCATCCCCAGATCCACCTCGACAAGGTCGTGCACACGATCGACAACTCCATGCCAGGCGGTCATGCGCTGGTTACGCTGCGCGACCTGCGCGTACCGTCCGCCAATGTGCTGGGCGAGATCCACGAAGGGTTCCGCTATGCTCAGGTGCGCCTTTCGCCGGCGCGCCTGTCGCATTGCATGCGCTGGTTGGGTTCGGCGGTGCGCGCCCATGAAATCGCCTGCGATTACGCCGTACAGCGGCAGGCCTTTGGAAAATTGCTCATCGATCACGAAGGGGTGGGTTTCAAGCTGGTCGATAACCAGATCGACCTGCATCAGGCGGCCCTGCTGATTGCCTGGTGTGCCGGCGAGCTCGATACCGGCAGCCTGGCCACCACCGAAAGCTCCCTCACCAAGGCATCCGTGGCCGAGGCGCTGTTCCGGGTGGCCGACCGGTGCGTGCAGGTCATGGGCGGGGCGGGCCTGTCGCAGGGTTCCGTGGTCGAGCAGGTGTTTCGTGAAACCCGCGCCTTCCGGGTCTACGATGGCCCCACCGAGGTCCACAAGTGGTCGCTCGCCAAGAAGATCAAGCACGCCACGCTGGATCGCCGCGCGGCCCAAGGCGCAGGCTGAATCCATTCATCACTCCGGAGAAGCCATGAAGAGCCGTTTTGATCTGGCCGGCAAGGTCGCGCTGGTCACGGGGGCGTCCGGCGGGCTGGGCGCACATTTCTCACGTTTTCTGGCCGACAGCGGCGCATCGGTCGTCCTGGCCGGGCGACGCCTCGCAGTACTCGAAGAGCTCGCCCATGACATCATCGCGGGTGGGGGCAAGGCCCATCCCCAGGTCATGGACGTATGCGACGACGCCAGCGTGGCCAGCGGATTCGAGGCCGCGTCCAAGGCCTGTGGGCTGATCGACGTGGCTATTTGCAATGCGGGCGTCACCCTGACCCGCAAGGCGCTCGACCTGTCGCCCGCCGAGTGGGACCGCGTGCTGGGCACCGACCTGTCGGGCTGCTGGCGTGTCGCCCAGGCAGCCGCTCAGCGGCTGGTTCAGGCCGGCAAGCCGGGCGCCATCATCAACGTCACGTCGATCCTGGGGCATCGCGTCGCCGGGGCGGTTCTGCCCTACGCAGTGGCTAAGGCGGGTCTCGAGCACATGACCCGCTGTCTCGCTCTCGAATGGGCGCGTTACGGCATTCGGGTCAACGCACTGGCGCCGGGTTACATCGAAACGCCGCTCAACCAGGATTTTTTCGAAACGGACGCTGGGCAGGCGTTGATCAGGCGGGTGCCGATGCGCAGGCTGGGCCAGGCCGAAGACCTGCGCGCCGCGCTGCTGTTGCTGGCCGGCGACGATGCCGCCTACATGACCGGCAGCACGCTGGTGGTCGACGGCGGCCATCTGCAGTCATCGCTATAAGTGTCGGGGCGGCACAACGGGGGGGTCATGTCTGACGCGTCCAGGCTGGCAAACCTGCTGGCCTTCATACAGGGGCAAACGGGTGCAACGGCTGTCGAAGTGGTCGATTACCAGTCCCTCTCGGGTGGGGCCATTCAGGAAAACAAGGGTCTGGATGTCCGCCTGACGGGCGGAACACTGCCGGGGGACCATCGATTCGTGGTGCGCAGCGATGCGGCGGCGACCCTGTCCCAAAGCCTGAGGCGCTGGCAGGAATACGAGGTGCTGAAGGTCGCTCATGCCGCCGGGGTGCAGGTGCCCACGCCGTATTGGTCGTGCCGCAACCCCCAGGTGATGGGGGCCGATTTCTACGTCATGCAGCGGGCCGCGGGCTCCGCGAATGCGCGCCGGCTGGCCAAGGCGGATGGCCTGACCCCCGAGCAGCGCCGTTCCCTGGTCTTCGAAGTGGGGCAGAATCTTGCCCGGCTGCACCAAGTGCCTTATACGGCAGACGTGCTGCCTTTCCTGGCGGCCCCGGATTGCTCGCCGGCACAACAGCGCCTGGATGAATATCGTCGGGCGCTCGATGGCATGCCGGAAGTGTATCCCGCGCTCGAACTCGCGTTGCGTGTCCTGCAGGACCACATGCCACAGAGCCGCCCGCGCGTCCTGTGCCATGGGGATTTCCGCGCGGGCAACTATATGGTAGATCACGGTCGGCTTACGGCGATCCTGGATTGGGAGTTCGCCTCCTGGAGCGACCCCAACGAAGACCTGGGCTGGATGTGCGCGCGCAGCTGGCGCTTTGGCCACCCAGAACGCGAAGTAGGTGGGGTGGGCGACAAGCCGGATTTTTTTGCGGGCTACCAAAGCATTTCGGGTCACGTGGTCGATCCCGTTGTTGTGGCGTGGTGGGAACTCATCGCCAGTGTGCGCTGGGCCATCATCGCGCGCGAACAGGCGCAGCGACACCTGTCGGGCCAGCAGCCTTCTCTCGAACTTGCCCTGACGGGGCGGATGCTGCCCGAGATCCAGCGAGACCTGATGATGCATCTACGCGATTTCGTGGCGCTGTCGGGGCAGCCTCCGGTGTCGCTGACCGACCGGCCGCTGACGGTGTCCAATGGCAGGCAGCCTCTGGCCGATCATGTCGATCGCCCCCATGGCGCCGAGCTGCTGCAGGTGGCACGCCAGACCTTGCTGGACGCCTTGCTGCCCGTCCTGCCGCCTGAGCAGCGCTACAACGCCCGCATGGCGGCCAATGCCATGGCCATGGCCTGCCGCGAGCTCGAGTCCGGCCCCAGCCTTTGGGGGGCGCAGCAGGCCCGGGTGCAGGCTTTTTGCCAGGCCCATGGTCTGGCAGCGGCCGATTTGGCCCTATTGGTCGACCATATCCGTCACGGGGATCTGGTCAAGACATCGCTGGGCCCCTTGTGCACGCTGGTCGATGAGCTTCTCGAGCTGAAATTGGCCCTCAGTAACCCCGGGCGCACGCAATCGGCCTGACGGCCGATCCCGCCCTGTTTAAAGATAGATACATGAAGAAGGTATTTCTGGTTCCTACCCAGGATGGCTTGCAGACGGACCGCGGCCAGGATTCGGCGGTCATCGTTCTGGACATCATTTTTGCCACCACGTCGATCACCACGGCACTGCAGGCGGGGGTGGCGCGCATCATTCCAGCGCTGCATTTCGACGATGCCGTGCGGATCCGCGACGCCATGGCGGCGGACCCGTGCGTCATCGCCGGCGAGCTCAATGCCGAACCCTTTCCAGGCGGCCTGCCTTTTGATCCCCTGGCCCTGGCGCAGGCGGACGTCGCCGGAAAAACGCTGGTCTACGCAACTACCAACGGCACGGTCGCCCTGCGGCGTGCGCAGGGCTTTCGCCTGACCTACGCCGCCAGCCTGCTCAATTCCATGGCGGTCGCCCGACACCTGCTGGCCAGGCCGGATGACTACGGCGATATCGTGATCGTATGCGCAGGCTCCAAGGGGCGCTTCAGCCTCGAAGATTTCTATGGCGCCGGCCACGTCGTCCAGTGCCTGCGCCAGGCCGCGCAGGGCCCGTTGGTATTCAGCGATGCGGCGCTCGCGGCGGAGCTGTCATTTGTCCACACCCAGCCTTCGAGGGCGCTGGAAGGCTCGCGTGTCGGGCGCCTGATGGTGGAGCGCGGGCTGGCTGACAGCGTGGCGTTCACCGGCCGGCTCGACAGCAGCGACGTGGTTCCGGTGTTCAGCGACGGCAGTATTCGTGATCAATCCTGAGTCCGGGAGGGGGTTCATGGAAAAAATTCTTTTTGCATCCACCCTGGTACAGAACACTGAAGAATGGCTGGCGCAGTTTCGCCAGGTGCTGCCGGGGTTCGAGTTCATTCCCTGGGACGATCACGGCGCCCGTACCGGCGCCGAACTGGCCATTGTCTGGAATCCCCCGGTCGCACTGATGCAGCGCGAGCCGCAGATCCGGGCTTTGTTCAACCTGGCCGCGGGCGTGGATGCCTTGCTGTCGGTCCCGGGCCTGCATCCGGGCGTGGACATCTTTCGCCTCGAAGATGCGGGCATGGCACCGCAAATGATCGAGTACGCCGTGCATGCGTTGTTGCAGCAATCGCGTGACTTCGCCCGATACGCGCGTCAGCAGAAGCAGCGCCGCTGGGCGCCGCATCCAACGGTTCGCCGGGCAGGCTGGCCTGTGGGGGTCTTGGGCATGGGCCTCATGGGGCAGGGGGTGGCCCGTGCCATCGCGGGCCTGGGGTATCCGGTTGCGGGCTGGTCGCGCAGCCCGAAGAACGTCCCGGGCGTCGAGAGTTTTTCGGGCATGCCCGCACTCGATTCTTTTTTGGCGCGCACCCGGGTACTGATCAACGTGTTGCCGCTCACGGACGAAACGCGCGGCATATTGAATCGTGACACTTTTGCACGGCTCTTGCCCCACGCCCACGTGATCAACGTGGGACGCGGCGGGCATCTGGTCGAAGACGATCTGATCCCGGCGCTGGATGCCGGCTCGTTGTCAGGCGCAACGCTGGATGTATTCCAGACCGAGCCCTTGCCGGCCGGGCACCCTTTCTGGGCGGATGAGCGCATCATCATCACACCGCATGTGGCGGCCGATACGGTGTTGCAGGACGCGGTCGACCAGGTCGCCGGCAAGATCCGCCGGTATCTGGGTGGCCACACCCCGACGGGCCAGGTCAGGCTGGCCGACGGCTACTGAGGCCGTCGGCCCAACCGGCGTGGGTCGGGCCGCCCGCCCGACCCACGCCGCCCGCCGGGCCGAGCGGCCGCCTGCTCAGGCATCCAGCCCCATCGCTTTTGCGACCCCGGCGCCATAGGCTGGATCGCAGCGCATGCAGTGGCCGATATGGCGCCGTTTGACGGCTTCCGAGGCATCGCCCATATTGCGCGCGGTGTTCTCGAACAGGGCCTGGCGCTGTTCGGCGTTCATTTTCTGGAAGAGGGCGCGGGGCTGGCTGAAGTAGTCCTCATCGTCTTCATGGAAGTTCCAGTGATCCGCGGCGCCGTCGATCTTCAGGGGCGGCTCGCGGTATTCGGGCTGTTCTTGCCATTGGCCGGCGCTGTTGGGTTCGTAGGCGAGCGTGCTGCCGAAGTTGCCATCGACGCGCATGGCGCCGTCGCGATGGTAGCTGTGCACCGGGCAGCGCGGGGCGTTGACCGGGATCAGGCCATGGTTGACGCCAAGCCGGTAGCGCTGTGCATCGCCATAGGAAAACAGGCGCCCCTGCAGCATTTTGTCGGGCGAGAAGCCGATACCTGGCACGATGTTGGCCGGATTGAATGCCGCCTGCTCGACGTCCGCGAAGTAATTTTCTGGATTGCGGTTCAGTTCGAATTCGCCGACTTCGATCAGGGGGTAGTCTGCGTGCGGCCAGACCTTGCTGAGATCGAATGGGTGATAGGGCACCGTGGCGGCATCGAGTTCGGGCATGATTTGCACGAACATCGTCCATTTGGGAAAGTCGCCGCGCTCGATGGCTTCGTATAGGTCGCGCTGGTGGGTTTCGCGACATTTGCCAATGGCGGCTTCCGCTTCCTGGTCTGTCCAGTTGCGGATGCCCTGCTGGGTTCTGAAGTGGAACTTCACCCAGAAACGCTCGTTGCGGGCATTGATGAAGCTGAACGTATGGGAGCCGAAGCCGTGCATGTGGCGGTAGCTGGCCGGGATGCCGCGATCCGACATCAGGATGGTGACCTGATGCAGGGCTTCGGGCAACAGGGTCCAGAAGTCCCAGTTGTTCTGGGCGCTGCGCAGGTTGGTGCGTGGATCGCGCTTGACGGCGTGGTTCAGGTCCGGAAACTTGAGCGGATCGCGCATGAAGAAGACCGGGGTGTTGTTGCCGACCAGGTCCCAGTTGCCTTCTTCCGTATAGAACTTCAAGGCGAAGCCGCGGATGTCCCGCTCGGCGTCGGCGGCGCCGCGCTCGCCGGCCACCGTGGAAAAGCGCGCGAAGAGTTCTGTTTTCTTGCCGATTTCGGAGAATAGTTTTGCGCGCGTGTAGGCCGTGATGTCGTGGGTGACCGTGAAGGTGCCCCAGGCGCCCGAACCTTTGGCGTGCATGCGCCGCTCGGGAATGACCTCGCGGTCGAAATGGGCCAGCTTCTCGAGGAACCAGACATCCTGGAGCAATTGCGGGCCCCGCGGCCCGGCGGTGAGTACGTTCTGATTGTCCACAACCGGGCAGCCGGCTGTGGTCGTGAGTTTCTTTTGATCCATGATGAGGGCTCCTTGATGGGAATGACCGGGCCGGGTGACGCCCCGGGGCGCTGCCTGTTCGCGTATGCAGGATCAGTCTAGGCGGGATATGCTTGTCTGGCCAATTGCATTTTTTCATCATGTTAATTGACATAGGCTATCGTTTTAAATTTAATAATTCGAATTAGCTATTTGATCCGGTCTTTGGGAGAGCCTGTCCATGTTGGCAGTGTGGTATGAAAAGAATGGTCCGGCCGCCGATGTACTGCACGTCGGGGCGCGGCCGACTCCGCAAGTGGGGGGCGGGGAAGTGCGCGTGCGGCTGCACGCATCGGGCGTCAATCCGTCAGACACCAAATCGCGCGCGGGCAGCCGGGCGGTGCGCTGGGATTACATCATCCCGCACAGCGACGGGGCCGGGGTGATCGATCAAGTCGGCGAGGGTGTGCCGGCCGATCGCCTGGGCGAGCGGGTGTGGGTCTGGAATGGGCAGTGGCAGCGCCCACTGGGTACGGCGGCGCAATACATCGTCTTGCCCGCGGCGCAGGCGGTGGCTTTGCCGCAGCCGGTGGGCTTCGAAGAAGGCGCGTGCCTGGGTATTCCGGCCATGACGGCGTTTCACGCCGTGCGCTTGCTGGGGGATGTGCAGGGCAAATCCGTTCTGGTGACCGGGGGCGCCTCGGGGGTCGGCTTTTATGCCGCCCAAATGGCCCAATTGCAGGGCGCAACGGTAATCACGACGGTGGGGTCGGCCGAAAAAGCGGCCTTCCTGGCGCGAGCCGGCCTGCCGGATGCGATCCTGTACAAGGAAGGCGGGGTGGCCGCGCAGGTGCTCGACCGAACCGCCGGCCGGGGGGTCGATGGCGTGGTGGATCTGGACTTTTCCTCCACGCACGAGCTGGTGTCGCAGGGGGCGGTCGCCGCGCATGCCTGTGTGGTCGCCTATGGCAGCAACCACCGTGAGCCGGTCATGCTCGATTTTTGGGCCTGGCTGTCTCGCTCGATCCGCCTGTGCCCCTTTCTGGTCTACGAGTTGCGGCCGGATGAGCGCAGGGCTGCCATCGACGCGATTGGCCAATGGCTGCAAAACGGGCAGTTGCAACACCGGGTCGGCAAGGTCTGGCCGTTGTCCGACGTCGTGCAGGCCCACGAGGCCGTGGAATCGGGCTCGGTGCTGGGCCGTGTCGTGCTGGCCTGCCCCTGAGCCCGGCCTCGACCCTCATCGGGATGCGGCTTGACATGCCGGCCTTTGAAGATAGAATGATTCGCGATAAAGCGCGATAAAGTGCGGTAGATCATAACGAAAAGGAAGAATTGATGACCTTGTCCATTGCGGTTCGCACGGCCTCCACGCTTGCCTTGGGTCTGTTTCTGGCGCTGCCGGCAGCGGCCCACTTCCAGCAGATCCTTCCCCAGTCGGATGTATTGCCTGAAGGCGGCGCGGTCGATCTCGAGCTGATATTCACCCACCCCTTCGAAGGGGGCCCGATCATGGACATGAAGCGCCCGGCTGCCGTGGGCGTGATGGTGCATGGCAACAAGACGGATCTGTCGGGCGAGCTGGTCGAAGCACCGCGCGACGGGGCCATGACCTGGCAGCTCTCCCACGAACTGGCCGAGCCGGGTGCCGCGGTGTTTTACGTCACGCCCCAGCCGTACTGGGAGCCATCCGAAAATCTCTACATCGTGCACCATGCCAAGGTGATCGTCGATAGCTACGCATCGGGCGACGGTTGGGACGGCATGGTGGGCCTGCCGGCCGAAATCCAGCCCCTGACACAGCCCACGGCGCTGTGGACCGGCAACTTGTTTTCCGGGGTGGTCACCCAGGGCGGCAAACCCGTGCCGTTTGCCGAGATCGAAGTGGCTTACGTCAATGACGCGGGCATCGAGGCGCCCAACGATGCCTACATCACACCCCTGATCAAGGCCGATGCCAATGGCACGTTCCACTATGCCATTCCGCACGCCGGATGGTGGGGGTTTGCAGCGCTTCTAGAGGGTGAAAAGCCCATGAAGTCGCCCGATGGCCAGGCTGTGCCTGTAGAAGAGGGCGCTTTGATCTGGGTGAATGCCAAAGACATGACCCGATAACATGGCGCACATCCCGGACGGCATTCTGTCCGTCCCCGTGCTGGTCGGGGGCGCCGCGGTTGCAGCGGCGGGGGTCGCATTGGCCATCCGACGCATCGACGACCGCGCCATACCGCGCATGGCGATTCTTTCCGCCGTGTTTTTCGTGGCCTCGCTCATTTCCGTGCCGATCGGCCCGTCCAGCGTGCATTTGCTGCTGTCGGGGCTGATGGGGCTGATCCTCGGGGTGGGGGTTTTCCCGGCCGTCGTCGTTGCGCTCGCCTTGCAGGCGGTCCTGTTTGGTTTTGGCGGCCTGACGACGCTCGGGATCAATGCCACCAACATCGCGCTGCCTGGCGCCGTGATCGGCTGGCTGCTGGGTCCATGGGTACGCCGCGCCCGTTCGCCGTTTCGGGCGGGGATGTGGGCCGCAGCCGGCGGTGGCCTGTGCGTGCTGGCGACAGGCGGTTTGGTGGCGCTGGCCCTGTGGCTGTCTTCGTCGGAATTCACCCCGGTCGCCAGGGTGGTCCTGATCACCTATCTGCCGTTGGCGCTGGCGGACGCCGCGATCACGGCGGCCGTCGTGGGGTTCCTGGCACGCGTCAGGCCGCAGGCGCTTCTACCCCATCTATCGGACACGGGGGATCGGTGATGGCATCCCGTTTATGGGCCCGCCTGGTGGTGCTGCTGCTCGCCGCCTTGTTGGCCAGCCCGGCCGGCGCACATAGTCTGAGGCTCTTCGCGCGGGTGGATGGGGCGCAGGTCGGCGGTTATGCGTTTTTCATCGGCGGCGGGCGTCCGTCCGATGTCGGCTGGGTCGCGAAAATGGACGGCGCCCTGGTGGCCGAAGGCCGTACCGATGGTGAAGGCCGCTACCGGTTTTCCGTCCCGCCCAAGGTCACGGGGGACATCGTGATCACCGTCGATACACAAGAGGGTCATGTTGCCACCACTCGGCTCGCCGCCAGCCGTTTCGAAGGGCTATCCGCCGAGGCGGCGCCGCGCGCGAGGGTGCCTGCGCAGTCCGCCCAGGGGCTCGACGGCGCGGCGAGTGCGTCGCCGGGGCGCCCCGCCCATCTGGACGCCGCCGACCGGCAGTGGGTCGAAGAAGCGCTCGAGCGGCAGGTCGGGCCGCTGCTGGAGCGCATCGAGGCCATGGATGCGCGCATGCGCCTGACGGACACCCTTTCTGGTATTTTCCTGATCATCGGTTTGGCCGGCATTGGTTTGTGGGCACGCAGCCGCAAGCGATGATGCGCCCCCACGACCTGCGCCTGCGTCTGCTGGCCGTTTTTGCAGCCTTGCTGGTGTTCACGCCGGTGCAGGGGCTGGCGCCGGCAGCCACCGGGGTCGTGGCAGTGCTGGCGCTGTATGCCGCCCGCCGGCAGGCGATTGCCTGGAAACGCTTGTTTCACCTCGAAGGTTTTTTGATCCTGTTGCTGATCACGTTGCCTTTCACGGTGCCGGGCGCCGAGCTGTTTCGCTTGGGGCCGTGGGTGGCCAGCGCAGAAGGTTTTGCACGGGCGCTGGCGCTCGCCTGCAAGGTGACGGCATCGGTGCTGCTCATCTCGCTGCTGTTTGCGTCGGTCGAGGTGCTCAGTCTGGGCGCCGCGTTGCGGGGCTTGCACGTGCCCGAGATGCTGGTGCGCCTGTTCGTTGCCGTGGTCAGATATCTGGGGCTGATCCAGTCCGAATTTCGGCGGCTGCACGAATCCATGCGCGCGCGCGCTTTTGTGCCCCGGTCCGGCCGGCATACCTGGCGCAGCTACGGGTACCTGCTGGGGATGCTGCTGGTGCGTGCCATGGAGCGGGCCGAGCGGGTCGAAGAGGCGATGCGCCTGCGAGGCTATTCCGGGCGCTTCCCGCAGACGCACCTGCCGGCGCCTTCGGCTGCGGACTGGCTGGCCCTGGTGGGGTGGGTCGCGGGGGCCGCGCTCCTTTTGGGATGGGACGCGATATGGATGAACTGATTCGATTGCACGATGTCCAGGTCCAGCGCGATCACCAGCCTGTGCTGGACCACGCGAGCCTGGTGCTTGCCCGCGGCGAGCGGTTGGCCATCGTCGGGCCCAATGGCGCCGGCAAGACCACGCTCCTGCGGACGATCATCGGGCTCGAGCAGGCCGCAAAGGGCGAGATCGAGCTGTTTGGCGAGGTCTGTCGGCGCGAGGCCGATTTCCGCCGGCAGCGGCCGCGCATCGGCTTTCTGTTCCAGGAAAGCGATGACCAGCTTTTTTGCCCCAGCGTCATCGAGGACGTGGCATTTGGGCCCTGCAACCTCGGGATGGCCAACGACGCGGCCCGCCAGCGGGCGACTCAGACGCTGGCCGAGCTCGGCATCGCGCATCTGGCCGAACGCTTTGCGCACCGATTGTCGGGCGGGGAAAAACGCCTGGTCTGTCTGGCGGGTTTGCTCGCCATGCGGCCCGACGTGCTGTTGCTGGATGAACCGACCAATGGCGTGGATCACGAAAACGGCGAGCGGCTGCGCGCGGCGTTGTTGGCCTACGGCGGTGCAATTTTGCTAGTATCCCATGATGAATCTTTTGTTACGCGGATCGCCACGCGGGCGATGGTGCTGTCGTCCGGGGTCCTGCAGGCGGCGGAAATCCACGAACACGTCCATGTCCATCAACATCCCCACATCCATGTCAGGCCCGCCGGCAGACAGGCGCCGCGCGCATGAGCAGCGATGACCGCACCGCATGGCCGTGACGACCGGAGACCGACATGTCTGAGGCCGTATTGATCAAATATGCGACGGGCGTACTCGTCGTCGTAGCCGCCGTGCTGGGCGCCTACGTCACCCGCGTCCGACTGCGCCATACCGACGATTCCAGGATGGTCAACAAGGTGTCGCTGCACGCCTTGCACGTGCTGTCGTTGTGCGTGCTGGTGCTCGCGCTCCGGCAGTACGCAATCCATATGGTGCACGATCTGGGCATGCCCTCGGTATCAGACCAGATCGTCGACTTGTCGACGGTGGCGATCATTGCGCTGATCGTGGTGCTGCAGGTGTTCCTGCTCATCGACCTCATGGAACACCGCCAGATCCGCCTGGGCAATGACCCCACGACGGCCCGGTTGATCGCGCGCACGTTCAAGATCGTCGTGGTCGTCGTCGTGGTGCTGCTGTTTGGCGAAAAACTGGGCTTCAGCGTGTCGGGCCTGCTCGCTTTTGGCGGCGTTGGCGGCATCATCATCGGCATGGCCAGCAAGGACGTGCTCAGCAACTTCCTGTCGGGCATCATGCTGTTCTTCAATCGCCAGTTCAATATTGGCGATTGGATCAGTTCGCCCGACCGCGACATCGAGGGCACGGTGGTGGAAATCGGCTGGCGCATCACCAAGATCATGACCTTCGATCATCGCCCCCTGTACGTGCCAAACTCCCTGTTTTCCTCCATCAGCGTCGAGAACCCGGGGCGCATGACCCATCGGCGCATCAAGGCCACCATCAGCCTGCGCTATGAAGACGCGGGCAGAATACGCGGCGTGGTGGACGACATCCGCGACATGTTGCTGCATGACGAAAAAATCGATCAGTCGCAGACCCTGCTGGTCTATTTCGACGCTTTTGCCAGCTCGTCGCTGGACATCCTGGTCTACTGCTTTACCCGGACCACCCATTGGGCGCAGTGGCTGGAGGCGCAGCAGGACGTCTTTCTGAACATCATCGACATCGTGCACCGCCACGGCGCCGATCTGGCCTTCGACACCCAGACGCTGTATGTCGCCGACGCTTCGGGCGACCCGCAGCCAGCCGGGCCGGCCGCGCGCCTGTCGCCCAGCGTGGAATGACACGATGGATCTGACCCTTCTGATCTTCCTGCTGGTGTATGTGGTGATGGGGCTGGGCAAGCTGCCGGGCTTGCGGGTCGACCGCACCGGAGCGGCCGTGGTGGGTGCGCTGGCCATGATCGTGGTCGGCAGCATCAGCGCCAAGGGCGCCTGGATGGCCATTGATTACCGCACCGTGGGCTTGTTGTTCGGCCTGATGGTGGTGTCGGCGTCTTTTTCAGTGTCGGGGTTCTACGGCTGGGCAGCCAGGCGCGTCGCGCTGCTGCCGCTGCGCCCGGCACAGCTCGTGGCCGTGCTGGTAGCGGTGGGCGCCGGCCTGTCGGCGGTACTGACCAAAGACGTGGTGGCCGTGGCCATGGTGCCCTTGCTGGTTTCGTTGACGCTGGCCCGGAAGCTCAACCCGACGCCGTTTTTGCTCGCATTCTGTTTCGCCGTCAATACCGGCTCCACGGCCACCCTGATCGGCAGTCCGCAAAACATGATTACCGGCCAGACGCTGGGTATTTCCTTCAATGATTTCGTTCTGGCCACGGGCGTCCCGGCCGTGCTGTCCCTGCCCATCGTGTGGGCCATGATCGTATTCATGTACCGCGGCAAGTGGCAGCTCGCGAACGCCGGGCAGGCGGCGGACCCGGCCCGCGCGCCGGCGGTACCGGCGCTCGACCGGCTGGAAACATACAAATCGGTTCTGGTCGCGCTGGCCGTGATGGCGGCCTTTGTGTTCAGCGGGTGGCCGCATGAACTCGTGGCACTGGCCGCCGCCAGCGTCCTGTTGATCAGCCGCCGGATCTCATCGCATGACGTGCTGGGGCACGTGGATGGCAACCTGTTGCTGCTCATCGCCGGGTTGTTCGTCGTGAATGCGGCCATGGCGGCCACGGGGCTGCCGCAGCAGCTGCTCGGCAGCCTGGAGCACCTGGGGATGAATCTGAACGACCCGCTGACGCTGTATGGCGTGGGCGCGGTACTGAGCAATCTGGTGGGCAACAACCCGGCGGTCATGCTGCTGGTGCCTTATCTGGATACCGCTGTACACGTGGACGCAACCGCGGCGGCGCTGGTCCTGGGTACCGGGTTTTCCAGCAATCTGGTGATTTTCGGCAGCCTCGCTGGTATCATCACCGTAGAGCAGTCGGCCCTGTTCGGGGTCAAGATTTCGTTTGGCGAATTTTTTCGGGCGGGGGGGTGGATCACCCTTCTCACCATGCTGATGGCGGCCCTTTGGGTGCTGTTTCTGGGGCTTGCCACATAATATTTCGCCTGCATCAGGCAAGCCTGTCCGGCTATCCGCTGGCGGTGCGTCGCGCCTGTTTTCCCATTTCTGCATCGGAGATCCTATATGCACTTCACCCCCAGAGAAATCGACAAGCTGATGATCCATACCCTGGCGCAGATTGCCCAGAAGCGCAAGGATGCCGGTTTGAAGCCCAATCACCCTGAAACAGTGGCCCTGATTTCCGCTGCGGCGCTCGAGGGCGCCCGCGCCGGGAAAACCCTTGAAGAAGTCATGGCGCTGGCGCGTACGGTCATTACCAAGGATGACGTCATGGATGGCGTGGCCGACATGATTTCGTTCGTCCAGGTCGAAGCGGTGTTTACCGACGGCTCGCGCCTGGTGACGGTGCACAGCCCCATTCAATAAGGAGACCCCCATGAGCACAACCGAACAAAAAGCACCTGTGGGTGGGCTGATACTGGCTGACGGCGACATCGAGATCAATGCGGGGTATCCCACCACGACCCTGAAAGTGCGCAATACGGGCGATCGGCCGATTCAGGTCGGGTCGCATTATCATTTCTTCGAAGTCAATAGCGAACTGGAATTCGATCGGCAGCAGGCTTTTGGCAAGCGCCTCAACATCCCGGCCACCACGGCCCTGCGGTTCGAGCCGGGCGATGAAAAAGAAGTCGAGCTGGTGCCCTACCAGGGCAAGCAGCGGGTATTGGGGTTCAACAACCTGGTCGATGGCTGGGTGGGCACCGAACCGGATCACGCCAGGCGCCCGCGCCTGACCGAGGCCATGGAGCGCGTGGCGCGGTACGGCTTCAAGAACAAGCCCTGACCCTCCCGCAATTTCATCGAACAGGACACTATCATGGCAAAGATTTCCAGAAAGCAATATTCCGATCTGTACGGCCCCACCACCGGAGACAAGATTCGCCTGGGCGACACCGACCTCTACATCGAGATCGAGAAAGACTTGCGTGTTTATGGCGAAGAGGCGGTCTATGGGGGCGGCAAGACCCTGCGGGATGGCATGGGCATCGACAACGAACTCACCAGCCTGGCCGGCGCGCCCGACTTGGTCGTCACCAACGTCACCATCGTCGACGCCAAGCAGGGCGTGATCAAGGCCGACGTCGGCATCAAAGACGGCCTGGTCTGCGCGATCGGCAAGGCGGGCAACCCGTCCACCATGAAAGGGGTCACCCCCGGCCTGTCCGTCGGCGCGGGCACCGACGTGATTTCGGGCGAGCACCTCATCCTCACGGCGGGCGGCATCGACGCCCACGTGCACTACATTTCGCCGCAACAGGCACAGGCGGCGCTCAGCAACGGCATCACCACCGTGTTTGGCGGGGGGGTCGGCCCGACCGACGGCACCAACGGCACGACCATCACCCCGGGCACCTGGAACATCGAGATGATGCTGCGCTCATTCGATGGCTGGCCGGTCAACGCCGGGGTGCTGGGCAAGGGCAACTGTTCCACGCGCCTGCCGCTCGTCGAGCAAATCCACGCCGGGGCCATGGGCCTGAAAGTGCACGAAGACTGGGGCAGCACCCCGGGCGCCATTCGCGCCGCGCTCACGGCGGCCGACGAATACGACGTCCAGGTCTGCATCCATACCGACACCCTCAACGAAGCCGGTTTTGTCGAAAACACCATCGCGGCCTTCGAGGGGCGCACCATTCATGCGTATCACACAGAAGGGGCCGGCGGCGGGCATGCGCCCGACATCCTGCGGGTCGCGGGCCAGCCCAACGTGCTGCCCAGCTCGACCAACCCGACCCTGCCGTACGGGGTCAATTCGCAGGCCGAGCTCTTCGACATGACCATGATCTGCCACAACCTCAGCCCCAAGATCCCCACCGACGTGGCGTTTGCCGAAAGCCGGGTGCGGGCCGAGACCATTGCGGCCGAAAACGTGTTGCACGATATCGGCGCGATCTCCATCATTTCCAGCGACAGCCAGGCCATGGGCCGTATCGGCGAAAACTGGATGCGCGCCGTGCAGACCGCGCACCTCATGAAAACCCGCTTCGGCGCGTACGCGGGCGATGATTCCGGCAACGACAACCAGCGCGTCTTGCGGTTCGTGGCCAAAGTCACCATCAACCCGGCCATCGCCCAAGGGGTGTCGCAAGTGGTGGGTTCGGTCGAAGTCGGCAAGATGGCCGATCTGGTGCTCTGGGAGCCCGCCTTCTTTGGCGCCAAGCCCAAGATGATCATCAAGGGCGGCTTTATTTCCTGGGCCCTGATGGGGGATCCCAACGCGTCGCTGCCCACGCCTCAGCCCGTCACGTATCGTCCCATGTATGGGGCCATGGGGTCGGCCCTGGCCAAGACGCGCATCACGTTCACGTCGCGGGCGGCGCTCGACGAAGGCATCGCCGATCGCTACGAGCTGCAATCGCAGGTGGTGGCGGCGCGGGGCACGCGCACCATCGGCAAGGTCGACATGGTACGCAACAACACCCTGCCCGAAATCCAAGTCAATCCCGAGACCTTTGCCGTGACCGTCGATGGCAAGCACGCCACGGTCGAACCCGCCACCAGCCTGCCTTTGGCTCAACTGCATTTTTTCAGCTAGCGTTCGGCAGACGCCTGCCTTGTGCGCGTGCAGACAGCATGCCCGGGATGATGTGCTGTCCCCGGTGTGCGCGTTCCCGCGTGGGCCGCTCCCGCACGGAAGGCGGCAGGCCGCGATGGCATGGATGGTATTTCTGGAGTGGATATGATTCTGGTAGAAGAAGTTCTTGGCAATCTGAAAGATGCGATCTGGCACGAACGCGCCCATCGGGGCCCGGTCGACGAGCTCGTACTCGAACAATGGGAGGCGCCCAAGAGCCGGTTGCGCAAGGCCAGCCGGGATGGCCTGGAGCTGGCGATTTCCCTGCCGCGCAGCGAACACCTGCATGACGGCGACGTCCTGTACTACGACGCCGATAAAAACCTGCTGGTGGTGGCGCGCATCGCCCTGAAAGAGGTCATGGTGATCGAGCTCGAGGGGCTGGAGACGCTCGCGCCCCAGGAGATCCTGCGGTTGTGCTTCGAACTGGGGCATGGGTTGGGAAACCAGCACTGGCCGGCGGTCATCAAGGGTTCCACGGTGTACGTGCCCTTGTCGGTCGACCAGAAAGTCATGGCATCGGTGATGAAGACGCACGCCTTCGAGCACGTGAAGACCTATTTCGCCGCGGGCGAGGACATCGCCGCCAAGCTGGATGCCAAAGAGGTGCGCATGTTGTTTGCCGGGGCCGATGCAACCCCGCATCATCATCACCACGACGCTCACGCCCATGGACATGCCCATGGCCATGCCTGAGCGCATCGGTCAGGCACAGGCCGCGTCGGCGGCCGACGGCATGCGGTTGCTGGCGCGTTTGCTGCAGTTTTCGGATTCAACCTTGCCTGTGGGCTCGTTTGCGTTTTCCAACGGGCTCGAATCGGCCGTCCAGACGGGTATCGTAGCCAGTCCGGACGACTTGCTGGGTTTTGTCGAGGTGGTGACCCGGCAGGCCGCCTACATGGATGGCGTCGCGGCCCTGCATGCGCACCGGGCGATTTCGCAGGGCGATTTCGGGGCCGTCCTCGAGGCCGATCAGGCCCTCTGGGACAGCCGCATCGGGGCGGAGCAACACCTGATGCTGGCGCGCATGGGCAAGAAACTGGCCGAACTGGCCCTGCGCTTCGATGACTTCCCCGCCTTGCGCCAGTGGCTGGAGGCAATCCGTGATCACGCCACGCCGGGCTGTTTTCCGGTGGGGCAGGCCCTGGCCCTGGCCCACCTGGGGGCCGATGAGGCGCAGGTGTTCGTCGTGCACCAATACAGCGTGGCGGCCATGATGCTCAGTGCGGCTGTGCGCCTCATGCGCATCGACCACCTGGACACGCAGCGCATTCTGTACGCTGCGCAGGAACGGGTGCCTGGCGACTACGAAAATGTACGCACGCTTACGCTCGACGAAATGTCGAACTTCGCGCCCGTGTTCGACGTGCTGCTGGCCCATCACGTGAAAGCCCATGTGCGCCTGTTTATGAATTGAAGCTGAATTGAAGCTGGAATGGAGCAAATCGTGAAGAAAATCACTCGCATCGGTATCGGAGGCCCTGTCGGTTCGGGCAAGACGGCCATCATCGAAACCATCACGCCCCGCCTGATCGACATGGGGGTGCGGCCGCTCATCATCACCAATGACGTGGTCACCACCGAAGACGCGAAGCAGGTGCGCCGCACCCTGAATGGCATCCTGGTGGAAGAAAAGATCATCGGGGTGGAGACCGGCGCCTGCCCGCATACTGCGGTGCGCGAAGATCCCTCGATGAATATCGCCGCCGTCGAAGAAATGGAGCAGAAATACCCCGACAGCGACGTGATTTTCATCGAGTCGGGGGGCGACAACCTGACGCTCACCTTCAGCCCGGCCCTGGCCGATTTCTACATCTATGTGATCGACGTGGCCGGTGGTGACAAGATCCCGCGCAAGAACGGCGCCGGCGTGTGCCAGTCCGATATCCTGGTGATCAACAAGAAGGATCTGGCACCCTATGTGGATGCCAGCCTCGAGGTCATGGATCGCGATTCGAAGCGCATGCGCGGCAACAAGCCGTTCGTGTTCACCAACTGCAAGACGGGTGAAGGCATCGATGCACTGATCGAGCTGATCATGGACATGGCGCTGTTCGACGTCAAACCCCAGCTGAAGGCCGACTCCGCCCATGTCTGAGCCAGGTGCCCTGCCGGATCGCCTCGGTCGTCTGGATGCCGCCCGCGAGCTACGCGGGTATCATACGCAGCCTGCGCAGATGCGGGCTGCGGGGCCCGGGAAAATTGGCCGGTTGCGGCTGGGTTTTTCCCTGCGCAACGGGCGCTCGATCTTGCACGACCTGTATCGCGTGGCGCCGCTGCTGGTGCAGCAGGCCCTCTATTGGGACGAGGCCATGCCCGAGTTGCCGATCTGTTCCATCATTTCGGTGGGCGGCGGCATCTTGCAGGGCGACCGCTACACGATCGACATCTCGGTCGGCGAAGGCGCCTGTGCGCAGGTCAATTCCCAGGGATACAACCGCGTCCACCAGATGGATGCCAATTATGCCTCCCAGCACCAGACGATCCGGCTCGAAGCCGGCGCCTATCTCGAGTACCTGCCGGATTTCACCATCCCCTACCGGGATTCACGCTATATCAATCATACCGACATCGTCATCGAGCCCAGCGCGACCCTGCTGTATGGCGAGATGTTCATGGCCGGGCGCAAATATCATCATGCCAGCGAGCGGTTCGGTTTCGACATGCTGTCGATGCTGACCATTGCACAGCGGCCGGATGGCCGGCGGCTGTTCCATGACAAGATCCTGATCGAAAAAGACAATCCGCTGCTGGATTTCGCGGCGGTCATGCGCGGTCATGATGCGTTTGCCAGCATTCTGTGCCTGACCCCGCCCGAGACCGCGGCGCGCATCATGGCGCGCTGCGAAGTGCAGGCGCAGGCGGGCGCGCGGGCCTGGTCAGGCGTGTCCGCCTTGCCCAATGATGCAGGGCTGATCCTGCGCGCCGTGGGGGTCGAAACCTACGACGTGCGTGCCGAGGTCAGGCGCTTCTGGCAGATCGTGCGCGAAGAAGCGCGCGGACGCTCTCTGCCAGACGAATTCCTGTGGCGCTAGCGCCGTTTCCATCACCAACCGGAGATCATGCAATGGCGAGTGAAAACAATCATTTTCTGGCGGTCTGCCTCAGGGGGGCCGGGCAGGTTTTCTTCATGGAAAATGCCCTGACCGGCCTGTTGTTCATCGTGGCCATTGCCTATGCGTCCTATGATGCCGGGCAATGGGCCACCACCGTCGGAGCGATCGTCGGCTTGCTGGTGGCGACGCTCACGGCCATGTGGATGGGCAACGACAAGCCCTCCATCCAGTCGGGCCTGTTTGGCTTCAACGGGATCCTGGTGGGTGTCGCCCTGCCCACGTTCATCGCGGTGTCCCCGCAGCTTTGGTTCTACATCATCGTGGGTTCCGCCGTCAGTACGGTCGCCACCGCCGCGTTTGCCGCGACGCTGACCAAAAGCTGGGGGGTCCCTGGCTCGACCGGGCCATTCGTATTGACGGCCTGGCTCATGGTGGGCGGCGCCTATGCATTTGGTTCGCTGGATGTCACAGGCGATTCGGCGCGCATGGCGTCGGACTACCTCAGTGGGGCGGCCGTCATCCCGGCCGCCGATGAACTGGTGCAGATTTTCTTTCGCAATATTGCGCAGGTCTTTCTGTTGGGCAGTGCCGTCAGCGGCGTCATCATTCTGGTCGGGATCTTCATCGCGTCGCGTCCGGCGGGCGTGGCCGCGGCGCTGGGCTCGCTGGTGGCCATGGTGTGCGCGATCGGCATGCGCGTCGAGCCCTCGGTCGTGATCCAGGGCCTGTATGGCTTCAGCCCTGTCCTGACCGCGATGGCCGTCGGCGTCATTTTCCTCAACACGTCGGGCAAGGTCGCCGTCTATGCGCTGGTGGCCACGGTCGCCACGGTGTTCGTGCAGGCGGCCTATGATGTCGTCATGTCGCCGCTGGGGCTGCCGTCGTTCACGGCGCCGTACGTGCTGACCATGTACTTGTTCGTTGCACCCAAGCAGGCGCTGGCGCCGCACGCGCACAAGCCGGTGGCCGAGCACCAGTTGCATGACCACTGACCTGATTTCTTGTTTTCCAATTCTTGAAGGGTGATCGATATGCCAGCCATCAATTCCGGGGATACTGCCTTCATACTGATTTGCACGGCGCTGGTCTGCATGATGACGCCGGCGCTGGCGCTGTTCTATGGCGGCCTGGTCAAGCAACGCAATGTGCTGTCCATCATGATGCAGAATTTCATCTGCATGGGGGTGGTGGGCATCATCTGGGTGTTCGGCGGGTTCAGCCTGGTGTTCGGGCCCACGGTGGGGGGGGTGGTGGGCGACATCGGCACCTATTTCGGCATGTATCACGTGGGGATCAGCCCCAATCCGGCCTTTGCCGAGCACATCCCCTTCATCATGATCTTCGCCTACCAGATGATGTTTGCCATCATCACGCCGGCCCTGATGACCGGTGCGTTCGTCGGGCGCTTCCGGTTCACGGCGTATCTGCTGTTCGTGGCCTTCTGGACCATTTTGGTCTACCTGCCCGTCGCGCACTGGATCTGGGGGGGCGGCTTCCTGGCCAAGTTGGGCGTGGTGGACTTCGCCGGCGGGATCGTGATTCACGCCGCTGCCGGGTTTTCGGCGCTGGCGGCCGCCAAATTCCTGGGCCCCTCGGCCCGCGCGCAAGGTGAAAAGAAAGAGCAGCCGGCCAGTCTGCCGCTGGTGGCCGTGGGCGCCGGGCTGCTGTGGTTCGGCTGGTTCGGCTTCAACGCCGGCGGGGCGTATGCCGCGGATGCCCTGGCGGCTTATGCCTTCACCAACACCATGCTGGCCGGCGCCGTTGCCATGCTGGTATGGCTGGCTTGGGAATGGCTCGAGAGCGGCCGGCCCTCGTTTTCAGGGGTGCTGGTCGGCGCCGTCACCGGGCTGGCCACCATCACACCGGCAGCGGGGTATGTCGAACCGTCGGCGGCTTTGGCCATCGGGGCTATCGGGGCTTCGGTCTGCTTCAATGCGAAATACGTGCAGAGCTGGCTCAAGATCGATGACACGCTCGAGGTCTGGCGGGCCCATGGGGTCGGCGGGGTGACGGGCGCGCTGCTCATCGGGGTGTTGGCCAGCTCGCACATCAATGCCGTGTCGGCGGGTTGGCACCAGCTGGGCGTGCAGGCTCTGGCGCTGGTCATCGTGGCGGCCTATGCGATCGTGATCACGTTGATTCTGCTGAAGATTCTCGATGCCGCTGGTATCCTCAGGGTGCCGGCCGAAGAGCAGCTTCGGGGGCTGGATGAAGAAATGCACGGTGAAACCGCCTTCAGCCTCTGGAACATGAAGAACTGACGGCGTAGTGCAGCCGATACGCGTACAAGGAGCCGTCGTTCATGCAAGGTATCGACATCGTCTGGGTGGGCCTGGGGGGCGGGTTGGGCTCCCTGTTGCGCTGGTACGTCGGCAAGCGGGTCGGCGAACATTTTCACGGGTCGTTCCCGCTGGCCACGTTTCTGATCAACATCAGCGGGGCGTTCGTCATCGGCTTCCTCAGCGTGTATTTTTCGGTCCACTGGCAGGATCGCTACGGCTCCATGCTCAATGCCGGCGTGCTGACCGGCATTCTGGGCGGCTACACCACGTTCAGCACGCTGATGCTCGACGTGCTCAAGCTGCATGATGGCAAGAAGCGTGTCCTGGCCTGGTTCTACCTGGTCCTGTCGGTCCTGGTGGGCCTGGTCTGCGCCTGGCTGGGCGCATCGTTGGCGCATGCATAGGGAAGGGTGAGCGATGAAATTGATCTTCCTGGTTTTCATTGGCGGGGCCATCGGGGCCATCGGGCGCGAGCTCTTCATGCAGTGGACGCCTGCCGGGTTCGACGGGTTTCCGCTCGACATCCTGCTGGCCAACCTGCTGGCTTGCCTGCTGCTGGGGCTGGCCGCCGCCGTGCACGCCCGCGGCAGGCTAAGCGACCCCCAATACCTGTTCATCGGTACCGGGGTCATGGGGGGGCTGTCCACGTTCTCCAGTTTCGCCTATGGTGCGGTGGTGTTGATGTCTGGTGCGCTGCAAGGCACACTGGTCGCCATCGCCTATGTCCTGGTGAGCATGGTGCTGGGCTATCTGGCGGTCTTGGCGGGGCAGAAACTGGGCGGTGGGGGCCACGCGGCCTGAAACGATCACCTGTGAGAACACTTATGCCGTTGATGGTCCCTTCCGCGGACACCCCATCGATCCCGCCAAAGCTCGCAGACAAGCTGTATGAAAGTCTTTTGGTTCAAATATCGGAAGGCAGGTTCGATGCGGACAACCGGCTCCCTCCGGAGCTCGCCCTGGCCAAGGAATTCGGTGTATCCAGATCCGTCGTCCGAGAGGCATTGTCCAGGCTGAGGGCGGACAGGATCATAATCTCCAGGCGCGGCTCTGGCACCTACATACAGATGCGCCCCAAAAAAGAGTTTTTCGAATTTGCGCCCTTGGGCGGCATTTCCGACGTATTGCGTTGTTATGAGTTCAGGGTTGCCCTGGAAGGCGAGGCGGCTTACCTGGCCGCGGTCCGGCGCACCGAACATGACTTGTCGGCGATGTCGCGGGCTCTGGATGCCATGAACTGGGCTGCGGAACATGGGGAAATCGGCGCAGACATCGACATGCATTTCCACAACGCCATTGCCCGCGCGACCGGCAATCATCTGTTCGAATCATCCATGGCCGCCATTTCCGACTATGCGATGTCCGGGATCACGATTGCCCGCAGCCTGTCCCTCATTACCAATAAAAAAAGATTGCGGCAGGTTCAACGCGAGCACGAGGTGGTTTTCAACGCCATCAAGGACCAGAATTCCGAAGAGGCGCGGGACACCATGCGCCGGCATATCTCGAATTCTCGTATGCGCTTGCTGAGCGGCGAGGCCCAGGTTTAAGAAAATGCGCTGCGGGCCTATTGTTGCGCGGCTCGAAGTTGCGCAACAATAGGCCCGCAGCGCGGGCACCCTCTTTGAGCGGGTGCCCCGGGTGCAGCTACACGGCGGGTGCTCAGCGCGCTGCCCACGCCGTGAACCGCTGCTCCAGCTCTTCGCCGTGATCCAGCCAGAATGCGGCGTCCGTATAAAGGACGTTTTGGCTGTTCTTCGGCGACGTAGGCAGCACATTGGTGCGGCTGTCGTCCAGAAGATCCATGGTCTTCTTGTTGGTGGGCCCGTAAGTCACCCGTTTGGCCAGTTCGGCCTGGGCCTCTGGCGAGCTTGCGAATTGTACGAAATCAATGGCCAATTGCTTGTTCGATGAGCCCTTGGGGATGACCCAGTAATCGGTTTCGAAGATACCCTCGTTCCAGACGACGTCCAGCGGATAGCCTTCCTCTTTTGCAGCGTCTATTCTGCCGTTGTACGCCGATGACATGATCACGTCGTTCGATGCCAGCATTTGCACGGGTTGTGCACCGGCTTCCCACCATACGATGTGGTCTTTGATTTCATCGAGTTTTGCAAAGGCGCGGTCAACGCCCGCGGACGTCTCCAGCATGGGATACACGTCCTCTGGCGCGACGCCGTCCGCCATGAGCGCATATTCAAGGTTCCCCTGGGCGACCTTTCTGAGGGCGCGTTTCCCGGGTATGTCTTTGACGTTCCAGAAGTCGGCCCAGTTCTTTGGGCCATTGGGCAGGGCCTCTTTGTTGTAGGCCATGACGATCCCGACCACGTAGATGCCGACGCCGCATTCCATGACGGCGCCCGGAATGAAGTCATCCACGTTCAAGAGCTTGGACCAGTCGATCTTCTCGTAATAATCTTCCTCGCAGCCTTTTACCAAATATTGCGGCTCGGAATCAATCACGTCCCATACGACGTTGTTGGCCTGGACCATTGCCTTGATTTTTGCCTGTTCGCCGTTGTATGGGATGTTGACGATTTTGATGCCCGATTTTTGGGCGAACGGATCCATGAATGCTTCTTGCAGCGCTGCGCCTGTCGTGCCGCCGTAATTCACTACGGCAAGATCGCGGGCCTGGCTTCCAGGGCTGATGGCTAGGGAAGCAAATAACGTCGCCATTATAAATGGCATCTTGAGGCTTATTGGTTTCATGCGTCTCTCCTGTGTGTGCCAACGTACTCTATCGAATGCGCCATTTCCTAGATGATCGAATACCCGACCTCTGTAGGTCCGGCGCCAGCTCCATGGATGGGTATCAGGTCAAATGGGCAGCATGACAGAACAACGATTGCATCCAGTTCGGCACGCAGGATGATGTAATCGTCTTTTTTCAGCGTGGGTTCGCTCCAGTGGATTTTCCCCTCGGAATCGATGGGGAAATTCATCCACAGATTGAGGGGGCTGGGGCAATCTGGCACCGAGACGCCGATCTCGCGCAATGCGATGAACAGATTGTCCGTACAGTTCTCGTGGTAGCTGGTGCATCCGCCCTGGCTATACCTGTAGGTGTCGCACGCCGCAATCATCGTGTCGTGCCTCGATTGCGACGTATCCTCCTCCATGGTCAAGATCGGGCGTCTTTTGTTCGTGATGACTGGGTCGCCCTTCTCAAAGAAGTATTTTGCGTTTTTTGCCCGGGTGTGTTCCATGGACGAGAACTCGCATACATCGTTTGCGTTGAATGCCCAGGTGTCCACGACCTGGTGCCCATGGATGCTGATGATTTTCAGCGCCTGTCCCTTGGCCAGGCGTATCGCCTTGCCCATGCGCGCCGGAACGATATCCATATCATTTTTCTTGGTGCCTTTGTCCATGACTGATCTCCTTGATGAAGCTGATTCCATAGGCACGACGGCCCATGAAGTTAAAAATTCCACAAAAAATAGGTATATCCATCGATTATTCGCACAAGGCGCAGCCGATCCGCTAATCCGCTATCTTGACCGGTATATAAATTCCGGAGACAGCTCACTGATCGACGTGGCGCCCAGCAATGCAAGGTTCCTGTCTATTTCCTCCATCAATATTTCAATGGCTTTCATTACGCCGCGCTCACCGGCTACCGCGGCTGCATAGTTGAAAGGCCTGCCGACGAAAACGAAATCCGCCCCCAGGGCGATCGCCTTCAGCACGTCACTGCCGCGCCGGATGCCGCCATCCAGCATCAACCGTACGTCGCCCGACAGGGCCTTCTTTGCGCCAGGCAGGGCGTCCATGGGGGAGATGGCTCCATCCAGCTGCCGGCCTCCGTGGTTGGAAAGAATGACGCCATTGACGCCATGGGCACAGGCCTTGCTGACGTCCGCTTCGCTCAACAGGCCTTTTATGACCAGTTTCCCTTTCCATAGTTTCCTTACTTCGCGCAGGAGGTTCCAGTCGAACGTGGTGCGACCGGAAAAGTCGCGGGATATGGTTTTCGACAGGATGGGTGCACCGCGCGTCGCGTAGTTGTTTTCGAAGTGCGGAACGCCACTGGTCAAGAGGGTTCTCAGCCAGGTAGAAATCAGCCAGTTGGGGTGCGTGATGCCATCCCAGATCAGTTTTCCGCTGAGCTTGAGTGGCGTGGAAAAACCCGACCGGGCTTCATTTTCCCGGTTGCCGAAGACGGGAAAGTCGACCGTAACGACCAGAACTTCGTAGTTGGCATTTTCCACGCGCTCAATCAATGCCGCCATCTTTTCGTAGGTTTCCGGTACATACATTTGAAACCACGTGGAAGGTGCCACGTCGATGATTGATTCCAGTGGGATCAATGAAGACCCGCTGAGAATCATTGGTATGTTCATTGCTTTTGCGGATTTCGCCAGTGCCAGATCGCCCTGGTATGCCGTCAAGGATGCAATCCCCATCGGCGCAATGCCGAATGGCGCACTGTAGGGCTTTTCGAACAAATGCGTGTGCGATGAGCGTTGGCTGGTATCGTTCAGGCAGCGTGGAACGAAATAAAGGTCCTTGAACGACTCTGTATTGCGCCTTGATGATTGGCCGTCTTCAGCATGGCTATCTATGTAGGTAAAGATGACTTCGGGCAGCTTTCTCCGTGCTTTTTCTTCAAGATCTCTTAAGCAGAATATGTTTTTATTCATGGATGGGTCGGAACGGCGGGTGTAGTGTTTGACGAGGTCTACGCTTGAGCATGGGTCTAAAAAGTCATACAAATTGCCAAAAGAAGTCAGACAACTTATTTTTCAATTGTATGGCGCGGCTGTGAATACTGGTAAATACCAGTGTCTCTAGATCATGTTTGATCGTATAATCATCGGCTAAAAAATAATGAACTATTGTTCAGCGTTCTACCGACCGGGCAGCTTGGCAAGACCGGCGCTCAACCTCGGGCGGGCACAAGACGATCGGTGAATGGGGGTCATAGGGCATGCAACGGTCGGTTTGGGGGAAATCCTGGTCCTTGATTTTGTAGAGACGCCATCGAACGGCCGCTTCATCGGTGCGGCAGCGATCGATTGGGCACGGCATGTCCGTCCAGGGGATCTGGTCGTCTGTGGGCAGGCTGACGCGGCGCCGCACAGTTTGTTGCGTGCCTTGATGGCGCAGCGCCACGCGCTGCAGCGCACTCGCTTGTTTCTGGGCATCAACGAAGGCCTCGAAGATATCCTGAAGCCCGAATATGCCGATGCAATCGATTTTCTGGCGTATTGCGGTACGGGCTCGAATCGGGCGTTGTCCGAGGCGGGTGTGCTCGACGTCATTGCGCAGGATTACTCGACATTGCCCCATTTGTTGAACGGAGGCACCCTGGCGGCGGATGTCGTACTGTTGCGGGTGGCCCCGGCGGATGCCCACGGACGCCATAGCCTGGGGATGGCCCGCGAGTACCTGGTCCCGGCCCTGCAGAGTGCGCGCACCGTGTTGGCCGAGGTCGATCCGGCGGTCCCCTGGACGTTCGGCGGGCCGTACTTGTCGGCTTCCGACATCGACGTCCTGGTCGCCAGCGATGCCCCCTGGCAGGGCAGGGATGCCGCGCCGCCTGGCCCCGAGGCCGAAATGATCGGTCATCACGTGGCGGCTTTGGTAGAAGACGGCGCCACCCTGCAGACCGGGATCGGGGCGATACCCGACGCTGTCCTGGCGGCTTTGGAAAACCATCGGGACCTGGGCATGCATTCCGGCAGCCTGGGCGAGGGCCTGCTCGGGCTGGTCGAGTCCGGTGCGCTGACCAATCGGCTGAAAGGTGTGGATGTCGGCCTTACCATTGCTGGCATCCTGCTTGGTGGCCCGCGCCTGCGCCGTTTTGCGCACAAGAATCCGAGCCTGGAACTGCGCTCGACCACCTACACGCATGATCATCAGGTGCTCGCCGGCCTGAACCGGTTCACGGCCGTCAACTCGGCGATCGAGGTCGATGTCACCGGCCAGGTGAACTCCGAGGTCGCGCGCGGGCGCTATCTGGGTGCGTTGGGCGGCGTACAGGATTTCGTGCGCGGCGCGCTGGCAAGCAGGGGGGGCGTCCCCATCGTCGCGCTGCCCGCGATGGCCGGGGCGCATAGCCGGATCGTGGTCGCATTGTCGGGCCCGGTTACCGTGCCGCGCAATTGCGCGGGGGTATTTGTCACAGAGTATGGCGCCGCGGATCTCCGCGGGTTGACGCTGTCCCAGCGCATCGACAAGATGATTGGCATTGCCCACCCGGCACAGCGTGATCTGCTGGCCGAGCAGGTGGCGAGACAGCCTCCACTGGGTTGGAAGGCCCGGACACGGGCAGGCTGATTCGCGGGCCGGGCGCACCTGACTCTCAGGCAAGGCAGGCCGGGTTTTGGCCGGCCTGGTTTAGAGATCTTCGTCGAAATCGGCCAGCAGCGCCTCGAACTGCTGCGCCGATTCGCGCAGAACGGGCGCGATCAGGCGGCTCTCGGCGTGCAGGTCGGGTTGGATGCGCGCGCGTCCGCAGCTCATGCTCATCACGATGCGTTTGCGGCCCACCGTAACAGGCAGCGCGATCCCGTACGTATCACGCTGATAGCCAGACAGTACTGAGCAAATGCCGGTGCGAGCCAGTTCAGCGAAACTGCCGGCGATATCGCGCATCAGGGTTTCGCCGGCGGGCCCGGCGCGCTCGCGCAGGGTATCCAGCAGGACGTCCCGCTGGGCCTGTGGCAGGCCCCACAAATAGGCCCGGCCGATCGAGGTGGAGCCCAGCGGCAGCACGGACCCGACACCCAGGCGCAGAGTCCCCACGTTATGGCTGGCACGGTAGCCCACATACAGCATCTCAAGGTCATCGCGCACGCTGAGCGCCACTGACACGTCCAGGCGATCGGCCAGCGCCTGCAAGAAAGGCCCCGCCGTGCGCAGCAGACGGCTGCCCGAGAGATAGGCATGTCCGATGGCCGCAGGCGCCGGGCAGAGTTCGAACTGGCGCCCGCCCGGCACATGGCGGATGAAGCCCTGGGCAAGCAGTGTGGTGGTGAGGCGGGATACCGTGGATTTGGCCAGGCCAGTGCGCCGGACCAATTCGGCATTCGACAGCGGTGCGCGTTCTGAGCGGAAGGCCCGCAGGACCTGCATGCCGCGTTGTACGGTCAGTACGACAGAGCGATCCAGCTTGCAGGGGGCGTCAAGGGGGGGTGCCGAGTTCATGGGGCGACCCGGTCATGGATGGCCGCGATCATGGCCAGCAGCTGCGGGCCGACTTCGCGCTCGACGCGGGCCTTGGTCATCTGGTGGTTGGCGCCGATGCAGGTGATCACTTGCGGGGCGTGTTCCTCGACGAGCAACGGGGCCGCGACGGTGCCGATTTCGCTGTCCCATTCGCCCAGCGACGTGCAGAAACCCGTCCAACGCACCTGAGCGATGGCCTCGAGCGCCCGGCGGCGCAGCCGGGGCCATTCCCGTGGCATGCGGCGCTCGACGTTTTCCAGCAGGTAATAGCGCTCGAGTTCGGGCAGGGCGGCCAGCAAGGCCCAGCCGGCCGGAGAGGACGCGATGCTGAGGCGCGCGCCCACGTGCAGATTGAACGCCAGTGTGGATTCGAGTGCGCGGCAGGTTTCCAGCACGATCATGTCGAGTCGGTCGCGCGAGCTGAGGTTCACATGTACTTTCTGCCGCTGTGCAAATGCGCGCATATACGTCTGGGCCGTACGCTGAATTTCAGAGTTGACGGTCGCGCCGTAGCCCAGCGCCAGTGCGCTGGCCGTGAGCCGGTATTTGCGGGTATCGTCATTGCGTGCGAGGTAGCCCAGGACGACCAGGGTCTGCGCGATACGCGTGACCGTCGAAGGGGGCAGGTGGGTGCGTGACGTGAAATCACGATTGCCGAGCCATTTTTCGCCCGGGGAAAAGGCCGCCAACAAGGCCAGGGCCCGTGCGAAAGGCGTAACGATGGCGCGTGAAGGCGGGGACGGGGAACCAGTCTGCATGGAATCTTTGAAAAGGGTTGGGTTCAATGTTCCGTACGATGGAAATGCTAACGTGGGGATTATATCGCGATGATCCAATACCCTACGAATATAACCAGCTGATGTAGATTTCCATTGTACGGAATGAATCAAGCACGACCTTGACCCGTCAGACACCGCGCCCCAGCATGTTGGCATCGGCGGTCGCATGGGATGGGGGCAAAATGTACGCGCATGTTCTTTCTCCGATTCAGATCGGATCCGTCACGGTCCGCAACCGTATCGTCAGGACGGCGCACGCCACGCTGTTCTCGCGTGGTTACATCACCGATGACATCATCGCCTACCATCTCGCACGGGCCCGGGCGCAGGTCGGCCTGTCGATCATCGAGGGCGCATCGGTCCATCCTTCGTCGACGTTCGCGCTGAGCGTGCGCGATGACGAATCCATCCGGCACATGGCGCGTCTGGTCAAAGCCATCGAACCCACCGGCATGAAGCTGTTCCAGCAGCTGTGGCATGGGGGGCATACCGATCCGTCGGCCAGCGGCGGCCTGCCCTGGGCGGTCTCCACCTTGCCTGCACGCTATGCAGTCGCACCGCCGGTTGCCATGACCACGGACCAGGCGGCGGAACTGGTCGATGCATATGCCCAGGGCGCGCTGCGGGTTCAGGCGGCCGGCATGCAGGGTGTGGAAATTCTGGCTGGAAACGGGTATCTGTTCTCGCAATTTTTCTCTCCCGTCCTGAATCCGCGCACGGACCAGTACGGTGGCGAATTCGAGAATCGCATTCGCCTGCTGCTGGACGTTCTGCGCGCGATCCGCCATGCGACCGGGCCCGAGTTCGTCTTGGGCGTGCGGATTGGCGATAGCTCGGATCCCCGCATTCTCTCGGCCAAAGAGACCAACGCCATTGCCCGGCGGCTTGAACAGGAAGGCTTGGTCGACTTCGTCAACATCACCCATGGCGATTATTACTTCCACGTCGAACGCTATGCGGCCATGGACGAACCGGTGGGCTATCAGTTGCCCTACAGCGACGAGATCGGCCGCGGCCTGACGGTGCCGCGCATCATCGTGGGGCGCTACGGCACGCTGGATGATGCCGAACAGGCGCTCAAGGAAGGCCATGCGGATCTGGTGAACATGGTGCGCGCCATGATCGCCGACCCGCAACTGATCACCAAGACGCTGGCGGGCCGCGCCACCGAGGTCAAGCCTTGCATTGCCTGCAATCAGGGCTGTATTGGTGGCCTGTTCAGCAAGGGCCGCATGGGGTGCACCGTGAACCCGGCCGTGGGCTACGAAGCCACCCTGTCCGAGGATTTGATCCGCCCGGCGGTGACGCCGCGCCGCGTCGTCGTGGTGGGCGCAGGCGTGGCAGGCCTCGAAGCAGCCCGCATCGCGCGCCTGGGCGGCCACGAGGTCATTCTTCTGGAGGCGGCACCGCATCTGGGCGGCCTGGTCAGCCGGACGCGTCATGCGCCCAGGCTGCACGCGCTGGGGGATATGGCCGTGTGGCAGGAAAACGAAGTCTATCGGCTGGGGGTGGACGTGCGGCTTTCCTGCTACGCAGAGGCCGACGACGTGCTGGCGCTGTCCCCCGATGCCGTCATCGTCGCCACCGGGGCGCTCGCACCCGATCCCCGCGACATGACCCAGACGGCGGATCCGGCGGGCCGGGTAGCCATCGCGCCCGATGCGCGAGTCGTCGATTTCCTCGGGCTGATGAATGACAAGACCGGGGATTTTGGCCAAACGGCCCTGGTGTTCGATGATGTCGGGCACTACGAGGCCATCGCCTGCTGCGAACTGCTGATCGACCGGGGGGTACAGGTCACCTACCTGACGCGCCACCTGATGTTCGCGCCGGCCATGGAGACCACCGGACGGGCCCAGGCGGCACTGCGGCGGTTCCATGCCGCCCGCCAGCCTTTCCAGATGATCACCCAGGGGGCTTTGGTGGCGATCCGGCGCGGCGAGGCCGTGATCCGCCCATTGTTCGGGCAGGTCACACAGACGATTGCCGCGGATACCGTGGTGCCGGTGTGTTTTCGCCAACCCAACAATGCACTTTGGGCGGCCCTGCGAGGGCGCGTGAATCAGCTTCATCTGGTGGGGGATGCCTTGTCGCCGCGTGATATGCAGCCGGCGATCCAGGAAGGCCATCTGGCTGCGCGGTCAATTGAATGACCCCGGGTGCCGGAGGCGGCCGGGCCTGGCATCCGCTGGCTGGGTCTGGCATCCATTTTTGCTCATATGACTTTTCTGGCGCGCAGGCGGGCCACGTCCGCCGCCGTATAGCCGGCCTCCAGCAGGATCGCGTCGGTGTGCTCGCCGGCTTGGGGCGGGCGTTGGCTGATCGTGGGGGGCGTTCGCGACATCGACAGCGGCGGCACGACGATAGGCACGCCTTCCGGGGCGCCCGGGTAAGGCATCTGTTGGAAGGCGCCTGATTCGCGCACGATGGGGTCGTCCAGGGTCTGGCGCGGAGAGTGCACGGGGCCGGCTGGAATACGGGCCTGCTCGAGCGCTTCGAGGGCGTCGGCTTGCGTGCGGCTGGCACACCAGTCCTGCATGATTTGGCTCAGGACGTCACCGTGTTCACCCCGGGCGGCATCCCCCTGGAAACGCGGGTCGTCCAGCAGCGCCTGCTGGCCGGTCAGCCGCACCCAGCGGTGGAACAACCCATCGCCCACGACCTGCACGATGATCCAGCCATCGCGGGTCCGGTAGATATCGGAAGGGCCGTAGTTCGGGCTGCGGTTGCAGCTGGCCGTGCGGTTCAGGCGCAGCAGGGCTTCCTCGATCAACAGGCCGCTGGACAGATTCAGGGCCGTATGCAGCAGCGAACTGGTGACTTCCTGCCCGCGTCCGCTCGAGCGCCGTTCATAGAGCGCCATGACCGTACCCAGCGCGCAGGACAACGCCGTCGCGAAATCCACCACGGGTACCATGGCTTTGGCCGGGTGCTCGGGCGTGCCCGCCATGCGGACGGCGCCGCTGATGGATTGGCCCACACCATCGAACCCGACGCGGTCGCGGACGGCTTCATGCGTACCGAAGGCACTGGACGCGGTCAAGATGATGTCGGGCTTGATCCGGCAAAGGCTGGCGTAGTCCAGGCCCAGGCGCGCCATGGTGCGCGGCGGCATGTTGGCGACGACCACGTCGGCACCCTGCAGCAGCCGGTGCAGGATCTCGCGGCCGTCATTGGATTCCAGATCCAGTGTGATGGAACGCTTGTTGCGATTGACTTGCAAGAAGAGGGCCCCTTCGCCGTCGCTGGTCACGGGCATGATGAAGCGGTCTTCGCTGCCGCCGAGGCGGTCGATGCGGATCACGTCGGCGCCGAAGTCGGCGAGCAGCGCAGCGCAGAAGGGCCCGGCGATGAAGCGGCCAAAATCGAGTACTTTCACACCCGCCAGTACTTTGTCGTTGGTCAATTGACGGGCCCCTCATGAACGGCGATCTGCCGAATGGCATCCACGCAGGCCGGATTGTCGAGCGAGGAGAGATCGCCCGGCGGCAGGCCGCTGTAGGCGCTGCGGATGACGCGCCGCATGATCTTGGAGCTCCGGGTCTTGGGCAGCTGCATGACCCGATGTACCGCCGCGGGCCGGAATGCACGGCCCAGGTGCCTGCCCAGGTGCTGCGTGATCTGTTCGGCAAGGCGGGCGTCATCCATGGCCAGATCCGGTGTGCCCACCACGAAGACGACCAGTTTCTGGCCTTTCTGGGGATCCGAGACCCCGATGGCCGCCGCCTCTGCAACTGCTGGCAATTCCATCACCAGCGCCTCGACTTCGGCTGGCCCAAGGCGCTTGCCTGCGATCTTGAGGGTGTCGTCGGAGCGGCCCATCATAAAAAAATGACCGTCGGCGCGGCGCAAGGTCAGGTCGCCATGCACCCAGATCCCCGGGAGGGTGCGCCAGTACGTAGCCAGGTAGCGTTCGTCGTCCTGCCAGAACGAAGCCGTCATGCCGACGAAAGGCTGGCGTACCACAAGTTCGCCCACCGCGTCTGTCACAGGGTGCCCCTCCGGGTCGACGACGTCGACATCGATCCCCGGCGAAACCGTATTGAAAGCGCCCGCGGGGATGGGGCGCAGGACGACGCTCGCCAGCAGGGCGCCGGAGACCTCGGTGCCACCCGTGTAATTGATGACGGGCTGCGTGCCGCGCCCGAAGGTGCGCTGGAACCAGGAAAAATGTTCGGGATCGATCCCTTCGCCTGCCGTGATCAAGATGCGCAGCGAGCTGACGTCCCCCGACAGCGCCTGGTTCTGGTGCGCCGCCTTGCCCCGGATCAGGGTGGGCGCCGATCCATAATGGGTGATGCGGTGCCGCTCGATCAACCGCGACATGCGCGACCAGTCTGGGTAGTCGGGCGCGCCGTCGTAGCATACGAGCGTCGCGCCGCGCAGCAGCGCGCTGCACATCACCAGCGAGCCGGCAATCCAGCCCATGTCGGCGGGCCAGCTGAACACATCGCCTGGGTGCACGTCGAAATGCACCAGTGCGTCGTGGGCGATCTTCAGGGGAAAGCCGCCATGGGTATGCACCACCCCCTTGGGCGTGCCCGTTGTTCCAGACGTGTAGATCAGCAGAAAAGGATCGTTGGGGTCCAGCACCACGGGGCGGGTCAGGGGGCCGGCCGCCTGCGAGGCCAAGGTGTGCCAGCTGAGCTCGCGCCGGGCGGGATGGGTCGCCAGGCGGCTGCGCGTGCCCGTATGCGGCGTGTCGGTCCCTTGTTTCCAGATGACGGTTTTGAGCAGGGGCAGCCCGTCCCAGGCTTCACGGAACGTCGCCTCCACGTCTACCCAGCGTCCGCGGCGCTGAAAGCCAGTCGTCACCAGGGCCCAGGTGGCTTGTGCCGCCGACAGACGCGCGCTGATTGCTTCGACCCCGAAACCGCTGAACAGGGGGACGGCGATGGCGCCCAGGGCGGCCACCGCCATCAGTGAGACACTGGCCTGGATGCCGTTTTCCATCAACAGGCCAACGCGGTCCTCTTGCTGTACGCCTTGTGCTGCCAGGGCGCCCGCCAGCGTGCGCACCTGCAGGTCCAGCTCGTGGAAAGTGAGGGTCTCGATCTGGCCGTCTTCGTGTTCGGCCACGATGGCAGGCCGATTCTGCGTGCCGGGCTTGCGCGCCCAGGCGAGGACCGTGTCGACCCAGTTCAGCCGCCCGCCTGGAAACCATCGTGGAAATTCGCGCCCGCGGCTGAGATCGACATAGGCGGTGGGGGGCGTGTCCCAGACGATCGCGCATTCACGTGATACCACGTCCCAGTATCGCGGGCTATCGGTGCTGGACAGGGCCAGCAGTGCGTCGTAATCCGCTACCCCCAGCGCCTGAATCAGATGAGCCACCCCGGAGTCCCGCCATTGGGCAGGATCGGGATGCCAGGTTTGCGTCGTGGTTGTCATGATTGCCTCGCAGAATGTGACTGAAAAGACTCGCTGCTGCGCTGTGGCCCCGGGGCGGCCATTCACAAACCCATGTAGGCACGGCGCACCTCGTCGTCGCTGGCCAGCGCCTTGGCCGGACCCTGCGCAACCACGACGCCGTTTTCCAGGACATAGCCGATATCGGCGACGTCCAGGGCCACCTCGGCATTCTGCTCGACCAGCAGCACATCGACGCCGTCGTGACTGATCTCACGGATGACGCGCGCGATGTCGGCCACCAGTGCCGGCGCCAGGCCGATCGTCGGCTCGTCCAGCAGCAGGACGCGCGGCTGCGCCATCAGGGCCCTGGCCACCGCCACCATTTGCTGTTGGCCGCCGCTGAGCGAGTGGGCCGGTACGTCCAGTTTGGCCTCGAGGTCCGGGAATAAGCCGAGGCAGCGGTCCATGCTGCGGCGGATCACCGTTCTGTCTGGGCAAAGGTAGGCGCCCATCTCGAAGTTTTCGCGTACGGTCATCGTGCCAAAGAGCCGGCGCCCCTCGGGGACCAGCACCAGGCCGCGCGACACCAGCGCATCGGGGGGCAGGCCGCCGACCGGTTCGCCGAAGAGACAGATGGCGTCCCGTGGAGCTTCGAGCAGGCCGCTCGCGCATTTCAGCACGGTCGACTTGCCGGCGCCGTTGGCCCCGATCAGCGTGACGATCTGCCCGTGAGGCACCTGGATGTCGACGCCCAGCAAGGCGGGTACGGTGCCATACGAAATATGCAGGTCGATGATTTGCAGCGTCGCGGTGTCGTCAGTCGACATGGGCGCCTCCGAGATAAGCCGACAGCACCTGCGGGTCGGTCCGTACTTCTTCGGGTGTCCCCGTGGCCAGCAGTTTGCCGTAGTGCAGTACGTACAGGCGGTCGCAGACCTGCATGACGGCCTTCATGTTGTGTTCGACCAGCAGGATGGACGTGTTGAACTGGTTGCGGATGTGGCGAAAGATATCCAGCACGGCGGCCACTTCAGTTTGATTCAGGCCGGTCAGGGGCTCGTCGAGGCACAGCAGGCGAGGCTGCGGCGCGAAGGCGATCGCGATCCCCAGCAGGCGCTGCAGGCCGTGTGACAAGCCGCCGGCTACTTCGTCAAGCACGCCCGTCAGGCCCAGCAGCTCGGCCATTTCATGCACACGCGCCATGCGTTGCGGGTGGCGGCTGCCCCGCATGCCGCCAATGGCGCCCACCAGAATGTTGTCGCGGACCGTCATGGTCGGCATCAGGCTGCCATGCTGGAAGGTGCGTACCAGGCCCCGGCGGCTGATGTATTCTGGCGACCGCCCCGTTGCATCGTGGCCATCGATGAACAAGCGCCCCGATGTGGGCTTGACGAAGCCGCTGAGCAGGTTGAAGGTGGTGCTTTTGCCAGCCCCGTTGGGGCCGATCAGCCCCAGGATTTCACGCTCGCGGATTTCCATCGTCATGTCGGCGACGGCCAGCAAGCCGCCGTATCGCTTCGACAGGCCTTGGGCGACCAAGCGGGGGTTTTGCGATGTCGCGGGTCGGGCTTTCATCTCGCCTCCCTTGGGCTGGTGGCCAATGCCCGGGCACGGCGGGCCTTCCAGAGACCCGGCAGGCTGATCAGGCCCGATGGCAGGAACAGGATGCACAGCACCAGAGCCGCGCCGTAAAAGACTTGTTCAATGCCGCCAAAGCCTTGCGCGAAACTGGCCAGCAGGACCATGATCACGGCACCCAGCACCGGGCCGGCCGGGTGATGTTCGCCGCCGACTTTCACGTAGGCGAGAACGAATGTGGACAGCAGAAAGGTGAAATCCAGCGGGCTGATGACGTTGTTCGTGAATGCCTGCAGGGAACCCGCCACGCCGGCGATGGCCGAGGCGATGCAGAAGCACAGCACCTTCACCCAGTGTACCCGGATACCCACGGATCGCACGACGTCCTCGTTGTCCCGGATGGCGATGAAGATGCGGCCCAGATCGGATCGTTCAATGAGGATCATGACCAGGATCATGGCGCCGGTGAGCAGCACCACGAACGCCGGGAAATGATCGGTCAGGGCGTCGGGCGGGAACATCCCCACCATGCCCGAGTTGCCGCCCACCCATTCGATGCGTGTATACAGGATGCGCAAGGCCTCTGCAAAGGCAAAACCGATCAGCAGAAAATAAGGCCCTTTGATGCGCAGCGTGATGAAGCCGAATACGGCGCTGACCACCAGCGCGACCAGCCCGCTGCAGATCAGCGACAGCCAGAACGGCAGGTCCCAGTGGTTGGTCATCACGCCGCTGGTGTAGGCGCCCAAGCCGACGAACGCCGCGATCGCGAAGTTCAGCTCGCCGATCAGCAGCACGAACCGCAGGCTGCTGGCCAGCACGGCCGCAATCGCTATCCAGATCAGCAGGTTGCCTGCGTAGGTGGACGGGACGAGCAGGCTGGCGAGGCTGACGACCGCCAGCGTGGCCAGCCCCTGGTACAGAAATCGATTAGTCATGTCCTAGCAATCCCTTGGGCCAAACGAGTAGAAAGACCATTACCAAGACGAAGATCGACAGGCTGGCGACCGATGGATCCAGGTAAAACCCAATGAAACTTTCGATGAAGGCAATGAAGAGGCTGCCGACGATGGCACCTGGCACGCTGCCCATGCCGCCGATGATGACGGCAATGAACCCCTTGATCAGATAGGAGTCTCCGAGGGTGGGCGTAACTGCGGCGACGGGGGCCACCAGCGCTCCGGCCACCGCGCCGACCGCCGTGGCCAGCACGAAACCCAGAAAGCCGATGCGCCGATAGGGGATGCCCTGCAGCATGGCGGCCTCGTGGTCGATCGACATTGCACGGAGCGCCTTGCCGAAGCGGGTCGTTCCGAGGCCGTACATGAGCACGAGCGTGAGAAACAGGGCAACGGCGCAGAGCACGAGACGCTGCCCGGCAATACTGATGCCGAGGATTTCCAGGTTGCCCTGGACCAGCGGCGGCACCGGATGCACGCCGCCGCCGAAAATCCGCAGCATGATGCCTTCGCCGACCAGAATCAGGCCGACTGACAGAATGAAGGATCCGATCAGATCCCGTTCGACCCGCTTGAATCCGATTTCGTAGATGATGGCCCCTGCGGCAGAAGTCAACACCACGGCGAGCAGGCAGGCGAGGGTGTAGGCAATCCAGACGGGCAGGCCCTGGGCGGCCAGCCAGGGAACGGACAGCGCCGTGAGCAAAGCCGCCAGCGTGAAAAACAGGCCGTGGGCAAAGTTGACGATGCGCAGTACGCCAAAGATCAGGGTGAGGCCCAAAGAAAACAGGATATAGACCGCCCCGATCTGCAGCGCCGTCAGCGAGAGTTGAAAAAAATTCTGCACGAGTATGCCTGTTTGAGAGAAGGGTTGCGCCCGACGGGCCCGTGCGCCCGGAAGCAGCGCACGGGCAGGCCGTATCGAGGGCTAGCGCAGGTCTTTGGGGGTGATGCGCGTCAGTTCCACCAGTTTGCCGTCGCGCAGCTGAGTGACGATGACGGGCAACAGCATCTGCTGCGGCGACCCGTAGATATCCGTGCCGCCGAAGCCCGATTCGCCATAGAACGACGGGAAGCGCACAGTGGGCATCACCTTGGCGACCTCGCGGGGGTCGAGGCTTTGTGCTTTTTCGATGGCCGCCTTGATTGCATATACGCCATCATACGCGCCGATTTGCACGGCATTGATCGTGTCGCCGGTAGCCTTGCGCACCCCGGCATCCAGGGCCCGCTGGTGGTCCGTGCCATTGGGGCCGTCCAGTGTCATCGCGGCACCCAGGTAAGCGCCTTCGACGGCGTCACCCCCGGTGGCGATCAGGCCTTCGGCGCCGGTGCCCACCTGGATCACTTTGACGCCATCCCATCCCAGGCCGCCCAGCTCTTTGAAGACCAGGCCCGCATCGGCTGGCGGGGTGGCGCCCAGGTCGATGGCATCGGGCTTGAGGGCGCTCAGTTTGGCTGCGACAGGCTGAAATTC